>ENA-UOYA01002938-UOYA01002938.1-activated-sludge-metagenome-genome-assembly--contig:-NODE-2938-length-15705-cov-6.224856_pt1 | contig 15705 bp, 22 predicted proteins | sample MGYA00238163_ERZ764804 | MGnify/ENA primary metagenome ERZ764804 (study PRJEB28919, sample SAMN05720223) | activated sludge metagenome | isolation source: Anaerobic digester | place: Hong Kong...
GGCGTTTCTAGCGCGGCCAGCTTCCGCATGGCGCGCTGCCAGTCGCGGACGCCTAGCGACTTTCTATACCGCCGCCCGTTGAGTTCGCCGTCGCACCAGATCGGACAAGCACACTTCGTGTACGCCGCGCCCTTGTCGCGGTGCTTGCATGATTCCAAGTGCCGCCGGTAGATGTTCAGCGCCATGCTACGCCTTGCCTTTCGCCGCCTTCCGCTTCGCCCGGGCCTTGGCGCTCCGCACCTTGGCGCTTGCCGCAGCGGCCTTCTTGGCCCACTCCGTTCGCTGTTCGGGCGTGGTGGTCTGCACGCGCCGCTTACCGCCTTGCGCTCCGGTCTTCCTGAAGAACTCCAGTATGTCCATCGGCCAGTCTTTCTTGGGCATCCGTTTGAAAATAGCGCACGGTGCCCAAAGTTTCCTCTTGCATTAGCGTAGGGCCTACGCTAATATTACCTCATGCGCGCCAGTCGCGCAAGACCAAATAGGAGATGAGTTGATGCCAGACGCAATCAATACCGCGACACCGGTTGATGAAGACCACTTCGGCGGCGACTTGGACAAAGCACGTGTGCGGTTCCAGGCTCTCGCCGACAAGGCACTGAGCTGTATGGATGCCATAGACCTTAACTGCCTGTCCTTTAGCGTGGCGGCCAACTTGGATATGTACGTTCTCGGGATGCGGCATTACACAAACCGATTACGTGAAGAGATGGATGAGGAACGCAAGGCCTACCTGTCCGCACCCCAGCCCGCCGCGGCCTGAAAGGAGCCATCACCATGAAATCGAAACAGCAACCGAAACCCGCGCCGGTGGAAGTGCCGCAATCAATGGAGCCGACACTTAAAGACTTCATCCAAGAGAACACGCCCGACTGTAGATATTCACTCCACTGGGACGCCTCCCATGAGGGAGAGCACCCGGATATCATTGAGCTGAACGTTGACCTGACAGAACAGGAGTATCTTGCACTTCTGCGGCATCTCGGCGAATTGCGCGGATATGCCACGGAAGCCACCCCCGCCGCCTGAACCCACCACAACCGTGCCCCCACGCCCGCCCTTCGCCAGGACGGGCGTTTTAGTCTACCCTCGCACCTCGCGCACAGAAGCCCTAGAACAATTTTGTCAAGATTGTTTGGGCTCCAGATACCTCCGGAGGCCTTCCGCGCGTTCCTGGATAGCAGCCCTGGCGCCTGCGCTGCCACCTGCTCCGCCTGGCGGATCTTGTGCTCGGAGACCTCAGCCATCTTCGCGAGCTTCTGGCGGGTTTCAGGTGCACGGGATTTGGCGGTGGAAAACCCTTGAGGTGAATTCTCCGTAAGGGTTTTCTTCTTGCCTCTACCGCCAGCGGACCCGTCCGCAGTTTTTCCCGCCTTCTGCTTTTCGCGGGCCTCTGCCTCTAGTGGTTGCTTCCACGCCAGAGCCACTGCGGCCCTCTGATCGTCGGTGAGGTGCCGGCGAGAACCTAAGCCACAAGATCAACGTTGCGCGCCCGGAAACCGCGCTCGCCTTCTACCAGATCGAACTCGACGTGCTGGCCGACCATCGGCACGAAGCCGCGTGCTTGCCGGATGTGCAGGAACACGCCAGGCGCCAGGTCATCATCGTCGCGCCGGATGGATCCGCGCCCGGTTGCCGCGTTGAAGTACTCCACCTGGCCGCTCAGGCGCACGGTGCCTCGATAACCTTGACGTTCACGGCCAACGGTCCGCGCTCGCTCGAACCGATATCGAAGCTCACCCGCTGGCCTACTTCGAGTTCGCGGAAGCCGTCGCCCACGATGGCAGAGTAATGGGCGAAGTATTGCTGACCGTCCTGCGTCTTGATGAAACCGTAAGAGCTTAACCACTTACAAACCGTGCCTTCCATACGTTCCTTTCCTGTCGACAAATCGGCGGACCAAAGTGCTTGCGCGGCTCTAGCCCGCCGTGGAGTGAAATGGGCGCCGGGAATCCAGAACCAGCGCCCGCAATGGAACCCGGAGTCGCCAGCCTTGCCAACTGACGGCTCCCAGACCCCCGGGCGCCGAACAACGCCCGAGAGACGTTAGGGGCACCTCAAACGATGCCCCCGAAACCGTGGTTAAGCCGGACTCGAAGAGAAGGCGCCGTAGATGAACGCGCCCGGCTTGTACACCGCCAGCGCAAGACGCTCCTCACAGCGAATCGCCAGGAGGTTCTTGATGAAGTAATCGCTGTGCGAATCGCTCACCTCGATCACCGCATCGAGCGCCTGGTGGATCGCCGCGCCGGTCGAGAAGTTGCCCAGCACGAACGTCCCCGCCGTCATGGCCGTGGTAACGCTCACCGGGATACCCCAGAGCCGCGTTTCGGTCATCTGGCCGGGATTGCCCAGGATGTACTGGCCGGTGGAGTCCTTCGTCAGGCAGATCGCCCACCAGTCAGCCGGCGCCAGCACGATGCCATCCACGGTGTAGCCAGCCGTGGCGGCCTGCTGGATCGCGCGCGCGATGATGTCGATGCGCGTCCAGCCCGCCGATGCGCTCAACAGCGAAGCGTTGAACGCGGTGGCTTGCGTGGTGAGCCCGTTCAGGTGCTCGCCGGTGTTGTCGCCACTCAGAAGCTCGGTGTCTTCCAGGTTGCGCACGGCGTCCATCAAGTGAACGTCGATGGTTTCCCGAAGGCCCGCCAGGTCGGAGACAACCTGACGGCTCGCCGGAATCCAGGTCGCCAGGGTGCGGAACTTCTCACTGGAGGCCGCCATCGTCATCGAGGCCTCGGACTTGTCGAGCGCCTCGACTTGCGGCGAAGCGATCGGCCCAACCGTGACCTTGACGAAATCGACGCCGCCGGCACCGCTCGCCGGCAGGGTGCGGAGCAGCTCGCGCACGCGCCAGGTGCGCATGGGAACCGGAATGATGCCATCGACGCGCGCATAGGGAACCACGCCCGTCGTGGCGTAACCAACCCCGGTGTTGGTGATGGCCGTCTTCGTGGTGAAGTTGTCGATCTTGAAGGCCACGCGGCCGCGGCCCGTTTCGGCGAACGATTTCCAGCCCTGCGACTCGAAAATCTCGTCGGCCACGGACTTGCCGGTGTAGCCGCCAGGCCCGCCGGTGCTCGGCTTCGCCATGCGGACTTCTACTGCGTCGATCCGCCTGTTCATGGCTCGCATGTTTTCATCGGCGCGGCCGATGAATTGTCCTAACTCGGTTTTAAGTGAATCCAGAATCTGTTCTGGAGTACTCATAGCAGTTACCTCTCGTTATTTGGATTACGTGCAAGTGGCGATTACTCCACCGGCTTGCTCGCCGCGCCGTGAGGCGCTATTGCGCTCGGCTCAGGACCCCGTGGCCGCCGGCTTCGGCCCCTACTGCCGAAGTGGCACCTATCCGTACCCGAGTGAACAGAAATCGTGTTAGTTCAGAACTTGTTTGTTGGCCGGCGGGTTACCGGACACATGCTCGATGCGCGCGGCCAGAATGGAGTGATGCGCTTTCAGCATGCCCAGCGCGGCGGCCAGCGCTCGGTCTAAGACTCCAAGCGCCTCGCAGATTTCCTTGTGCTCGCGCTCGATGCGTTCCATACGCTCAAGCACCGCGGCTAGGTCCGTTTCATCTTCCATCGCCACTCTCCGCCTTGATCTCGACCACGCTCGGCTCGCTGGCCTTCTTGCAACTCGCCAGCCATGCCCGCCAGCGCCGCTGCTGTTCGGCGGTCAACTCGCGCTTAAGCTCGGGCTGTTCGCCGAAAACCTCATGCCAGCGGTCTACATCCCAGGTCCGAAGCCGGTCGAGAAGCGTCGCTCGCCGCTCGCGGTAATTCTTCTCGGACAACCGCCGCAGATACTCCTTCCAGATGCTCTTCTGCTCCGCTGCGGGGAAGGGCTCGAGCAGCGATGGGACTTCGTCCGGAAAATGCGCGAACTGAAACCAGGAATTTTCCAATAGCTGCTCTAAAACTCGCTCATGGTCGAGGTTGGCGCGATCACCCGCCCAGATGCGCCTTCGGCGTCGCGGTGGCATCAGCGTTTCCCCGTCGCGCTCGCCGGCAGTTCCACGTCCAGATTCAACATGGACAGGGCCTTCAATAGCTGGTTGCGCGCGTCGCGCTCGCTTAAGCTCGCCGGGTGCTGGTGCGGTTGCCCAAATCTGTCGCGGTAGATGATGCCCTCTTCCACCAGGATCGCTTGCGCTTGCCGCAGGCGGTCCAGGGCCTCGCAGGCCTGCCCCAGCAGCGCCAGGCCGCCGGCGTCGATGATGCCGTACTCTTTGGCGAGCCTCGCGTAGAAGCCCGCGGCTTCGTCCGAAAGGCCTTTCGGAATGGTCGAGTTTTTCATAAGCCTTGAAAACCCTCCGTGAAAGTTTTCTTGCCGGACGGTCTGCAAAGTTAGACCCATGGAGATATGCACGGCCCTACCCCCCCGCGCTTGAAGGACATGCGCGCCTCATCTGTGCCGGCCAACCTCGATTCCACCTGCCTTAACCGTGGCAACGCACGCCCCCGGATGTGGTCTCGCAGATCCAGCGCCGCGGCAGCGGTCCATGCCCAGCGCTCGCCAGGTGGTGTGCGTTTCGTCAAACTGGCCTCCAGTCGATCATGAGCGGCGCGCCGCAGTTCGGGCAGTGCAACGACTCAGCCGTCGCACCAGCCGGCAGCTCGAGTTCGCGGTTGCAGCCATAACAGCTCAGCTTCCAGATTTCACCAGTCACACGAGAATCCTGATTCTGTGATTCCATGAACGTCTCCAAAAGTGGGGCGGGCTGTCGGAGTCAACCCGCCCCGCGCGGTTCCGCCGGTGATGCGGCCAGCGGAAAGCGAAATCATCGGCCCGTGTTACGGGAGTCACACGAGTCACAGGCGTTACAAACGCTACAAGTGCCCCCCTCTGTTACTCCCGTCACAGCGTTTACCCCTATATCCCTATACACTTTCTCTCAATCTCTCTCTCTGTAACTCCTGTAACTCACAGAGAGAGAGGGAGACGGAGAGAGGATGTACTTAGTACCCTGTTTCACTACCAGACCATCCGACACCATACGCTTGAGCATCATGCGCGTAGCTGGCCTTGACTTCCCCAAGTCCTCGGCAATTTGGCGCGGGCTTAGCGGGCCTTCGTCTCGCAGCAACTCCATCAGCGTCTTGCGCTCGGCAGACATCTGGACTTCCGCGCCGTCACCCAAGATCGACCAACCTCCGCCGGCCGCCAGGTCGAACCGTGCCGCGAAGGTTCGCTCCTCGATTTCGCGCCCGGTCACTTCGATGGTGGAATCGCCCTCAGCCCGCCGGCGTAACAGCCACAGGCCGTCCGCCGCCGCACTGATGCCTCCCGTGCCAGCTATGGCGTCAACCACGTCCGATGCCGGGCCCTTGCGCGTATGGTGAATCACCAGCGCAGCCGCGCGAGTCTCACCGATCACGCGGCGCAAGGCGTCTACCTCGGCATACTGCGACCGAAACACGTCATTGGTACGCTGGCCACCGCCCTTCACTAATGCCGTCAAACTGTCGAGCACAATCAGGCGCGGTTCGACGTTCGCTATCATCTCCCGCAATTGGTCGCCACCACCGCCCATAAGAGGCAGAAGCTGATGAAAGAAGACAATCCGATCCAGCCAGTCGCCGCGCTCGGACAGTTTACGCAGGCGTGCAGCGGTGCGGGCTGGAATCTCTTCGAGCGCCCCGAAGAGAACAGGCCCAGTCTCCATCGGCTCCAAGCCGGAAATCGGCGGACCGCCGGCGATCATGATTGCCACTTGCAGCGCGAGCCAGCTCTTGCCGGACTTCTGCCGGCCCACGAAGAGTGTCAGACCATCGCAGAGTAGACCGTCAACGAGAGTGCGAATCTCGGAGTGCTCGCAGTCGTAAAGATTGCCCGCTGAGCGTAGCTCCGGTAGCGCTGAAACCTTACTCGCCCCCGCCGATCCGCTGTGCAACTCTTCCGGCATCGGCGCCGGCCCGGGTTCCGATTCCTCCGTGACGTGCTGTTCGAGTGCCGCCACCAGGCCGGGGTCATGCGGCCACGCTTGAGTTCGCATCATGCTCCGCTCCGATTCTCTGAACTACCCAACCGCAAAGTCTCCGCGCTATCTGTTCATCTCGCCGGCGGGCCCCGATCAGTGCCACGGTCTGTTCGGGCTGCCCGTTCCGGGCTGCGATGTACGCATCGGCCAGGGCCGCTCCGTGCAGGCCCCGGATCCGCTCCACCTCGCGCGCGATGGTGAACACGTCTTCCAGACGGCCGGCTTCGTATGCACCACGTTTGGCGGCTTCCAGTTCGTCCGCCATGGCCGCCCGCCACGCTTCGGCATCGCTGGCCATCCGTTCGGCCCGTCGCCGGCGTACCGCCCAGGCGCGCTTTTCTGCCGGGCTCGTGGGTACCCGTTCAGGCCTCGGTCGCTCAGGCCACAAGCCGCGCGCTCGAAGTTCGTCGAGGATCGCCGCGCGGTCGCATCCGTGCCAGCAGTAGAACAGCGGAACACCGGCCTTCTCGGTGACCGTGAAGGAATTGCCCCCGTGCACCGGGCACGCCCCGCGCCAGCTGCGCCCGATATGCTTGAGCCCCAGTCCCCGGGCGATCTCGGCCGCTGCGCTCATCCCGCCGCCCTCAAAATATCGCCGTCGAGAACGGCTACGCCGGACCGGCAAAGGTCGTCGACCGCGCAGTACAAGGGATGCAATCGCACAGATAGACGCGCGGCCAGCTCGCGCGCGCCGGCCGGGTCCACACGCAGTTCTCGCTGCTCTCGGAGAAGGCACTCAATCTTTACGACCGCCTTGTTGATGGATTCCTCGTAGTTGGTCATCGGGAACGCTCCCGATACACGCGCTCTGCTACGGAAACGGGAATTCTCAAGGTCACATAGCCTCTCTTGCCACGCGGGTTGCTTTCGCCGACCTTCAAGACGCCAGGCATATCGATGAACATCCGGCGAATTGTAGACACGTCGAGCGACCAGATTTCCGCCAGTTCGGCGGGCGTGAAGTGTCGTTCGAAAGCGTCCATGAAAGGCAAAAGCCGGCCCGGCTTCCGCCGTCCGGCCCCGGTCCCTATTTGGCTTTGTTCGCGCAGACTACAAAACAGGTTTATGGTCCCGCCAGGCCGGACCTATAGGCAGGTAGGCGATTCCATTGGCGTCTACGTGTCGCCGTGTGGTATGTGAACCACCCATCCATTGCCCAAGCGTCACTCCAGGACGAAGCCGCACGTACTTCATGCAAGTACGGCCCACCGCAACGCCGCGCCCGCTCTCTATCACCTGTCGTGCCTCATCGCGCGTCAGGACGCCCCGCAAACGGTTGTTCTCATCCAGGGCGTCAATACGCTCGGGGTTCCTAGCCACGCTGCCCCCGTGCCTCAAGCGTCTCTCGGATGGCGCCCCACAAGTTCAGCGCCAAATAGCCAGGCGCCACAATCACCGGCGCGCGCCCCGTGTATATCTCAGCAAGCGCCCCGAATCTCCAATCTTTAGGCGCCTCCACGAAGTCGTTACCCGCTTGATCCGTGACCAGCAAATAGATCGGTGCGGACATCGCGGCGTTGCCATCCGGCCCCGTGGCGTAAACTTCCCGAATCGCTGCCGCCAAGCGCCCAGCCAGCCCGCACGCCTCACCCAGGAAGCGCACGCGCTCTGCAATGTAGGCGAGCGAATAGATCGCCAGAAGTTCATCAAAGGAATATGTCCGCTCGACGCCATGCCCGGCGCCCTCGCCGCTCAAGATCTCACGACGATGCCAGTCGCGCACGATTGTGCCGTCAAGTGGCACGTACGCCGCGCGCACGGTGCGCAGCATCTCGCGGGTGCTGAACTTCTCCGTCATGTGGTTAGACATTTCTATCCTCGGGGACCTCGGATTGCCGCCGAGCCGGTGTATCTGATTTCATAGTAGTGTGATTCTCACAACTTGTCAACTAAAAAGCGCGACATAGCGAAATTTCCGCTATGCCGTGTTGGTGTGGATTCCGGGGCAAGGTGAAGGCGACTCCGGGGCGCCGCGTACCAATACGTACCAAGACCCTGCATTTCTGGCGTTTCTTGCCCTTTTGCCCTCTTGTAGAATCAATAACTTACGTGTTTTCAAAAGGGCAGGGAAGACCGAATCTCACCAGGTCCACCAACTTCCTCAAGGCTCTACCCCACCGCACGAGACCGTCACCCGAAGTCTGTAGTTGTGAAGCGACCTGCGCGTCTACTACGAAGAGGGTGCGCTGCTGCGCCGGCGGCGATGGATTGCGGGTCCGATCTCGTTCCACGTGCACGAGAACGAGTTTCTGGGTTTGGCTGGCCCCAGCGGCAGCGGCAAGACCTCGCTGGGCAAAGCGCTGTTGAACCTGATCCCCACATGGGAGGGGGAAGTGTACTGGCTGGGGCGGAACATCCGGCACGCCTCTGTCCGCCGCCTCAGGAGCCAGTTCGGCTGGATCAGCCAGGAGCCCACACTGGCGTTCAATCCGCGGCGCCGGATCCTCGAGACACTCCGTGAGACGCTCACCGTGGCGCGAAGCGGGAAGTGCTACCGGCATCAAATCTCGTGCGTCTGCGGCATGGTAAACCTGGAGCCGGAACTGGCCGATCGCTATCCATTCGAGTTGAGCGCGGGGCAGATTCAGAGGTTCGCCCTGGTCCGCGTACTGATGCTCGAGCCGAAGTTCCTGCTGCTCGACGAACCGACCTCCTCGCTGGACCTTATGAATCAGGCCCAGATCTTTGATCGCGTCCTCGAATGGCGGCGGCGTTACGGGCTGACAGCCGTGATCATCGCCCACTCCCGGAGGCTGCTGGCACGCCTGTGCGATCGCATTCTCAATCTGGAGAACCCTGCGTGAGGCTGCCGGAGGACGATCCGAAGAGCGTGATCCGCCGGAACCGGCGCGCCTATGGGCGCATCGCCGGCGAGTGGGAGAGGCGGCAGAAGCAGGATTACGACCGCGGCTTTCACGATCAATGCCGAGCCCTCTTCCTGAGCCATTTGAAAGGGGTCCGGGTGCTCGACGCCGGCTGCGGGCTCGGTCTGGACAGTCTGGCATTTGCGGAGGCTGGGCTGCAAGTGACGGCGTCGGACATTGCCGAAGAGTTCCTGACGGCGATCCGCCGGAAGGCGCCGCGAATTGGTCTGGCGGCCATGAATATCACCGCCCCCTGCTTCCGGGACGGCTGTTTCGACGGCATCTTTGCCTGCGCCAGCTTCCTTCACGTTCCACACGAATTGGCGCGGGAGACGCTCGCGGCTTTCGCCCGCATGCTGGCATCCGGCGGCGTGCTGTTCTTGCACCATGTGGGATCGTTGCGGGGCCTGAGAAGCTACACAGTCGATGACCTCCTGGTCTCAGGCAACCCTGCCGCCTGTTACTGCCATACAGAACAGGAACTCACCGCTCTGCTGGCGCCGATTGGTTTGAGCGTGGTTGCCGTCGGGCGCATCAGGCCCAGCGGGTGCCCCTCTCCGTGCGCCGTTCTTAACAGCCTGGTTCCCTACCAGGTGATCGCCTGCAAACAAGATTGATGACGGATGCCGGGAGACACGTACCGCCAACCGCTGTCCCGGGCAATCGGTCCTCGGAGTATGAACACTTTTCGCTTGGTTGCCGATATGATCTTCGATGAACCGGATACGTTTCCTCGCGACCTCGCTCCTGGTAGTACTCTCGGGATGTTCTCTCCATGGCTGGACGACCCATCGTGACCGTGCGGGCTTCACCGTTGACTTGCCGCCGGGCTGGACGTCCCAGTTCGACGCGAGCTCGGGCCGCGTGGATTTCGAGGGCCCCGAGGGTGCAGTCAGCATCTTGCCGGTGTTTTCACGTACGGCGTTGACCCGGAAGCAAGCCGAGAAGACGCTCATGGAGGCGGCGTTCAAACAGTGGAACGACGTGCAGTGGTTCGGACGGGTCGAGACGGCCGGAGCATCGGCGTTGCGGATGGGTGGCCTGGGCAGCCGCACGAAGGCAACCGTGTCTTTCGCCTGGACGGCCACTCCGGCGGGTACGGCCGGGTATATCTATCGCGTGCAATGCTTGAAAGATGCGCCTCGACAGAACGAAGCGGTACTCGCGTGCGTTCTGGCGAGTTTTCGAATGACTGGCGGCGGCAGTGGCGGCGCTCCGGCTGCGAAGAGCCGCATAAACTACGTCCGCTGGACCGATCCGCGCGAGACCGCGTTCACCATCGAAGTTCCGGCCGGCTGGAAAGTGGAAGGCGGGCTGATCCGGGTATCGGCCGTCGACCCCCGCGGCGTTTGGGCGGTCACTTCGCCGGATGGCTCGGTGAAGATTACCGGCGGCGACGCCCAGGTTCCGGTGCATGTCGTGCCCAACCACACGCTGGCCTTCTCGGGCTTCCGGGAAGGAAGCTGGTACTCGCCCGGCTATGGTACCCGCATGCTGGTGAGGCGATTCGTCGATGGGGCTTCCTTTGCGCGGGAATACGTGGCCCAGCGTGCCGGTTCCGTGTGTGCGGACCTCTCGTTTACCGAAACGCGCAACCGGCCAGACCTGGCCGCCGGCGGCAGCGGGACGAGCTTCGGCGATGTGTCGTTCACTTGCACCCAGAACGGCCGGCCCATGCGGGGCTACTATCTGGCTGGCACAAAGTTTACCGGTATGCAGGGAATCGGCATCTGGAACATGGAGCATCTGATTGGGTTCCTGGCCGCTCCGGAACAGGTCGATACGGCGCGGACGGTCATGATGCACATCGTCCAAACGGCGCAGCTCAATCCCGAATGGGTAGCCGGACAGCAGCGGACGACACAGGCGGTGTCGAACATCGTGGCGCGAACGAATGCAGAAATATCACAGCAGATTGACGATTCATACTGGAGCCGGCACGCCGGCGACTCCGAAATGAGCCGCCGGCAGTCGAACGCGACTCTCGGTGTAGTGGACGCCGAGGATCCGGAGACGGGACGGCGGTTCCGGGTGGAGAGCGGCTCCGACTACTACTGGATCGACAATGCCGGTCACATCGCGGGCACCCGGACCGACAGCACGCCAAACGTCGATTTCCGGCAACTCGTCACACTGCCGTAGGCCGGTTTTGCTCGCAACGCGCTAACCTTCCCGGAAATCCAGCGTTGCCGGAGGCCGCCGGAATCCTCGCGTCAGTGCCACGAGGTAGACCATACCGGCCAGTAACCATACGCCGCCAGCGATCTTGGCGGGGGTGCGAAGGCTGATCCAGATGGCGAAACAAAACAGGAACCCGAGCGCGGGTAGGACCATGTACCGGAAGAAGCCTGAACGCTGGCCGGCCACCGGCCTTTTTAGGTAATACATATTTATAACTGCGGCATTGACGCCCATGAATGAGACGAACGCGCCAAAGTTCAACATCTCGACGGCGCGTTCCCAACTCAGCAGAACGGCGCCGACGAAGGCCAGCAGCCCTACGAACACCACGTTTCGATCGGGGCTTCGGGTACGGGAGGTGAGACGGCCGAAGAACCGCGCCGGGAGCACGCGGTCGCGGCCCATGCCGTATAGGACACGCGCCGCTCCCACCTGGCCGGTCAGACCACTGCCGAAGCAGGAGACGATCAGCACAACCGCCATGGCGTTGAAGAGCAGCCCGCCGCCCACCCTCCCGGTGACATCGAGAAAAGCGGTTTCCGGATTGCCGAAAGTTCGATAATCCGGCCACACACGCTGCGCCAGGTAAACCTCCAACGTGCTCAAAAGCCCAGTGATCAGGCACACGAGCACGGTGGCGCGGGAGATGTTCTTCTCCGGATGGTCCACTTCCTCGGCCAGCGTGGACACGCCGTCGAAGCCGATGTAGGTAAGGGCGGCCAGGGAAGTAGCCGTTGCAATCGAACCCAGTTGGAACGAATCCGGGCGATAGAAGGGCGCGACGGAAAAAAGGCCGGATACCCCGGACGTGCGCAGAAAAAAACGCACGGAGGCGATCACAAAAGCGCCGACGACCACGCTCATAGCCGCCAGCAGTGCCAGGTTAGCGCGCGCGGTCGAGCGTATACCGCGGAGATTGAGCACCGTGATGCCGCCGGCTGTCAGTGCGGCCAGCGCCGGGTACGGGATAGCGGGCGCCAGGCGCTGAATCGTCAGGGCGACGTAGGCCGTGTTGATCACGGGAATGAGCAGGTAGTCGAGGATCATCGTCCAACCGGCGAGGAATCCGAGATGCGCGCTGAGCCCCTTACCGACATAGGTGTAGGCGGAGCCGGCTGCCGGATAGAGGGCCGCCATGCGCCCGTAGCTGAGCGCGGTGAGCATCATAGCGACCATGGCCACCAGTAGCGTGGTGGCCACGTGGCCGTGGGAGAGCGTGCAGGCCACACCGAAGATGCCCACCGGCGCGATGGGCGTGATCAAAACGATGCCGTAAAAGATCAGGTCCTTGAGCCGAAGCGCCCGTCGGAGATGGGGAGTTTCCGCCAGCGGACAAACCGGCAGAGAAGGAGGCACGGTAGCCATATTGGGTTCTCGTGGGAAACATTGTACCCCGCGCGCCGGATTTCAGCGCCTCGAGCGATCAGTTCCGATCTACTTCTTTCGCCGGAAGCGGTCGAGACGCCTTGCGCTCGTATAGTCTGGGATTAGGGCTTACCCCCGTTGTTGGCGTAAAGCCCGCTGGCGCGGGGCCAGGAGAATGGCGGTGAGGCTGGGATTCGAACCCAGGGACGAGTCACCCCGTCAACGGTTTTCGAGACCGCCCGATTCAACCACTCTCGCACCTCACCGCAGTGTGTGGCTATCTCTATCCTAGCCGATTTCGGGGCTCGAATGCTTCATCGCTCAGCGTTTTTCCAGGCTGAGCAATACCAAGTCGTATACGTTGAGCTTGGGAATCGTGAAGGTCGCCGAGCCGCCGGCGGCAGCGCTAACTGCGACCGTCTGCTCGACATTGCCGTCGGGACTTGCGAGCTTCGCCTGCTTGACAGCAAATCCCGCTGGCGGACGGACACGCGCACGGAGATTCGACTGCGGCCGCGGAGGATTGTAGTTCACCAGATGCAGCAGCCAGGTCCCGGTGGCTTTCTGCTCGGCCAGTTCGATGGTCACGAATTCGGGGGCTTCCACGCGCACGGAGAGATCTCCGCCGGCGGCCCAAGCCACGGCCTCGGCCAAGTCCCGATGATTGCGCGGCAGGGTCCAGTACGCGTTGGGGAACGTGAAGCTCATGGCAGGGTCCGGAGGCTCGATGGAAGGTTCGATACGCGGGATATACACGACGCGCCCCTTGCCGTACTGGTTGCGCAGGGGCTTCGCCGGCGCGTCCGCGGCGGGCGGTTCGGAGATCCCGAACAGATCGGCCAGGCCGAACTTCGAACGGTGGAGGCGCCATTCTGTCCGCATGGAACTCGTGCCGGTGGCCACCAGGCCGCCGCCTGCGGCGACGAAGGCGCGGATGCGGGAACATTGGGCGTCGCTGAGCGCGTCCTGGTCCGCCAGCACCAGCACCTTGTACTTGTCGAGTTGGTCCAGGTGCCGGTCGAAAATCATCGCAAACGGGATGCGCGACTGGATGAGCACCTGCTCGGCGAGCGTCTTGGCCACCAGCGACACGGCCGGGTTGAACTCGACCGAAGCGAACGAGTGCAGCACGGCGGCATCCGCCACGACAGTCGTGTCCACCAGATCGCGCTTGTGCCGGTGGAAGAAGTCGATGTAGTCCCTAGCTTCCGGTGTGAGCGTCGTGCCGTCCGAATTCACGGCGCCTACGTCGCCCAGATTCATGTCGTTATACGCCATGGCCTCGGCCAGCAACAGATGAGAGGGCGATTGCGGATGTGTGTAGCCGGGACCGGTGTAGAGAAACAGGGACTTCCCCATGGAGCGCACCGCCTTGAACGACCTTATTTTGGTGACCAGGCGCCCATCCGCGGTCCACTCGGCGAAGTTCGGCTCCTCGCTCCAGACGACGTCGCCATGCGCGAGCAGAGCGCCGTAATCGACGCCGTCGCGCCAGCCTTTGTTCTGGCTGAAATTGAGATTCGGGTTGCCTTCGAGCGCCACTTCGGGATTGAGCGAGTGGATGTAGTGATCGAATTCGGCGTAGTGGCGCGTGACCGACGCGGCGCGGAAGCGCGCCCACTCCTGCATGAGCGGATTGACCAACTCTTCCATACCTATAGGACCCGAAACGGCGTTGAACGGAGGGGGCGCCATGCTGTCCAGGCGCGAGAAGCCGAAGCGCGCGGCGAGTTGCGGATCGCCGTAGTTCGCGCGCAGGAAGGCGCGGAAGGCGCGCTTGCAGTACTCGCAGCGGCACGAACGCGGCTCGCCCCACATTTCCATCTGGTCGAAATGGATGAGGTCCAGCCCCAGGTCCTGGACTCCCAGCCGCATCACTTTCTTGAGGAACTCCATGTAACCGGGATTGTTGCGGCAGGCCAGGTAGCGGAAAGTCTGCTCGGAGTTGTAATACATGGGCCGGCCGAACTCGTTGACCTGGATCCAGTTGCGGGCGCGGGGTTCCTCGGAGAAGAACGTTTCGTAGGCCATGGTAGCGCCGATGTAGCCGCCGACGCGCATGCCATGCTTGTGGGCGAATCCGGCCAGGCGCCCCGTGGCCGCGATGTCCTCGGCTTCCGCCTGGAGCCCGAACCCTTTGTGCAAACTCGGGATGATGAGGTTCACTCCGAGCGCCTTCAGCTTCATCACGGTCTGCTCGGAGTGCTCAATCTCCCAGAGCTTACGTTCTTCGGTGGCCTGCCCGCCTCGCCGCTCGCGGAAGATTAGAGGCTCCCAGTTACCCACCATCACGATGCCATCCTTGAGCCATTTGGGGCGCTCACGGATCGGTTCGAGCGGGGCCACCGATGGCGCGGGCTTTCGGCACGCAATATCGAGCAACGCCAGGATGACGCAAAGCAGAACGGCATAGAAGCGCACGGCGACTCCTCGCAATTGAGATCACGACCAGCAGGGTGAAATCATATCATGGTGAGGCGACCATGCTCATCGAGAACACCCGCGGTGGATTTGCGTTTTTGAAAGGCATTGCCCCTTACTCATGCGGAGCCGCAGCGCTGGCGGGCTTTGAGATCGTGCATGCGCGGCTGCTTCCCGCCATGCCGCTCGGAGCAGGCCTGCGCGCCGCGCGAGCGCACATGGAACGGATGGGCCGCCCCGTGCAGGCGCTGTGCGGGCTGGAATTGCGCTCGCCGCGTCCACTCACGTTCCCCGGTTTCGCGGCGTTCAACGCGGGCTATATCGAAACGCTCCAGAGTTGGGGCCTGCTGGTTGACGGACTGAACCCGGTGGCGCGCACGAACGTCGCTCCCGCATTCGCTGCCGGCCCTGCTCCGTCGGTTTACGGCTTCTCCTATACGGAGCCCTCGGCGGACGCCGCGCCGAGCTTCGTGATCGCGGGCGCGGGCGAACTGCCCGAGGGATCGCTCGACCCAGCCGAGGTGGTGCGCCGCGGCGAAACCTCCCTCGACGCCTTGCGCGAGAAGGCGAGCTTCGTCCTGGACCTGATGGAAGGACGGTTACGGGAGCTTGGCGCAGGCTGGGAGCAGGCGACGGCCGTCGGTATTTATACAGTGCACGATCTGCGTGCGCTGCTCGACGATCCGGTTCTTCCGCGTGTGGGGGCAGCGTCCCTCGGCGGGCTTACCTGGCATTACGCGCGGCCGCCAATCGAGACCATCGAGTACGAAATGGATGTGCGAGGATGCCGTCGCGAAATCGTACTCAGCGAAAGCGGACGCTGACCCTGCCTCAAGGTTTCACGCCGATCATGAGGGAGGCAGGCCCCTGCAGGCCGACGTGACGCACATCGGT
>ENA-UOYA01002939-UOYA01002939.1-activated-sludge-metagenome-genome-assembly--contig:-NODE-2939-length-15702-cov-5.388701_pt1 | contig 15702 bp, 16 predicted proteins | sample MGYA00238163_ERZ764804 | MGnify/ENA primary metagenome ERZ764804 (study PRJEB28919, sample SAMN05720223) | activated sludge metagenome | isolation source: Anaerobic digester | place: Hong Kong...
GTTGATTTTTTCAGCCATGTCGATCTTTTTTTGCAACTCTGGTGGAAGTTGATTATTGGCTATCTGTTTCTCTTCGTCAGAAGCTTTCAATACCGGATTTAAGGGAGTGGCCTCTCAATGGATCAGATCCTGCGATCTGACGACACGCATCTCATAACCCACATGTGCTTCCAGATTGAAGTTATAACACCAACCGTTCAGGTATCGCAGGCAGTGAGGAGCGGTCTACCGGTCTTTCGCATAATTGTGTTCGGGAGAGAGTATCTCCCACCATATTAGATCTTCTGAGACCACAAACAGTGCGGTGAAAGCTTTTCCTGCATAGGCAGCAGGTTTGCCAATATGGTGACGCCCATGCCTCTCTACGATCTCACATCAACAAATATATGAACATATTCAAATCAGCAATGATCAAAAACCGCCAAATCAACTCTTTTTTTTTAGTAATTATCTGTCTATCGAACGGAAGAATTATAAATTTCTGTACCTTTGAGTTCGGATCGTACCGGTTGTTGAAACCGGATATGGTCGGAGAACATTACGAACGCATGAAATTCAACAATAAAAATTCAACAATCATGAAGCAAAAAATTGGAATGATTACTCTGCTCTTCCTGTCGGTTGCTTTTTACGCAACATCACAGGAGATCATTGCACACCGCGGATATTGGAAAACCGACGGTTCAGCACAAAACTCGATAGCCTCATTGGTAAATGCCGATGCCCTGAAGGTCTACGGCTCGGAGGTCGACATCTGGCTTTCCTCTGATGGTATTCCGGTAGTCAATCACGACGCCGATATCATGCTCGACGGAAAGAAAGTGTCGGTGCAGGAGACCCCTGCCGCTACGCTCAGACAGGTGAAACTGGCGAACGGGGAACCGATGCCTACCGTGGAAGAGTATCTGGCTGCATTTGAAAAATGCGGTAATACCAGGCTGATCGTCGAATTCAAGACACATAAGAAAAAGGAGGCGGAAGACGAGTTGGCAGAGAAGGTGATCAAGATGGTACACGCCAGGGGGTTACAAAACCGGGTAGAGTACATCTCGTTTGGCATCAATCTTGTCAACCAGGTGAGGAAGCTCGATCCTGCCGCACCGGTCTATTACCTGAACGGAGATCTCTCACCCCGGGTAATCAAGTCGATGGGTGCCGCCGGCATCGACTATCACTTCAGTGTGGTGAAAAATAATCCGCATTGGGTAAAGGAGTCGCACGATCTGGGACTGAAAGTGAACGTTTGGACAGTAAATAAAGCGGAAGATATCAAGGAGATGATCGACCTGAAAGTCGACTACATCACCACCGACGAGCCATTGCTGACCAGGAAACTGATTGAAGAAGCAAAATGACACTACAAGAACAACTGATACGGGCGACCGGAATTGCAGCCGAAGCACACACGGGACAATTCGACAAGAACGGACAGCCCTACCTGGGACATGTTGTGCGGGTAATGAGTGCCGGCCATACCCTGAAAGAGAAGATTGCCGGTGTACTGCACGATGTGGTGGAGGATTCCGCCTGGACATTTGAAGCGTTGACAAATGAGGGTTTCTCTCCAGAAATTGTGGAGGCCGTGAAGGCATTGACGCACGACGAATCGGAAACATACGGGGAGTATCTGGTGCGCCTGGCGAAAAATCCGTTGGCCGTCAGGGTGAAGCTGAACGACCTGACTGACAACATGGATATCCGTCGACTGAAAGAGCTCGACGATAAAGCCGTCGCCCGTATCAGAAGATACCTGAACGCATATAAATTCCTTACAGAATCCCCTACCCTTCAAACCGAATAATGGCCGGCATCTACATCCATATCCCATTCTGCAAGACGAGGTGTATCTACTGCGACTTCTACAAGGAGACCGATGAGAGCCAGATGGATGCCTTCACGGAGGCTATCTGCAGAGAGGCCGGTTTACGGAGAGACGAAGTGAAAGAGCCGGTGAGGACCATCTATTTCGGTGGCGGTACTCCCTCTAGATTGAGCAGGGATCATTTCGAAGAAATTTTCAAGCGACTTGCAGCGCTGTTCCAGATCGATCCAGATGCCGAAATCACACTGGAGGCCAACCCGGACGATCTGACGGGAGATTATGCAAAGCTTCTGCAGGGGCTGCCCTTCAACCGGATCAGCATGGGAATCCAGAGCTTCGACGACAAAGAGTTGAAGTTCCTGAGCCGGCGCCATTCAGCCCAACAGGCGGTCAGTGCGGTAAAGCATTGTCGCGATGCAGGGTTCGGAAACATCAGCATCGACCTAATGTACGGCTTGCCTGGTCAAACGCCCGAAAAGTGGAGAGAAAACCTGATACAGGCCTGTGAACTGGATATTGAACATATTTCGGCCTATCACCTGATCTATGAGAAACAGACTAGGCTCTACACGCTACTGCAAAGGGGACGGGTGCAACCCGCGACCGACGAGACCAGCAGGGAGATGTTCTCCATGCTGATCGACATGCTTGCCCTGAACCGATTTGAGCATTACGAGATTTCCAACTTCGCCAGGAACGGAAAATACTCCGCACACAACACCTCCTACTGGAAAAACGAGAGATATCTCGGGCTGGGTCCCTCTGCCCACTCGTACGACGGGGAGAGCAGGTCGTGGAATGTGGCCTCGCTAGAGAAGTACATCACTGCAATCGGGGCAGGTGAACTCCCGCAGGAGAGGGAGCGGTTGACCCATTCGCAGCAATACAACGAGTTTGTACTGACCGGGTTACGGACAATGTGGGGAGTGGATCTGCTCCTGCTGAAGGAGCAATTCGGACAGGAGATGTACGACTACTGCCTGCAGAATGCACGGAAGTTTATCCGGGAGAATCTTTTGACCATCAAGGAGAACTCATTGATACTTAGCCGGGAAGGAATCTTCATCTCCGACGGGATCATGAGCGAACTGATGTGGGTGGAGTAGATCACCTGCGGCGATAACGGGAGAGCCAGCTATCGAGGCTATCCAGCAGGATGGGCGACTCTTTCCGGACTGCCCACGACTCCAGTTGCGTGAAACTGATATCGGTCTCCACATCAATTTCAACCATCCTCTCTGCAAGTTCCCGGGCAGCGATCTCATCGCAAACCGTAAAATCGATATCTCCACCGGCAACCATCATTACAAGCTGCTCCGTCTCATACAGGTCGTTCTGTTCCACAAAAATGGTGTCGCCAATCTCATGGGAGAGGTTTTGCAGGCGCAGGATTACCGGCGAGTTCCGGTGTACATGGATGGTCCTCTTGGCCAGATCGAGGTGTTGACGGATAGGGGCGACTCCGTTGTTGAACTCCGCCTTCCGCTGCACCAGCACCTGCTTGTTCAGGTTGATCGACCGGGTAAAACCGAACTGCTGCCGCAACTCTGTATTTACTGGAATGTTCCGGGCAACAACATCATACTTTCCCTGCTTCAGTCCCTCGAGGCTCTTATCCAGGCCGTTTTCAAGGAAAATATTGATTTTTAAACCCCAATCCCGCTCCAGAATTTTTATAAGCTCATATTGAAATCCGGCGATGGTATCACCCGACACATGGTATCCGATTGGATCATAGCTGGTAACAATGTTGAGTTCGCCGCTTTCCACTATTTCCGGATAGTCCCTGGGCAAAACGGCACTCTTCCTGGAAAGGGAATATAGCATAACCATCAGGGCCAATACGATCCCCAGAAGTATGCTGTAAACAATAAGCATCCTTTTCGTTTTCACGGTCAAACAGTTTGTTTAATTGTGCAGGTCAACCGAAAGGCCCATTTTGAACATCATCGGATTTACCGGATAGTTGGGCAACGAGAAATATTCGCGCGGCTTCAATACGGCGGACGCAGCATTGTAGAGCATTACAAAAAAACGGGTCTGTTTCAGGTGCATGTTAGCGTATACAGTGGCAATGGGATAGTTACCAATCTCTTTCTCACGCTGGTTGTAGAACTGAAGCAAAGCCGGCTCGTAACCGGGAGAGAAATAGGTGGTATGATAATGGGCATCGACACCGAACTGAAAGGTCAACTCATTCACTATAAGCGTTTTCAAATACATATTTGAATAAACACTTAAAGAGGGCGCCGGTATTACCTCCTGATTGCTCGAGGTCTGGTAGACTACCCGATTATCCCAGTTGAATACACCCAGCCTTATATTCTGATCCACACCTGCAGTCAACACCTGTACGTTAGGAGCGTGTTGGGCAACCGTTCTCTCTTGATCGAAATAGATATAGTTCTGCAGATTTTCCACGCCTGCATTCACCGTAGTGTTCGTGAACGGAATATGAAGCCTGCCGCCGACAAATGCCCTGCGCACATCTTCCAACTCTTTATCCCACCAGAAATATTTGGAGTGATAATGTTTCTGAAGGTAATTCGGGGTGATGTTCCGGAGATAGGCATGACCACTCAGCTCGGTCCGCTTTCCGGCCAGGTTGAAGGCGGTCTCCACCTCTCCCTCCAGGTTCACCTCCCCAAGATCGGCTCCCGCCATGCCCAGGTTGGCCTGCAGGTTGAAACGGAAATGCTCTCCCTGCTGTTTGTTCAGTATCCCCCCGATAAAAAGGGAGTTTTCGCGGTGTTTGCTCCGGCCGATGTTACCGCCGACCGAGTCGATCATCGAGAAGTTCCTCACTTCATGTTCTATATACCCTGTCAGACCGAATTTCACCCATGGTTTGAATCCTTCACGAAGCGACAGTGCGACACTGTTCTTGAAGGATGAAAAGGTGACACTGTCGTCAACCGCCGTATTGTAATAACGGTTCGTATAGAACTGGTCGATACGTTGCATCGCCTGGCCCTCAATCGTTACCTGTGCCGTATCATAGGAGAGAAACCGCCGGTCCTGTCCCGTATAATGCGACGTAATAACGAGGCTCGCTACAGGCACGAACTTGCCGCTGCCAAGCGAATCTGCCGACCGGTCGTTATACCCGATATTGTACTTTCCGGAAAAGAAGAGATGGTTGGTCTTCATCTTGTTCCAGGTATTGGTGAATTTCACGGGAATGTCGCCTGTCGAGAAGTTCTCGCCTACCGATTCCGGATCGAGGATGAACCGCTCATCGGTAATTCCACCATTCTCAAACTGCTTTACGGTGGAGGTCGACGCCAGAAGATGGCTCTCGAACTTGTCGCTCAGGTAGTTTCCAAAAAGAGACCAGTCGTTGTGCTTGTTCTCCTGCGACCTGTATAATCCTTTTGCACTGATCAGGTCACCCTCTATGCCCGCATTGAGACGTTTTCCAAAGTTGGTCGTCAGCAACGCTTTCAACCGTTGCTCCTTTACCGGTCGGCTACCCGCGGTCTGATAAGTGAGGTTGGCGTACGGTACCCGCGTATTGTAGAAAAGGTGTTGTTCGGGCGACTTATTGTAGGGTCTGTAAGCATCGTAAAACGGGAAATGGCTGGTTTCGTCTCGTTCGAAAAATATTTTCGAGATGAAGGGCGATCCGATCGGTCCCAAATATCCGCCTGCAACCGAATATCCGTCGGGGATCGTGGTCTGCTGGTAATTGTGCTTCAACGTGTCCATGGCTGCGACAAGGCGGTCGCCGCTTCTGGGGTGAAGATACCAGACTGTAGCAGCAGGCAGTACCAGGTTGACGGTGTCGAACGGCTCTTCCATTTCATGTTGATGATCATGTGGAGCCTGTCGGGGTGTCACTTGCAACGAATCAGGCAAAATAACACGCGCCTGAGCCATCGATTCGGAGACACAGACGGTTATCCATAAAACTATGAATATGATTTTTCTCATCGGGTGCAAACTTACATAAAATTTGCGATATATAATTTAGGAGATCCCATTTTTTGGGTCAATTGCCCCCTCTAGAAGGGTGTCGGGAGGTAGAGCGAAAAGTGAGAAACGGTGTCGACGGCAACTTTTTTTGGCCAGAGTTAAAAATAAATGGCAAATTTTGCCCCTTGTTAAAATTATTCTATTAACTTTGCGACATTAAATGAGATAAAATGAAAGTAAACAAGCTTCACCATCATCATTTTCATACTTGCTGTCAGGCGAGGTGATAAGGATATGTAGAAGCATCAATCCACAATATTGACCCGTCTGAAGATTTCAGGCGGTTTTTTTTTATTAACACCCAAGCGGTTGAAAAACGCTTGCACAAAACAGATACAGATGGAAAAGCTGAAAATAGCCATCCAGAAAACAGGACGACTGAGTGAGAAATCGTTGCAGTTGCTGAGCGAATGCGGTATCAAGGTGTCGAACAGCGACAGGAAGCTGAGGACGGAGGCCCGCAATTTCCCCATGGAGATTCTCTTTCTGAGAGATGACGACATTCCGCAATACGTTGAAAACGGCGTTGCTGATATCGGTATTCTGGGAGAGAACGAAGTGTGGGAAAAAGAGAAGGAGGTGGACGAGATTGAGAAGCTCGGTTTTGGTAACTGCAGGCTCTCGCTGGCGATTCCCAAAGATGAGGAGTATACCGGTCTGGAATATTTCCGAGGTAAGCGGATTGCCACCAGCTATCCCAAAATCCTTGGGAAATTCTTCAGCAAGAAAGGCATCGATGTGAAGATCGAGGAGCTGGGGGGAAGTGTGGAAATTGCGACCGGAATCGGCCTGGCCGACGGGATCTTCGATATAGTAAGCACCGGTAGTACATTAATAATGAACGGATTGAAGGAGGTGGAGGCGATCATCAAGAGCGAGGCAGTGCTGATTGCAAACAAGCAGCTCACTCCTGCCCGTCGGGAACTCCTGGAGAGGCTTCTGTTCCGTATTAGGGCCTACAAGCGGGGAGTGGAAAGCAAATATATCGTGATGAACGCGCCCAATTCGTCGATTCCAAGGATCTGTGCCATTCTTCCGGGAATGAAGTCGCCCAGTATCCTGCCGCTTGCCGAGGAGGGATGGAGCAGTATCCACTCGGTGGTACAGGAAGACCAGTTCTGGGATGTGATCGATGCGCTGAAGGATGTGGAGGCCCAGGGAATCTTGGTGATGAATATTGAAAAGATGATACTCTGATCGATGAAGACGATAAATAACCCTTCAGAAAAAAGGTGGCCGAAACTGGCAGAACGGTCCGCCATCAAACAGGCCAAGCTGATGGAGCTGGTAAATACCGTTTTTTACGATATCCGGAAAAAGGGGGACAAGGCCTTGCTGAAATATGCACGGAAATTTGACGGTTTTGCGGCAGAACAGTTTACGGTGGATGCCGGGACGATTGCAACCGCAGCCTCATCGATACCGGAACAATTGAAGGAGGCCATCGGCCTTGCAAAAAGGAATATCGAGAAGTTCCACCTTTCGCAACAGGAGCAGACCCTGAAAGTGGAGACCTCCCCCGGTGTGGTTTGCTGGCGTGAGGCACGGCCCATCGAGAAAGTGGGGATCTACGTCCCGGGAGGAACCGCACCGCTCTTCTCCACCGTCCTGATGCTGGCCGTTCCTGCCAGGATAGCCGGTTGCAGCGAGATCGTGCTCTGTACACCACCCGACAAGGATGGGACCGTTCATCCAGCCATCCTTTATGCGGCATCCCTTGCCGGCGTAACCCGTGTAGTGGTACTTGGAGGGATCCAAGCCATCGGAGCCATGTGTTTCGGTACCCATTCGGTTCCGAAGGTGGAGAAAATCTTCGGCCCGGGAAACCAGTACGTGATGACGGCAAAGCATGCAGCCCAATATTATGGCACTGCCATCGACATGCCTGCCGGTCCCAGCGAGCTGGTTGTGGTGGCGGACAGCAGCTGCCATCCGTCGTTCGTTGCCGCCGATCTGCTGTCGCAAGCCGAACATGGTCCCGACAGCGAAGTGATCCTCCTGTCGGACAATAAGCAGGTAATCCGGGAGGTGAACAGGGAACTGGAGATCCAACTGAGCAACCTGCCGCGACAAGATATTGCGGAAAAGGCGTTGAAAAACAGCCGGGCCATCCAGTTCAAGGATATCGACACCTGCATCCGATTCAGCAACCTCTATGCGCCCGAGCACCTGATTCTCGCAGTGGAGAATCCCGTACTGCGCAGCCGGGAAGTAACCAGTGCCGGTTCCGTTTTCCTGGGCAACTACAGTTGCGAAAGCGCCGGCGATTACGCCAGCGGAACCAATCACACACTTCCCACAAGTGGACATGCACGAGCATACAGCGGCGTTTCGCTGGACAGTTTTGTAAAGAAGATCACCTTTCAGCAGCTCACGGAAGAGGGGATCACAAGCATCGGAGCGGCCGTCGAAACCATGGCCGAAGCCGAAGCGCTCATTGCTCACAAGAACGCCATGACACTGCGGCTTGAGGAGGTATCGAAGCGATTTCAGAGTGAACAGTCCCAATATTAAGATGATGATAGATGATAGACGATATAACAAAATTTGTACGCCCCAATATCCTGGCGCTTAAACCCTACTCCAGCGCCCGCGACGAGTTTTCAGGCAGTGAAGGCATCTTCCTCGATGCAAACGAGAATCCCTACGGGAACCTTAACCGATATCCTGATCCTCACCAGAAGGCATTAAAGAGCAAGTTGTCGGAAATCAAGAAGATATCGGCAGATCAGATATTTATCGGCAACGGAAGCGATGAGGTGATCGACCTGATTTACCGGATCTTCTGTGAACCTGGAGAGTCGAGCGCCATCGTCTGCCCTCCCACCTATGGCATGTATGAGGTGTCGGCCAACATCAACAACGTCAGATTGCACCGGATTCCGTTGACCGACGACTTCCAGCTCGATCTGGAGAAGATTCTGCAAACGGCCGGTTCGGACAGCTCGGTAAAGCTGATTTTCATCTGCTCGCCGAACAATCCTACTGGAAACAGGTTAAACAATATCGGGAAACTGCTCGACAGGTTTAACGGGATCGTGGTGGCAGACGAAGCCTATATCGATTTTTGCCCGGAGTACAGCCTAAAAGAGAAGATCGGCAGCCATCCCAATCTTATCGTGATGCAGACGTTCAGTAAGGCGTGGGCATTGGCGGGAGTACGCATTGGAATGGCCTTTGCGGGGAAAAAGATCATCTCGTTGCTGGAGAAGACCAAACCGCCTTACAACGTCAGCGTGCTTAACCAGCAGGCGGCACTGGAAGCGCTTGCAGATGCAGATGAGTTTGAGAAGCGCCGCAACATCATCCTTCAGCAGCGCAGCCACCTTGTCGAAGAATTGGCAAAACTGAAGATCGTGAAAAGGATCTACCCATCGGATGCCAATTTCCTGCTGGTAGAGGTTTCGGATGCCGACCGGGTTTACAGGCATCTGGTGGAGAAGCAGGTGATTATCCGCAACCGCACTACTCAGGTGACAAATTGTGTACGGATAACCGTCGGCACTCCCGACGAAAACAGGCAACTGCTGAAGGAGCTCTACCTTCTGGATGGTTCTGCAAGGTGAATGAAAATAGTATATTGATCATGAAAAAAGTGTTGTTTATCGACCGTGACGGTACATTGATCATCGAGCCTCCTGTCGATTATCAGGTCGACAGCCTGGAGAAGCTGGAGTTCTACCCCAAGGTATTCCAGTACCTGTCGCGGATTGCACGGGAACTGGAGTACGAACTGGTGATGGTTACCAACCAGGATGGTCTGGGAACGGCGTCGTTTCCCGAAGAGAGTTTCTGGCCGGCACACAACAAAATGCTGCGGGCTTTTGAAAACGAGGGAATTTATTTCAGCGACATCCTGATCGACCGCTCGTTCGAGCACCAGCAGCTACCCACCCGGAAGCCGGGAACGGCAATGTTGAGCCACTACATGAAAGGGGGGTATGACCTGCAAAATTCTTACGTAATCGGCGACCGGAAAACCGATCTCCAGCTGGCCCGCAACCTCGGTTGTAAAGCGATATACCTGAACCGGGAAAAGTGCAGTGATGCCGTACTCTCAACAACCGACTGGGGGGAGATCTACGCCTTCCTGAAACAGGAGCCAAGAAGAGGTGTGGTGCGACGATCAACTTCCGAGACCGATGTTTTTGTGGAGGTAAACCTCGACGGATCGGGAAAAAGCGAGATTACGACCGGACTGGGATTCTTCGACCATATGCTGGACCAGATTGCACGCCACGGGAAGGTTGACCTGACCATACGGGTCAAGGGCGATCTGCATATCGATGAGCACCATACGGTTGAAGATACGGCCATTGCCCTCGGCGAGGCTTTCCTGCAGGCACTGGGAAAAAAGAAAGGGATTGCACGATACGGCTTCCTGCTGCCGATGGACGACTGTCTGGCGCAGGTTGCAATCGATTTCGGCGGTCGTCCCTGGCTGGTCTGGAATGTCGATCTCACCCGTGAGATGATCGGCGATGTACCTGCCGAGATGTTTCTCCACTTCTTCAAATCCTTCTCCGATAACGCCAGATGCAACCTCAATATCAAAGCTGAAGGGCATAACGACCACCACAAGGTGGAGGCGATATTCAAAGCATTTGCCAGATCGGTCCGGATGGCCGTGGAACGTGGAGAAGAGGGGGGTATCCCCAGCACCAAAGGAGTACTGTAACATGATAGCCATTGTCAAATATAACGCAGGCAATATCGCATCGGTAAAGAATGCGGTGGAACGGTTGGGATACAACTGTTCCGTTACCGATGACGAGATAGAGATCAGGCGGGCCGCGAAGGTGATCTTTCCCGGCGTAGGTGAAGCATCGTCGGCCATGGAGTACCTGAGGGAACGGAAGATGGACAGGCTTATCAGATCGCTTGAACAGCCCGTACTGGGAATATGCCTCGGACTGCAGCTGTTGTGCCGCCATTCGGAAGAGGGAAACACCAATTGCCTTGGACTCTTCGACACCTCAGTAAAGAGATTTCCGACAACCGACATCGTTCCACATATCGGATGGAACGACCTGAAGCAGACGCGATCGTTGCTGTTCGACGGCTTTGGCAGCGAAGATACGGTATATTTCGTACACAGCTACTATGCCGAAATCTGCAGCCAGACCATCGCCACGTGCGATTACATATTGCCGTTCAGTGCGGCCATGCAGCACCGGAATTTCTTTGCCACACAGTTTCATCCCGAGAAATCGGCGAGTGTCGGCGAGAGGATACTGGGCAATTTTTTGAAACTCTAAAAGCTACCCATTCAAAGGAGAGAACGCATGAGAATCATTCCAGCCATAGACATCATCGACGGGAAGTGTGTACGCCTGACCAAAGGCGACTACAGCACCCGAAAGGTATATAACGAAGATCCTGTAGAGGTGGCAAAGGCTTTTGAAGCGAGCGGAATCGGCTACCTGCACCTGGTCGACCTGGATGGAGCAAAATCGAATCACATTGTAAACAAGGATGTTCTAAGAAAAATTGCAACTGGCACTTCACTGCAGGTGGACTTCGGAGGAGGAATCAAAAGTGACGAGGATCTGCGTATTGCTTTCGAAAACGGAGCCGCACAGGTTACCGCAGGAAGCATTGCGGCCCGGAACCCCGATCTCTTTCTGAAGTGGCTGGACCAATACGGTGCCGACAAGATCATCCTGGGTGCCGACAGTCATGGCAGAAAAATTGCCACTCACGGATGGCAACAGGAATCTGACCTGGATGTGGTGGATTTCATTGCCGGTTACGAACGTAAAGGGGTTAGCTTTGTGATCTGTACGGATATATCGAAGGATGGTATGCTGCAAGGTACTTCCATCGAACTCTATGCGGAGATACTGCAGGCGACCGGCGTCAAGCTGATTGCCAGCGGCGGCATAACATCAATTGACGACCTTAAGGCGGTGAAGGCGCTGGGATGTGAAGGAGCCATCATCGGGAAAGCGTTGTACGAAGGCAAGATAGAACTGAACGAATTACGCGTTGCAGGGTTTCTGTAACGTGAGACTAAAATATCAAACGATATGCTCAGGAAAAGAATTATTCCCTGTCTCGACATCAAGGACGGGCGAACGGTGAAAGGGGTAAACTTTGTCGGACTCCGCGATGCCGGCGACGCAGTGGAACTGGCTAAACGTTATGTCAGGGAGGGGGCGGACGAACTGGTCTTTCTCGACATTACGGCCACCGTTGAGAAACGTAAGAACCTGACGGAACTGGTTGAAAAGATTGCCCGGGAGATCAACATTCCCTTTACCGTAGGGGGCGGAATCAACTCGCTGGAAGACGCACAGGCGATCATCAAGGCGGGTGCCGACAAGGTAAGCATCAACACGGCGGCGGTACAACATCCCGAACTCATCACGGAGATTGCGGCGGAATTTGGCAGCCAGTGCGTTGTTCTGGCTATCGACACGAAACTGGAACATGATGAATGGATAGTCTATATCCACGGGGGCAGAACCCCCACCCCGCTTAGGGCAGTCGACTGGGCAAGGGAGGGGGAGCGTCGTGGCGCCGGTGAGATCCTGTTGACATCGATGAATAACGATGGAACCAAAAACGGTTTTGCTCTCGATATCACGGCTACCATCTCCGCCGGGGTGAACATCCCGGTCATCGCTTCGGGCGGTGCAGGCACCATGAACCATTTTGCCGATCTCTTTCAGCAGACAAAGGCCAGTGCCGCGCTGGCGGCCAGCATTTTCCATTTTGGAGAAATTGCCATTCCCCAGTTGAAACAATTCCTGAGACAACAACAAGTTGAAGTAAGAATCCAACAAACATAAAAATCATGACAATCAATTTCGAAAAATCCGGAGGTTTGGTTCCGGTTATCATTCAGAACAGCCATACATTGCAAGTGCTGATGCTCGGCTATATGAACAAAGAGGCACTCGAAAAGACCAGATCGGAAGGCAAGGTGACATTCTTCAGCCGAAGCAAAAACCGGTTGTGGACCAAGGGGGAGAGCTCCGGTAACTATCTTGTAGTAGATGAGATTCTTGAAGATTGCGACAACGACACGCTGCTGATCAAGGCGCTTCCGCAGGGTCCCACCTGTCATACCGGCTCCACAAGCTGTTTTTCAGGTGAGATTGCCAAAGGGTTTATCTACGAACTGGAGAGTGTGATCGAGCAACGGATCGGGAGCAATGCTGAGGGGTCCTACACCAGCAGGCTTTTCAACAGCGGGGTGAACAAGGTGGCACAAAAGGTGGGGGAAGAGGCAGTAGAACTGGTTATCGAAGCGAAAGACAACAATATCGATCTCTTCAAGAACGAGGCGGCAGACCTGCTCTACCACTTCCTGATCCTGCTGAAGACCAAGTCGTTAAAGCTGGAAGATATTGAGGCTGTTTTGCAAGGACGACACAGGTAGAGATCTCGGGTTGGTGCAAAAAAAAAATCACGTATGTGAAATACGTGATTACCTAAAACAAATCTAAAAGAGAAAACACTTACTATCAGTGAATTCGGGTGGAAAACGGGACTCGAACCCGCGACCTACGGAACCACAATCCGTCGCTCTAACCAACTGAGCTATAACCACCATGTCATAAAGTGGGTGCAAAGATAATTATTTTTTTCAAATGCAACAACAATTCTCCAAAAAATCAAAAAAAATAGTTGTGGCACCCCTTTTTCTGGTTTTAAAATTGTATTTTTGATGTTACAACCGATAAAGATCAAAAGTCGTGACTAAAAAAGTTAAACTCTCGATACTGGGTATCTCTTTCAGTCAGGTACAGGCCGGGGCTTACGCACTTATCTTTGCCGAGGAGAATGGTGTACGGCGGTTACCGATTGTGATTGGCACACCCGAAGCGCAATCCATTGCCATTGTAATGGAGAACATGACCCCTCCCCGCCCGCTGGCTCATGATCTGGTATACAACATCTTCAACTCTCTGGGCATCGAGTTGCTCGAGGTCTTTATTTACAAATTCGAAGAGGGTGCCTTCTTTGCGGAGTTGCTGTTAAGACAGGACGGCAGGGAATACCGCATCGATTCCCGCACATCCGACGCCGTGGCCATTGCATTGCGTACCCATTCGCCCATTTACACTACTGAGACCATCATGCAGAATATGGCCATTGTGTTCGATGAGCAGGAGGTGCTCTCATCTGATCTCCAGAACAGGGAGATGGAGGTGGAAGAGATCGGGGAAAAGATCGAGGAGGTGAAGATCGACACGCTTAAAAAAAGATTGGAAGAGGCTGTAAAAGCTGAGGATTACGAGTTGGCGACAAAGCTTCGCGACGAGATAAACCGCCGGCAGGGAAGAGAAAATGGCTGATACGTTTTTTTACTCACCCGGGATCCGGGTTTCACAACAGCTGCCGGAGCAGGAATCACAGCACTGTGTAAAAGTACTGCGGATGAAAGAGGGCGACAAGCTGACCGTTACCGACGGCAAGGGATTCTTCTACCCCTGCACGCTGCTTCAGGCTCATCCCAAACATTGTATTGTGAGTATCGACGAGGAGATTCCCCGCCCGAAAAGCTGGGACTTCACCTTGCACATAGCTTTTGCGCCCACCAAAAACATTGACAGGATAGAGTGGTTTGCCGAAAAGGCGACCGAATTGGGGGTGGACCGCTTCTCGCCTTTGCTTTGCCGTTTTTCAGAAAGGAAGGAGCTGAAGGGCGAAAGGGTGGAAAAGATTGTCGTTTCGGCCATGAAGCAGTCGCAACAGGCAGTCATGCCCATTATTGACCCTATGATCCCCTTTCGTCAGTTTGTAGAAAACCCGTTTACAGGTCGAAAATTCATCGCACATTGCCGCCCCGACCCCAACAAGATGGCGTTGGCCAAAACCTGCCGGAAGGGGGAGGATGCCTTGATACTTATCGGCCCTGAAGGTGATTTCAGTGAAGAAGAGGTTCAACAGGCCCTCGATCTCGGGTTTGAACCGGTAAGCCTGGGAGAGAACCGTTTAAGAACCGAAACGGCCTCTCTGTTGGCCTGCCATACCATTCACGTGTTGAATGCACGGTAGCAACATTTAATCAAACAAAAAACCAAAAAGAGATGAATAAGATTTTTTCAACATTTCTCCTTGCAGCCCTGCTGTTCGCAATCATCGGTTGTGAGAGTGGCAAGAAGGAGCTCCCGAGGATTGCCATTGCCGGACTCGCCATCGAGTCGAGCACCTTTTCGCCCGCCGTTTCCAACGAGGAGGCGTTCCGGGCACGATATGGCGACAGCGTTTTCACCTACTACCCCTTCTTTGCTCCCGACTCGGGTATCATCGACCGTGCCGTATGGCTTCCCACACTGCGGGGACATGCCATGCCCGGCGGCATCGTGACCCGCGAGGCATACGAATCGCTGGTTTCAAAAACGTTGGACAGTCTAAAGGCGAAACTGCCGCTGGATGCCATCTTCTTCGATATTCACGGGGCAATGAGCGTTCAGGGTCTGGATGATCCCGAAGGGGACTTCCTGCTGCGTATCCGTGATCTGGTGGGCACCGACGTACTGATCTCCACCTCGATGGACCTGCACGGAAGTGTCTCCCCCCGCCTGATACAGAATAGCGACCTGATCACCTGTTACCGGATGGCTCCGCACGAGGATGCCATCGAATCGAAAAAACGGGCGGTAACCAACCTGCTCGATCGTCTTGAAAACGGAAAGGGGAAACCGGCATACAAGGCGTGGATTCCCGTACCCATCCTGCTCCCGGGTGAAAAGACCAGTACCCGCATCGAACCGGGCAAGAGTCTCTATGCCCAGATACCGACAGTGATCGACAAGGATAAGGTGATCGACGCTGCCATCTGGATGTCCTATCCCTGGGCGGATGAACCCCGTAACCACGGCGTGGTGGTCGCTTACGGCGACGACAAGGAGGCAGTGGGAAAAGCGGCCGAGAAGCTGGCAACCCATTTC
>ENA-UOYA01002942-UOYA01002942.1-activated-sludge-metagenome-genome-assembly--contig:-NODE-2942-length-15699-cov-4.765277_pt1 | contig 15699 bp, 10 predicted proteins | sample MGYA00238163_ERZ764804 | MGnify/ENA primary metagenome ERZ764804 (study PRJEB28919, sample SAMN05720223) | activated sludge metagenome | isolation source: Anaerobic digester | place: Hong Kong...
AACCTGCTGTTTCAGCGCATCGATGAGATCATTGTGCAAATGGGTCATTCGACGGCGATATTGATTGACGAGGCTCAGGAAACGGACCACGTAGGGTTTTTGTACAATGCCCGTCGTACGGGAATTGCGCTGTTCAACTCCAACAAAATGACAGGGGGGAACAAAGCGTCGCTGCTGCACATGACACGTTTGGACTTGGGAACGCAGATCAATGAATTGAATGCGCTGTTTCAAACCGTGGGTATGTACAAAATGACCTACGATGCTATGGTCGGCGTGTCGCCGCAAGTGCAGGGGATTCAGCAAAAATACACAGGACTGCAACAAACGCAGTTGAATATCAACTCGCAGAGCGTGTTGAAGCAGCGCAGTTACTTCGAGCATACGAAATTCATGAACGATTTGCTGCAACGCACGGGCGATGTAGCTAAGTCGTACTACGCGGATCACGAAGAAATGTCGCTGATCGTCGATAAGAATCGCCAGCAAGTACTGCGTATGTCGAAGGATATGACGTTGGCAGAGATTGACGTGTATTTGGAATCCGGTTCGGATTTGGCGCAGAAAAAACAAAAACTCGACGATGCGGCGATCCGTGTCCTGTCGGGCTCGGGCATTGACTTCTTTGAGCCGCTGTTGGACATTTTGGGAACGGACAATGTGGCGGAAGCACGGGCGTTGTGGCGTGAGTCATTACCACTCATCAAACAGCAGGAACAGCGCAATGCCGAGCGGCAGAATGAAGCCTTGCAACGACAAGCGCAGGCGATTGAAGATAAAAATCAATTATTGTTGGAAAAAGAGCAGATGATCACTGAGCGGATGATCGAACTGGAAAAACTGCGACAAAAAGGCGAAAGTGATAAGCGGGACGATGAGGGAACGCGTGGGGATATTGACGAAATTAACCAACGGCAGCGGATGATGCTCGATGCGACGCTCAACCCTCCGCCGATGCCGAATCAAAACACAGGTAAATCATGATCCTGTTCATTGACCAAGATTCAGAACGGCCACTGTTTGCCATTGAGCAGTTTTTGAGTTTGAAAGAATTCAATAACGTGCATCGGGATTACGGTCTGATGGGGCTGTATTTTGTCGTGTTGTACGGTTGGAAAGCCAGTCCGTATTATCAGGAGAAAGACTTGAAACACCGAACTCGGCAAGTTATTGCGGCGATTGGCAATAAAAAGTGGTACGACGAGAGTACGTCGCTGTTTTCCTACAGCGGCGGGGCCAAAAAACCCGAACCGTCGAGTATGTCGCCCGACAATGTCGTACTGAAAGCCGCGATCGCCAAGATCAACGAAGTGGTGAAGGTGCCGTTGTTAGAGGCGAAAGACACCTACGAGGAGTACTTGAAACGGGAGAAACAGGATTTGGAAAAAGAAACGAATCCTGATATCCGGAAGAAAATATTTGCCAATATCGAAACGCTTCAAGGACTGCTGAAAGACACGGAAGCGGAGATTGAGCGAAAAATGAAGAGTAAGATGTTTGCGTCGCTCGATACATTTATTAACATGTTCATCTAATGTTCATCTAATGTTCAACGTCAATTATCCTTCGGTCAGTAAAGACAGCATGCGCGCTTTGGCCATTGAGATCCGTCGGGAACTCGCCGCAGGCGGAGCCGTGAGTGATGATTCGCGATTGTCGCTCCGTCACATCGAGTCGGAGATCAAGAAGGAGTACGCGGTGGTGGTGGATGCGGATGATAAGAACAATTGGCTGCGTGGGATTTTACCCGAAGCGAAGCGACTCGCGACGTTCAAGTGCTTAAAGTTGGAAGACACGCAGGATTTTTATTGCTTGTGTTCCAAACAGGGCGGGTCGTTTAAAAAAGTGGTTTTGCCGAAGCTGTACGAGTGGAACGGGGTATCGTTTATTAATTACCTCGGCAGTGTCGATATGACCACGCCTTATACGCGACTGGACTCGCTGTACGCGATGAACGCTACGGCGGCGCATTTGCCCGGTCCGTCGTATTTTATCGTCGGCGGGGCAGCGTACGTGTATTTACCCGTTCAATACTCACTCATTTGCGAAGTGACGCTCATTGCGATTCCTGCGAACCCCGCACAAACTGACGGCTTGTGTTTCGATGTTTTCTCGACCGAATGGGCCGTGCCTGACCGCTTGAAATCACTCACCAAAGAGCGGGTGATGCAAAAGTACGGGCGGAACGTACTGGGGACCGTATCGCAGCAGGATGTACGGAACAACTCGGCCGACGGGAATGCAAGACCGACGGTTGCGAAGGATTAAAGGTATCGAATTCGACACCTTTCGTTGATAGGTTGTTGATACGATGTTGAGAGAAAATATATAACGTATTGATAAACAAGAATCTCTATCAACCTATTGATTGATAAACTTTATAACATGACCGCATTTGACCACATAGGACAACCGACCGTTGCACCGACTCCGACAAAAAAACTCGTCGTCATTGGGATTGACCACGACGTCGATAAACACGGCGTGACGGTGTATATGGAAGAAACCGATACATGGACATCGAGTTCCCGTACAACGTTCAACCTCGTCGGTTACATTGAAGCGTTTTGCGACCGAGGTTATGAAGTCGTGGTGAAGATGGAAGGGTCGTGGTTGGTAGATAAATTTTATTCCTACCAGCGCAAAAAGAAAGTGACGGTAGGTTCGGCCATGAAAATCGGAATGAACGTGGCACAAAACCACGCAGTCGGCCAATTCTTATTTGAGACATTACAAAAAGAACTGGGGAAAAGGGCATTGATTGAAACCATTGCTCCCATTCAAAAAAAAATATTCAAACCGGACGGCAAATGGAACGCCAATACGCGCAATTACTTTAAGCAAGCCTATCCTGACTCGACGGCAACGAACGACGACGAGCGGGATTCGGAACTGATTGCACGGCACGTTTTGACAAATATTTTGCTGGACCGACGTTCGAGAAGTTATAAACAGAAAAATCAACCAAACAACTATTGATCATTATGGAAGAACCGCAAACCTCATCGTATGTAAATGAACACCAAAAACCTGTCGGTTTGGTAGGTGAAGTCAATAAAAAGGCGTTTGATTTATCATTTGGCGAAGCCTTGGAGGAATTGAAACGAGGACGAAGAATCGCTCGGGAAGGCTGGAATGGCAAGGGTATGTTCATTTTTCTTCGCAAAGGAAATGTTGCTGCTGACAGTTCCTATGTAACTGAAACGGATATTATTACCGGCCCTGTAGAAGGAATAGGAGCCATGCTATTTAATATCGGAGATTACGGGACAGTTACGAGATTGCCTAATATCAATATGAAAGCTGCGAGCGGCAGTACCGTTACAGGTTGGCTGGCTTCTCAGACTGATATGTTGGCCAATGACTGGCTTGTATTGCCTTAACGAAGACAAAATCAATGGAAGGATATACGCTCGAATACCTGATTACCGATGTCAATAAGATCGCCAAACGGCCTGATCCGCAGGAACTGTACTTGGTGGTAAGGGAATCGGTCAAATCGGTGTTTATGGACATTGGTATCGAACTGTTGTGCGATTATCAATCGAATAAGATCGAAACGATCAAAGACGGGCGGGTGCGACTGGGGAAAGATATATTGTTGGTCGATAAGGTAACGGACGACCGCGGATTGACAGGATTGGAAACCAACGGCGCGACCGTCGGCAGTGCATTTGCTAAAGCGAATGTATTCTCCTTCAAACAAACGCCGTTTGAATTGATTTTCGGAGAAGATAAGAAGGGACGGGTGAAACTCGCGTACTACGCGTTTTACCTCGACGAGAACGGAGCGTGTATCATTCCTTCGGCCGCGTACAAGGCTTGCAAGTCCATGGCCATTTATGAATGCCTGGACATTGCGAACCGTGACCATCCGTACTGGGCTGACCGATTGATCTATCGAAGCGATGCCCAAACCGAGACGTTTAAAGCCCGAGGACATTTGAATAAAACAACGAGTGCGAGACGAAGTACGACACAGCGATTTTACTGACAATGGTCACAGAAGAACAATTGATTGCAAAACCGATACAGAAGACAACGGAGAAACCTCTTGAGGTACGCCGTTTTTTTGGATGGGGACATCAGGCAAACGAGCAGTGTAAAGAGTCGTTCGTCGTAATCTCCGGCAAGAAAGGGTATCCGTACCCCGGATGTAAAGGGTTTAGATTGCTTTGGATTATTGGAGGCGTTCTTACAGATAAGGAAATATCCAACAAGTCAGAATCTGAGCCGGTTGTAGGTGATGTGTCAATCACAATTCAAGACGAAAAAATTGAAATTGTTTCTGTGGACTATGCTTAGTTCGCTTCAATAAAATAACAATGCAGCGACAGACGGCACAAAATACCTTCTCCGCGGGAATGGCCGCAGATATTGACAAGCACTTGCAAAAGGCTAATACGTATCGCTATGCCCGAAACGGTCGTTTGGTATTTAATCGTGAAGCTGATAAGTCAGTATCGCTGAAAGAAGCGGTGCTCAACGGTCACAGCTTTGTTTTATCGTCTATTCAAGGTAATAGTTTTGCGGCGGATTTTTGCGAAGGCTACGACTTGATTGGTAGTATCGTAACCTCTCGCGGGACGGTTGTGTTTTTGACCGACGATTTTCATTCGGAGATTGGACTCCTCACTGTTGATAATCCGGCAGACGTAAACGGCACGTCGTATCATACGTTGTACAATGACCGCAACGACCCGAACGTATTTAACAACCCCTACGCGCGGCATACGCCCGGCGCGATGGGTGGGGACCGGTTGATGTTGGAAAAGAAAAGTCCCATCCATGGCTATTCGGTGTATGAGAACGAATTTACCGAACGGGTCTATTGGGCCGATGCAAAAAACCAAAAGCGTACGTTCAATCTCAATGACTTTTATACGGATAAGGAATGTACAATCCCTTATCATACGAAGAACTTACCTTGCTTTGCCCCTGTCGTTTACCCTCGATGGATGTCGGCTCACGCGATGGACGAACAGCCCGATTGCGTGATGCCGATTGTCCGTTTCAGAAAACGGATCGAGGGAAAGTTAAAAACAGGCGCGTATCAATTGGTCGTACGGTACAAGAGTCGCGCGGGAGCGGTGAGTCCGTTCAGTCGGCTGACCAATCGTGTCTTCGTTACCAACTTTGCGCTCGACGGCAGTACGTCGGCGGAAACCTCGGCCCTTCGCAGTAATCACCACAATCGGGTGATGGCGGATAAGAACGACATAGTAACGAATGAGGGGTTGCGGTTTGATCTGACGCGCATTGATACGCGGTGGGATGAATTGGAGATCGGCTACGTGTATCATACGGAAGAAACGTCGATGCGCGAAGCCTACATTTTCAAACGATTGAAGCTGGACAATAATTCATCGAGAACCATTGACTTGGTGAGTCACAATTCATCGGGAAATGATATTTTGATGCCCATAACGGCGGATGAATTGAATCAGGTATTTGCAACGGTATTGAGTGTCGGAACAACGATTGAATATCAAAATCGCAACTTTGACGCGAATATCAAGTTGTTGCCGGATATTAAGTTAGATTTGTCGTCGGCTTCGATCGCGCCCGAGTATAAGTACTTTCGGGAAGACGAAACATTGGAACCGGTCTTTAACGCGGTGGACAATCCTGTAACGAAACGAAAAGACAACGACCCGCTGACGAATTCTTCGGTGACAACGGCGGTGATTTCAACGAGCCGCTTTACGGGAGAAACCGATAGTTATACGGTCGATAACGATTATTTGAATGCTAAGGGGCAACAGGTAGATTCTAATTTTCGAGGTTACTTCCGCGGGGAAACCTACCCCGTCGGGGCAATGGCAATTGACCGCAAAGGCAATCCGTTGTTTGTCGATCCGATCATGGATTACACCACGCCCCAGCAGTACGATAACTATCCCAATAATACCTTAACCCGCAAAAACGCCGACGGTAAGTATGACTTGCGTTCGATGGGATTGCGTGTATCGGGGATTCGCATTCGAAAGGAAAATCTGTTTGACGAACAGGGTCGGCTGAATCTGAGCGGATTTATGGTTGTTCGGGGCCAGCGAACGGGAACGATCAAATGCCAGGGGTATTTGTTTCCGACGCTCCAAAGTCCGAACTGTAATACCTCAACAGAGAACGACGGGTACATTCGGCCCATGGGATTCCCGGATAACCTGTTTGACATTAACTACATGAACGCCTCGCGCGGCGATGCCCACCGATGGCGCAGCGGCATGGCACAGTGCAAGGATAAATGGTATGATTTCACCTTCGGTCCCGATCCATTGATTCCCACGGCTTCGGCCCCGTATGTATTTAATTTTCACTCGCCTGACCTGCTTATTGAAGAAACATTACGTGAGATCAACGGGGGTGATAAGTTTCACCACATCGGACAGGCGCATCGGGCATATACTAAGGGATCAATCGAACTGGCCGGCAATAATCTTCATTTGTACACTAAAAATTATCGCAGCGACTTGTTACAATTTGCCAATACAGCGCTCGATAACCAATACATTCAAAACGGTCGTCCGCAAGTCGGCAGTAAAACGCGTATCAAGTACGCTAAACGCCATACGCTGAAAGAAGAGCCGTTATATGCGAAATTTGACCCCGATTACTACACGTACGATTATTCGGCGATTTCGGACAATGTGAAGAAATTCAACGATGCCGAGCCCGAAAGTCAGTGCGGGTGGTTAGGGTTTCAACAACCGAACAGCGTCATTGTTCGCTGTTTGGATTGGGAAAGTGTCGATTTAGCGGAAAGTACCAATCCGTCGGGCCTCGATACCTGTTCGTACCGAGCAGTGAACTGGCTGCAAAGCGAATCCAATACCGACACTGCACCGCGACGTTGGGTATCGACGGGACATTACCAGCCCATTACGTTGGACGTACTGGAACGGGCGCAGAAAGAATATGACACGAACGGCAATGTCGTAGCGTATCGTTTTGACGACATCGAAGTATGGGGCGGGGATGCGTACGTGAATTTGTTTGATTTTTCCCGCTTATATCCCAATATTGACAAGTGCGAAAAAATATGTCGGAATCTTTTTGGAGGCAGCGGTCGCTATTACGATACCGCCTGTTCGCACATTTTACCCATTGAGTCGAAATACAATCTTGCGCTTCGCTACGGACGAAAGTTCGCCGCGAATGCCACGAATCCGTTGAAAACCTCCTGCGACGGAGCCGACTTGCAGTTCTCCAACGGCATCATGCCGCGACAGTCGGAAGATTGGAATTACAACCGAGTATTGCTGTTGCACGAAAGTACGCAGTTTCATTTCAGCCGATTGGAGGATGTGCGGTTAACGCAAAACCGTCCGAACGGCTTGATGTGGTCGCCGGTGAAGACCTACGGGGAACGGTATGATTCGTATCGAACCAAATTAGCTTTAGACTACAAAGATTTACCGGGCGAATACGGGCCGGTAGTGAAGTTATTAAAACATTTTGATTACGTTTATTTTATTCAGAAAAAAGCGTTCGGGGTATTGCTGTTGAACACTAATACGTTCATTAACGGCGATACGGGAGAAATTACCGTCGCGTCGGGACAAGTATTCAACGGACAAAAATATATTTCCAACAAATACGGTACCAATTACCCGCAGAGTATTTGGGAGGCAGAGAACCGTTTCGGCTTTGTCGATGTGTTGAAAGGAGAAGTAATTTCGTTCGGTCAGGAAGGAAGGAATTTGCTGGCGGAAGACAATCAGTTGGATGATCTGATCGCCCGTACGACCATTTATTACCCGACGGCTCCGAATCGCCCTGCAACGAATGTGATTTGCGGGTACGATCAGGATAACAAGGAAGTGCTGTTTACGTTCCGTTACGATGTTTCGGGAACGAAAGACGCATGGGACCGGCAAATGACTTCGTTTACGCTGAATTACAGTTATATTTTATCATGCTTCGTTTCGTATTTGGATGTTTTGCCCGATATTTACGTGAATATCGACCGATATTTATATTCGTTCAAACGAGGCAAAGGGTTATATTTACATAATTTCGGACGTTACGGTTCGTGGTACGGGCAGTATTACGATTTTGTGGTACGGTCAATCGTCAACCCGATGCCGAATGTACGAAAGGTGTACAATAACGGCCATTTATCCGTGAGTGAATCGGCAACAAAACGACTCAAGCGGGTGTGGCATCGCGCAGAAAGCGGCGAGCACACGTTGAATTACGTTGGACGGGTAAATCTGACACTGCCGATCTTAGACGATCGCTTCGAATATTGGGAAGGGCTTCTCTCCTACCCGATGCACGAAGAAGACATGGCGGATTTACTGCCAAGGCTGAAAGGTCAAATTTTGGAAGTGGAATGGGTATTTGATAATTCGTACCAACTGGCAGACAACAAGAACCTGCCGGTATTGCTTCGAAGTTTAGATACCGGGTATCGTATCACGCATCCTGTACAGTACTAAGATGGCAAGACCGATCAAAGATACGCCTGTTTTAACAGGGAAAGATGCGATACGTTTTTGGCAGGAAATGGAAAGATCCAAAGACAAAAAAGTATCGGACGAAGAGTTGAAGCGAATGCGCGAGAGTGCTGCGAAATTTAAGTTGATAGAATAGTGTAATTATCTACTAATATCTACTTTTTTTCCAGAAATTAGTAGGTATTAAACAACAAAATAACTGTTATGTCACTATATTCAGACTCAGCCCCGTTATCAGAGCAGTTCATGCGGCCCCGTTCGTTTGAAGGCAACGGCTTTCAGCGAGCCGTGTTGGGCTTGTCCGGGTATGACCGATTCGGTAATCGTACAGGATGGGGTCGTTTCAAAGAAGCGGCGTTACCCATTGTATATGGCGTAACGGGAGCGGTCGGCGCGGCGGCATTGGGAATCAATCCCGCAACGGGCGCGAAGTTAGGCTCGGCGTGGGGCAGCGGCTTGAATAAGCTATCCAATCTCGGCGGTCAGAATTTACTGGCAGGAACGGACGGGGAACAAGTAGCGAACGATGCCGCAGTCACATCGGCGGCAAAGGGCGACTTCTTCGGCGGCTTAGTCAATACCGCAGCGTCGGCCGTCGGCGGGGCGATGGATGTAAAGGCAGAACAGTCGGCCATTGATACGATGTTGGCCAATAAAATAGACAAAACCAATCCAATCGAATACAGTAAAGCAACCGAAGCGCTTCGGTTAAAAAAGCAGCAATACTTGCAGGGGCTGTCGGAAAGCGGCATTCAAACCTTGCAAAGTATGGCGGCATGGCAGTCTTCCCCTCGGAGTTTGAATGCACCGATGGGGACGACTCGTTTTATGCAATTTCGCACAGGCGGGGTACCGACGACCGTATTGGAAACGGCTCAATTGAGTCCCTCGTCCTTAGTCGGGTTTGAAGCGGCGGATTTAGCACCGACTTCTGAAGCCACGCCGATGATAGCCGAAGAAGCGCCGGCAAGGTCACTGCCTGTGTTAAATCGCATTGCCAATGCCGAACGGTCGGGGTACAATGCGGTGAATCATGTCGGTCCCGGTCATTACGGAAAGTACCAGTTTGAACCGATGTTGATTCGCAAGTACGCGGGGGTATCGGAGCAGGAGTTTTTGAAAAGCCCGAAGTTGCAGGAAGAAGCGATGCAGCGGCGATTATTCGATCTCCAACAGGAAGCGGCGAAAGTAAAGGCGACGACCGGCAGCGGTTTGTCGCTTGACGATATTATGGTAGGGGTTCATTTTAAAGGAATGGGTCAAATGAAAAAAGAATTATTGCGTCCCGGATTGCTCTATCGTGCGACAGACAAAAATCCCTCGACGGCGAATTATATTTTCAATCGCAGCTACGGCCACTTTAAGAACGGCGGTTCGGTAATGCGGTCTTTTGCCGTCGGCGGCACGACGGTGGATGTAAAGGCAGATGTGGGTTATACGCATTACGGTTCTGACGACACGACCGAGGATTATTTCATGGTCGATAAATCGACAGCTAAAAACGCGGGACTGGAAAAAGTGCTGGAAAAGCTGTCGTTCGGGGATGCGCGTTACGGAGAGCGCATTTTTGATCAGGACAGCAACTTATTGATGAGTTCTGTATTTCAATCGTCGCTGCCGAAAGAGCAGAAGGTAAAGCTATTGGGCGAGCATGTATTGGCAGAAATGGGGACGCATGACAATTCCTTCATTCGAAATGCAGGCGTATTACAGCGTTTCCAAAAAGGAGGAACGCCGAATGATCCGAGACTATTGTTTGATGAGAGAAAGGATGCTTATTTAAAAAGAATCAATCAGGCACTTGAAAATTTAACCGCATTCGAGGATGGACCGATAAAGCAGGGGCAACCTTCGGATGTGGATGTAAATAAGTACAAAGAGTTTTTGCTTAATCAAAAAGAGCAACTTCAGAAGTTAGAGTACGGACAACAGGTAGGCGTTTCTTATGGAGTAAGAGGTAACTCGTCTTATCGGAGTGTAGGTGTTGATGATTTAAAGAAAATATTTGATTCAACCGAGCCCATTATTACCGGCAAGTTTATTCGTGACCAAAACAAAACACAAGGTTACAACAACCAAAGTTTAGATTTAGTTAGGATGGGGGGGCAGGCTGTTCGAAAGTTTGTCCCCGCACCGGTTAAGCCTATGACGTGGGATGAGTTTACCGGAAAGCCGGCGCAACCGAAAGTAGCGGCAACAAATTCGTCAGGCAATCAATTTGCTGACAAAAATCGTCAAACGCTTGATAAGCAAAAGGCAGCGCAACAGGAGATAAAAAATTCTATTTTCGGCTTGAATGTTGGGCTTCCTGCTTCACAGGCACCTCAACAACCTGTGGCGGACAATATCTCATGGTACTTCCCGAATGTATCGGGGGATATGGACACGTACGATGCGCAAGCGCGTATTCTCAAAGCCAATAACGCACTGGGTTTAAAAATGCCGAGTCAATACCGAATTGACGGGCAATGGGGTGATTTGACCAATCAAGCGTATAACAATGCGTTGCGCGGTTATAAGAATCGCTATTTAGCCCAAGGCAAAACCCCGGCAGAAGCCGAACGTATGGCGCTGGTGGATTTGGGTGTAGCGCCGAAGATCGGAAGGGATGCGTCGGGCAACGTGGGTGTGGTGGCGTTGAACGATCCGTCGCGTATCAATACGATACAGGTAGGGACGTTGAACGGTTCTCGCTTTGACCCCAAAACGGGCCAACAAACATTGGCTCCTATGGGTATCAATGAAGCAAAACCCGTCATCCCGGCTCCGACACAACCTGCACCTTCCGCTTCGAACTTCAACGCATGGCAAGGATTAGCTTCATACTTGCCCGATGTGGCTCGTATCGGTACCGGATTGCTAATGAATCGGGCCAATCAACCGAAAGGCTTTGAGTTAGGGGCGGAGTATCAGAAGATGAAAGCCGATTTAGAGAATCGCTCGAATCAGGGACTAACGTCGCAGCAACGTTCAATGTATCAAAACCAACTGACCCAAGGTTATGCGCAAGGCGTGGGAACGCTGAGGAACTTGGTGGGCGGCGGAGCGAACCAGGCGGCGGTGATCGCGGGACTGGGACGACTCAGCGCGGGTTACAATCAAGGGGTAGGAACGATGGATGCTTTGGATGCACAAGTACAGGCGAACAATCGCTTGCGTTACCAAGGAGCGGTGATGAATGACTTGACGCTTCGGAACAATCTGTTTATGCGCGAGGAACAGCAAAAGGCATTGAACCGTCAGGCGGCGGGACAATTGGTGGCGGCGTCGTTGCAAAATATGAATGACCGAAACGACTTTAACGGCTTTTATGGGCCTGACTCGCTGTACGCGCAATTGCAAAAATCTATGATAGACAAGACCAACGCCGAAGCGCAGGCGGCGAACGACATAGCTGCGGGTTACGTGCGGCGCTTAGGACCAGTCACCAAACCACAATAGATATGAAAAGAAGAGATTTTTTCAGCACAGGATTGATAGCCGTCACTGCGCCTATGCTTGGAGTAGAAGCTATAAATAAAGAACTCAAACCTCCGATGGTCAGAAGCTTAGTTCCTCATGCGTCAAATGTTTCATTTGATTTTATTCAAGGGTTGGTATTGATGCGACGCGGGATTAAGCTTACTATTAAATACAACGGAGAGGACTTAGTGTGCTTTCTTGACAATGTAAGAAATAGGATTGCTCCCAATGGAGATATTGAGGGTGGAATGGTAACGGTAATCAACAGTCGAGGGGAGAAGGTTGAGGTTGATATACCAAAGTTTATCAAAGAGTCTAACAAGTTCTATCTGTACACACCGCTATTGTAGCGTCTTAATCAGGTTTTATAAATGGCATTCCCTACGGACACTTCTTCTTTTGCCGCTGCTTTGATGCCGACCGAACGTTGGTCGGTACGTCGTGCGCAGAAAGATCAGGAATTGGTCTATCAACAGGCATTGTTGCAGCAAGCGGCGGCCGAGCGTCAGCAGATGCAGCAACAGGCAAGCGCATTGCAACAAACCGAACAGGCGATCTTGTCTCAACCCTTTTTGGGGAAAGACCGGGCGAACCTGAACCAATGGTGGTCGAAGAAGAAATCCGATCTGGCCAATAAAATTGCCACGGATTACAAAGGCGATGTACGGCGGTTTTTAGATTCCGAAGGGACGATGTACGTACAGGAGATCGCGAATGAGTTTGTAGCATCAGACGTTTTTAAAAGCGGAAGGAATAATGTGCAAAACTTGTCGCTCGCACAAGAAGCCTTAAAAAAAGGAGAGTATGTGATTGGCGGCTACGGGGGTGACGGCTACTACCGAAGTGGATTACAGTTGATGTCGGATTTTATCAACGGACAATCGGACGGGTTTCAGTTTCGCGGTTCATACAAAGACGTGCCGACCAAACAAATGATCGAGCACTTCGGTAAGATGGACAACCCATATAATAAATTTGACCGAACCGCTACGGTACCGCGGATGGAAGTGGAAAACTGGATTCGCGGTAACGCCACGCCTGAAGTCGCTCAGGACTTGATTGCGCGCGGTTATGCCGATACGCCGATCAGTTATAAACGCTATTCGTTACAGGATGAAAGCGAGTACAACGCCGATATGCTCAACAAACAAATGCGTTACGGGCTCGGGTTGCAGCAAAGCGCCTTGAATCAGCAGCGGGGGTTGATCAATCAAATGAAGATCAATGAGAAGTCGCAGGAAAATGCTGCACTTTCAAGTGACGGTCCATGGTTTGACCGAAACAATGGAACGCCAAGGGTAGGGTTCGCTGCTGATTTCAAGCCGAACAAAGATGAGGATTATATGATCAATTCTTTGGGGGTAAAACTTTCCGACTACAATCAGGGCGGACAATTGACATTCACGCGATACAATACCCTCCATGATACCGCCAAATCCTACGTGCGAAATAAAGCCGGTATCGGGGCAAAGGGTGGTACGGCGCAGGAGGCGATCATTCTCAAAAACGGCGGACACGTTTTGAATTTAGCCAATATTCCGCACGTCGTTGATTCGGTCGATGGAGATATTTATTTGCCCAACGCAGACAAAGGTAATTCGGGGCGACGTAATCGGGGTGACGGATTCACTAAGGCGACGATACGTATTCCGAAATCGGGAGCCGATGCGTTGGGTCTGTATAACGACCATTGGTGGAAACTCTCAGACACTGACAAGGGTCGGGGATTATACACCGAAGATCCCAAAACGGGCGATCTGATTTTTAAGGATGTGTACATTCCGTTGAAGGGCATCTATTTTGATCAGGAATTCAATCGGTTGATGCTCAAAAATTCGATGGGACAGAAAGCGGCGAATGACCTTATGGACAGTAGTGGCGGTGTAGATTTTGAATCGTTCGACATATAGGAATGAAAACGAAACTCCACATAAAGAAAAATATGCTTATCTTCAGTATTCAGGAAGATAGGCGGGAAGAACGGGTAGATGCGTGTATTTCGTTACGGGACTTGTGGATGGGGGCAAAAACTTCCGACACCCTTACTTTGTCCGTTTCGACTGTGCCTGCGACCCCGTTAGGTGGAGTTATTTTGTATTCTCCGGCCGACAATCAATTGGCGTGGCGGGGCAAGGACGGGTTCACTCGGTCGTTTGTCGGTACACCGACGGCCGACCGTACGTACACACTCCCCGACGCAAGCGGCACTTTGTTGGTCGCGAGCGGCAGTCCTTCTCAATTCGTCAAAGGTGACGGGAGTTTGGATTCCAATACGTACCTGACCGGTATCAATTCGGGACAAGTCGTAGCGGCACTGGGTTACACGCCTTACAATGCGGCCAATCCTGCGGGGTACATTACCAATGCGGCATTGGCGCCATATCTCACCACGGCGGCGGCGGCGGAAACGTATCAGCCGATTGGCAGCTACTTAACGTCTGCCATTACCTCGCTCAACGGATTGACCGGGGCGGCGCAGACGTTTGTTGACGACACAAACGTTACGATGGTTTCGAGCGGTACGGCTCACACGATTACTTGGGCGGGAACTTTGGAGGACGCGCGTATTGCTTCGGCGGCGGCGTGGAATGCCAAGCAATCGGCCATTACTTTCACCACAACCGGAAATTCGGGGGCCGCGACGTTTATCGGGAATACGCTGAACATCCCCAATTATACACTGGCCGGTTTAGGCGGTCAACCGCAATTGAACGGTACGGGTTTTGTCAAAGCTTCGGGAACAACCATCAGCTATGACAATTCAACTTATCTCACCACTACGGCAGCGGCGGCTACGTATCAGCCGATTGGCAGCTACTTAACGTCTGCCATTACCTCGCTCAACGGACTGTCCGGAGCGACGCAGACATTCGGCAATGATACGAATGTAACAATAGTATCAAGCGGTACGGCCCATACATTAACTTGGGTGGGAACGTTAGCTGACGCTCGTATCGCAAGTGCGGCAACATGGAACGCGAAGCAGAACGCCGTTACTTTTACGACAACAGGTAATTCAGGTGCGGCAACGTTTGTGTCGAATACACTGAATATCCCGATTTATACTTTATCCGGGTTAGGCGGACAATCCCAACTGAACGGTACAGGCTTTGTGAAAGCAAGCGGAACTACCATCAGTTACGATAATTCGACTTATTTAACAGCGGCGATCACATCGCTCAATGGGTTAACGGGTGCAACGCAGACGTTTGTTGACGATACAAACGTCACGATCGTATCGAGCGGTTCGACTCATACGGTGACTTGGGCGGGAACGTTGGCGGATGCGCGGATTACGAGCGCGGCTACGTGGAATGCCAAACAAAATGCGATTACGTTTACAACAACGGGAAATTCGGGAGCGGCAACGTTCGCGAGCAACGCTTTGAATATTCCCCATTATACCCTGTCAGGACTCGGCGGTCAACCGCAACTCAACGGCACGGGCTTTGTCAAAGCCTCGGGTACAACCATCAGTTACGATAACTCGACCTACTTAACAGCCGCGATCGCATCGCTGAACGGTTTGACCGGCGCAACTCAGACGTTTGTTGACGACACAAACGTTACGATAATTTCGAGTGGTACGACCCATACAATCACTTGGTCAGGAACGTTGGCTGACGGACGTATCGCCTCGTCAGCGGCGTGGAATGCCAAACAAAACGCAATTGCTTTTACCACAACGGGCGATTCAGGTGCGGCAACGTTTGTGTCGAATACACTGAATATCCCCAATTACACTTTGTCGGGCTTAGGCGGTCAGCCGCAGTTG
>ENA-UOYA01002945-UOYA01002945.1-activated-sludge-metagenome-genome-assembly--contig:-NODE-2945-length-15687-cov-6.419588_pt1 | contig 15687 bp, 17 predicted proteins | sample MGYA00238163_ERZ764804 | MGnify/ENA primary metagenome ERZ764804 (study PRJEB28919, sample SAMN05720223) | activated sludge metagenome | isolation source: Anaerobic digester | place: Hong Kong...
CCGGCATCAGTAGTATTTGGATCTGTTTTCGGGACGGCGAGGGTTTCCAGGCTGTCGTCCAGGTCTTTAAGGACAGCTATTTTTTGCGGGGCATCCTCATTGGGGGGCAGGTAAGAGCCGGTTCGGAGAATAAAGTGCTGCCACTCTTCATCCCAGTAATATTGACGGCTGATCCGGCGGTTTTGCCGAAGACTGAATTCACATTCGGCCGGTAAGCCTGTGATTTGGGCAGTCAAGGATTGAAGAGCCGGAGCTGCTGAAAACTCTTGCTCACCCTCTACCAGGAGGAGGATTTGCTGCTCTTTTTCCTGGCAGGTGAGCTGGAAAACCTGTCTGAGCTTCAACCATTGGGGGGGTGTTGCCTTGGGATCTTGCCAGGTATTGAGCCAGTTAATTTCCCATGCGGTGTTTTCGGTAAAAATCTCCCGCAGCCGGTTGTCCTGCCATTTCCAGAGCGTAATAACGGAAGTATCGCAAAACGCGCCCAAACGTTCCTGATGGTCCTCCCGGGTCACAAAGACAGGGGGACCGGCTTCCAGCGGCAGTTTCTCCAGTTTGCTAATTGGTAATAGATCGGTGCGGTAAGAAACGAGATAATAGTTTTTACCTTCTTTTTGGAGGAGGACGAGGATACCTTGCTCGGGAGGAAGGGCGAACGAAAAAACCACTTCCGCGTCCTGGTCTCCCAATAAATCGACAAAAAGAAACTGGGCCTCCCAGGGTTCTTTCCAGTGTTCCGGGACGAGGTATTGGAGGAGCGTTCTTGAAGTTTCCCGGAGTGCATCATTCACCAGGTTATGCTCTTTGGCTTGTAAGAGGTTAATCTGTAATTGGGGGAAAACGGGGATGGCCCGGCCGATTTTACTCACGGGCATGCTCCCGAATCTGCTTAAGTCCAGCCAGGTAATCAAGAGAAGAATAATCAGAAATACTCTGTTTCGCATTTTAATTCCCATCTTTTTGCCTCTCCTTGCCAATAAGAAAAAGATAATATATTATAATAGGCGAAAGTGCAATACATAACTGCTATTTGTTGTCATTATTTACAATAATCAGTCGCCACGCTCAAAGAAATGCCGGAAGAAAATCGTTGCAAGAAACAAATCAGCGCAAAAAGCAGGAGGGTAGATTATTTGATTGAGGAGGCGTGAAAGAGAGCATGGAAATTTTAAAAAGGACGCCGCTATACTCCAAACATCTTGAACTTGGTGCGAAAATGGTCGAATTCGGCGGCTGGGAAATGCCTGTCCAGTATACGGGCATAATTGAAGAGCATCAGGCTGTTCGTCGTACGGCCGGGCTTTTTGATGTATGTCATATGGGCGAATTTGAGGTCATGGGTGCTGCTGCGTTACCATTTTTGCAGAGCGTTTTAACAAATGATGTGGCCAAAATGGGCGCGGGGCAAATAATCTATACGTTGATGTGTTATCCTCACGGCGGAGTAGTAGATGATTTACTGGTCTATAAGCAGGACGAAGAAAAATATATGCTTGTCGTGAATGCCGGTAATAAAGACAAGGATTGGCAGTGGCTGCAGGAACAGCAACGGAAATGGGCGGACAACGGCAAAGACACCCCAACTTTAGAGGATATCTCTGCAGACATAGGGTTATTAGCGTTACAGGGACCTGAGGCCGAAGCAATCCTGTCCAAAATCTGTTCAGTATCTTTAAAAGATTTACGGTATTATCGATTTTTCTTTGCGGAAATAGCCGGGGTTAATGCGCTCATTTCCCGGACAGGCTATACCGGGGAAGATGGTTTTGAACTTTATGTAGTGGCTGACAATACCGCCCTGGTCTGGGATGCTCTCTTGGATGCCGGTAAAGAAAAGGGGCTGGTACCGGCCGGGCTGGGCGCAAGGGATACTTTGCGCTTTGAGGCGTGCCTGCCTTTATACGGGCATGAATTAAACGAGACAATTACTCCTTTGGAGGCCGGGCTGGGATATTTTGTGGCCTGGGAAAAGGGTGATTTTATCGGGAAGGAAGCTTTACTGGCGCAAAAGCAGAAAGGGGTCCCGCGTAAGCTGGTGGGGCTCGTTATGGTGGAAAGAGGGATCCCCAGAGCCGGATACTTACTCGAAAAGGATGGCGTGGTGATTGGCGAAATTACGTCGGGCAGTTTTGCACCTACCTTGGGGCAAAACCTGGGGCTGGCCTATGTGGTAAGCAGTGAAGCCGGGCTGGATAATGAAATAGCGGTGATGATCAGAGGGAAGGCCGTCAAGGCCCAAATCTGTAATAAGCCGTTTTATAGAAGAGGGAGGTAGGATAAAATGTATCCGGAAAATTTAAGGTACACGAAAGAACATGAGTGGATTCTCGTCGAAGGGAAAACAGGGAAGGTCGGTATTACGGAATATGCCCAGCATGCTTTAGGTGATGTAGTTTTCGTCGAATTGCCCGAGGTGGGGACAAAATTGAAAATCGGGGAGTCTTTTGGTGTTGTGGAATCAGTTAAAGCGGTGTCGGATGTTTACAGCCCCTGTACGGGTATTGTTACGGCGGTGAATGAAACCTTGCTGGATACTCCCGAATTGATCAATCAGGATCCCTATGGCGAAGGCTGGCTGATTGAAGTTGAGGTGGAGGAATTAGACAGTGAGTTATTAAATAGTGACGAATACGAAGATTTTGTGGCCGAGGAGGAATAGGCTGATGTCTTTTTTACCGCATACCCGTGAGGAAGAAAATGCGATGCTCCAAGCGATTGGTGTTTCTTCTGCGGAAGAGCTTTTTCGGGATATTCCGCGTGAATTACGTTTAAACAGACCTTTGCAATTACCTGCAGGTCTGCCGGAAAAAGCGGTTTGGGAAGAAGTGCAAAGATTGGCCGAAAAGGACAGGCATACGGATAATTACCTGTGTTTCAGAGGTGCCGGTGCTTATGAACATTACCAGCCCAGTGCGGTAAAACATTTGCTTTCCCGTGCTGATTTTTATACTGCCTACACGCCGTATCAACCGGAAATCAGTCAAGGGACCCTGCAGGCTATTTTTGAATATCAGACCTGTATTTGTGAGTTAACCGGGATGGATGTGGCTAATGCCTCTCACTATGACGGAGCTACCGCCCTCACCGAGGCGGCGATCATGGCTGTTGAGGCAACGAGAAGAAACAAGGTTGCTGTAAGTGCCCTGGTTCATCCGGAATACCGGGAGACCATGCAGACCTATCTGAAAAGGCGCGGGGTGGAATTAATTACCTTGCCTTACGCGGATGGTTTAACGGCGAGCAACGATTTGAGTTCGTATGTTAATGATGAGGTTGCCGCCGTGATTATCCAAAGTCCGAATTTTTTCGGTAGTATCGAAGATATTGGTTTGTTTGCGGAATTTGTCCACGGGAAAGGTGGCTTACTGGTGGCTTGTGTTGATCCCCTTTCCTTAGGTGTTTTGGAAAGCCCCGGCCGGCTGGGCGCCGATATTGTCGTTGGAGATGGGCAGAGTCTGGGTCTTCCGCTTAGCTTTGGCGGACCCTATCTGGGCTTTATGGCCTGTAAGGAGAAATATGTGCGGCGTCTGCCCGGGCGTATTGTGGGCAAGACGGTAGACCGTTCAGGCCGGGAAGGCTTTGTCCTTACTTTGCAGGCCCGTGAACAGCATATCCGGCGGGAAAAGGCCGGCTCCAATATCTGTTCCAACCAGGCCCTTTGCGCTTTGGCGGCGACTATTTATTTGTCTTTACTGGGACCCGATGGTTTAGCGGAAGCAGGGAAGCAATGCCTGCAAAAAAGTCATTTTGCCCAACAGCGCCTGGCGGCACTGCCCGGTGTGACCATACCCTATGCGGCACCTTTCTTTCAGGAGTTTGTGGTCAAGACAGCGGAAGCGCCGGCGGTAATCAATCAACGTCTTTGGGAGGCCGGTATCTTAGGCGGGTTGGAGTTGCGCAGATTTTATCCGGAGTTGGAAAATCACCTGCTGGTTTGTGTGACCGAAATGCGTTCCCGGGAGGAGATCGAGCGGCTTGTGCAGGTTTGGGGAGGTGACCGGTAATGGAGAAGCTGATTTTTGAAAAAAGCGTTAAAGGCAGAAAGGGCAATTATTTACCAGCTTTAGATGTTCCGGATTGTCCTGTCGAGGAACTGCTACCGACAGCATTTTGCCGTAAGGAAGCCCCAGCCTTGCCGCAATTGACGGAAGTGGAAGTGGTGCGGCATTATACCCGGCTATCTCGTTTAAACTACGGGGTGGATACCGGCTTTTATCCGCTGGGTAGCTGTACCATGAAATACAACCCGAAGATAAACGAAGATGCGGCCAATCTTCCGGGCTTTAGTAAGATTCACCCTTATCAGCCGGTGGATAGTGTGCAAGGGGCTTTGGAATTAATGGCCAAAACCCAGGCTTATCTTGCGGAAATCGCCGGAATGGATGCGGTGACCTTACAGCCGGCGGCCGGAGCCCATGGCGAATTGACCGGGATCTTGCTGATTATGGCTTATCATACGGCCAGAGGGGATTTGAAACGAAACAAGGTGATTGTTCCGGATTCTTCCCATGGGACTAATCCGGCAACTGCGGCCTTGGCCGGTTGTCAAATTATTGAGGTTCCCTCCAACGAAAAAGGCGGCGTCGATTTGGCAGCCTTGCGCGCGGCGGTGGGGGAAGACACGGCGGCTTTGATGCTCACCAATCCAAGTACACTGGGGCTCTTTGAAACGCAAATCAAAGAGATTGCGGAAATAGTTCATGCCGCGGGCGGTCTCTTATATTATGACGGGGCCAATATGAACGCCATTATGGGTTATACCCGCCCCGGCGATATGGGCTTTGATGTGGTGCATTTTAATCTGCATAAGACTTTCTCTACCCCCCATGGTGGCGGTGGTCCGGGCTCCGGTCCGGTAGGGGTAAAAGCGATGCTGGAGCCCTTTTTGCCTAAACCGGTGATCCTGTACGATGAACCGACTCAGCGCTATTTGCTTGATGAGGAGCGGCCCCAGTCCATCGGCAGAGTGAAAGCTTTTTACGGCAATTTTGGCGTTGTGGTGAAAGCCTTTACTTATATGCTGATGCTGGGCGGGGAAGGACTAAAAGAAGCCAGTGAAAAAGCCGTCTTAAACGCCAATTATTTAATGACGTTGTTGACGGAGCATTATGACCTGCCCTATGCCGGACCGTGTAAGCATGAATTTGTCATTACGCCGCGTAATACCCAGCAGACAGGCGTTCATACCCTGGATATCGCCAAAAGGCTGATTGATTATGGCTATCATCCGCCGACAATTTATTTCCCTTTGATGGTCCATGAAGCCTTAATGGTTGAACCAACGGAAACAGAGAATAAAGAGACTTTAGATGAGTTTGCGGCAGCCATGACGGCCATTGCCCGGGAGGCGGAGGAGAATGCCGAATTACTGCATGATGCCCCGCATCTGACTCCGGTGAGCCGTCTCGATGAAACACAGGCGGCCCGTAAGCCTGTATTACGCTGGAAAGCGCAATAGCCATCGCAATAATCCACCGTAATAATCATCCGCAACAGCCAGATTTATGAATAATTCTTTGGGCGCAAGTAATCGATAATGCACCTTAACTCGTCCCTGAACATATATTAAAAAAGGGACGGGGGTGCATTTATGATGGAAAAGGCGATTTTCTTTTCGGGTTACGGTACTTCTTATTTTTATAAAAACGATAGTCTTGTTAAAAGAAATCTAGAATTATTTCCTGAAACCTTGCCTGCTTTGCGCTTTTTGTCCAGAAGAGGTTATCTGCTGGTGCTCACAGCACCTGAAATGCAGGAATATAAGGCTTTTCAGAGCTGTCTTAAGGATAAAAGAATCACAGTGCAATACTGGAATGGCCGTGAAGAGGATGTCGATGCGCTTATTGAGAAGCATTTTCTTAATATACAGGAATGTTTTTTTATTACGGATGGGCATTACCTACAGGAATACTTGCCGCTGGGGTGGCAGACAATTTTAGTGCTGACTGGGAAAGGGGTATCTACTTTGGATATTTTAGATCCCCCCCAATTGGAACAAATATACGATATTTGTAAGGATATTTACGCTGCCGCAATCAGTATTGCGATTCATAAGTGAAAAGCCGGAACAAGATGTTAAATATGCTTACTACATCTGCTTAATAACCATGTTGAGAATAAAATTCCGACGTGGTTATTTTTATAAAAAAAGGAACATTTTGCAGGAATAAGGTGGGTTCTATACTGGACATTCGCAAGTGGTTGTACTAATTTATAATGAGGGAGGAATGAGTGATGTCAGTTATAAGTTTGAATGTTTATGTAAATAGTATAATACCGAGGAAGTTATAATTATTCCTTTTGTAATTGATGAATTTGGCATTAGAAGGAGTTCGAGCGAATACATAAAACTGGAGAATTTAGATTCCCAAGCCGAATTGGGGCAAAAAGTTAAAGAGGGTTTAGAAATCAGTAAGCAAAATAAACCTAATGAAGATAAAATAGATACCTTTAAGATAGCTAGTGGAGAAAAAAGCTGGAGAAGTTTTCAGCAAAAACATCAGTGCATCGTAGTATTGCTAATCGACAATAAAAAATATGTAATTTCTGCTTTTAAAAGATCGATTAAATATTCATATGCACAAACAAAAGATGATCCGGAGGACTATACAATGGAGATTGAAGCTGATGTTTCGAATGCTTTGTTAGGTGCATTAGTGATCGATTAGTGATCGGAATGTTTAAAAAACTGGAGTATAATTAAAGGCTCTTGCCAAATAGAATAAATAGTAAGAGCAGGGTTTTAGTTAATTTTCCCGGAGGTAATGCCACTAGTAATTGCGGATTTACACCTGTGTCAACAGACCCCGCAGTGGACACACTCTTTGCCACAGAATCCGAAAATTATGGCCAAGGTATCATCTATATTGCAACCAAACGTGATTTAGCAGGTGTTATAATTGAAGAAGGTAACTTTCTTTCAGTTACAGAAAAAGAAGTGGGGATAAAGTTATTACCGGAGCAATATGCAAAAATGGCCAGCGTTTCAATTTCTGCAGCCGAATCACGATCTATATTTAATGAAATGGGAATACACATTCCTACCGGAATTTACGATAAGTTACAACTCAGCACCTTATTAGAGGAGCTACCCAAATTAACTTCTGAACAAATACGACAATTTTTTCTTAAAGTACTTGAGATGAAAGGAATGATATAATGAGCAAGGAATCAGTATTTGAAATTGACGTATATATTCTTGATTCAAAGCAGGATTCTTTGAAAACATATATATTAAAGGGAAGGGCATACCGAGATGTAAGGGTGGGGGACAGACTATCGATAAATTTAAATAATCATGATAAAACACTTCAAGTCGTAATTAAGAACATAAATAGCTATAGAACGGATTTGGATTTTTTAGATGCTGGATTAACCGCTGAATTAACAGCGGTTGGAGAAATAGACATAATGTTATCTAAGGAAATAAGTTCAGAAGCTGCGTTTGATGTTTATGAATATACTTTTCTCGATAGTTTGAAATCTTTTAAAATAAAAGGGAAAGCACTAACTGAAGTGAAGATTGGAGAAACGCTAATAGTCAATTTACTTAACCAGGACGAACCACTTAAATTGATAATCAAACGAATTATTATCGATGATAAGGCTACTGATGCAATATCTTCAGGAATGCTTGGAGAATTAGTTGTAGTAGGGAGTTTACATAAAGTGGCTTTATGTAGGGAAAATTGAAGCTGATGCATTAATAGTTAAATAACGATTTAATTACAGTGAATTCATAAAGGTGCCCTGCTAATATGCAGGGTACTTTTATGATATAATAGCCCAAAAGGGGGTCGTTTGAGGCATGGAACAGATTCAGCGGGTCGTAGTAACTGTAGTTGGACAGGATAAAATCGGAATTATTGCCGGCGTATCTGGAGTTTTGGCCAAATATCAGGTGAACATATTAGATATCAGCCAGACTATTTTACAGGATTTTTTTACGATGATTATGATTGTGGATATTTCCCAAGCCTCCGTGAGCTTGCAGGAACTGCAGCAGGTTTTGAAAGAGCAAGGGCAAGAAATTGGGGTTCAAATCAATGCCCAGCATGAGGATATTTTTAAATATATGCATCGCATTTAAGTAATGAATAGGGTGAAAACAACTGATTTGGCAGACGAGTGAACAGTAAGAAATTCAGCAAGCAAGTCAGAAGTAAGAAAGAGAGGGAGAATTGAATGCCCATTACCTTCATGCCGGAAGAAATTATCGAAACAATTCAGATGGTACGGGCGGAAAATTTGGATATCCGGACAATTACGTTAGGCATTAGTCTACGCGATTGTGTCGCTAGTGAAATAAAGATTGTGGCGCGGAAGATCTATGATAAAATAACCAGCAAAGCGGAGAGACTTGTCCGGACCGGAGAGGATATTTCCGAGGAATTTGGCATTCCGATCATCAATAAACGTATTGCGGTTACTCCCATTGCGTTGGTCGGTGAAGGCTGCACCGATACGGAAGATTATCTTGCCTTAGCCCTGGCGATGGATCGCGCGGCGAAAGAGGTGGGCGTCAATTTTATCGGGGGCTTTTCGGCCCTTGTGCATAAAGGTTTTACCAAAGGGGACGAAATCCTGCTTAATTCCATTGCCCGGGCTTTAGCCGAAACAGAACGGGTTTGTGCGTCAGTGAATGTGGCCACCACGAAAGCCGGAATCAATATGGATGCGGTGTCGCGTATGGGCAGGATTATTAAGGACACGGCCGAGCTGACCAAAGAGGCCGGCGGCTTGGGCTGTGCTAAGCTGGTGGTCTTTTGTAATGTGCCGGAAGATAATCCGTTTATGGCCGGGGCCTTTCATGGAATCGGGGAACCGGAAACAGTGATTAATGTGGGGGTGAGCGGGCCGGGAGTAGTCTTCCGTGCAGTGAAAGAAAACCCGCAGGCGGATTTTGGAACCCTAGCCACCATCATTAAGCATACGGCCTTCAAGGTGACCCGGATGGGTGAGTTGGTGGGGAGAGAAGCCGCGAAACGCTTGCAGGTTCCTTTTGGTATTGTTGATCTATCTTTAGCGCCGACTCCGGCGATCGGGGATAGTGTCGCGGATATTCTGGAGGCGATGGGGCTGGAGAAGGTTGGCGGGCACGGAACAACAGCGGCCCTCGCCTTGTTGAACGATGCCGTAAAAAAGGGCGGGGCCATGGCGTCCTCTTATGTCGGCGGTTTAAGCGGTGCTTTTATTCCGGTGAGTGAGGATGCCGGGATGATTAAGGCGGCGGAAGAAGGCGCGCTGTGTCTGGATAAGCTCGAGGCAATGACCTGTGTTTGCTCGGTAGGGCTGGATATGATTGCGGTGCCCGGCGATACACCGGCGGAAACTATTGCTGCCATAATTGCCGATGAAGCAGCGATTGGGATGATCAATAAAAAAACCACCGCGGTAAGGATCATTCCTGTTCCGGGGAAGACGGTGGGGGAGCGGGTGGAATTTGGCGGTCTCTTGGGTTCGGCTCCCGTGATGTCCCTTCATCCTTATAGTGCGGCGGATTTTATCAAGCGGGGGGGCAGAATTCCCGCGCCCCTGATTTCGCTGAGTAATTAGTACCTGAAATACAACGATAAGAGATAGCGAAGAAAACTTGCGAAAAGATTAGCGGTAAAGAATGATGGCAAAAAAAGAGCAAAAAAAAACTGCCCCGTTCAGGAGGCAGTTTTTGGTTCAATCTTTGTTGACTTACAGGCGAACTACGTTTTCGGCTTGTGGGCCACGGTTGCCTTGCACAACATCAAAAGAAACGTTTTGGCCTTCGTCTAAGGTTTTAAAACCTTCGCCTTGAATAGCGGAAAAATGTACGAATACATCTCCACCTTCGTTTGATTCGATGAAGCCATAACCTTTTTCTGCATTAAACCATTTTACTTTTCCTTGCATTTAAAAACCCTCCTTTTCAATCATTCTGATCAAAAACGTTTAATCCAAAACCCTTGACCAAGAAAAATGAAAAAGAAGAGGCCAAAGCTGGTTTATGGGTGAAACTTTTTTAATACAAATGACATTTTAGCATAGTTTTGTAGCAATGTAAAGCTCGAAGGTGTATTATTTTTGTATCAGTTGACCTCAGATGACCTTCAATTGTCATCCTATCAGTTGTCATTAGCGGTTAAAATTATTAGCTAGCGGCAGGAGAGGGAATATTATTAAAAGCGGGGTGAGCGTAATGGAAAGTAATAAATCGGAGGACACAGGCCCAAAGAGCAGTTTGGAGGGCCGGGTGAAAGAATTAGCTCTGGCGATGGAGAAAATGAAATTCGCCGAATATGTAGAATACATTAATGATACCAAAAGAATGCTGGTGACTAATTTTTTGGCGGGAATTGCCCGTGGGCTTGGCATGGCGATTGGTTTCACAATTCTGGGGGCGTTACTGCTTTATTTATTAAGACAACTGGTGGTGCTAAATTTACCGCTAATTGGCGATTTTATTGCGCAGATCGTGGAACTGGTAAACGATAGTATGCAGAACCGCTGAGTTTTATGGTCGCTAAAGTTAAACAAAACGGCGCAGGTAAAACACAATGACGCAGGTTATGTGGTTGGAAAAGACCTGTGTTTATGGTAAAATAACAAATAATGTTAATGCGTGAGGATGAGGACAAATAATCATTGGACGAGGTAAAGTAAAATGACTTTTTGGCTCTGGGGCATTCTTGTTTTTTTGCTTGATCGCGGGACGAAGTATTTAGTTTTAGCAAATATGGAGCTTGGTGAATCAATCCCGGTGATTCCGGATTTTTTCCATATTACCTATATCCTGAACCCGGGGGCGGCCTTTGGGATCTTTGCGCAAAAGACCTGGTTTTTTGTTGTCGGGACGATCATCATTATCACGGTGATCATTTATTTGAATTATACGTTAGGGCAGAAGAATAGGTATATCTCCTTTATTTTGGGACTGGTGGCCGGCGGCGCGGCTGGCAATTTGCTGGATCGGCTGCAGACCGGACTGGTGATTGATTTTCTTGATTTTCGCGGGATCTGGCCGTATATTTTTAACGTGGCTGATTCAGCCATTGTGCTCGGGATGATTTTTTTGTCCTGGCAAATCATCAGGTCGGAGAAACTGAAAGATTGAAGGGTTGAAAAACTGATTGATTGAAACACGGATTGATTGAAAGACTGAGAAGCGGAAAGGTTAAGGAAGATGGGCAAGTATTATCGGAAAAAACCGGTGAGCAGAGCAGACAGTTGCATGATTGACGGGCAGTTGCGTGTTGATGAAGGGGCGCAAGGGATTCGTTTGGATGTCTTCGTGACCCGGCAATTAGGGGATTTGACCCGGTCCCAGGTCCAGCGCTTCATTGAGGAAGAAAGAATCCTCGTTAATGGGCAAGCCGTAAAAGCGAACTATAAAACGAAAAAGGGAGATCTGGTCAGTTATCGGCTACCGGAAAACAAGACGCCGGAAATAGTACCGGAAAAGATTCCTTTGCAGATTGTTTATGAGGATGCGGATGTGCTGGTCATTAATAAACCGCAGGGAATGGTGGTTCATCCGGCCAATGGAAATTATCACGGGACATTGGTTAATGCGCTTCTTGGGTACGGTTGCAGTTTGTCCGGTCTGAATGGAGTTATGCGGCCGGGGATTGTGCACCGGATTGACAAAGACACTTCGGGGCTCCTGGTGGTGGCGAAGCATGATGAGGCCCATCAGGATTTAGCACAGCAGATCAAAAAACACGAGATGAAAAGAGAGTATCTGGCGCTGGTGCACGGCGTGATCCCGGAGCCCGGCGGAAAAATTGATGCCCCGATCGGGAGAGATTTGCGGGACCGGCAGAAGATGGCCGTCGTTTTTCGCAATAGTAAACCGGCCGTAACCCGCTATTGGGTCCTGGAACGCTTCGTAGATTATACGCTGGTGAAATGTCGGCTGGAAACAGGGCGGACTCACCAGATTCGCGTCCATATGGCCTATTTGCATTATCCGGTGGTGGGCGATCCAAAATACGGCTTCCGCAAGGAAAACCTTCATGTGGCAGGGCAGGTTTTACATGCGGCCACTTTGGGTTTTGTCCATCCGCGGAGTAAGGAGTGGCTGGAATTTACGGTAGAGTTACCGGCGTATTTTCAGGAGCTGTTACATTCCTTGGGAAGTGCCTGTTTAGGAAGTGGAAGGTTATTAGGGGAAGGAGAGTATTGATTGGCCATGATGAAAGAATAAGCGAGACTACTTGACCAGGACGGAATCAGAAGGTCGTTAACACGTATTGCGCATGAAATTGTGGAGAAAAACAAGGGAGTGGACGATCTTATTCTGGTGGGGATTCGCCGCCGTGGCGTGCCGTTGGCGGAACGCCTGGCCGAGATTATTAAACAGATTGAAGGTGTTCAGGTTCCGGTTGGGAAGCTGGATATTACGCTGTATCGTGATGATTTGACGGCCTTAAGTGATCATCCGGTCGTGCGGGGAACGGACATTCCGTATGATGTGACGAATAAAACCGTTATTTTTGTGGATGATGTTTTATATACCGGGAGAACCATTAGAGCGGCCATGGATGCTTTGATGGATATGGGCAGACCACATTTAATCCAGTTAGCGGTACTGATCGACCGGGGACATCGTGAATTGCCGATCAGAGCTGATTATATCGGGAAAAATGTCCCGACCGCAAAAAAAGAGAGCATCAAAGTGATGCTCCGGGAGATCGACAACGAAGAAGGAGTCGTGATTGTGGAAGCCGAGTCTTAATCTTCTTCGCCTGCGTCGAGTATGTTCGTAATTATTTCCGGTTCTGGTGTTACATACACGGTACGCTGATTATCATAGAGCACGAAGCCGGGTTTGGCTCCTTTTGGTTTCCACACATTTTTGCGCAGGGTATAATCCACCGGCACATGGGCAGAGTTTCGGGCCTGTGAATGATATGCGGCGAGCATGGCGGCTTCTTCGAGAATTTCTGCGGGCACATCCGACCGGTTGGGATTTTTGATGACCACATGGGAGCCGGGGATATCCTTCGTATGCAGCCAGAGGTCATCGGCCTTGGCTATTTTCATGGTGAGCTGGTCGTTTTGTCTGTTGTTTTTCCCCACATAGATAATCCAGGAATCACGCGTGATTTTTTGCGGCAGGCTGGCGGTTTGCTGTTTTTCTGACCGGCCTGCTTTACTTGTTTTGCCCGCTTTGCCCGCTTTGCTTGCTTTACCTGGTTTACCTGGTTGATGCGCTTTCCACATATTGTCGCTGCCTTGTTCTTTTAGGGCAGCGCCTTTTTTGTTGCCGGCAGTTTGCGGGTAACCGGCTTCCCGGAATTCTTCCTGTATTTCCGCTATTTCCGCTTGCGTGGTGACGCTTTGCAGGGAACTAATCAGACTGTATAAATAGGCCAGTTCTTCCCTGGTCTCCTGTAGTTGCTTTTCGGCTTTTATTGCCGCATTTTTGGCTTTCTGGTAGCGGGAGAAATAGCGTTGGGCATTTTCCCCGATCGAAAGATGCTCATCCAGGGGAATGAGCTCTATTTTCCCTTCCGGGTCATAATAATTAGGCACGCGGGCTTCTTTACCCGGGGAAAGCTGATAGAGCTGAGCAGTAAGCAGCTCACCCCAGAGACGGTATTGTTCGGCCTGCTGTGCGTCCAGGATCGTTTCACTTTGCAGGCCGGCTTTTTTTTCGCAGCGGGCGATTTCTTTTTTGACGAGGCTTTCCAGATTGCTTTTCTGCTGCTTTAGGAGAGAAGCAGTATTTTTATGCTGATAATAAAAGTCGAGCGCCTCATTCATGGAGGCAAAACTACGGCGTGAGACCGCAGGGAAAGAGCTTAGGGCCAGGGCAGAAAAGGCGACGGGTTGTTTGTCTTGCATAATTACTTCCGGGGAAAAAGCTCCATCTTTAAGCATCGTGCCAAGCTCGGTGACTTGCTGCCATAAAGTGCTTAGCTCATATTCACCGCAATAATCAAGTGGCTGTAGGGGGGCAAGGCTAGAACGGTAAAGGATTTCCGCCACTGACTGAGGGCTCACTCCATTAATAATTTGCAGCAGAGCTTTGTTTAAGGGGGTGGAAAGGGGCTGAGCAAGCAGCCGGTCATAAAAATCCTCTTGCCGCACTTCACCGGGCTCAAGTTTATCCTGCGGCGGAGGGGGAAGATAGGGAAGACCGGGCAGCACCTGCCTGTAGCGGCTGACGGAAGCCGGGACCCGGTGAATTGCATCGATTATTTTGCTTTGGGCGGGGTCAAGCAAGAGGATGTTACTGTGCTTACCCATTATTTCCACGATAACCTGGCGTAATACTGTTTCTCCTAATTCATCAATTACTTCACAGTTAATTTCCAGCACCCGTTCTAATCTTTGCTGGGTAATGGAGATTATTTTACCGCCTTCGAGATGTTTGCGCATCACCATACAAAACAGCGGCGGTGTAGTGGGGTTTGGCGGGGTCTGGGTTACGGTATGCACTCTTGCCTCCTGGGCAAGGGTGGAGAGCAGTAACTTCAGAGAAGCTCCTCCCTTGCGGTGCACTACAAAAATCAGCTCGTGCTTCGTGGGTTGATAAATTTTATCAATACGGGCTCCGCGCAGGGCCTCTTCCAGTTCTAACGCAACTGCCCGCATCACTATTCCATCAAAGGCCATCTTTATTCTCTCCGATCCGAATAAGATTCTTTTTCTTCCGTTATTACCTTGATTATATCAGGAGAATTAATCCTGGAACAGTGTTTTCGCGGATATATCCTTTCCGCATAATCTCTACAGGAGGCCCTGAGATAAGCAAAAAGCAGGAATCTGGGGGCAGATTGAATATGCTCTTTCTTTTTGCCGTTGTCGTGGACCGGCATTTTTTGCCGCCTGGCCGAATAAGATTTAAAAGTCTGAGGGCATATAAAAATGGGGGCGGGGGGCAGAAAGATGCGACAAAGGCTACATTGGGAGGAAATGACGGTAGCAGAAGTCAGCTTAGAATTAATGACAGACCCGGCAAAAGGGCTGACCACCAGGGAGGCGCAGCACCGCTTAGTCATAACCGGCCCAAACCAATTAAAGGAACAGAAAAAGGTCTTGCCGATAATGCTTTTCTTTGCACAATTCCGTGATTTTATGGTGATGGTGTTAATCGCCGCAGCCTTAATCTCGGCCTTTGTGGGGGAGATGGCGGACGCAATTACGATCATGGCAATTATCATTTTAAATGCCTTCCTGGGTTTTATTCAGGAGTATCGGGCCGAAAAATCATTGGAGAAGCTCAAAAAACTGACGGCCCAGGAAACCACGGTGCTGAGAAACGGCATGTTAAGTGTCATCCCGGCAGTGCAGCTGGTTCCCGGTGATATTGTTTTAGTAAAAACGGGGGATATTATTTCGGCGGATTTGCGCCTTTGCGAGGGCGGACAGTTGGAGCTCAATGAAGCTGTTTTAACCGGGGAATCCTTTCCGGTGCAAAAACAGGCGGAAGAGGTTTGCCACGAAAATACCGCCTTAGGGGACCGCAAAAACATGGCTTACATGGGCACGGTGGTGACGCGGGGAACGGGAACCGGGATTGTGGTCAGTACGGGGATGTCCACGGAAATGGGACAGATTGCCGGCTATATTCAGGATGTGGAGGAAGGGGAAACCCCACTGCAGAAGCGCCTTGCCCAGTTGGGCCGCTGGCTCGTTTTTGCCTGTTTGGTCATTGTGGGGTTGGTGGTTGCTTTGGGGATAGTGCGCGGGGAGCCGTTCTACCGG
>ENA-UOYA01002946-UOYA01002946.1-activated-sludge-metagenome-genome-assembly--contig:-NODE-2946-length-15683-cov-82.866650_pt1 | contig 15683 bp, 10 predicted proteins | sample MGYA00238163_ERZ764804 | MGnify/ENA primary metagenome ERZ764804 (study PRJEB28919, sample SAMN05720223) | activated sludge metagenome | isolation source: Anaerobic digester | place: Hong Kong...
TTCAGCGATATCGTAATCTGTTTCGTGCTTTACCATGCCTTCCAGCACTTCCCAGCTCAAATTTAAGCCGGCAAAATCTGGGTATCGGTTTTCTAGTGTGGTCACAATGCGCAAAGACTGACTATTGTGGTTGAAACCGCCATAATCTTTCATCAGTCGTGAAAGGGCGCTTTCGCCAGAGTGCCCGAATGGCGGGTGGCCAAGGTCATGCGCCAAGCAAATGGTCTCGACTAAATCCTCATTCAGCCCCAAAGATCGCGCAATGGAACGCCCAATCTGAGCCACCTCAAGGGTATGGGTCAGACGGGTGCGGTAGTAATCGCCCTCGTGGTTGATGAATACCTGGGTTTTATATTCCAGACGGCGGAATGCGGTGGTATGCAAGATGCGCTCGCGGTCACGTTGAAAACGAGGTCGAAAGTCTGCCTCTTCTTCTGGGTGGAGACGACCTTTGGAATCCTTGCTGTGAACAGCATAAGACGCCAAGGTTTGGCTCTCATATTCTTCCAGTTGCTGCCTGGTATAAATCATCCTGCTATTCCTTTTCGCTCAGATCCGTAATAAAAATTCCCGGTTAACCCTTTTGGGGAACCACACTCCCGCTATTATAGTGTGTATTACTCAAAATGCTTTTTGAATGTAAAAGCTGAGGGTGATAATGCAATATCTCAGCGAATTAACGTCCCAACAGCTTTGCCTTGCATTGCTTTGCTGAGATTGGTTGGGTCTTCAGCATTAAAAATTCGAACTTCTAATCCTGGTAGCTCACAGCAAAGTGCTTGCATCAGGTTCACTTTAGTGAGCATCCCGCCGGTCACATCTTGACTGGCAGAACCCTTCAGGATACTTGAAAGGTCTTCATCGCGGTTAATCATAGGAATTAGATGAGTATTAGCCGGAAAATCAGCAAAAACACCCTCTTCACTGCCCGCAAGGAGAATGCGCGCTGGATGCAGCTGCTTGGCTAAATAGACAAACAGGTCTTCGGTTGAAAGGATCGTGCCACCAAGTGCCGTATCCACAACCACATCCCCATAAACCAAGGGGATAAGCCCATGCGCGAGCACGCTGCGCATTGGCGTTAACTCCCAATATTGCACGATGTGGTTGGTGGTGAAAGTTGCAGCCGAAGGGGGGAAGCTAATGACCGGCAAGCGCGCTTTAGTAGCAAGTGAGATGACGATCTGGTTCAGCTTATGCGCGCTCACCCAAACTTCCTGGAACCCTTGCCAATCTTCTGGTGTAGAAACACCTTGGCGGGTGTCAAACTTTCGCGCGGCATGATGCCCAAAGGAACCCGATCCATGCCCAATCAGGATCTTCAAGCTTGGCTCGCGTTGCAATTGCTGACGTATTTCCTGAAGCAGCGCAAAGATTATATCGGCTCTAGCGCTTTCTGCTTGGTCTTTATCAGTAATCAAGGAACCACCGAGCTTAATAAACAGCAGATTGGGATCCAGATCAGTCATGGTCTTGCACCCCTTTCAGATTGGTCTGGTAAACTCTGACTGCGCCAGCGGAGAGCAGGGCTTTCCTAACTGCCTCCTGCGTTTCCGGAGTCACCAAGGCAAGCATATTTCCGCCCTTACCGCCACCGGTTAACTTAGCGCCCAGAGCGCCGGCTTGCCGTGCAGCAATGATGAGTTCATCCAGCGCTTCACACGAGAGATCGAGCTGTGCGAGTAGCGCTTGGTCTGCGTCCATCGCTTCACCCAAAGCTATTAAGTCTCCTTGCTCAAACGCCTTCTTCCCGAGAAGTGAAATCTTTCCAATTTCCGCAATCGCAGCCTCAACGCTCTGTGGATCACGCTCGCGCTGCATCGCTAGGTAAGCCACGGTATCTGCGGTCGCCTTTTTGATGCCGCTATCTGCGATAAGAAAATGCAAGTTTATACTTGGGTAAACAAATTCAATCGGTTCCCCTTTACGAAACAAAATTGGCTGCTCGTAAACTATCACGGTGTTATCAATACCGGATGGGTTTCCGTGCATCACCTTCTCGGTCTCAAAAGCTAAGCGATTGAGCGTTTCCTTTTCGAGGGGATGCCCTAAAAAGGCTGAAAGCGCTCGCATGGTAGCAACTGCAATTGCAGCGCTAGCTCCCAATCCAGCGGAGATGGGGATATCCGAATAAATCGCCAGCTTGCAGGTTGGTGTTTGGAAAACTCCTAATTCAGCGAGGACCAATTCCACTGCCTTGCGCAGGAAGTTATCCTCGGGCAGCGCTTGCAATGGCTGGTTCAGCTGAAGCTCGCGAGCTCTGATATGCATTGTGCCAGCGGGACCGTTAATCCATGGCTCGACCACGCAACGCACCCGCAGCCCTGAAAATGGTATGGCTAAGGCAGGCTCGCCGTAGACAACAGCATGTTCTCCTAAGAGGATGAGCTTTGCGCAAGCGCTGGAAGAAATAACCGGCATTTGTTCCTTAATAGATAAAATAAATAATTACGACAACAACCAAAGCCCAGAAAAGCACCACCAGCTGCAGCGGGCGGTCCCGGAGCAGGGCTTCTTCTGGGGCGGCAGCTAAGTGACTATTTTCGATAATGTACATATATCGGAAGAGACCATAAAGCACAAACGGAATGGTAAACATCATCGCGTATGTGTTCACGGCTGGATGCGCGGAAAAGGTATACAGACAGTAAGTGATGAGCGTAGCACACAAGACAATATTAATATAATCTTTGAGCAGTGGGATAGAATAGCCAGCCAAAACGTTGCGATGCTCGCTGGCATGGGTTTCTAGCATCTTCAGCTCGGAGAGGCGCTTACCAAAACCTAAAAAGATTGCGAGCAAGGTGGTAATGAGGAACAGCCAGGGTGAGAAATAATTAACCGTAATCACCACCACGCCGGCGATCACGCGTAAAACGAAACCGAAAGCGATGATCATCACATCTAAGATGAGGATCTTTTTGAGCCATTTGGAATAAGCTAATATAAGCAAGGTGTACGTTAAACATACCCATCCAAATTCAATGGAGAGTAAAAATGCTGCTGGAAAAGCAATTAGCGCTAAAATAACAGCCAAAAGGATTGCATGCTGAACACTTAGGCGACCAGATGCAATTGGGCGGTTTTTCTTCTGCGGGTGCAAGCGATCTGCTTTGATGTCCAACAAATCATTGAGGGTATAGGTCAAACCGGAGATGAGGCAAAAGATCAACGTTGCTAGTAGCACGCGCAAGAATGGCTGCAGGTTAAGTAACTGTCCATCAAAGACCAAGCCGGCAAAAATGACCAGATTTTTTATCCATTGTTTAGGGCGCAAAGTTTCGAGGATAGCTTGCATGCAGGATATATTATCATTAATTGTAAACTTCCAATGCGGAGAGAATTCGAAAAAACCGATTAGAATAGAGCCATGAGAAAAGTTAGGTTAGACCAACACTTGGTGAACTTAGGCTTAGTGGAGAGTCGCAATCGTGCCCAGCGCGCCATCGATGAAGGCTTGATTAAGGTCGATGGCATTATAGCGAGTAAAGCATCGCAGATGGTGACTCCAGATTGCAATATATCCATTATCGCCAGACCGGAGTTTGTCTCGCGGGCTGGGTTGAAGCTTAAAGCAGCCTTGGAACATTTTAAGCTGAGCCCTCTGAACAAAATTTGTGCTGATGTGGGTGCTTCTACAGGTGGGTTTACCGATTGCCTGCTTCAACATGGTGCTCGCAAGGTCTATGCTATTGATGTTGGGCAAGGGGAGCTGCACGAATCCTTGCGTAAAAATCCCCTGGTCGTGGTTATGGAGCATACCAATGCTCGGCAGCTCAAGAGCCTGCCCGAACCAGTTGATTTTGTGACCATAGATGTCTCCTTTATTTCTTTGGATTTTATTTTGCCAGTGGTGCTTAACTGGTTTGAAGGCAAACCCGGAGAGGTGGTCGCTTTGGTTAAGCCTCAGTTTGAAGCCGGACGGGAAATTGTGAAGCATACCAATGGTGTCATTCGCGATAGCGCCGTCCACGCCCAGGTTTTGGAGCAGGTAATGACTTTAGCTCAAAAACTGGGATATGGCTTGGTTGGGCTTGCCCGTTCACCACTCATGGGTTCAGATGGTAACACTGAATTTTTATTAGCGCTGCGCGTAGGTAGCAATTCCGATCATATATGTATTCCCGAGGCAATTGCTCAGGTGATTTCGCAGGAAAATGCATAGGGAGGAGCGAACGTCACTGAAGCCTCATGGAAAATATCCGTAATTTTTGCATCATTGCCCATGTCGATCATGGCAAATCCACTTTAGCTGACCGAATGCTCCAATTGACCGGCACCATCTCTGCACGTGAGATGACCGAGCAGGTGTTGGATAACATGGAATTGGAACGCGAGAAAGGCGTCACGATTAAAGCCTCGGCTGTGCGTATGGTCTATCATGCCAAGGATGAGCAGGATTATGAGTTCAACCTCATCGATACCCCTGGACACGTTGACTTTAATTATGAGGTCAGCCGAGCACTTTATGCGTGTGAAGGCGCGGTATTAGTCGTGGATGCAACCCAAGGGATTGAAGCCCAAACTTTAGCTAACCTTTACTTAGCATTGGATGCTAACCTGGTCATCATTCCGGTGATTAACAAAATTGACCTTCCCAGCGCACAGGTGGACGAGGTCAAAAAAGATTTAGTGAACCTCTTAGGCGTAGATGAAGAGGAAATCATTCCTATCAGCGCCAAAACCGGGCAAAATGTGGACTTGGTACTCGAGGCAATTGCCAAAAAAATACCGGAACCACCCCGAAATATTGACCAGCCATTGCGAGCGCTTATTTTTGACTCCCATTATGACCCGTATAAGGGTGTGATCGCATACGTACGGGTGTTTGATGGCAAACTCGAACCCACCGATCGCATCATGATGATGGCAAATGGAATCCGCACACAACCAGTAGAAATTGGTGTATTTTCGCCTGATTTACGCCCGATTGATAAGTTGGAAGCTGGTGATGTGGGTTATATCGCCACGGGTCTAAAAACCGTGTCGGAATGCCGCGTGGGGGATACCATTACGAATGCAGTAAAGCCGGCAGCTGAAGCCCTGCCGGGTTATCGCAAAGCTAAACCCATGGTTTTTGCCGGCGTTTACCCTACCGAAGGGGAAGATTACTCTAACCTCAAAGATGCTCTTGAGAAGCTGCAGCTCAACGATGCTTCGTTGAGTTTTGAGCCTGAATCGAGTGAAGCCCTCAATTTTGGCTTTCGCTGCGGATTTTTGGGTCTGTTCCATATGGAAATAATTCAAGAGCGGCTGGAGCGCGAATATAACTTGGACGTGGTTTTTACTGCGCCTTCTGTTGAGTATCAGGTGCTGCTGACCAATGGGGATGTCATTACAATTGATTCCCCTGCCGATCTCCCCGATGAGAGCCGCATTGTCGAAATTCGTGAGCCATGGTTAACCCTGAACATCTTTACGCCATCGGAATATTACGGCGTGGTGATGGACTTAGTCAAACGCAAACGCGGGATTTACATTAGCGAAGAATATCCGTCAGCTAATCGCGTGCAACTCAACTTCGAAATCCCGCTTTCTGAAATCATTGTCGACTTTTTCGATCTGCTCAAATCCGGAACGCGCGGCTATGCTTCGATGGATTATCAGTTCTTAGAATATCGTGCGGGTGACTTGGTCAAATTGGAGATTCTCATCAACGGCGAGAAAGTCGATGCGCTTACTGCAATTGTACATAAAAGTGATGCCTATCATAAAGGCCAAGCGCTGGTCAGCAAGCTTAAGGAGCTCATCCCGCAACAACTTTTTACCATCCCAATTCAAGCTTACTCACAAGGCAAAGTCATTTCCCGGGCTAATGTCAAAGCTCTGCGCAAAGATGTATTGGCTAAATGTTACGGCGGTGATATCACACGCAAAAAGAAGCTGCTAGAAAAACAGAAAAAGGGGAAGAAGCGTATGAAAATGGTTGGCAGCGTAGAAATCCCCCAAGAAGCTTTTATGGCGATGCTGAGGTTAGAGGATTAATGCCACAAGAGCCGAAGAAAGCTAATCTTTCTGGCGTTTTACGCTGGCTGCTGCCGCTGGTGATTACAGCAGCCGCGATTTATTTTCTTAGTCAACAGGTTGATTTCAATCAGGTTGGGGCTGCTTTCAGCCGCGTGGACGCCACCACAGTTTTGAGCGTGGTAGGGTTGTTCCTTTTAAGCCTAGTGTTGCGTGTGATTTGCTGGTTTTTTTTGTTAGAAGGGAAATTCACCTTCTGGGAAGCTTTTTTTGGTATTAATGCCGGCTACTTACTCAATAACGTTTTGCCTTTTAAATTAGGCGAATTTGGACGGGCAGCCTTATTGGCTGGAAAAGGTAAAGCCCAAGCGGGTTTTATGCAAGTGCTCGCCAGCATCATCACTGAGCGCACGCTGGATTTCTTTTTAGCCGCAACCTACTTCTTGTTGATGCTCCCGAGGGTAGTGAGTGCACGCTCGATGCAAACCTTAGCTAGTGTGGTATTAGCGCTTACCGTGTTGTTATTCATCCTGGCTGGATTGGCTGCGCGCAATTTGACGAAAATCAACGCCAAATTGGAAACGCGTTGGGCGGATAAACCACGTTTGTTGCGCTGGCTGCCTAGGATAAACGGCTTTTTAGCGGGATTTCAGATTCTGCTCGATCCAATCAGGTTTTTGTATGCGCTTTTATTACTGGCAGCCAGTTGGATGTGCTCGATGGGATCCGTTGTGGTGTTGCAGCGAGCACTCTTGCCCGCCAGCCAAGATTGGTGGTCCGTATTCATCGTTGCTGGCGGGTCTTTTGCCAACGCCTTACCCGCTGCTCCAGCCAACTTGGGCGTTTACGAGGCAGCTAATGTAGCACTTTATGGCTTGTTAGGCGTAGAGCAATCCACAGCATTGGCTATTGCACTCATTTTACATGCGGTGCAATTTATTGGAACAAGCCTACTCGGTATGGTGGGAATTTACATCCTAGGTGAAAGCTTTGGCAGCCTGGCAAGTAAGGCTTCCCATTGGCACAAACAGCACGGAGATGTGGCGTGAAAATTCTCATGACTACCACTTACTTCGAGCCGTATAAATCTGGGCTATCGATTTATGCTTTGCGCATGGCTAAGGGTTTAGTGCAATTAGGGCATGAAGTTGTAGTGTTGACTTCACAGTTCAAGCCAGATTTGGCGCTTGAGGAAGATCTGGAAGGCGTAAAAGTGGTGCGCCTGCAGGTGAGTATGCACATCTCCAAGGGCGTGCTAATGCACGGACTACGTGCGGCTGCTCGCCGCTGGGTGGCTTGGGCAGATGTGGTAAACCTGCATCTACCTCAGTTCGAATCACCAAACTTTGCCCGTGAATGCCGGCGGCAGGGGAAGCCGCTTGTGGTTACTTACCACTGTGACCTGGAAATGAGCGGCAGCTTGCTCAATCGGCTCGCCGGTTGGGGGACGCAGCAGCGCCAAGCTGGCGTGCTGCGCCAGGCAGATATCATTGTGCAGAACTCGCTAGATTATGCCGAGCATTCCCCTTGGCTTAAGCCCCACCTTGAGAAGGTGCGTGAAGTGCCAACCCCCATCGATTGGGTACGCACCACACCTGAAGAGGTACAAGCTTTTAAGGCGAAATATGACTTTCAACCGGATGAGCGTATATTAGGGCTAGCTGGGCGTGTGGCTGCCGAGAAAGGCTATGAATACCTGATCGCAGCGCTGCCCAAAGTGCTCGCAGTCTACCCACAAACTCGGGTAGTACATGCCGGCACTTGGAAAGGCGTCTTGGGCGAGGAAGCGTATCAGGCAAAGATCGAAGCGATGCTTGAGCCACTTGGAAAACATTGGCAGTCGTTGGGCTACCTGCCCGATGATGAATTCCGTGCTTTTTTTGGGGCGTGTGATATGCTCATCTTCTCCAGCCTCAACCGCACGGAATCCTTTGGAATTGTGCAAATCGAAGCTATGCTGCAAGGCGCCCCGGTGATTGCTTCGGATTTGCCCGGGGTGCGCCAACCTGTTTTGAACACCGGCATGGGTAAAATTGTGCCCCTGCGCGACGCCGAAGCTTTAGCTCAGGCTATTATTGCGACATTGGACGAGGGCAAGGCAATACTGCCCCATGCAGAGGATTACCTGAGAAGATTTGCCAAGGAAGAAGTGGCGCAAACCTATCAAATGCTTTTTGAGGAAGTCCTGCGCCGATGAGAGAGCTCACTGCCGACGAGTTGGATGAGATTTGCTGGAAGCATCTTTCCAGCCTGCCCTATTTCCGCGGGATGCTGCGGGCGGTGGAGCATAGCCTCTACGCCCGTTTCGATATCCCAGGCCCTATTTTGGATATTGGCGCTGGTGATGGGCATTTTGCCCAGGCTTACCTTACCGGTCAGCAAATTTTGGGGATCGATCCGTGGTGGCAGCCTTTACGAGAAGCTGCCGGCCGCAAGGTCTACCCGCTGCTTGTGCAAGCGAATGGCTCTGCCTTGCCGCTGCCCCCAGCAAGCTTTGCTTATGCCATCAGCAACAGCGTACTCGAGCATATCCCCAATGTGCAGTTGGTGCTCAATGACATCGGGCGCGTGATGGCGCCAGGCGGTATGTTTTACTTTGTCGTGCCCAATCAGCACTTCCGTACGGACCTATGGGGCATGCAGGTGCTGAACGCGCTTGGGCTGCCTGGCTTGGCTACCCGCTATGAAACTTTTTTCAACCGTATTGCCCGGCATGTGAACCTGGACCCGCCGGAGGTATGGCTGGCGCGCCTGAAGTTAGCCGGCTTTACGAGCGTGGAATACTGGAACTACTTCCCCAAGTGGGCGCTGCAAATGCTCGAGCGTGGGCATGCTGCCGGCTTGCCCAATTTACTCTGGAAGAAAACCTTAGGTAAATGGGTGCTCTTTCCCTCGCGGCAAAACCCCTTCTTGCACTATCGTAAAATCCGCCGGCTCTTGGATAACCCGCTATGTGAGGATGGTACCTGCACTTTTTACGCTGCTCGGAGAGACGCATGAGTGCTTGGCGTAAATGGAGCTATTATGCCTGGAGCGTGCTGGAGATGGCGGCTGGCTTCCGCAGCTGGGGGCTGCTCCTGCGCGCCTTCCTCGGAAAGCAGCTCTCTGAACCAGCGACCTTACATTTTTGGCGTCAGCCCACCGAGATGCGCGTGCGTAGCGCAATGGATATCTGGTCAGTAAAAGAGACTTTTCTGGATCAGTTTTATATGCGCTATGGCACGCAAATCGAGCCAGATTGGGTGGTCGTCGATATCGGCGCAGCCATTGGTGAATTCACCGTTTACGCTACACAAAAAGCTGCCGCCGGCGAAGTTTACGCCTACGAGCCCAACCCACAATCCTTTGCTCTCCTGCAGGAAAATATCATGCTCAATAAGCTAAGCAATGTGCAAGCATTTTGCGTTGGGGTGTGGGATCAGCATGGAACCATGCAACTAGATCTGGTAAATGCCGAGCCCTTGCAGGGCAAGACTGTCTTTCAGCAATCAGATACAGCTCTTACCGCCGAAATTCCGGTGATCACCTTCGATCAGCTCGTGCAAGACTCGGTAGATTCCATCATTGACCTACTCAAGTTGGATTGCGAAGGTGCGGAATACGCCATTCTCATGGGAGCGAGCGCTGAGAGCCTTGCTCGTGTACAGCGCATCGTAATGGAATATCATGATCTGGACGCTGAGCGCGAGCATTCCTGCTTGGTGCATTTCTTGGAAGAAAACGGTTTCAGCGTGCGGCTGCATGCCAACCCGGTACATGCCGAAATTGGGTATCTTTATGCCTGGAAGAGGTAAGGCCCCTCATTGTGGCAGTTTTAGGTTAGGTACGCTAAAATTCACGCAGCTTTGAGCCCATCGGAAATGAGCACCTATGGAACCTAGATCAGAACCAGAGCCGCAAGAACAAACCATCCTAGAGTATCTCAAGCAGCAGCTTTCCTTTAGAAAAGGGGAGCGGGAGGTACCGTCGTCCGGTTCCACGGGCGGGCAAGCTGCAGAACCTAGCCAGCCGTTCCCATGGCTGAGTGCGGGTGCGCTGGTCTTGGCGTTTCTGGCGCAGCTGCTCCTAGAGCCTTCAACCAATCGTTCAGGAATCCTCAGCATAATTCTCTACGTCTTAGCCTTGGGATTGCTGCTGGCTGGCGGCCGGCGCAAGGAATGGTCGCTCGAGCTTGCACACCCCAGCCCTCAAGGCTGGCACATTTTTACAGGCACGATCTGGCTGATTTTGCCCGGTATTAGTTTTGCCACGCTCAGCTTTTTCATGCTCTCTCATGGCTTTTTCACGCTCCCCGCAGCTTTTGTGTGGGCGGCGGGCGTAGCGTTGGTCATTTTAGGCTTGTGGGAACGTGATACCAGAACACAAGTTGACCTTGTGACCCAAAAGCCCTCATTTTTAACCCAGTTCCAACAAGATAGAACTTGGTTCATATCAGCCGGCTTGGTAATCCTGATAGTGCTCTATTTTGCGTTCTCGCGGCTTGACTTAGTTCCACCGGAACTGATTAGCGGACAGGTGGATCACTTTTATACGGTGCAGGAAATCCTGCATGGAAAAACCGGGCTAATGTTTAACCGCAACTTGGTTAGCGAGCCGCTGCAATATTACTGGGCAGCTTTTGTTGCGACGCTGGCAGGCGGAAAGGTCAGTTTTACCTTGCTAAAAACAGCCTATGCATTGGCGGGTTTGGTTGGGACGTTTTATATCTACCGCTTAACCAAAGAGCTCATCGACCGTTGGGCTGGTTTGATTGCGGCAAGCCTTTTTGGGGTGGCGTTTTGGCCTATCCTGCAAACTCGCGCGGTTTTAGGTGCCGGCTTAACCCTGCCGATTCTTATTCCAGCAGTTTATTACCTGCTGCGCGGTTTGCGACGTGATGGCGAGAATGACATACTCATTTCTGCCTTGCTCGGTGGGTTAGGGGTACTAACAAATAAAGTGTTTCTCATTTTTCCGCTGGTGGTGTTGGTTGTGCTGCTCATTTGGCTCTACCATAGCAAAGAAAACTCTAAAGTCAGTGTGTTTTTCAGTATAATCGCCCTTTTCCTGCTGGTCGGAGCTGTTACAGCTGTACCCATCCTACGCGCCTTTACCCTTAACCCGCAGGAATATTTACGGCCGATCCTTTCCCGTGTTTCCAGCTTGGAAACGCCTTTGCCTGGTAACCCGCTGGGGCTGTTCTTCAACAACCTACTCGCAGCTCTAGGATTAGTCAATTGGAGCAACCGCAGCAGCTGGGTGGATGGTATTCCGCTGCGGCCAGCTGTAGACTGGCTTACAGGCGCGCTGTTTATTTTGGGGCTAGTTATCGCGATCTTTCAGTATCGCCGGAACAAGGACTGGTCCTTGCTGGCGCTGGTAGTGCTTTACCCTGTGCTGCTACTGCCAAGTGCGCTTTCCCTTGCCTTCCCGTCTGAAAATCCTTTGCTTAGCCGTGCGCTGGGTGCCACCTTACCTGTGTTTGTGCTGGCTGCGCTTAGTCTGTATACCCTTGGCAAGGCTATCCTGGCTGCCCTGCGCACCAGAAGACCGTTCATCCGCATCGTCATGATTGGCGTCATTTCCATCCTGATCCTCTGGCAAAATTCGCAAGCTATTTTCTCGACCTATCCACAAACCTACCGCCAAAACGCTTGGAACGCCTCCGAGATGGGCAAGGTGATCACCCAGACCCGGCAGAACTTTGGAGGGTTGGGCGGCGTCTGGGTAGTAGGCTATCCCTATTGGGTAGATGCCCGCGCTGTGGCAATTGAAGCCGGGCAGCCCGATGCAGATTTGGCGTTGCAGCCAACGCAGCTGGAGGAGACGCTCGGCTTTCCGCTCCCCAAACTCTTCCTGCTAAATCCGCAGGATAGTGATACACTCTCGCAGCTACAGGCGCTTTACCCGACGGGAAGCGTGGTGCTTTACCCCTCCGCTACAGCGGAGAAAAACTTTTTGATTTTTACGGTGGTTCAATAGACTGCTTATGCACTCGGAAAAATCGATACAAACGACCTTAAAGCCATCAAAAAAACACTTCGATTGGAAAACCGTCCTCCTGGTTTTCCTCCTTTTAGCCGTTATTTGTAGTGGAGCCTACTTCCGCACTATCGGTGTAGATTGGGATCAAGGCAGGCACTTGCACCCCGATGAACGCTTTCTTTCGATGGTGCTCAATAGCATGACGCCTGTGCCTGACATCAAGACTTATTTTGATACAAGCACTTCCACCCTCAACCCAGGTAATGTAGGTTATCAGTTTTTCGTTTATGGCACCTTACCGCTGTTTATCATTCGCTACGTGGGGGAGTGGGTCGGGCAGACCGGTTATGACCCCATCACCATTGTTGGCCGGCAGCTTTCAGCCATTGCCGATATCCTCACCATTTTGCTAGTTTTTCTTATTGCTCTGCGGCTTTTTGATGAAAAGATCGGTTTGCTTGCAGCGGCGCTGTATGCTTTTGCCGTGCTGCCCATTCAGCAATCCCATTTCATGACGGTAGATACCTTCACCAACACTTTCGGGATGCTGACGGTCTACTTTGCCGTTGTGATCCTCACGCGCCCAAAACCATCGCTGCGGGATGAGGCTGGGCAGCGCCGAAAGCTAAAGGTTAACGATTGGCTGCCCTATATTGCCTTTGGCGTTGGCTTAGGGATGGCTACGGCTTCGAAGATCAACGCTGCAACCTTAGCCTTGCTGCTGCCAGCCGTAGAGCTGGTGCGCTACTTTAGCCTGGAACACGAACAACGGGAGGCTTATCGCAGCTTCAGTTGGCGTATGGTGCTGCTAGCGGCAGTAGTGAGCGTGTTCATCTTCCGCTTAGGGCAGCCTTATGCTTTTGAGGGGCCAGGTTTACTCGGTGTGCGCTTCAATCAGGAGTGGCTGGCGGGGCTGCGCACGTTGCAGCAGCAAAGCACAGGTAATGTGGACTTCCCGCCGGCGTTGCAATGGACGCGCCGTTCGCTTGCATTCCCATATTACAACCTAGTTGTGTGGGGTTTGGGCATTCCTATGGGCGTTACTGCATTGGCGAGCCTGATTGGGATGGGCTGGGCTGGTATCAAAGGCAGGCAATTCAAGCTTTTACCGCTGTGGGGCTGGACGGTTTTTTATCTGCTCTGGCAAACGACAGCTTGGGTCAAAGCCATGCGCTATTTGCTGCTTATTTATCCACTGCTAGCGATTATTGCTGCCTGGGGCATCTTCCAACTCTGGCGGGCAAAGGGAGAGCTCAAGCTCTGGCGGCTGAGGATTTCATCCAAAGCGTTGCATATCACTGGGGCAGCAGCGGGGATTATAGTCGTTCTTGGTACGGCATTGTGGGCTTTTGCTTTCACGCGCATTTATACCCAACCCCATACGCGCGTGGCAGCCACCGATTGGATCTACGAGACGATACCCGGGCCGGTCAATTTGGTGATGAGCACCGCAGAAGGGGAGTCTATTGTTCAGCAGCCCTATCGCAGTGGTGACTACTTGGGAGGCGTTCAAGCCTATCCATTCTTCTTCGAAGCAGAGCTTACTGGTGAGCTTACCAATTTTTCGATTCCAACTTATGGTCAGATCAGTGGTAGCGAGCTTCTGAACCGCTTTACGATCAGCATCGTGCCTGCTGATGGGCTTAGGCTGCCGCTGGATTTACCTATATTGGCTGATGGAACGGCTTGCAAACTCAATAGTTCATCCACAGCGTCCCTCGGTTTTAGATTTCCAACGGCGATACTCTTAGAAGAAGGCGAAAAATACTTGATCATGTTGCGGCAGTCAGATGCGCAAGCCCAGGTATTTCTCAGCGGTGTGCCGCAAGTCACGCTGAAGGATAAGGAAGGGAAGATCTTCACCCAAATGCTGCCTAAGATTGTAGAAACTATTACACCCACGCATAGCTATACAATGGATGTAAGCGTCCTCGAACCCGGAGTAATTAGCGCGGTCGAGATGCCCTATGTGTTGGATCTGAGCAACAGTTTGGAGGAAAAAACTTTACGCGTTACGCTGACGCCTTCAGCTGAAAGCGATTTAACACCGGTAAGCGGCACAGTGCAAGGGACTTTTATTGATCTTGGTAATGGTAAGGGAACAGCACTTCACATCGAGCTGGACCAACCTCTGCACATCACCACGCCGCAGCTGGTGCGCTTTGATCTGGAATTGATTGCTGGTGATGGCCAAATCGCCGTTGCTTCGGTAGCGCCTGTACACGAATCCTCTTGGGATGATGCCTTACCCGTCGCGAAAGCTGGTTACGTTCCTTATAGCGATGCTGGCGGCATCTTCCGCGGCGACCTGAACTTAGAGCTATATTGGCCCGATGATGCGTCGAAGTTAGAGCGCTTTATAAGCATCCTGCAGCAAGGCGATTACATTTTCATCAGCTCCAACCGGCAGTGGGGCACCACAACGCGCGTCCCAGAGCGCTATCCGCTTACCACCCAGTACTACCGCAGCTTGCTAGGCTGCCCGGATGAGATGGACGTGGTGACTTGCTACAACATTGCTGAGCCTGGGATGTTCGCGGGTGATCTTGGTTTCTATCTCATCCAGACTTTTACTTCGTATCCGAGGTTAGGTCCCTGGGAATTTAATGATCAATTCGCTGAGGAAGCTTTCTCGGTATATGACCACCCCAAAGTGCTAATTTTCAAGAAGACTTCCGATTTTAATATCCAACAAGTTCGAAAAATCCTTGGCGCTGTGGACCTCTCGCATGTGGTCAACCTCGCCCCCCGACAGTTAGATTCTTACGATCGCAGCTTGGAGAAAAGCAACTACCTGATGCTCACCGAAGAGCAAAAGCAGATTCAGCGCGAAAATGGAACGTGGTCAGAGCTGTTTGCCCGCACCTCGCTGGTCAATTCCAACCAAGCTGTGGCGGTAATCGTGTTTTACCTGTTCAGCTTCATCTTGGGTTTGGCAGTCTACCCGTTTATCCGCCTGGCGCTGCCCGGACTGGAAGATAAAGGGTACGCCTTTTCGCGTTTATTGGGTCTGTTGCTGTTGGGATATTTTGCCTTCGTTTTAGGCTCAGCCGGCATCTTCGTCACGCGTAAGTTGCTCTTAGGGATCTTTGTTGCTATTGTGCTTGCTGGGTTGGTTCTCGGCTTTCTAAAGCGAAAGGACTTCGCTCGGGAACTGGCGCAAAACTGGAAGCGCTATTTAATTATTGAGCTAATTGGACTGGCAGCTTTTTTGTTTTTCTTATGGGTGCGTTACCAAAATCCCGATCTTTGGCATCCCTTCAAGGGTGGGGAGAAGCCTATGGACTTCTCTTATCTTAATGCAGTCATTAAGAGCACAGTTTTTCCGCCTTACGACCCATGGTTTGCCGGCGGTTACATTAATTACTATTACTTTGGTTTTGTCATCCTAGGTATGCCAATTAAGCTATTGGGCATTATCCCAGCTGTGGCTTATAACATCGTGCTGCCTCTCTGGTATGCGTTATTAGTAATGGGGGCTTACAGTGTAGGTTGGAACCTAACCCGCCGCATCATCGCGGGTAAGAAAGGTGAAGACAGCCCAGAGCTGCAGAAGCTGTTTGGGCAGCCGTTTTGGGCTGGGCTGTGGACCGCCTTGCTACTCGCATTCCTAGGGAACCTTGGCAACCTGAAGCTGCTTACCGATACCTTAGCCTCCATGGGCGCCGCTGGTGCCCTGATGGAAGGGGCTTCAGTCTTTCAGAAAATCGGCTGGTTTTTTAAAGGTTTTGGTATGGTCCTGCAGGACATACCTA
>ENA-UOYA01002948-UOYA01002948.1-activated-sludge-metagenome-genome-assembly--contig:-NODE-2948-length-15680-cov-5.866240_pt1 | contig 15680 bp, 11 predicted proteins | sample MGYA00238163_ERZ764804 | MGnify/ENA primary metagenome ERZ764804 (study PRJEB28919, sample SAMN05720223) | activated sludge metagenome | isolation source: Anaerobic digester | place: Hong Kong...
CACCAAAGACAATATCACCTTGATTCTTTCCTTACGGGAATGCCACCTGGCACAGTTAGTGGCCCGCCGCGTTCCTTACGCCAAAATCGCCGCTCAGTATGGTATTTCAGTCGCCAGGCTCAAGAATATCATGCTGGAAATTTACGAAAAGCTGTACATCTCCAGCCGGGACGAGCTTGCGCAATATGTTTTAATGACGACTAAAGGAGACGGGTCATGAACAGGGAGCTTGCCGTTTATCTGCGCATTCAGGCGTCGGTCTCCGCCGCCTTCAGTTTCTTTATTGGCGGCATGGCCGCGGCCCTTATCTACCATAAGGCGGATTTCGTGCCGGCAGACGCAATCAGCATTGCCATTGATATTACTATCACCTGCCTGCTGACTTTTGCCATCACCACGCCCTTCTGCAGGGCAAGCCTGCGCAGAGACAAAACCGGGGGCGTTCTCGCGGCCAAGACACCTCCGGCACGCCTGCAGGCCCGGATTTTCCGCCGCCCCGTGCTACTTATTGTATCTCTCAGCCTGTGCGCCGCGCTTATTCTATCCGCTCTGACGGCTTTGTTCTTTGCGCTGCTGGGTGTAACCGCGCTTCCGTTTTACCTCTATGTCGTGCTTAAAAGCGTGTTTTGCGCAATGCTGGGTGCTTTTGCGTCCTTCGTGGTGCTTTATGCCGGCATGTGCAACGCAGGGTAAACTGCGATTTGAAAATCGTCGTTCAAACGACTATAAAAAGCGCTTGTCAAACATGAGGAAAATGGCTTCAATATGCGGTTTTTCGGTAAAATTTCCTATAAGGTCTGGTAAATAACACTAAAAACATGTATAAAATCTGCCAAAAAAACGTGACTTTTTAAGGGTGAAAAGTCACTCCCTAAAAAATGGATTTTCCCCTATGATAGTAATGAAAAGCTATCATAGGGGTTTTTTATATCCCCGTCCCGGAAAGAAGCTGAATGCATGCGCCCTAAACAAAAGGAACTATACAAGGTATTGAGGGCGGGAGGCCGGGAGTTTCCCGTTTACCTTGAGTATGACGAGCAGCTTGGCGAAAGCTACCCGGCCTATCCGGACTTTGAGGAGCACCCGGAGTATACCAATGATGGCAGGCCCTTTGCCACGGCGGAGCAGGAGAGCTGCCCTCACTGCAAGCCAAAGTCTGCGGGGAAGCCGCCGCCCGGCGATTGCGGCGGCTGCGGCTGGTTTTACCGTGAGCAGACGCCTTACGACCCCATCGGTGTCTGCATGTGCGACGCGCGGCGGCGCGAACCTAACCCAGGGGAGGAGGAAAGAGAATAATATGAAAACAAAAGATGGTCTATTTCATCATCATCCAAGATGTAAAGGAGGTCTTAAAAATATGAAAATGGTACAAAGACTAATTTTCAACCTGCTGCTGGCAGCGGCAATGACCTTTGCGCTGCCGGCGGTGGCTCAGGCGGAAGGCAACGACTTTATCGTGACGGGCGACCCGGCAGGGTATACATACGACGCCAGCGGTGTGCTGACATTTACCAGCCCGGGCGATTACACGGTATCCATGGCGACGCCGGGTGCCACTACTACGACGGACAGAATCATCGTGGCTGCCGGAACGGCAGAGAACCCGGTCAACATCACGCTGAACGGCGTCAACATCAGCAGCAGCCTCTGTGCGCTGGATATAGATGAATCCGTTCAGGCCTGTTTAAACCTGACTTTGCCGGAAGGCACGACGAACACTCTGTCCAGCGGCAAATATTATCCCGGAATCAAATGCACGGAAGGGGCTACTTTAAACATCAACGGCACCGGAGTACTGACGGCCACCGGCGGCATGTACGGCGCAGGCATCGGCTCCGGCAAAGATGGCGTCGGTGGCAATATCACCATCACCGGCGGCATGATCACGGCCAACGGCGGCGGTGCCGCCGCGGGCATCGGCTGCGGGCCCGGTGGCGACGGCGGAAACATCACCATCAACGGCGGCACGATCACGGCAAATGGCGGCAGTTGCGCCGCTGGCATCGGCGGCGGCAACAGCGGCGACGGCGGAAACATCACCATCAACGGCGGCACAATCACGGCCACCGGCAGCGACTTCGCCGCAGGCATCGGCGGTGGTACTCAGGGCGACGGCGGCACCATCATCATCACCGGCGGCACGGTCACGGCCACCGGCGGTGGCAACGCCACTGGCATCGGCGGCGGCAACAGCGGCGATGGCGGGAACATCACCATCAACGGCGGCATGATCACGGCCACCGGCGGCTCCGGTGGCGCGGGCATCGGCTCCGGCAAGGATGGCGGCGGCGTCATGGTCTATATCTCCGGCGGCACGGTCAAGGCCGTTGGCGGCAGCGGAGCCGAGCATATCGGGCGCGGCGAAAACGGCGCCGGCGATAACACGCTGATGAACAAGCCTGCCGCAGATGGCGGCGTGAATGTCTACCGCACCACTGTCACGCTGGAGGACGATTTCGGCACGGCGGCCGGCAACGCGGCGATTTCCCTGCTGGGTACAAGCGCGGGCTATTCCTACGGCCTGACGGATATGAAAACCGATGCCGGCGGGAAGCTGTATCTGTACCTGCCGGAGAATACGCTGACGACCGTTGCCCTGACTACGGATGGAGCAGTGGATCCGACATATACCGCTTACCGGGGCAGCGTCCAGACCTCAAGCGGCGGGGCGGCCTCCGGTTCGCTTATCAGCGGCGCGGCGCCACCCACGCAAGTCACATTTGTGGGCTACAGCGTAAGCTTTACCTCCCACACATTTGGACTTGCGCCGCTTACCATTACCGGGATCGGAGCAATTGATGAAAATATAGCGACGGCAGCCCTGGACAACGGGACGGTGACGGTGACGGGTGTGGCGGAAGGAAGCACCGTGCTTCCTGTCACCTACAGCAACGGCTCTACCGAATCCGTGCCGGTTACGGTGTACTCAACGGATCTCATCGTGACAACGGCGAACCCTGCAGGGTACAGTTACGATCCAATTGTCAAAACGTTCTTATTCACCCAACCCGGCAGTTACACGATATCTATGGCAAACCCCGGCTCGACTACAACGACGGACAGAATAATCGTGGCTGCAGGAACGGCAGAGAACCCGGTCAACATCACGCTGAACGGCGTCAACATCAGCAGCAGCCTCTGTGCGCTGGAGGTAGATGGATCCGCTCAGGCCCACTTAAACCTGACTTTGCAGGAAGGCACGACGAACACTCTGTCCAGCGGCAATAATTATCCCGGAATCAAATGCACGGAAGGGGCGACTTTAAAGATCAACGGCTCCGGCGCGCTCACGGCCACGGGAGGCTACTACGGCGCAGGCATGGGCGGGGGATATAACGAATCCGGCGGCACCATCATAATAACCGGCGGCATGGTCACGGCTAGTGGCAACGCCAGCGGCCTCGGCGCAGGGATAGGCGGTGGTTATTATGGCAGCGGCGGCAATATCACTATCACCGGAGGCACGGTCACGGCCAACGGCGGGCCTAACGGCGCGGGCATCGGCAGCGGCGGCAGCGACACCGAGACTGAGGGCTTAAGCGGCGGCAATATCACTATCGACGGAGGCACGGTCAACGCCACTGGCGGCATTTGTGGTGGTGCGGGCATCGGCGGGGGCCAGCGGGGTGCAGGCGGCATCATCACCATCAATGGGGGCATGGTCAACGCTGCCGGTGGCTCATATGACCGCATCGCAGGTGCGGGCATCGGCGGCGGTTATTATGGCAGCGGCGGCACCATCACCATCACCGACGGTACGGTCACTGCCTCCGGCGGCTCCAGTGGATCTGACTACGGCGGTGCGGGTATCGGCTGCGGCAGCAGCGATTTCTGGTCTGCGAACAGCGGCGGTGATATCACCATCAGTGGCGGTACGGTTACGGCCACGGGCGGCAGCAACGGAGGTGCCGGCATCGGCGGAAGCGCCGCCGGCGCCGGCAGCAGTATCACCATTGCCGGCGGTACGGTCACAGCCACGGGCCGCGACGGCGGTGCGGGCATTGGCGGCGGCAGCGGCCACTATGCCGACTTTTTCATCACCATCAGCGGAGGCACGGTCAAAGCTGCGGGCGGCAACGGAGCAGATGACGTCGGGTGCGGTGAAAACGGCTTCGGCAATGCCACGCTGAAGAATAAGCCTGCCGAGCAGGGCGGTGCAGATGTCTACCTTACTACCATCACGCTGGAAAATGTGTACGCCGCAACAGCGGTCACTTCCCTCACAGCCACTCTGAACAGTGCGCCTTACGACTACGGCACGACCGATATGTTTACCGACGCGCAGGGCAAGCTGTACCTTTACCTGCCCGCCGATACGCAGACCACGGAGGCGCAGACCACCGACGGGACGCCGCCGGTAACCAAGATATATACGGGTGCGGTAACGACCAAAAACGACCATACAGGAGCAGGCACGCTGAATGCGGCGGTTTCCACGGATAAGACCCTCATAAGCATTACGGAACCAACAGCCGTCACAGGCGTGGCCAACGGCACGGCGAAAACCGCCGCGGACCTGGGGCTGCCTGCCAAGGTGACGCTGGTCACCGATCAAGGCAATGTGCAGGCCGACGTGACATGGGATGTGGAGGCATGCTCCTATGACCCGGACGACACCGCGGAGCAAACCTTTACGGTGGACGGAACCGTGGCCCTGCCCGACGGCGTAATTAATCCCGACGGCGTTTCACTGGAGGTAAGCATTGAGGTAACCGTCAATGCGGCGGTTTCCACGGATAAGACCCTCATAAGCATTACGGAACCAACAGCCGTCACAGGCGTGGCCAACGGCACGGCGAAAACCGCCGCGGACCTGGGGCTGCCTGCCAAGGTGACGCTGGTCACCGATCAAGGCAATGTGCAGGCCGACGTGACATGGGATGTGGAGGCATGCTCCTATGACCCGGACGACACCGCGGAGCAAACCTTTACGGTGGACGGAACCGTGGCCCTGCCCGACGGCGTAATTAATCCCGACGGCGTTTCACTGGAGGTAAGCATTGAGGTAACCGTCAATGCCGTTTCTACGGTGCCCACATATACGATTACTGCTTCGGCAGGCAGCGGCGGCAGCATAAGCCCAAGCGGACCGGTTAACGTGACCGAGGGCGACGACCAAACCTTTACCATAACGCCTGACTCAGGATACCAAATATATTTCGTGAATGTTGACGGCATCAATCAGGGAACTATCACAACCTATACCTTCACGAATGTCACCGCCAATCATCTGATTAACGCCACATTCACCGAAATAAGCGACGACGGCGGCGGGGGTGGAGGCGGCGGCAGCACCCCTGCCACGCCTGCAACGCCGGCCTATCACGCCGTTGTTCAGGCTGAAAGCGGTACCAAAACGACGCTTAGTGTTTCGGTTGACAATGATGCCGGAACCGCGTCTGTAGAAGCAGGACCTCAGAGCTTCGATCAGCACGGAACGGTCATTACGATACCTTCCATCCCCGATGTTGATACTTACAGCGTCGGCGTAGCGGTTTCGGAGCTGTCAGTGAGTGATGTCCCGGGAACGCTGAGCCTTGAAACAGATGTGGGCAGCATAACGGTTCCGTCCAACATGCTGACCGGCGTTTCGGGCATAAGCGGAAGCAAGGCGGAAATATCTATCGGCGAGGGAGATAAAGACAAACTGCCCGACGATGTGAAAGCCGCCATCGGCGACAGGCCCATTATCCAACTCACGCTGTCCATCGACGGCGTCCAGACAGACTGGAGCAATCCCGGTGCGCCGGTTACAGTGAGCATACCCTATACCCCGACAGCGGCAGAGCTTGCCAATCCCGAAAGCATTGTCATCTGGTACATCGACGGCAGCGGCAATGCGGTTTCCGTGCCCAACGGGCGCTACGATCCGGCCACCGGAACCGTGACATTCAGCACTACGCATTTCAGCGATTACGCGGTGGCGTATAACAAGGTGACTTTCAAGGATGTGGCCGCGAACGCTTGGTATAACAAGGCCGTGAGCTTCATTGCGGCAAGGAGGATTACCAGCGGCACAGGCGGCGGTAATTTCAGTCCCGACGCGAAGCTGACGCGCGGCGAATTCATTGTCCTCCTGTTGCGGGCCTACGGCATAGAGCCGGACACAAATTCGACAGATAATTTCTCCGATGCGGGCAATACCTACTACACCGGATACCTTGCGGCGGCCAAACGCCTCGGCATATCCGCAGGCGTAGGGAACAATCTGTTCGCGCCTGAAAAGGAAATCACCCGTCAGGAGATGTTTACACTGCTGTACAACGCCCTCAAGGTCATCGGCCTGCTCCCGCAGGGCGATTCCGGCAAGACACTTTCCGACTTCAGCGATGCCGGGCAGATCGACTCCTGGGCGAAGGACGCTATGACGATGCTGGTCGAAACCGGCGCCGTCGGCGGCAACAACGGAGTGCTCGCGCCGCTCAGTACGACCACCAGGGCGGAAATGGCTCAGGTACTGTATAACCTGCTGGGGAAGTAATCAATAACAATTTAAAGCAACCCATTAAAATCAGAAAGCCAGTCACATAATTAAGCGTGACTGGCTTTCTGATTTCCTTGTTATCCCGTACCGGTTATCCCTTGGTTCAATTGTTGTCCCTATGGGCGGTAACATTTCAATTCAAGGGTTTTTAACTGCAAGAAGATGGTTGGTTTAGAAAATAAATCCCGCGATCAGGAATAATACGGCTGAAATGAGCGCTGCCAGGATTCCGAACGGCGCCTGGGTAAAGGCGTGGTCGAAATTGTTGCAGCCTGTTGCCGCGGAAGTGAGTACGGTAGCGTCGGAGTAGAAGCATACATGACTGCCGAACACGCCGGCGGAAAGTACGGCGGATACTGCCAGAGCCATATTCACATCGAGACCCGCCGCCAGCGGAATCACGATGGGAAGCGCGATTACATACATGCCCCAATTCGTTCCGGTAATGAATTCCGTTATAGCCAATATGATAAATACGGTAACGGGCATCAATTCGGGAGTCATAAATTCCGAAGCCGAAGAGATCACATAGTATGTAAATCCGATCTGGTCATTGACTTCGGCGAACAGGAAAGCCAGCACCATCAGCATCAGCGGAAGGATCATATTTTTGATCCCCTGCAGCGATATGTCGCTGAAATCCTCTGCGGACATGATATTCTGAGCAAGAAACAGTACGAACATAAACGCCATGGTGACCAGTACGCCCATCTGCATATCCACGTCAAAATAGATGGTGGCGCCTACCAATACTGCGATGGGCAGCAAGAAGTTGACGACCTTTGGATTTTCGGGAAGTGCCAGATCTGTGACTCCCGCCCGGATGTCGATTTTATCGGAACCCGGAGGCGCCAGCGGCCCGCCGTCGCGGACCCGCTGCTCCGCCTTCTTCATCGGCCCGAAAGTCGGGATGATCCCAAGGATGATAAGCGGAACCACGATCGCTGCGATCCAGCCGTAGAAGTTAAACGGTATTGTTTTGATAAAATAGATCAGCCCGTCTCCCTCCGGAGCCCATCCGTTGGTTTCCAGGAGTCTGCCGCAGAAAACGGCCCAGGTGCTGATCGGAATGATGACGCAAAGCGGAGCCGCAGTCGAATCAACGACATACGCCAGGAATTCCCGGGGAACCTTATGCTTATCCGTCAACGGGGCCATGCAGGAGCCCACCGTCAGGGAATTCAAATAATCGTCGATAAAAATGATGATCCCGAGAATCCAGGTCCAGATCAGCGAAGACTTTCTCGTTTTTGCTCTTTTTGCAACCCACTCTCCGAAAGCGAAGGCTCCGCCGGCTTTTTCGATCAGGGAGATGATGCTGCCCATCAAGCCGCACACGATGATCAGCCAGGCGATGTCCTCGCTCATCATAACTTCCAGCAGGGTGCTGCTGAATGCTCCGAGGACATCATCACGCGACACCATAAAAAAGCCCATGATGGACGCCAAGGTCAATGCTTCCAGGATTCTTCTCGTTAAAAAGATATAGATGATGAGAAACAAAGCGGGTATGGTTGCCAGGGGTCCGAAGTCGGCCGGATCTTCAGGAATAAAATTCGTCAGCAGCATGGAAGCGGCGATAATGATCATAACCGCCAGCAAGGATCTTCTTGCGTTGAATCCGGCAGCTTCAGCTTGAAGTTGTTTAAACATAATAACCTCCTTTTTTAATGAATTTCCGCCATATCGGATACGGCAGCAAATATAAAAAATATATAAAAAAACCAACACAAAAGCACAGCTTTCGTGTCGGTTCTTAGTAAGCCAACTTAAAAAGTTTTCTTATCTATCTCCCAACCTACCTGATAATCTGGAGTTCAATTTTATTGATCCTGTTTTCCAATGAAATCGCGACGTTTTGAAATTTAACCCTTGAGCCTATAATCCCATGGACCAAATCGCAAATGGCTTTTTCATTGATGGTGTAAAACAGTCTTCTATATTGTTCAATTATAATACTATTCTGACAATTGTCAACCATGTTTCTCTCCATGACGGTGATCGCGTCATAGGCTGTAATTTCTATTCTGTCGTAATCGATAAACACGGATACTTCGCTGGGACCTTTCCCCGTGGCGGCTTTCAGAAAAGAAGTAAACTCTTTCTTGATTCTGTCCTCCAGGTGTTTTCTTTTTTCTGTTTCGAATATTTCCTCCGCCTTTTGCTTTTTGACCGCAAGTGCCTGATATTCGTTGATCGCGCTCGCCAGCTCCACCGGGTCGATGGGCTTCAGCAAATATTTATTGATTCCGAGATCCACACTCTTCAGGATCACATCCACATCGTCCACCGCGGTGGTGACGATGACATAGACTTCCGGGGAGATTCTTTTGATTTCCCTGATCATTTCAAGGCCGTCCATCTTCGGCATATAAAGATCTACGATGACCAAATCCGGCATTTGCTCCCGAAACCGGTCCATACCGTCAAGCCCGTCCACAGCGGTAAATATTTTGCCGAAGCGTCTTTTTAAAAATTTGCTCAGGGCTTCTCTTGCTTCGAATTCATCTTCCACATAAAGTATTTTCATTTCAACACCCCTATTCCATAGACCTGACACTGATTCTGCAGCATACTCCCGAATCCACGTTTTCCATTTCGATACGGCCGTTCATTCTCTGCTCAATAATAATTTTTGAGATGTAGAGACCGATGCCGGTACCGTCCTTTTCGTTTTTCGTGGTGAAATACGGTTCAAATAGTTTTTCCAGATTTTCCTCAGGGATATGATTCCCTCTATTTGTTATTTCAAGCAGAATATTTCCATCGGAGTGCCGGCCCTTTATCCGGATAAGCTTGGGCTCGGCGTTGGATTCCAGGATGGCGTCTCTTGCGTTATTCAGAATGTTGAACAGAACATGGGCGAATTCGTTTTGATAGCCCAGGAGCTTCAAGTCCTTGTCTACATCCACTTCCACAGCAATACTGTGATACTTCAGGCTCGCTTCCATCAGGTTCAGGGCCATATCAATGGATTCTTTCAAATCAAACTCCGTGATTTCCCTGGTCGGCTTCAGAAAATCGGTGAAATCCTTGATGGTCTCCGACATGTTTCGGACAATGCTCATGAGCTTGTCGATGGTCGCCTTGAACTCCTCGTCGGTCAGTTCTTTTAACTGGTAATCCTCATAGAGATTCATAAGAATCAAATTAATGGTGTTCAACGGCTGCTTCCACTGGTGGGAAATATTCCCGACCATTTCGCCGATCTTTGCCTGCTTGGACTGATAGATCAGCAGAATGTCTTTTTCCCGGTTCAGATCCGCCTCTTTTTTCATTTCAGACTGAATGGCCAGGATCGCGTTGTGAAATTCACCGATATCGTCATTCCGGTTCAGGAATTCCGTCGGGATAACGTGGGTATAGTCTCCGATTTCCAGATGCTTCAGCTGATCCGACACATTCATGATCGGTTTTGAGAGTCTTCTGGAAAAGTAAAATCCAAAAACGAGGGTGATGATGATACAAACCAGAGTCAGAAAGGTCAGAACCAGAATCAGGCTCCGCATGGGGGAGAAGACCTCTTCCGCAGGCTGCGTGATTCCCATGATCCAGCCGTTGGAAAGCTTACTGAAGGCCAGTATGTATTCCTCATTCCGGTCAATATGGCGGAACACGCCGGAATCCTTCGTTTTCGAATGCTCCTGTATTTGCTGTTCGCTTTCAGAATACCGCTCCATGTTCAGGTCGCTGCTGGAAACGATCAGGCCCTTCTTAGTATCGTAAAGGAAGGAATTGCTGCCCTGATAGATCTTCATGGTTTTAACGATATCGATGGTATCCGCCGTTAAAATATCCGCACCCGCAACACCGATCAGGATTCCGTCCACATATACGGCCCTGGAATAGGAAAGCATTTCAAGGTTCACATCGGAGTCGACGTAAGGGCCCGTCCAGGTTCCTTTATTCTCCCAGATCGGCTGAAAATAGTACAGCATATTCTCTGCAACGGGTTCGGAAAAATCTCTGGCGTTCAGGCTCAAATCCGGCATGACCGCCCGGGGAACCCCCTCATCGTCAAAGGCATACCACACCTCTTCCTGGGTAGGGTAGGTCAGCTCGGGACTGAAGGTAAAGTACAGGCCGTGAGCGATATCGGAATATTGCAGCGTTTCTTTGATGACCCCGTCCAGATATTTCTTGTATTCCTGAAAGTATGTACCGTCAGCCTGATGCTTCGTGGTGTCAAAGGTAACGGCGACATTTGCCGCCAGGGAATCCACCAGGCCTTCGGTATTCTTGAAATAGATACTGAGCTGGTTGGAGTATTTTTCCGACGCATAGGAAAGCATTTGCTCCACTTCCTCGTTCATGACGGACGAAGCGTGCTTGATGCTCACAACGCAGAAAATCGTAGACGTTGTGATGGAGCAGATAATGATAGCCAGCATGATCCTTAGACTTATTTTTTTCATTTTGTTTGTTTGATTTTTTTAATTTTACAATAACAAAAGGGGTGGAAGGCTTGATTTTATTGTAATTTATTTTATGCGCCTTTGCAATCCTTGTCTGATCGCTGACAATACTCTGAGTTTTGTGCTATAATGAATCATTGGAATCAGAAATATATCAGGCAAATGGGAGGCACACACAGTTGAAAGAGACCGGAGCAATGGACAAAATCAAAATTGGGAGACATGAGATATCCAGGGATTTTTTTATCTTTCTTATCATAAGCGTTTTGCTTGGAATCGTTTCCGCGGTTGAAAGCACTTCACTCGCAAACCGATTATACGAAGATCTTGACTTTACGATCATGCAAAGATCTGTACTGGAGACGCCGAGGGAGCTCCCGGGATTGCTGACGGTCGTATTGATCGGCGTTCTCAATGGGCTGGGAGACATCCGCATCGCGGCGGTTGCGAATATACTGGGAGGGATCGGATTACTGTTCTTCGGCATGGTACCGAACCAATTTTCCCTCGTATTGGTTTTCCTCGTGATCTACAGTACCGGACAGCATATTTACCTGCCTTTGTCCAACAGCATCGCGATGGGATTTGCCCGCGGCGATCATTTCGGCCTGAGCATGGGAAGAGTGCAGGGGCTCGGGAGTTTATCCATCATTGTGACGAGCGCTGTGCTGTACATTTTATATAAGTTTTTTCATCCCGGATATCAATCCGTTTTCATCGCTGCGTCATGCGTCATGATCCTGGCGGGAATCCTGTTTTTATTCATTCAGAATAACGGACGCAGGATCATCGGCGAGAAGCGGTTCGTTTACCGCAGGGAATATAAGCTGTTTTATATCATGTCAGTGATAAACGGAGCCAGAAAACAAATCACGCTTACCTTTGTGCCCTGGCTCATCATCGACGTTTTCGAACAGCCGGTCACGACGATCACGATTTTGTTTTTTATCGTATGCGTGATCAATATCTTCTTCAAGCCCTGGTTCGGAAGCATGATCGATAGAAAAGGGGAACGATACGCGATGCAATTTGAGGCGGTAATCATGTTTATCGCCTGCATCGGATTCGCATTTGCCAAGACGGTTTTTGATTTTAAGGTGGCATTGATCGTAGCGGGAATCTGCTACGTGATGGATAAGCTGATGGAGTCGGCCTCAATGGCCAGAGCGACCTATGTGAAAAAGCTGTCCCGCGACCCTTCCGACGTCGCCAGAACATTATCGATGGGCCAGAGCATGGATCATCTGGTTTCCATGCTGATCCCGCTTCTGGCAGGTTATGTCTGGTACGCCAACGGGGCTGAAGGATACCGGTATGTGTTCATCGCCGCACTTTTTATTTCTCTGGTGAATTTCGTGATCGCATCGAAGATCGGAGATTTGACAAGCGGTGTGAAAGGAAAGGAGTAAGTTAAAATGGAAAAAGTCAATATCAATGAAAAAATGAATACTTTCAGCGAGTACTGGAGTCCCAAAATTGTTGGTGAAATCAATGACTCCTATGTTAAGCTCGCAAAGCTTAACGGCGAGTTCGTATGGCATATGCATGAAAAAGAAGACGAAATGTTCATGGTTATCAAGGGAAGATTGGTAATTAAGTTACGCACAGAAGATATTATTATAAATGAGGGTGAGTTTTTCATTATACCAAGAGGAATCGAACACATGCCGGTTGCCGAAAATGAAGTACATGTTATGCTGCTTGAACCCAAAACAACATTGAACACCGGAAATGTCAAAAACGAAAGGACTGTGGAAATTTTAGAAAAAATATAAGGAGTTGCATTTGATGAATCCTCTATGACAGGAACAGAAATTATAGTAAATCAAAAGGGAGAATGGTTATGCAGGATAATAAATTTGTTGCAAAATGGGAACGTACGAGGCAGAGGGGCATGGCACTTTATATTGTTCAGTATTGTACACTAATATTCTTTTCGACGCTTGTTGGTGTTGCAATTGCTCACATGATAACTGAAATATCATCTGGCATTACCATTGCTGTAATAACTGGTCAATTAATTGGCAGCATTGTAGCAGGAATTTATAGATGGCACTCAAATGAAGATAAATATAAGGAACTAAAAGGTATTTATTCATAGTGATTGAATCATATCCACTATTCGTACAGAATAAGAGCAGGATTATAATCAGGTATGAAAAAAGGCCTGCATAAGGTAGGTAAGCTGCGCTGTCAGAATCTGTACTTGGTTTGGTATGTCTGAAATTGATTCTTCTTGCGTAAGATTTCTTGCTTTATCAATATTTTGTTGGATTACGATATTACATTCGCTTCTATTGATAGCAAATTTCGTATAATCATGATTCCTGTTTTCCCGATGAACCCGCATCTTGTAGCTACCAGCCCGAAGCTCTTCCAAAGTCACAAATCGATTGTTATACTGCTCATCTGGAATCGTCAACATATGATAGAATGCCTCTACCATTGGATAATTCAGGTATAGCTTTCCCATATCTGAGGATTCTACAAAATATTCCGCCATGCGTCGAATCTTGTCAGGGGAGAAATCATTAGCATGCGGTTCAAAATCAAATATTAGGAGGATGTCCGAATAAGCATCGTCAAATATCAACTTCTTTACTGGATCAGGCTCCCTCTCTTTGAGGAGCTGTAAAAGATCAATCGTTGAAGGATCATTTTCATCAAACATCTCACCATAAAGGGTATAAATATTGGTACCATATGAGACAATTTCATACTTTACGTCAATATTATAAATGACTAGAAGGTGCTTCATTAGCCGTGCGTCTGTCCGTGCCCCTTCCACCAGAACTAATATTTTTCGTTTACTGTCAGACATTAAACTCACCGCTCATATAAAGCTTTTCAAGGTTATGACCTTCCCGTAATTCACGTTCAGTTGCATTAGCAAAAGAGGTCAACTTATTTTCTGTCAGTATGAAATAGCAATCGGGACGCATAATCCGATTTGAAAGAAGATTTGTATTATGTGAAGTCAGTATCGTTTGGAATCCCACCATTTCTTCCAGCAACTTCACAATAGTTTCCGCAAGCTCGTAATGATAAAAGGCATCAAACTCATCAATAAACATCAGTGAAACATCAGCAGCAGTTTTATGCCAATAGAAAAAAGTATATAAGGCTCTGGTGCCACTAGATGCAACCTTAAAAAAAGGCAGCGGTATGCGCCCGTCAAAATACAAACGCATCTTCCCATCTACATCTTTCTTTGCAGCCAGTTTTTCCTTAATGCCTGCTTTATGGAGAAAAGTCTCAAATTCCTTTAGTATATTACCTTCAAAAATAAAATCATAATAATCATTGCTTTTGGCCTTGTAGCCAATATATCTGTTCTCGTCCAGGCTACGGAACCAAAGCATTCTGGATACAAAACGCAACATCAGATAAAGCGGGTGATCATCTGCTAAGGCGGAATTAGAAATTGCATACTTTAAAATTGAGTCGTTTCCACGGAAAGAAAAATTCAACGTAGGTATTAATGCTTCCAATCCGGATAAATCGCCAAGTTTATCCTCATAGTCGTATTTAAACAACAGCTTACCATCAATTAAAACAGTTTCGTAAATCAAGTTTTGATTTTTGTTTTTTCGATAACGATAATCAACTTCTCCGTTTTCGAAAGAAAATATATAATGAAATTCTGCAAAACCAGTCTTGTTATTGAAATTCAAATAGTATTCATATAGACCTGGTGTAACATTGTTTGTTGTCAAATGAGATACAATATCAAACATGGCAAGACCGAAATTGGACTTACCGACCGCATTTTTACCATATATTATTATCTTCTTAAGTAAACCATTTGCCACACAGAAGTTATTAAACTTATAGTCACGAATATCAGAAAAATCAAACTTAATTTTGTTCTCAAAATTCTTAAATCCGCTCACTTCAAATAATTTCAGCATTTCTACTCACCCTTTCAGTTTCATTTTACTTCCTTACACATAGAAAGTCAAGGTTATCCGTAAAATCTTTACAGTTATTCTGAAATTATTTTACGACACATAGCTCTAATGTATACTTTTTTTTGCCTTCTTTGACTAACTGGTTACAATTTTTTCGGACATATTATAACACGATCAAAATGACCGTATTCTTTAACAAAAAATACGAAGACTATTATTGTTCGAAAGCCCGCCGGACTTTCTAACAACGCTCGCGCCGTTTCCGGTTCTCGCCCGCTCGTCAAAAAAATACCGCATCTTAGAAACGTATTAGTACTCCATCCCAGGCTCGAACTGGGACAAAGTGCTGACGCACTTTCCATAGGGGGCTCTGCCCCCTCTTGGCGACAAGACGCCATGCTCATATATCTACGGATTGCATGGCTTTCCTTGTCTGTCACCCCCGAAGCGGTGATCCGTATATCGCATGACACATAGCCTAATTGCGATATACTCTAAACGGGGAAGAATCTTCCCCGTAACCCCTTCTGTCCCCAGTCCGAGCCTTGATTGTGATAAAAAAACAAAAGAACCCTATCGATTGATAGGATTCTTTTGTTTTGGTACACTATGACTAACTAAAATTAACCTTTTAAAACCTTTAAATTGCAACGCTTTCGGCGTCCGTCCTCAATTCGCATTCAACATGGTATGTTTCTTTTCGGCCTGATGTTTCAAAATGCAAACGGACAGGGGAATTCACATACTTGAAATAAATGTCCAAGTCGTGATTTTTAAACAAGACGATTTTTTCAATGATGGAGCGGTAGACTTCCGGCGTTGGGTCTTCCTGTTTTAGTATCTCACTGATACGAGCCATGACCTTTGATA
>ENA-UOYA01002953-UOYA01002953.1-activated-sludge-metagenome-genome-assembly--contig:-NODE-2953-length-15652-cov-4.425787_pt1 | contig 15652 bp, 14 predicted proteins | sample MGYA00238163_ERZ764804 | MGnify/ENA primary metagenome ERZ764804 (study PRJEB28919, sample SAMN05720223) | activated sludge metagenome | isolation source: Anaerobic digester | place: Hong Kong...
AGCGCGTCGGGCGTGCTGACGCCGAACGCCTTCGCGGTGATCTGCACCTGGCCGGGTCCGGGCGCGGGCACCGGCAGGTCGACCAGGTCGAGGGCGTCGGGGCCGCCGGGTTTCGAGACCAGTACCGCCTTCATCGTCGCGTCTCCATCGCTGCGCGCGGGATCCCGCGCGCGGTCTGTCGGTGTTCAGCCGTGCGAGGCCTTCGCCTTCGCGAGGTTGTCCCGGAACCGCTGCGGCACCCGCTCGTCGAAACCGAGCGCGACCCGCCGGACCTCGGGCGAATCGGTCGGCGCGTGACCGACGCCGAGCGCGCTCGCCCGCGGCGGGTCGACCGCGACCACCGTGCCGCCGACGCGCCCGATCCCGGTGATCTCGCACTCGACGCGCTGGCCGGCGTCGACGCTGCGCGAGTGGCACGGCGTGCCCATCAGGATCGTGTCGCCGGGCACCAGCGTGATGTGCCGCGCGATGTCGGCGATCACGTAGTGCGGCCCCCAGATCGTCTCGTCGCCGATCACCGCCTCCTGGACGACGAGGCCGTCGACGTAGGTGCGCAGCGTCTGCTCGAAGAGGTTGACGCCGCGCACGATGCCGGGTCCGATCGGCAGCAGCGTGTCGGCGCCCTTCACGCGCAGCATCGAGCCCTGGTCGGTGTCTCGGAAGTCCTGCAGGCCCATGTCGAGCGCCGGGCAGAAGCCTTCGATGCAGTCCCAGGCCTCGTCCGGCGTGACGTTCCGGGTCACGCGCCCGATCACCACCGCGTACTCGCCCTCGTAGTTCAGGTAGCGGCAGTCGGCGGGCTTCAGGATCTGGCCGCCGTGGCCGTTCAGCGCGGTCGGCGGCTTCGTGAAGTAGGTCGGGGTCGCGCTCGGCTTCGGCGTGTTGCGCGTCTCCATGCTGCGCGAGCGGTACGAGATGTGGACCGCGATGATCTTCGACGGGGTCACCGGCGGCAGGTAGGTCGCGCCCCCGGCATCGAGCACGCGGCCGTCGTCGAGGCGCAGGCGGCCGGCCTGCGGGCCGTCCTCGACCATCGTGCCCCAGAAGGCGCTGCCGCCGACCAGCACGCGTCGTCGTTCGACGCGCGGGCCGCGCAGCACCGCCGGCAGCTCGGCGTAGGGGAACTCGAACGCCATCTCGGGGCTCCTTCAGCAGTCGAACCAGACGTGGACGTTGCCGGTGCCGCGCGCGTTCTCGTACGCGGACAGCGGCTCGCCCTTCGCGCGGCAGTCGGCGCCGCCCATCGCGCCGACCATCTGCAGGTAGTGCGCGCCGAAGGCCTCCCAGTTGCGCTTGCGGTACTCCTCGTCCCAGCGGCCGACGACGAGGTCGTGCCGACCCTGGCGGAACGCCTCGATCGCGGCCTTGTCGCTCTCGACGTTCTCGGGCCGCGAGACGTTGCTCTCGTGGAAGATCCGCGGGTGCACCGGCTTCCAGTCGATGTCGTTGAACCGGTGGCTGAGCGCGCCCGAGGCGAGCAGCACCGCGCGCAGCCCGCTGCGGCGGATGCCTTCGCCGATCTGCGCGCCGGACTGCAGGAAGTGCTCCCAGCGGCAGTTCTGGCACGAGCTGACGCTGACCACCGGGATCCCGGACAGCTCCAGGCGCAGCTGCTTGATCACGTTCAGCGTCGCGTACTGGCGTCCGAGGTCCGGGTGCCGGATCGCCCGCACGTATCCGCCCGCCTCGCGCGAGGCCGCCTCGCACGCGTAGCCGAGCGCCGGCAGGCCGCGGTAGTCGTAGGGCACGCCGTTCAGGTACCAGGGCATCTCGTCCGAGATGTAGGTGCCCGCGTAGCGGTCGCCCGCGTCGACCAGGTGGTAGCCGGTGGTGAACCAGTGCGAGTCGAAGATCACGACCACGTCGGGCTTCGCGGCGTCGATCCGCTCGCGCACCCGGGCGTAGCCGGCGATCAGGTCCGAGTCCTCGCCGGCGCCCATCGCGCGGCGGAACTCCTCGCATTGCATCAGGCCCGGGTGGTGCGACACCAGCGCCGCGCCGACGATCCGTCCGTCCATGTTCCTTTCCCTCCGGTCAGCGGTGGCTGAAGCTCGCCTTGAACGGCTTCTTCGGCACGACGACGTCCTTGACGTCGCAGAAGAACTCGAAGCTCCAGTCGCCGCCCTCGCGGCCGACGCCGCTGCGCTTGATGCCGCCGAACGGCGCGGCGAGGTCGCGGATGCCGAAGCTGTTGATCCAGATGAAGCCGGTGCGCACGCGCTCGGCGATCGCGGTCGCGTGCGCGGTCTCGCCGTAGCAGACGCCGCCGAGGCCGTAGTCGGTGCCGTTCGCGAGCGCGACCGCCTCGTCGTCGGAGGAGAAGGTCTGCAGCGTCAGCACCGGTCCGAACACCTCGTTCTGCACGATCTCGCTGTCCTGCGCGACGTCGGTCAGCATCGTCGGCGCGTAGTACTGCGCACCGAACGGGTGGCGCGCGCCGCCCCACAGCACGCGCGCGCCCGCGGCCACCGCGCGCTCGACGAAGCCCGCGACGCGCTCGACCTGGCGCGGGTGGATGATCGGCCCGACCTCGGTCGCCTCGTCGCGCGGGTCGCCGACGCGCAGGCGCTCGACGTGGCCTCGCATCGCGTCGACGAAGCGCGCCGCGATCCGCTCGTGCACCAGCAGGCGGGTGCCGGCGAGGCACACCTGTCCGGCGTTGCGGTACATCAGCGCGCCGGTCGCGGCCGCGCCGTCGAGGTCCGCGTCCTCGAGCACGATGAACGGGCTCTTGCCGCCGAGCTCGAGGCTGCAGGGCACGAGGTTGGCGCCGGCCGCGCGGGCGATGGTGCGTGCGGTGGGCACGCTGCCGGTGAACGACACCCGTGCGATCCGCGGGTCCGAGACCAGGGCCGCGCCGGTCGTCGACCCGAGGCCCTGCACGACGTTCAGCACGCCCGGCGGCAGGCCGGCGGCGTGCGCGGCGTCGGCGAGCAGCGAGCAGGTCAGCGGCGCCCACTCGGGCGGCTTCAGGATGCAGGTGTTCCCGGCAGCCAGCGCCGGGCCCAGCTTCCAGGTCGACAGCATCAGCGGCGCGTTCCACGGCGTGATGACGACGACCACGCCCGCGGGGTCGTGGCGCACGAGGTGCGTCGCCTGCTCGGTCTCGATGCGGCGGTCCTGCAGGCGCAGCGCGTGCTCGGCGAACCACGAGACGTTCAGCATCGCGCGCGGGACGACGCCGTGGCGCATCCGCGACAGCAGCACGCCGGCGTCGTTGCTCTCGGTCGTGCAGAACGCGTCGGCCCGCCTGCCGATCTCGGCGGCGAAGCGATCGAGATAGGGCTTGCGGCCCTCGGCGCCGAGCGCGGCCCACGCGGGGAACGCGCGCCGCGCGGCGACGATCGCGGCCTCGACGTGCTCCGGAAGGCCGGCCGAGACGTGGCCGAGCAGTGCGCCGTCGATCGGGCGGTGCACCTCGAAGGTCTCGGGCGACGCGACGCGCGCGCCGTCGATGTAGTGGTCCGGCGAGATCTCGACGCCGGCGACGTGAAGGGCGGGGGACGGGGTCATCGGTGTCCTCGGTGGATCGGTGGCCTGAGGGGGACGAGGCGGACGCCGAGCCCGCTGCCGCGGCGCGCGGGCGCCTCGTCGTCCGCGGCGATCGCGGCCTCGAACGCGTCGTCGGGCGTGCGCATCAGGCGAAGCGCACCGAGATCGAGCCGAGCGGCCCGTAGTCGGCGGTGAAGGTGTCGCCCGCCGCGCAGTGGACCGGTCGCGTGAACGAGCCGCCGAGCACGATCTCGCCGGCCTCCAGGCGCTCGTCGAACGGCGCGAGCCGGTTGGCCAGCCAGGCGACGCCGTTGCCGGGGTGGTTCAGCACCGCGGCGCCGAGGCCGGATTCCTCGACGACGCCGTTCTTCAGCAGCATCGCGCCGGCCCAGCGCCAGTCGACCGCCTCGACGCGCATCGGCCGGCCGCCGGTGACGATGCCGGCGTTGGCCGCGTTGTCGGCGATCGTGTCGAAGACCTTGCGAGGCGCCTTCGTGTGCCGGTCGAACTGCTCGATGCGGGCATCGATCAGCTCCAGCGCGGGCATCACCCAGTCGGTGGCGTTCAGCACGTCCACCAGCGTCGTGTTCGGACCCTTCAGCGGACGCGCGAGGACGAAGGCGACCTCGACCTCGAGGCGCGGCACGATGAAGCGCGAGGTCTCGACCTCGCCGCCGTCGCGCAGCAGCATGCTGTCGAGCAGCAGCCCGTAGTCGGGCTCGGTGATCTGCGAGGCCTGCTGCATCGCGCGCGAGGTCAGCCCGATCTTGCGGCCGATCGGGCGCCGGCCGGCGGCACGTTCGAGCGCCATCCACTCGCGCTGGATCGCGTAGGCGTCCTCGAGGGTCATCGACGGATGCCGTTTCGAGAACTGCTCGACCTGCACGCGGCTGCGCTCGGCGTCGCGCAGCTCGGTCGCGAGCGCGACCTGGACGTCACGGGTCAGCATGGGGCGGGGTCTCCTGGGGCGCTCGTGTCGGGTGCGGGCGGACCGGCGCGGCGCGTGCACGGCCGCGCCCGACGGTACGATGGCGGCCTGTCGCCCGAGGCCGCAGTATCGGCACGCGAGGCGTCGCGCACAATCCACGAATCGATGCGTGCCCGAAAGCGCACCTTGAGAATCCGCCGAAGCCGCCCCCGACGATGCCCCTGACGCGCTACACCATCCGCCAGCTGGAGGCCTTCGTGGCGGTGGCCGAGGCCCGGGGCATCAGTGCCGCCGCGGGCCGGCTGGGGCTGAGCGCGCAGGCGGTCAGCCAGCTCGTCGCCGAGCTCGAGGGGCACGTCGGCTTCCGGCTGTTCGACCGCACGACGCGCAGCGTCACGCTGACGAGTTCCGGGCGCGATTTCCTCGCGGCGGCCGAGACCGCGCTGCGCCACCTGCAGGCGGCCGAGGGCGCCGCGGCCGACATCCGCGACCGCGCCTCGGGCGTCGTGCGCGTCGGCGCGCCGCTGGTGCTCGCGGCCACGGCGCTGCCCGAGGCGATCGCCGCCTACCGGGCGACGCGGCCGAAGGTCGTCGTGCGCATCAGCGACGTGGCGGTCGACGCCCTGGTCGAGTCGGTCGCGGCCGGCGACGTGGAGCTCGCGATCGGGCCCGACCGAAGCGTCGGCGACGACGTGTCGCGCGAGCCGCTGTTCGAGAGTCCCTGGGTGCTCTGGTGCGCGCGCTCGCATTCGCTCGCGACGCGCCCGCGGCTCACCTGGAAGGACCTGCACGGCCATGCGCTGGTCTCCGCGGGCCGCGACCACGAGCGCAGCGTCGCCCAGATGATGCTGACTCAGCCGGAGGACTCGCGGGTCATGCCCGTCGACGTCGTCGACAACACCACGACCGCGCTCGGCATCGCCGCGCAGGGGATCGCGGCGACGCTCGCGCCGGCGTACGTGGCCGTCGTCGCCGACACCATGGGGCTGGTGATGCGACGCGTGCGCGGCCCCGAGACGATCCGCACGGTGTGCCTCTACCGCCGCTCGAATCGCGCACTCTCGGCCGCCGCGGAGGGCGTCGCCGAGCACCTGCTCGCGTGGCTGCCGGCGTGGGCCGCGCAGCGCCCGCCGGGCGCGGACGACTGACGCGCGTCCGCGCGCGCGCTCGGGATTCCGCGCCGACGCGGGTCCGCGCGGGGGCTCAGGACTCCGCGGTGAACCCGATCGCCTTGACGATCGGGCCCCAGCGCGCGGTGTCCTTCGCGAGTCGCCCGGGTCCCACGTGACGGGGCCCGGGACGCTGGGGCGGCAGTCTCGGGGCCGTGGCGCGGTGGGCACAATCAGTCGATGCCGGAGGCTCCGCAAGCGGGGCTTGATGATCGGCCGCGGAATCCGGCTCGCATGCACCCCATGCGCTCTGCGAAGATGGATCGCCGGCCCCGGGGGCGGGCGCCACCAGGAGATGCTCGATGGCACCGTTCCGCACCTTCGATCGCCTCGCCGGCAAGGTCGCCGTCGTCACCGGCGCCGCCTCCGGCATCGGCGAAGCCACGGCCCGGCTCTTCGCCGCCGAGGGCGCGACCGTCGTCGCCGTCGACCGGCCGGATTCGCCGATCGTCGCGGTGCACGCGGGCGACGCGCGCATCGTGCCCGTCGCGCAGGACGTCGCCGACGACGACGCGCCCGCACGCGTCCTCGCCGAGGCGCTGCGCGCCGGCGGCGGGCTCGACATCCTGTTCAACAACGCGGGGGTCTCGGGCCGGCGGCTCGTCGAGGAGCACGACGACGCGCTGTGGGACCGGCAGTTCGACGTGAACGTCCGCGCCGCGTTCCGGATGTGCCGTGCGGCGATCCCGCTGCTGCGCGCCCGGGCCGAGGCGACCGGCCGGGCCCGGATCCTCAACACCGCGTCGGTGATGGCCGAGCGCACCGACATCGGGCTGTCGGGCTACGTCGCGTCGAAGCACGCGGTCGCCGGGCTGTCGAAGACGCTGGCGCTCGAGCTCGGCAAGTGGGGCATCACCGTCAACTGGCTGCTGCCCGGCGCGATCGAGACCGGCATGACGCGCGAGGCGTTCTCGGATCCGGCGATCCGCGCGGTCTGGGCGAAGAAGGCCGCGCTTCGCCGGCTCGGCACGCCGATGGACATGGCGCGCGCGGCGCTGCTGCTCGCGAGCGACGAGGCCGACTTCGTCACCGGCCACGGGCTCGTGGCCGACGGCGGGCTGACGCTGCGGACCTAGTCCGTCCGGAGGGCGCTCAGGCGGTCGCTCGGACGTAGACGCCGCGCGTCTCGAGCGGCCGGACCGTCAGCCACTGCACCCGCACTCGCCAGTGCGAGGCCGAGCGATGGCACGCGACGACGCGCGCGACCGCGTCGATCGACGGCGTGGTCACCCGCACCGCCGTGCCCGGCGAGACCTGCGCGGCCGAGATCAGGCTCGCGCCGCCGAGGGACAGGTCCACCAGGCGCGCGTCGAAGCCCGCGCCGCGCCAGTCCGAGACCAGCGCCGCGGCATCGCTGCGCGCGCGGCGCACCGCCGTGCGGCGGCCGAACAGCTCGCGTTCGCCGCCGGCGGGCGAGGGCGGCGCGGTCAGCGGCGCGTCGCAGCGGGCGCAGCGGGGATCGGCGCGCAGCGCGGCCGCCAGCGGCGCGCGGCACATCGGGCAGCATCGGTCGGTGCGCCAGCCGCTCGGATCGACGCGCCGCGCCGGCGGGCGCGGGTCGGCACCGGTACCGGGGCCGTGGACGTTCGAGCGCAGTCGGCCCAGGTCGAGCATCCGGTCGTAGGCGCGCCTGCGCACCGGATCGCCGAGCACCGCGTACGCCTCGTTCACCAGTGCGGCCGCCTGCGGGTCGCCGCCGAGGTCCGGGTGCATCCGTGCCCCGTGCATCAGCGCGCGCCAGCTCGCCTTGATCACCTCGGCGGGTGCCTCGGGCTGCACCTGGAGGATGCGGTAGTAGTTGCGGCGGTTCGGGGTCATCGTGGCGGGGCGCCTGCGTGGAGATCGGGCCCCCGGTTTATCGGGCCGCCGGCGCGAGGCTGGAGTGACGGGCGTCACGAACGGCGGATCGGCGCGACCGCCGTGCGTCGGCCCGCGCGCGGTGCGGCGCGCACGCCCGCCGCCGGTCCGGAGGCACCGACCGCCGGTCGCCGGCGAGGCCGCCCGTACCCGCGGTTCGTGCTCGATCCGTCGGACGTGCTGCTCGAGCTCACCTGCGACGAGCAGGCGGAGTCCCCGCCCGAGTCGACGCCCGGCAAGCAGTACCGCGCCGGCTGGCGCGACGGGTTCGACCCGGGTGCGTACCGGCCGTTCGCGACGACGGCCCGAGCCCGCCAGCCGGCCGGCGCGAGCCAGCCGCGCATCTCGCGCTTGAGCAGCTTGCCGTTCGCGTTGCGCGGCAGCGGATCGTCGCGCAGGCCGATCGTCTCGGGCACCTTGTAGTCGGCGAGCCGTTCGGCGCAGAAGCGGCGCATCGCCGCCTGCAGCGCGGCGGTCGGGTCGGCCCCCGATCCGCCGGCGGCCGCGCGGGCCGCGGCGTCCATGTGGACGAACGCGTGCACGCGCTCGCCGAGCACGGGGCAGGGCACGCCGATCGCCGCCGCCTCGACGACGCCGGGGTACCCGACCAGCGTGTTCTCGACCTCGACCGACCAGATCTTGTAGCCGCCGCGGTTGATCATGTCCTTCTTGCGGTCGAAGATCCGGACGTAGCCGTCGGCGTCGACGCTGCCGAGGTCGCCGGAGCGCCAGTAGCCGCCGACGAAGCCCGCCGCGGTGGCCTCCGGGTTGTCCCAGTAGCCGCGCACGATCATCGGTCCGCCGATCAGCAGCTCGCCGGTCTCGCCGGGAGGGACCTCGCGTCCGGCCTCGTCGACGACGACGATGTCGCCGCACTCGACGGTGCGGCCCACGCTGTCGAGGTGGGCCGCCTGCTCGCCGATCGGCATGATCGTCGCGGGCGAGCTCGTCTCGGTCGAGCCGTACGCGTTCATCGGCGTCATGCCGGGCAGCTTCGCGGCGAGCGCCTCGATGGTCGAGCGCGGCATCGGCGCCCCGCCGTAGCTGCCGATCCGCCAGGCCGAGAGGTCGTGGCGATCGAAGTCCGGCTGCAGCAGGCACAGCGCGTACATCGCCGGCACCAGGATCGAGTGCGTGATCCGCTCGCGTGCGGCCAGCGCGAGGAACTCCGGCGCCTTGAACTGCGGGACCACGACCAGCGCGCCGCCGCACAGCCACATCGTCGTGATCATCGCGACCAGTCCGGTCACGTGGCTCGCCGGCACCGCGAGCGCCGAGCGCTCGTCGGGGCCCAGGCGCATGTGGCGCACGAAGTGCATCGACGAGTGGACGATGCCGACGTGCGACAGCATCGCGCCCTTCGGGCGGCCGGTCGTGCCCGAGGTGTAGAGGATCACCGCGGTGTCCTCCTCGTGCACCGGCGCCGCCGTGCGCAGCGGCGCCTGCGGGCCCGCGGCGAGCGAGGCGGCCTCGCCCGCGGGCAGCCTCACGCGCAGCGGCCCGGCCGCGTCCGCGGCGGGCAGGCGGTCGGCGAGGTCGTCGTCGAACACGATCGCCGCCGCGCCGCACTGGCCGAGCACGTAGGCGAGACCGGGCGCCTGCTCGCGGATCGACACCGGCACGGCGATCGCGCCGAGGCGCAGCACCGCGAGCAGCGTGACCACGAACTCGGGCCGGTTCGACAGCAGCATCGCGACGCGCTCGCCGGCCGCGAGGCCCCGCGCCGCGAGCGCGGCCGCGAGGCGCCCGGCGGCGTCGTCGAGCCCGGCCCAGGAGGTGCGCCGTCCCTCGAAGACCATCGCGTCGCGCGCCGGCCCGCGTGCGAGCGAGCGCTCGAACATCGCGTGGACCGACGGCGGGCGGTCGGCGAAGCAGCGCACGAGCCGCTCGCCGAAGAGGGTCTCGCGGCGGGTGGCGAAGGTCGGTGCGGCGGCGGGCATGGCGGTCTCCGGAGCGGGGCGGTCGGGCGCGCCCGGTGGCGGCGCGGGGCCGGTCCGGTCGGTCCGAGCGCCGATGGTAAGGCAGCGCGCCGCGGACCGACTTCCGAGCGTTCCGACGACGCGAGGTCGCCCTCCCGGCGGCCTGCGGCGCGGTGCCGGCCGCGGCGCCGTCGGCCCGCCGCCCGCACCGACCCCATCGGTCCGGCGGCACGTTCCGCCCGGAGCGCCGATGCCCGTCGTCTGGTTCCTGTCCCTGCTGCTGCACGCCTATGTCGGGCTGCGCATCGTGCCGGCGCTCGCCGACTGGCCGCTCGCGGCGGCGGGCCTCGCGCTCGCGCTCGCCGCGTCGGCGGCGCTGCTGCCGATCGGGCTGCGCACGCTTCGCCGGCGCACCGGGCCGCGCGACGTCGCCGCGCACTGGGCGGGGATGACCGCGCTCGGCGCGATCTCCTCGCTCGTCGTGCTGACGCTGCTGCGCGACGCGGGCCTGCTGCTGGCGACGCTGGCCGACGTGCTGCGGCCGGGCGCGATCGGGGTCGATGCGATCGCCCGCGCGACCGCCGTGGCGGTCCCGGTGCTCGGCGCCACCGTGACCGCCTGGGGGTTCGCGAACGCGCGCCGGACGGCCCGGGTGGTCGACGTCGAGGTGCCGGTCGCGGGGCTGCCGCCGGCGCTGCAGGGCTTCACGATCGCGCAGATCAGCGACGTGCACGTCGGCCCGACGATCGGGCGCGACGACGTCGCGTCGATCGTCGCGGCGGTCAACCGGCTCGACGCCGACCTGGTCGCGATCACCGGCGACCTGGTGGACGGGCCGGTGCGCGAGCTCGCGCCGCACGTCGAGCCGCTGCGCGGGCTGCGCTCCCGCCACGGCACCTTCTTCGTGACCGGCAACCACGAGTACTACTCCGGCGCGCCGGCCTGGGTCGCCGCGCTGCGCGCGCTCGGGATGCGCGTGCTGCTCAACGAGCACGCGGTGCTGCGCGAGGGGGGCGCGTCGCTGGTGATCGCCGGCGTCACCGACTGGTCGGCCGGGCACTTCGATCGGGACCAGCGCAGCGATCCGGCGCGCGCGATCGCCGGCGCGCCGCACGACGCGGCGCTGCGCGTGCTGCTCGCGCACCAGCCGCGCAGCGCGACCGGCGCGGCCGACGCGGGCTTCGACCTGCAGCTGTCGGGGCACACCCACGGCGGCCAGTTCCTGCCGTGGACGTGGTTCGTGCGGCTGCAGCAGCCGTTCACCGCCGGGATGCACCGGCTCGGTCGGCTGCGTGTCTACGTGAGCCGCGGCACCGGCTACTGGGGGCCGCCGAAGCGCTTCGGCGCGCCCTCGGAGATCACGCGACTGAGGCTGGTCGCGGGTTGACGGCGGCCGGCGCGCGCGGGCGCGATCGGCTAGCATGGCGGCCACCTCAGCCGTGGACGCCGAGGCCGTCGCCGCCGGCGACGCCCGGTGCCGTGCGATGACCCCGCATCCCGAAGATCGCGTCGGCCACGTCGGCCGTGCCGGCCGCGTCGCCCGCATCGGCCTCGCCCTCCTGCTCGCCGCAGGCGTCGCCGCCTGCGCCGGAGTGCCGGACCCCGACGTCGATCGGGAGATCGGCCGCGAGGTCGCCCGGGAAGTCGGCGCCGAGATCGGCCTGGTCCGGGACGCGGCGCTGAACGCGTACGTCGATCGCGTCGGCCAGCGCCTCGCGGCGAGCCTGCCCGGGCGGCGGTTCACCTACCGGTTCGCGGTGGTGGACCAGGACGCGCCGAACGCGTTCGCGGCGCCGGGCGGCTACGTGTACGTCTCGCGCGGGCTGCTCGCGCTGATGCGCTCGGAGGACGAGCTGGCCGGGGTGCTCGGCCACGAGATGGAGCACGTCGAGCAGCGCCACTCGGTGCAGCAGATGCGCACCGATTCGCGGCTGGGCGCGCTGGCGCTGCCGGGCCTCGTGCTGGGCTCGGTGCTCGGCGAGGAGGCGGCCGCGCTCGCCGCCGCACCGTTCGCCGCCGCGAGCGCGGGCTACAGCCGCGACCACGAGCGCGAGGCCGACGCGCTCGGCCAGCGGCTCGCCGCGACCGCGGGCTACGACCCGATGGGCATCGTGCGCGTGCTGGCGCGGATGGAGCGGTTCCTCGCGCTCGCCGCGCGGCACGGCCACGCGGCGAGCTGGTTCGACAACCATCCGACGACGCCCGAGCGCGTCGCGACGCTGACGCGCCAGGCGTCGGGCCTGGAGGCGCCGAGGCGCGCGCCGTTCTCGGGCGACGACGCGTTCGTGCGGCGACTCGACGGCCTGCTCGTCGGTCCGGATCCCGCCGGGGGCGTGCTGCGGGGCGAGGTGTTCCTGCATCCCGACCTCGGCCTTCGGATCGCCTTCCCGAAGGGCTGGACTGTCCGGAACACCCGGCAGTCGGTCTCTGCCTCCGCACCGGACGGGGACGGCGTGGTGCTGTTCGGTCCGGTCGGCCGGGGCGTCGCCGACGACCTGCCGGCGATCGCCGACGCGTTCGCCGCGAAGCTCGCGGCCCGGACCGGCGCCGCCCCGCAGCAGACCCACGGCACGACGTCCGCCGGGGTGCCCGTGCGGACGGTGTCCGTCGCCGATGCGCGCGGTCGCTCGCCGACCCGACTCGACGTGACCTGGGCGGCCTTCCAGGGCCGCATCCACCAGGTCGTCGGCGCCGGCTCCGAGACGCACCGCGCGCAGGCGCGGGAGGTGGTGCGCAGCCTGGGCCCGCTCGGCGCGAGCGAGCGGGCGTCGATCGACGCACTGCGGCTGCGCGTCGTGTCCGCGCGCCGGGGCGAGACGGTGGCCGCGGTCGCGGGTCGGGTCGGCGGCGCCGTCGACGCGAGCGTGGCGGCGGCGATCAACGGGGTCGAGCCCGCCGCGACGTTCGCCGGCGGCGAACCGGTGAAGGTGCCGGTGCGCGTGCCCTATCGCTGAGCGGCGCGGGTCGCGCCCGGATTCGGCTAGCATCGGGCCGCCCTTCGACCGCCTCGCCCCGATGCCCGACGCACCCGACCTCGTCCTCTTCGACCTCGACCACACGCTGCTCGACGGCGACAGCAACCAGCTGTGGCTGGGCTGGCTCGTCGAGCGCGGCGAGGCGCCCGCCGCGCGCCTCGACGAGCAGGCCGCGCACTACGCGCGCTACCAGGCCGGCACGCTCGACATCGACGCCTACCTCGCGTTCCACCTGTCGCTGCTGGTCGGCCGGCCGGTCGCCGACTGGCGGCCGCTGCGCGACGCGTTCGTCGCCGAGCGGATCGCGCCGCGGGTCGGCCCCGCCGCGCGCGCCGCGGTCGAGCGTCACCGCGCGCGCGGCGACGCGCTCGCGGTCGTGACCGCGACCCACGACTTCCTCGCCGAGGGCATCGTCGCGCTGCTCGGCGCGCCGCCGCTGGTCGCCACCCGCTGCGAGGTGGCGCAGGGCCGCTTCACCGGCCGCGTCGACGGCACGCCGTGCTTCGCCGCCGCCAAGGCGGGCCGCGTGCGGGACTGGCTGGCCGCGCACGGGCGCCGCTGGGAGGACTTCCCCTCGGTCCGCTTCTACAGCGACTCGGCGAACGACCTGCCGCTGCTCGAGGCGGTCAGCGACCCGGTGGTCGTCGATCCCGATCCCCGGCTCGCCGCGATCGCCGCGGCGCGCGGCTGGCCGCGCGAGGCCTGGGCGCGGAACGCCCCCGGCTGAGCGCCGGCCCGATTCGCGTAGCATCGCGGGCTCCACGGGAGGAACGCGATGAAGCAGAACTGGATCGGCGGCGCCTGGGTCGACGGCGCGACGGTGACCCGCAACGTCAATCCCTCGGACCTGTCCGACCTGGTCGGCGAGTACGCGCAGGCCGACGCCGAGCAGACGCGGCAGGCGATCGCCGCCGCCCGCGACGCGTTCCCGAAGTGGGCGCTGTCGACGCCGCAGCAGCGCTTCGACGCGCTCGACGCGGTCGGCACCGAGATCCTCGCGCGCCGTGCCGAGCTCGGCGACCTGCTCGCCCGCGAGGAGGGCAAGACGCTGCCCGAGGCGATCGGCGAGGTCGGTCGCGCCGGGCAGATCTTCAAGTTCTTCGCCGGCGAGGCGCTGCGGATCCCCGGCGAGAAGCTCGCCTCCGTCCGCCCGGGCCTCGAGGTCGAGATGACCCGCGAGCCGGTCGGGGTCGTCGGCATCATCGCGCCGTGGAACTTCCCGATCGCGATCCCCGCGTGGAAGATCGCCCCGGCGCTCGCCTACGGCAACTGCGTGGTCTTCAAGCCGGCCGACGCCGTGCCCGGCAGCGCGTGGGCGCTCGCCGAGATCCTGTCGCGCAGCGGGCTGCCGGCGGGCGTGTTCAACCTGACGATGGGCCGGGGCGGCTCGGTCGGCGCGACGCTGCTCGGCGACCGGCGCGTCGACGCGATCAGCTTCACCGGCTCGGTCGCGACCGGCCGCAAGGTCGCGCAGGCCTGCGTCGAGCGGATGGCGAAGTTCCAGCTCGAGATGGGCGGCAAGAACCCGCTGGTGGTGCTCGACGACACCGACCTCGCGACCGCGGTCAACTGCGCGGTGCAGGGCGGCTTCTACTCGACCGGCCAGCGGTGCACTGCGTCGTCGCGGATCGTCGTGACCGAGGGCATCCACGACCGGTTCGTCGCGGCGACCGTCGAGGCGATGAAGAAGCTGAAGGTCGGCGACGCGCGCGAGCAGGGTGTCGACATCGGCCCGGTCGTCGACCGGGGCCAGCTCGACCAGGACCTCGAGTACATCGCCGTCGCGCAGAAGGAGGGCGCGCGGCTCGCCTGGGGCGGCACCGTGCTCGAGCGACCGAAGCAGGGCCACTACCTCGCGCCGGCGCTGTTCACCGAGTCCGACAACACGATGCGCATCAGCCGCGAGGAGGTCTTCGGGCCGGTGTGCAACGTGATCCGCGTGAAGGACTACGACGAGGCGCTCGCGGTCGCGAACGACACCGAGTTCGGCCTGTCGTCCGGCATCTGCACCACGTCGCTGAAGCACGCGTCGCACTTCAGGCGGCACGCTCAGGCCGGCATGGTGATGGTCAACGTGCCGACCGCGGGCGTCGACTACCACGTGCCCTTCGGCGGCCGGAAGGGCTCGTCCTACGGGCCCCGCGAGCAGGGCCGCTACGCGGCGGAGTTCTTCACCACGGTGAAGACCGCGTACGTGTTTCCGGGCTGAATCGGGGGACGAACGGCGGCGTGCGGGGCACCGGTTGCATCCGGGCTCCGGGCCGCACCCGTTCGGACACCACGTCTCGCCGCTCGTCGCACCGGGGTATAGCCCCCCCGGGCCACCCGATAGCCTTGTCGGGTCGAAAGTGACGGTTCGGTACAACACATGTCCGGAATGCGGCGGTCCGCGGCCCTCGGGGTGCGGATCGATTCTCCACAGCGCTGCCAGCGGGGCTTCACGCTCGTCGAGCTGCTGACGGTCATCGCCATCACGGCGATCCTGGCCGCCTCGGCGCTGCCGGGCTACACCCGCCTGATCGCCGGCGGCCGCATCGTCGAGGCCGGGAACTCGCTTCGCGGCACGCTCGAGCTGGCCCGTTCGGAGGCCACCACCCGTGCGGTGCGCGTCGCGGTCTGCCGCAGCGGCAACGCCAACGCCGCGGCCCCGACCTGCAGCGCCGGCGCCGAGGGCGCGTTCGGCGGGGCCGACTGGGCGGTCGGCTGGATCCTGTACGCGAAGGCGGACGCGAACGCGGGCGACGTCTTCGAGGCCGGGGACACGCTGATCCGGCGCCAGGGGCCGCTGTCGGACGGCGTCGGCGGCGTGCGCATCATGGTCTGGTCCCCGGGGGCCGGACCGGTCGTCTTCAACTGGAACGGCGTGCGGATCGCCGGCCCGGTCGGTGCGTTCGCGATCGACTACGGCGCGCCGCTGGCGGCGCCGGCGGCGACGCTGCGGTCCGACCAGGCGACCTGCCTGGGCGTGAACGTGGCCGGCCGGCTGACGACCGCCAAGCCGGTCGCGGGAGCCTGCGCATGAGCCCCCGCCGCTCGCGCCAGCGGGGCGCCAGCATGATCGAGGTGCTGATCGCCATGGTGATCGCCGCCTTCGGCCTGCTCGGGCTCGCCGCGCTGCAGGCGCGCTCGATGTCGATGCAGGTCGACTCCGAGGCGCGTCGGGTCGCCTCGGCGCTGGTCGCGCAGCTGCACGAGCGGGTGAGCGCGAACCAGGAGGGCTACGGCCGCGCGCTCGAGACCCGCTACACCCGCACGATGAATCCGGGCGACGTGGTCCCGATCCCCGTCTGCGCGAACCCGGACGCCTGCAAC
>ENA-UOYA01002955-UOYA01002955.1-activated-sludge-metagenome-genome-assembly--contig:-NODE-2955-length-15632-cov-13.094948_pt1 | contig 15632 bp, 10 predicted proteins | sample MGYA00238163_ERZ764804 | MGnify/ENA primary metagenome ERZ764804 (study PRJEB28919, sample SAMN05720223) | activated sludge metagenome | isolation source: Anaerobic digester | place: Hong Kong...
TTTGCTTCTCATTATCTTTTTCTTTTGCACTTGGTATCTGACTGCGCCGATGCCATCAAATCCGCCGGAAATTTAACCCTGCACAAAAAACGGCGTTTGAGTATATTCTGCGATTGACAACATGCGCTGCTAATGTTATAATAATTTGGCGCGCGGCGGGGTGTGGCAAAGTAGTAGTAAAAGAGGCGGAACATAAAGACACAAAAAGACACCGATGCTGTAAACTCTTGATTTGTCTATATTTGTCTACGTCGGGGTGTGGCGAAGTTTGGTATCGCGCTTGGTTCGGGACCAAGAGGCCTCGGGTTCAAGTCCCGACACTCCGACCACACCTGCGGTGTGCAATTTGCGCTCCGCAGGTTTTTCTATGTCTAAACGCAGATGCCCGCGGCTAAATGGCATCATTTTTACCAGTAGGTCACAAGAGCGTTCTAATAGGTGATGAGGTTTCCTCATGCCATAAGAACGCTCTTTTCTTTTCGTTATACGGTTCCTGAGCTTGCTGCTCAAATCCTTTTGGATATTCATATGCTTTATATAAGGGCCCTCAGGTTTGTCCGATTTTAAAATAAAACAGCCACTAATCTCCCCGGGAGCGTTTATCCGAAGCGTCGTAAACAGGTAATATTCACCACGGTAATAGTGAATTTTTCAGGAGCCCACATTGATTATAATCATAATCCATGCCGTTTTTCAGCGCGGGTACGCTACATCTATCCCATATGTCAAGGTCGTCGCTTACAAACAGTAGACGTCAAGATTGACGGGTATTGGAGGACATATCATGTAATATTTTCCGCTTTTGTGATCCGGCAGTACACAAATATCACGTATCAGAGGAGTTTCGGCCAATTTTGTTCCCATATTCGCTTCTACTTTAAATGTAATCTATTCTGATCATCGTCTTTATTGCATTGCGAGACAGACAGCTCCCATTAAAACCTGATGTCCTTTCAGTTCGCTTTTGACGATCCTGATCGTCCTAAGCGGATGAGGCTGGACGTTTTTTTCAGCGGCACTAAGGATAAGAGGCCCCAAAACGTCAAAATCATTGGTGACGCTCCCGCCGATAATCACAACAGACGGGTCTACTATCTGATACAAATAGGATATCGCGGCTCCCAGCATTTCCCCGGCATTCAAGACGATCTCCGTCATTTCCGGATGCCCTTCCCGAGCCATTTGAAAAACTTCTTTTGCGTGTATTTTTTTACCTATAATTTCCGACGCGATCGCAGATATAGAGGTTCCCGACGCGTACGCTTCAAGGCACCCTCTACCCCCGCAGCCGCATGCTCTGCCGTCTTTGACCATCTTCATATGGCCAAGTTCACCGGCGGCATCTGCAGCGCCGCGGAAAATTTTCCCATCTATAACAATTCCGCATCCTATGCCGGTGCTTACAGTGATATATACAATAACCGGATAACCTTTTCCGCCCCCGAAAACATATTCACCGAGAGCCGCCGCGTTTGTATCGTTTTGTACCACGATGCGTCTGTTAAACGCCTGCTCGAAATATGCCCTCAACGGCTCGTTTCGCCAGCCAAGCGTCGGAATATGCACCACGGTGCCGCTGTTTAAATCAAGCGGACCCGGGCTGGCAACACCCAATGCCTGGATATCGTTAACATTCGCGTTGATATCCTTGCACTGAAGTTCAAGCTTTTCGCGGCACTGCAGAACCAGATCGTGGCAGGAATACCCGCAGGTCGAAAATGTCTGTATGGACAACAGATTTTTTTCTCCGTCAAAAACAGCTGTAGATGTTTTTGTGCCCCCGATATCTATCGCTCCATAAAACGTCCTGTTCATAGATTTAACAATTTATCGGTCAGGCCAAAAAGCCCGAACATAAATGCGTACCTTTCGATCGAGTCGGCTACTTTTTTCACCGCATACCCCTGAGCGTCCACATGTATGTCTGCGAGATTGTCCTCCATTTGCTTCAATTGTTCCTTTACCTCCGGAGTGTCAAAGGTGTAATGCCCGCAGATATCGGTAATGAGTACGGAAAGTTTTTCGTCGGCCAACGCTTTTTCAACATCCATCTTCTGTTCTTCAGGCGAATACATCCATTTTCTCCAGCTCTCGCATAAAACAGCTTTCTGTTTAATGACTTCTTTAAGACATGAAGATTTTTCCCCAAACTGGATTTTTTCAAGTTCCGCGAGTTCCAAGTACGCGCGCGTTTCAACTACTCCGAACTCCGGCGCGATATTCGCAGCCGTAACGCCTAAATAAGGGTGGGCGAGCAATATGCCGTCTCTTAGGTAATCGGAATTGTGCTGTTTAAGCCCTACTCTCATACCCTCTGCGATTTCGGATAGGCGCTTGGCGGAACTATAATTAAAATTCCCCACGTTTTCGGTTAGGCGCGTTAAGGTCCCGGTCTGGCCTACAATAAACACCGGCTTCGGAAGCTTTTTTTCTGTCAGAACTGCAAGCAGCTTTGTAATAAATTCTTTAAAAGCAGTTTCCGATGTCAGCCCTCCGTTCGTTTCCTCAGTCCCGACTTCGTATGCTATTGGGGGTAGTCCTTCATTAACCCGTTGTCTTTCCAGCGTTTCTATAAGGAAAACTGTCCTCTCGAGCACGATGTCAAGGGGAACCGTTCCCTCGATATGCGGGTCCTTCGTGGGGTCGATATGCAGAAGGTGGAAACCGGCGCGCATGTCATCTATATAAGACCTGACGGCAAGCGCCATCGCCTTGTCTTCCGGAAGGCCGGCCTTCCGTTCCTCGTCCCGCTGCCACGGCCCGCCGTGGTCTCTGCAAAAATATGCCAACCCATCAAATCCCGTACTTTCAGCGACAGCGTATGTATCATCGATAAACCGCTTCTGATCCCAGTTGCACACATAGCCGTGACCGAAGAAATCGCTGTCCACTTGATTGCGGCTGGCAATGAGCATGACAGGAAACCTGCGTTTTTCGGCAAGGCCCAACGCAGCCTGAATACACACCCTCGACATTGGGCCTATTCCGATTAGCGTAAATCGTTCGCCTTTCTCTTTCAGTTTGTATGTGCGTTGCATCATTTCGGTTATCGTAATATTATTCATTGTTTAGCTTCCTCTTTTAAATTGTCCGATCAATTAATCACCTGAAGATAATCGGCATATGGAACCTTTGTCAAAGGTTTAAGCCCAAGCCACGCCGCGAACTCCTTAACCTCGCTTTCCAAATGCCCCGGGACGATGGGATAATGATGCTGGAAACCGTTGACCTGTATCGTATTGACAAGATCCAATACTTTGATAGGCTCGCCGTACATCCTGACACTGTCCATCCACCCGCGGCTGCCGATAAAGCTCTTCTTGCTATCCCCCATAAAATTGCCCTCCAGAAGCATGTATTTATCGCATTCTCCTGTCAGTCGAAACGCTGTAACAGGCATTTTGTCGAAGACCATATTGCGCGTTACGCCGCATCCCACCGGTTCCTCTCCCGGAATATGAGGACGTCCGGAATAATTAGCGTCAAGCGTGTATTTCTTGCCAAACCGGCTACTCGAAGGGCCGCAATGCCACATAAGAACCGACTGGTCGGATTCATCAAACGCAATCAGATCCATAAGCGTAGTTATATCGTCTGACATATGTTTGAGAGCGAGCATACAAATCGTGCTCAACACATCGCCTTCGCATCCCACTGGTGTCCCGTCATCGTTGAGCTGCCCCACCACCGAACAGACAGAATAATTAAAATCCGTCTGGAATTTCGGCCAACAGCTTATCGCGACCGCATCATATTTATTCTCTTCAATAAACTTTTTATACGCGAGATAGAATTTTGCACTGATCAGCAGCGATTCTCTTGCATATTTGTTTGCGCCGCATGACAGCGCGAGCATCTGTTCGGCCTGCTTTTGCGCTTGTTGTTCCGATACCGATAGTGCTATTGTCTTCAGCTCATCGTATTCGTGTAGCCGATTAAAGGTCATGCCATCGAACAGCTTTAAAAACTGGCGCTCATCGTTATACAGATCATTGAAGCCGGGCGCAATACCTCCGACTAAAGCGATTCGTGATTTTTTAAGGCCTTTTATGGCGCGCAGCGCACGAACTGTAACGCTCAGCCTCCTTTTAAACTGTTCATCACAGACGTCGCCGTAGAACCACTTAACCCTTATATTATAGTCTTTGAGATAATGATAGATTATGCTCTGGTGCATATTAATACTGCAAAGCGAATTGAACGGAACCGCGCCGTCCTCGGCATATTCCGGGATTGCCCACAACCCGAGCCATACATTTTTCATTTTGGCAAATGCAAGCGAAAGGTTTCCGGCTGAGTATGACGTATTCTGTACAAGCAAAAAATCGATATTCTGGTGTTCCAGTTCAGAAACGGCTTTGCGCGCGTCTTCCTCGGTAATCACCGTGCCCTTATATGTAAACAAATTGAAGCCCAGCTCTTCCGCATAAGTTCGTAGACCTTCCGCCGACTTTTGAAAGGCCCCCGCCTTATCTCCCGGAAAACTTAGTTGACTTGTTCCGACTAACCCGATTGTTAATTTCTCCATACGATATTCCTCCTTTCAATATCTATCGAACTCTGATATAATACCACACATTAAACACATTGTCAACAATTGTTTCATTCGTACGAGTTAATTTTTAGTTATGAAAAACTATTGGAGAGTTTGTTAAAAATCTATTTTAAGCATTAAGAATATAATTGCTATTGACATTAATATATTTTACTTATATTATATAATTGCTCGATATATAGTGCCGTATAATTGAGAGCAGTGTAAGAAAATGTATATGGATAAATTTCCGTCACCACGGGAAAGGAGGTGATAAAAACATAAAACAACCAGTATGAATATTGCAGAAGTTTAATAACGCCTTTAACTAAGTTGTTTAACAGAATCATTTGTAAATTTAAGAAAAGGAACGTATAGAAATGAAAAAGGTAAAAAATTTTTTGGCATTACTTTTACCGATATTGTTGACCATAATGTTAATACCCGGTACAACAAACGCCCAAGTAGTACCCTTTATAGCCGTTCCGACCGTGAGCAATAATTTTGTTTTATCTAGCAGCTATGACTTAAATGGCGATGGTACGACTTATATGTCCGATGGTAAATTGAATGTTTTAGGCTTCGACGGATCGATCGATCAATGCCCCCGCAGTTATCCGTTTCTATCCTCCCAAAACTCCACAGACAATGTATATATCTCATGCGAACTAAACTGGTCGCGCTTTAATGGCTGGGGCGAAACCTATATTTTCTTCGACGCCGACGACACGAATTTCTGGGGAGGCTATGTAGTCGCTTTGGCTGGAAGCAATAAAGCCTCTTCAGCCGAACGTTTAAATACCACCGTCACCGGCGCGGCTCTTATGGTGCTTGGCCCCGATGGATACGGAAACCCTGAATATTATGGCGGTATAGAGATTCCGGCCGTTTTGGAAGATATTGATTATATAATTAGGGCTGAACGTATCATCAGCGGCAGCTCAGAAACAGTCAATATCTATTTTGCTCAGAAATCCGATGGATTCCCCTCGAGCCCAACCTATACTTTTACTGGATCTAAACTTGCCGACGCGGCGGGATGCGGCGGATACTCAGCGTGGGGTCATGTTTATACTGTGGATAATCTTAATATTTATAATTTCCCAGTGACTTACTGCCACGGACAATATTGTATCAATCCGAGTGTGAGCAATAATTTTGCCTCGGCGGGCAGCTACGACTTAAATGGCGATGGTACGACTTATGTATCCGACGGTAAATTGAATGTTTTAGGCTTCAACGGATCGACCGATCAATGCCCACGCAGTTATCCGTTTCTGTCTTCCCAAAACTCCACAGACAATGTGAACATCTCATGCGAACTAAACTGGTCGCGCTTTAATGGCTGGGGCGAAACCTATATTTTCTTCGACGCCGACGACACGAATTTCTGGGGAGGCTATGTAGTCGCTTTGGCTGGAAGCAATAAAGCCTCTTCAGCCGAACGTTTAAATACCACCGTCACCGGTGCGGCTCTTATGGTGCTTGGCCCCGATGGATACGGAAACGCTGAATATTATGGCGGTATAGAGATTCCGGCCGTTCTGGAAGATATTGATTATATAATCAGGGCCGAACGTATCATCAGCGGCAGCTCAGAAACAATCAATATTTATTTTGCCAGAAAATCTGAAGGATTACCTGTTACCCCAACTTATTCGTACAATGGCAGCAAACTAGTCGGAGCGGCGGGATGCGGCGGATATTCAGCTTGGGGACACGTTTACACTGTGGACAACCTGTACATTTATAATCAATCATGCACAACAAAGCCGCTCAATATGCTATATAAAACTGATATAGCATATGCCGATACAAACTGGTGGGGTACGGGTTATAATTATGGCAGAATTCTACAAATACAACACGGAACAGCCGAAACAAACGGTACTCTTTTCGCAACCTTTGAACGGTTAAATTCCGGGTTGGGAGGCAATGTTGGCTATCCGATTTATATGAGCGACGACAACGGGGCAACATGGGAACAAGTTGGGGAAATTACTGATCAAACTCCGGGAATCCAAGCGGAATGGCAGCCGACATTATTTGAACTGCCCCAGACCGTTGGCGATCTATCTGCGGGTACATTGCTTTGCGCCGCTTGTTCTGTCGATTCCCTACATTCGGCCACGTCAATGCTCCAACTATATAAAAGCACTGATATGGGCGAGAATTGGTCATTTGTCTCAACCATTGTAACTGGAGGGGCACCAGGCTCAGGTGTTTGGGAACCATTCCTTTTAGTTAATGAATATGGAGATTTAGTTTGCTATTTTTCAGACGAAACCGAAGCTGCTAATCATTCGCAGAAAATCTGCTATAGGACCTCTTCAAACGGCACATCGTGGAGTTCCTCTATTGAGGTTGTAGCGTCCAATACCCAATCAGACCGACCAGGCATGCCTGTTGTCACTAAGTTAGGAAACGGGGATTACTTTATGACATTCGAATTGGTAGGACGACCTGGAAATCCTGTTTGTTATAAGAAATCTTCAGACGGTTTAAATTGGGGAAGCGTATCAAGCACCGGAACGATTGTTCAATCTGGAGATAAAACGTTAGGTTCAGCTCCGTTCTGCGGATGGACGCCGATCAACGGCAGCAAAGGGACTTTAATTGTTAGTGGCACATTTATGAGAAGCGGCACCAGCTATACAGGCACTAATTATTTCATCAGCTATGATTACGGGAGCACGTGGACTACAGTAGAGCATCCCCTTCCTTACACAGCATCAGGTTATTTTGGATACAGCAACAGCTTTGCGTTTTCCAGTACAGGGAAAACCTTGTTCGCCATTAACAATGTAAATTATACGGAGACACATGCAAAAATGCAGTTCGGTTATGCCCTGTTGGAACCGGAAACGTAATAGAATGAGTTGGCACCAAAACATATAGATATAATGGATAACCCCGATACTCACAGAGAAGAGTATCGGGGTTATTAAATAAGTTCTATGGCTTTTCCACTGTCAACCGCATTGTTTTGGATCGAATTTTTTGCCGGTACTTCAAGTTGTCTGATCCAAAATTCCGAAGCCGTTATTGCCGCGCCAAATGCCGTCGCATTGTCACCCGTTTTTGATAAGAGCAATTTTATAGGAGTATCACGGTATAAGTGAGCATCCAATTTATCCTGCAATGGTTTCAGAAAAAGATGAGCTGCCGGCACTAAATCGCCATGAAGGATAACTATCTCCGGATCCATAACATTTGCAAAGCCGCTGATTCCAATACCCAAATATTCACCCAAACGGTGAAATAACCGCAGGCAGAGTTTATCGCCGTTCTCCGCCGCCGATATCATAGCTTTAAAATTGAGATTATTCATATCCACGGAAGTTGTCGTGCCCTGATTAACCTCTTCAAGGAGACGACGCATAATACCTGCCGCCGTAGCATATTCAAGCAGACAGCCACGGTGTCCGGCAGGACAGACAGCGCCGTTTTCTACAATCGGGACATGGCCGAATTCACCGGCGGCATTATGAGACCCGAGATAAAGCTGACCATTTAACATCAATGATATTCCGAGACCGTCTGTGCTGATCATAACGGCATTTTTTATATCTTTTTTATATAATTCGCCCTTTACCTGCTCAGCCGCCATCAGACAATTCGGGTCATGCATAATAACGGTAGGGATATGATATCGGTTTTCTATTATATCCTTGAGAGGCACATTCTCCCAGTTCTGAAATGGGGAAAAATAAACTGATATACCATTTTTGGTGTCTACAGTTCCTTGAATCGCTATTCCGATACTCACAATTTCTTTGTCAGCATACGTTTCAAGAATAATTTCATCGAGAAATGAAAGTAAAGTGTCCATGATGCAGCTATACTCTTGCCGGACCAAAAAACGCTTCCATTCTTTTAAAATACTCCCTTTAAGATCGGTCACCATAGCGTCGATTGAATTCATGCTGATAAAGAGTCCCACTACATAATAATTGTCCGAATTTATAGAGAACGTATCAGGCCACCGTCCGGATTGCGTGCTCTGTTTACCTACGGGGACAATATAACCATTCTTTATAAGGTCGCTTACTAAAAAAGATATGGTCCCCCAACTAAGACCGGTCAGTCTTTCCAGTTCGCGTTTTGAAATGCGGTCATTATTTCTTATAGTCATCAATAGGAGCCGCAAGTTACTCCGCCGCACCTCCATACTGTTTTTGGGCTGTTGCACGCTTCTTCACTCCATTCAGGGGTAACAATCAAAAAAATTCTTTCTTTTTCTACTATTATTGTATCATAAAGATATATTTCTGTAAAGTATTAATAAAAGGTTGCTCTGCATACTTACACGTCACCATATGGTAGCTGCTACAGAACAAATGCGCTTCTACGGATGACCTTGAATCCCGAGAATTCGATACGCCCAGGTAATTCCCCACTCATCCGTCCGGGTCGTACTATATTGGCCTTTACTGTCAAAATCGTCCGGTGAAGGCATAACGAAACGCTCGTTTGTAATAGGTTCGAAATCTCCTTCGACAGTTCGGAAAAGCTCCCGTATTTTTTCACCGTGTTCGTATAGTACCACGGCGTTCACATTACATTCGAGGGCGGGCTTATCCACCGCCTGAAAATTCAGCATGCGTTCAACCCGTTCTCGAGATATCATAATATATTCACCCGTCTCATGTTTTGCTAGCCGACAATTCCGGTTTTATCAATACTCTGCGTAAATTGGCGCTGTAAAACGATGAACAGGATGATCAGCGGCAAAATCGTCAGAATACAGGCCGCCTGCATTTGTGCAACTATCAAATACGGGTCGGTGTAAAAATCCATGCCCATCGAACGGAGCATATCCTGCAGTGAGCCCAAAGCCGTCGACAATGTGCGCGCGTCGTTAAAATACAGATTGCTCAAATAATAATCGTTCCAGTACCAGACAAACGAAAAAAGTATACAGGAGATAAAAGCGGGGATGGCGTTGACCGCCATAATACGGATAAAGGTTCTGAATACTCCGCATCCGTCGATATATGCCGCGTCCTCAAGCTCTCTTGGCATGCCGCGAAAGAACTGACGAAAAATATAGATAAACAAGCCGGAGCGGATACCTTGGCCGAACATTGCCGGTAAAAATAAGGTGAAAGGTGTATTCAACAGGTTTATCGTAAGGGGTTCCCCTGTGAATAGCCGACCGATTTGTCCCAATCCGAAGAAGTCAAAAGCATAGTATTGTACAAACAGCGGAATGGCGATGCTTTGGGAAGGCACGATGATTGAGAAAATAACCAGTCCAAATAATAGGCCTTTAAAGCGGAAACGGAATCTTGCAAAACCGTAGCCGATAATAGCGCATGTGCTAACGTTTAAAAAAGTGGAAAATGTCGTAAGGAAGACTGTTTGCACAAGGGTTTTCAGATAATTAATGGCTTGCCATACCATTTTATAGTTGTCCAGTGTCCAATGCCTGGGCACCCAGATAACGGTGGGGTCATACAAGTCGGGCACCGTGCGCAAGGATACGCTGATCATATAAATCAGTGGGTACAGCACGACGAAGCACATACAAAACAGGAAGATATATTTCAGTATTTTACCTGCCAGAGCGCCGGTTTTAGTTAAAATCAATTTACTGATCTGCACTTTGTCGAGAAGCCCCAAGTGATATCTTTTTACAGTCTTGCTAAACACATAAGACACCTCACTCTACCGTATATACCACGCGTTTATTAATGATGGCGTATGTAATGCCGATAATCGCCATGATTATGATAAAGTATATCCACGATAATGCGGCGCTGTAGCTGAAATTCAGCTCCCTCGCGAAGTTTAGAATATACCGCATGACCTTGTTGGAGTAGTCCGTAAATCCATCGATAATGGTATAGACTACATTCAGTATAAGGATGGGTGTAACCAACGGGAAGGTTATTTTCCAGAACACTTCCCATCTGGTTGCGCCCTCAATCTTTGCCGATTCATATAGGGACGGGGATACCGATAAAAGGCCGGATAAAAATAGCAGAATCTGCAGTCCCGATTTCCATGTCAGATTAAAGATACCGTCAACAATTCCAGTCAAAGTGGTCACCAAATCATAATTCAGTCCCATATTCAGCAAGAGAGAATCGATTCCTTTTGTCTGAAACAGCATGGACGCCCGTTCGCCGGATATGATGGAATTAGACATGACGTCGCCGTTCAAAATGGAAAGTACGACCCCGCTCCCGCAAATAACCGGAAGGAAAAACACTGTTCGGATAAGGGTTCTCCCTTTAAACTCTCCGCTGATAATCACAGCCATCATCAGAGAAAATGCCAGAATGATGACTGCGTTTGATACCATCCCGCTGACCTCCCCAAATAAATACTGACTATAGTAGAGATCAGAAAAAAACGCTTTGTGGAAATTGACAAAGCCGATATATTCCAATATCATACCTCGAGGAGAAATCTTGGTATTGGAAACCGAATAGAGCATGGACGAAACGAGAGGACGAATAAACATCCCCACAAATCCAATGATCCATGGCAGTACAAACATTATGCCTGCCAGGCTTCTTCTCCGTTCAAGGTTCATGCCGCGTCTGTTTTTAGAAGCCACTATTCGTCACTTCCTTTCACCAGATAGGATCTCGGCGGGACATTTCCATAAGCGGAGTCATATGACTGTGTTCCAAAATTTACGATAATCTTTGTGCCGTTTTCAAATTCAGAACATGCGACATCTTTTTTTAGTATGGCATGCTTCACCAGTGCGCTACCCTCGGTAAAAGTCTGCGCTTTTTTCCATTCCTCTACCGTTTTTATAATGGAATCTTTCCATGCATACGCCGATACGCTGTACAACTGGTTTAGCTCGGTATTTATAAGATTTTCTGTATTGCCGGTTATCAAAGCGTAATGCAAAACAGAGCCGGTTTCAATAGCCTTAAGCAATTGCATATGACTGTCGGATTCCAGATTGATCGGAACTGTGGTATAAGAACGCAAACCGGAAAAAACCATCTGATAAAACGGAATCTCGTCATCCATCAAGTCAAAACCGCTTGCGCTCATCGGTACGTTTGCCACATAGTCCGCATAGGCGACAGCATAGCCGGCGGCGCAATCCAGTACAAGCTCATATTTTTTATTTAATTTTTCAAGCGTCTCTATATACGCGAGCTTAGTTTGTTCTTTGGTAATCAGCGTATTTCCATAACTGCCGTAAATATTATTAGCTATAGTATAAGGTGACAGCGCCGAAACATCCCGGCTTTTAAGAGATTCCAGCAGCCGTTCCGTCACATAGGCTAAGCGGTCGGGACAAAGCAGATAACCCCGGTCAGCGGAGTCGTCGCGCATCTTGGTCCCCTCAAGGAACCGGTATTGATAGGCCGGTGAATTGGATAATGCCTTGGCAGCGTCGCTGTAGGTTGATATACCGTTGCCGCTTCTCGTGAAAGACACTAAATCTATACCGAGAGAGAGCTGATCCCCGTTACTTACAAGCCGTCGGTTCAGCTCCTCCAGATCGCTCCAGCGTCCCGCTCCTGGAACAAGCTCCGCGCCGGTATCGGACTTTTTTGAAATCTCGTCTTTTGTCCAAGACAAGAGCCGTAGCGAGATACCCCCAGCGATATCGGTTTTTAGTCTGTTATAATAATCGGCGACATCGGAAATCCGGGAAAGCGTTTTCGTATTCTTAACCGGAACGCCGGCAACCGGATCTCTTCTTTGAACGGCCACATAAAAGTCAAGCAGGAGCGCCCGATCGGTGGAAAGGACGGGTTTTAGATGTTGTACTTCCATCAAATATTGCCGGTACCGTTTTGCCATACCGCTGTAATTGGCGTTTTCGCCTTCAAGAAAATAATATTGCTGCTCACATAAGACCGTTTCCATTTGCCTTTCCTGAAACAGCATGATAGACTGGGCGGTCGTGCTTTGGTAATCCAGCATGTAGTTGTCATCGGTGCGAAGCAGAAATTCCGTATAAGCTCCGCCATATGTGGAGTATCGCTTATTGGCATAGGCATACAGACACGCGGAGGTGTCGCCGGAGCTTATCACGCATAGAAAAGCGCTGTCGTTTTTTTGAATGCCAAATACGGGCAGGCTGACTGTTTCCGTTTGTGTCGGTTTAAACAGCAGAGTGCTGGCCTTGTCTTTTCCATAAACGTCGGCGAAATAATCTTCCATCATGTACTTGCCGTTATTAAAATGCATCAGCGCGCCCGACCCGTCGGGCATCATCACATACCCGGTGTCATTCTTGCCCGCGGCGCCGAAATTGGGCAGCAGCTTTACCGAACGAAGCAGGAACTTTTCCGGGTTTTCTTCCGTAATGGCATCGGTAACAATCCGCACTTCAAGGTGATCCGTTTTAAGTGTAACCTCAACCGGGACAGTTACGCCTTCTTCGCTGAGATGATAATCCGCCCGAAATCCGTTTTCCACTGTGTATAATTTTACACCTTTTTTACGTACGCAGGCGGTTTCGGTATTCTTTTTGATGATTTGATTGTTTTCCAGATCATATAGATAAAGGATCATGGAAGACGCGAGCTCCATTTTATAGACATTTACGGCATATTCGTCTTCCAGCGCATTTTCCGGATTGGCATACCAGCGGGTTTTGGTTGTTTTATTTTCAAGATAAAAATTGCCGTTAGAAGGCTTCAGCCACATTGTATATACATCATTTTCACCAACCTGGCGGTAATCATCGCCGAGAGAAGACAAAGGGCTGGCTTCAAGTAACGAGGGGCTTTTGACGATTATGTTTTTGGATTTGCCGGAATTTGAAATTAAAACTATGACAAGCCCGCCCGCCGAGACTGCCAAGGCCACGATAACAGCGGAGATTATAAGCAATTTTCGAGTAAAAAATCTCTTCAAAATTGAACCCTCCCGTCATCGGCGCAACATTAATTCGACGTAAATGGTCTGAAAAAACAAAATTACCTGCTGAATGAGGCCAAAAAACAGCACTAATAAGAACAACACGAACACGATACCGAACACCGTCAAAAACACACTGATAATCGTTTTTGCAATTCCGTAATCATGTATGACGCGCAAAGCTGAAACCAACATAAAACCGCTGTATAAAATGCCTACAGTCTTAAGAATGGTAAGAAATATACCCTCTTCTATTATTAAGACCTGGCTTAACAACACACCGAGAAATATGACGAAAACATAAGGAACCAGCGCATAGGAACAGGCGACGAAAATTTCCCTTAGACGGCCGTTGCCGTCCAGCAAAGTCGTTACCGCCCAGTTAATCGCTGTCCAGATTAAAAACAACACTACGGTTATGGCAAATACATAAAGGACATTAAACTCCAATTTGTTATTATAGTTAAACTTGAAATCGTAAAGCTGTTGCTCGAATATCGTTCCGACGAACCAAAAAAACAGAATAACAAGGGACGGGGTCAAGGGCCATTTCTTTTTATATTTCAGTTCCTCATACTCGTCTGTCGGGTGGTTTAAAACCCGTAAAACAGTCTTAAGATATTCCATTATGCCCCTTCTCCTTTCCTTTTTTATGTTTTCTTATAAAAAAGAATTTTACGGCCAGTATCAGTACGATTAAAGCCGAAAATACATACGGAAGATATCTTTTTGAAACGATCATGCGGTATTCTTTATATGCCCTTGAATAGCCGACACGATCATAACCATTTTTGAAGTATGAAAGGGCTTCTTTATATTTTCCTTCCTCAAATAAGGCTTTCCCTATCCCCATATACGCCAACTCGCTGTTGACGTTTCGTTTGATCACTTCTTGCCAGATGGATTTGGCTTCGCTGTAGTGCCCGTCGTTGTAAAGCAGAACGGCTTTTTCAACCAGGGCGCCGTATTCGGTCGGTTCAAAAACCGTGATTGTCCCTTTATCCTGATCAAGCACCATAACCTGATCTTCCAGTTTATCAATAGCGACAGGATTCTGAAAGCTTCCCTTTTGATTGCCGATTGCGCCAAAGATACTAAGCAGTTTGCTTTCCTGATCATATTCAAAAATCCGGCCTCTGGTCTTATCCAAAGCAAAGATCAACCCGTTTTTGTCGACGCACAGGTCGATGAACTGCGTATCCACAATATTTCCTTTGTAACGGGCGCGTTCAAGGTCGCCGTAATCGCCGGTCAGTGATCTCACGTTCCGTTGATGCTGTATCAGCACGCGGTCTCCTAAGGAATTAAGCTTACAGATTTCATTATGGGTGTTATAATTATCAATCGTACTGGTATAGATAAAATTATTGCCGTCTATATCAAAGCTGGAATACGACACAGGCACGTAACGCTCCATTTTATTGATCTGCTTCTGGGACATAACCTTTTTCCACATATAGCTGACCATAAGCTCGACCGATAGCGTAACCTCGTTCGCACCGAAAAAACCCAAAAACTGACCGTTTCTATCATAAGTGACAGCGCCAAGATAAAGTCCTCTGACAAGTATAAAAACGGTTCCGAATTTGTTTACCACCACGCGGTTAGGCTTAAACTCCAGATTGTCTTCCAATAAATCCGACTCGGGGCGCAGGAATTCCTGCAGCAGATGGTTTTGACCGTCGAGTAAAACGACGCGTTTTTCCTCGGGCAGTGCGACGTACACCTGATTTTTATCATCTACGAAAATGCCTTCCGGGGCTGTAAGCTTCTGTATCTTTTCATCATCGGTAAGAATGGAATCAATAATCCGGATCAACTTAAAACTCTTATCCACTACCACGATCCGGTTGTTTCCCGTATCGGATATATAGATGTCTCCCGACTCTGTTACGAATAAATCGGAAGGTTTATTGAACACCTTTTCTGAAAGGTCAACACCGCTGTAAAGCGCTTTCGGCTGGTAACTGTTCGGCGAAGGCACGCTGGCGCCCCAGGCGTCATAATTATAACCGTTATAGGGCAGTGCGGCCGATGCGCCGGTAGTAAACAGCACTGCAATGACAAACAGGGCTGCGGTTCGCTTTGTCCATTTTTTCATAATCGAGCCACGCCTTTCTGCACAACTATATATACCCGATTTATGCTTGCGGTTTTTTTGACGGCAACCGTGACTTGTCAGCTTATTCTTTAATGCCGGCATAAGCCATTGTCTGCACAACCGCTGATTGGCTGACAATGAACAAGA
>ENA-UOYA01002956-UOYA01002956.1-activated-sludge-metagenome-genome-assembly--contig:-NODE-2956-length-15632-cov-5.863067_pt1 | contig 15632 bp, 18 predicted proteins | sample MGYA00238163_ERZ764804 | MGnify/ENA primary metagenome ERZ764804 (study PRJEB28919, sample SAMN05720223) | activated sludge metagenome | isolation source: Anaerobic digester | place: Hong Kong...
GCCTTGATGCCGGCTTCGCCCTCGTAGGGGACCGTTTCGTGAGTTCCGAGACGGAACACGAACTTCTCGTGTTCGGCGCCGACGCGCCAGTCGCTGGCGGGCTTTTCGCCCTTGGCGAACCAGCGGACCAGATCATCGATGGCGAGCGGGCGCTCGCTGCAGACGACGTCGGCCATGACACTCTCCCCAAAAGCGCAAGCTGCGCCTTTATCCAATGCGCAAAGCGCTTTCATAACGTCTGGTCGGGGGGACTTCTCCCAGGGGAAGGCCGCCGCGGGCGCAATCTTTACGCCGTTAGGTCAGGTGGGGGCAATCGTCACGATGCTCAAGCCCCGTGGTCTGCTGACGCGCCTCGACGTCAGCCGCGCCAGTCCCCTAGGGCCGCCTGCCAGATCGTGAGGGCCGAAATCGCCGCGGTGTCCGCCCGCAGAATGCGCGGCCCCAGGCCGGCCGGAACCACGAAGCCGCAGTCGCGCAGCCGCGTCCGCTCGGCGGGCGAAAATCCGCCCTCGGGGCCGATCAGCACCGCCCAGGCTCCCTCGCCCGCCGCGCGCAGCGCATCGAGCATGGGCGGGGCGTCGCCGGCTTCGTCGCAGAAGACGAGCCGGCGTCCGGCGTCCCAGCCGTCCAGCAGGCGGTCCAGCCGAACCGGGTCGCAGACCTGCGGCGCGTCCAGCCGCCCCGTCTGCTCGGACGCCTCGGCGGCGATGGCCGCCAGGCGCGCCACCTTGGTGTGGTCGGCGTTGGTGCGTTCGGTGATCACGAGCCGCACCCGGCGCGCGCCGAGTTCCGCGGCCTTCTCGACGATGGTCTCCAGCCGCGCCCGCTTGACCAGGGCGACCACGAGCTCCAGATCCGGGCCGACATCCTGCGCCCGCGTCTGCTCGCCGAGCGTCAGGGTGACGCCCTTCTTGCCGACGTTCGACAGGACAGCCGCCCATTCGCCGTCGCGGCCGTTGAACACGCGCACCTCGTCGCCCACGACGCGACGCATCACGGCGGCCAGGTATCGGCTTTGGTCTTCGCCCAGGGTCAGGACTGCGCCGGCGACGAGATCGTGGGGGACGAAGAGGCGGATCATGATCCCGTTCTAGCGGCGTGGCGGGTGGAAGGGCTAGGCTCGCGGCATGAGCAAGCACGACGACGACAAGGACGACGACGCCCTGGAGGCGGCCCAGCTCGCCCTCGTTCACTGGCAGCAGCAGGCCATGGCCGAAGGCCGGAAGGTGCTGGTCATCTTCGAGGGCCGCGATGCGGCGGGCAAGGACGGCACGATCAAGCGGGTGATCGAGCACCTGTCGGTGCGCAACACGCGCGTCGTCGCCTTGCCCAAGCCGTCGGACCGCGAGCGGAGCGAATGGTACTTCCAGCGCTACGTCGCCCATCTGCCGGCGGCGGGCGAAACCGCGATCTTCAACAGGTCGTGGTACAACCGGGCGGGCGTCGAACGGGTGATGGGTTTTTCCACGCCCGCGGAGCAGGAGGCGTTCCTCCGCGACGTGCCGACTTTCGAAGCCATGCTGACGGAATCCGGCCTGACGATCATCAAATTGTGGCTCGACGTCTCCAAGGCCGAGCAGGCGCGCCGGCTGGATGAGCGGAGGACCGATCCCTTGAAGGTGCTCAAGTCCAGTCCCCTCGACGCCGCGGCCCAGGAGCGGTGGGACGCCTACACCACCGCGCGGGACGAGATGCTCAAGCGCACCAACACCTTGGCCGCGCCGTGGACGTGCGTTCGAGGCGACCGTAAGCCCGCCGCCCGCCTGGCGGTTATTCGGCATCTGGTCCACGCCCTGGCTCCGAAAGCCATCGCCAAGTCCGTGGAGCGGCCGAGCCCGGACGTGCTGTTCCCCTTCGAGCTGGCGGCTCTTGGCGACGGCCGCCTGGAACGCTGAACGGTGGCGCGCGAGACCCTATCGAGCCGCGAGGCCCGGCGCATCGCCCTGGCCGCCCAAGGCCTGGCGTCGCCGCGCCGCGAGGGACCCACGCCTGGCCGCCGACAGCTCGCGAAGACGCTGGAGCGGCTCGCGGTGGTCCAGCTCGATTCCGTCAACGTCGTGTCGCGCACCCACTATCTGCCCTTCTTCTCGCGCCTGGGGGATTATCCGCGCGCCGATCTCGAGGATCTGGCCTGGGGCAGGCGGCCGGGCGCTTTCGAGTATTGGATGCATGAGGCTTCGATCGCGCCGCACGACCTGCAGCCGATGATGCGGTGGCGGATGGAGGACGCGGCCCAGGGCGTCGGCGTCTGGCGCGGCGTCGCGAGGTTCCTGCGCGAGCATCGCCCCTTTATCGACCGGGCCCTGGATGAGATCGACCGGCGCGGTCCGCTGGCCGCCTCCGAGCTCGGTCTGGGCGCAAAGGGACAAGGCGGCTGGTGGGGCTGGAGCGAGGGCAAGCGCGCCCTGGAATGCCTGTTCTGGTCCGGCGAACTGACGACCGCCACCCGACGCGGCACGTTCGAGCGGGTCTACGCACGGCCGGAACAGGTTCTGCCGCCCGGGACGCACGGGACGCCGACGCCGACCCGCGCCGACGCCCAGCGTGAACTGATCCGGCGCGCGGCCCGCGCCCAGGGCGTCGCCACAGAGCGCGACCTTCGCGATTATTTCCGGATGGCGCCGGCCGAGGCCAGGGCGCGGGTCGCCGAACTGGTCGAGGCGGGCGAGCTCGTTCCCGCGCAGGTCCAGGGCTGGGACCAGCCGGCCTATCTGGATCCCGGCGCGCGCTCGCCGCGCCGCGCGGGCGCCGCCGCGCTGCTTTCGCCCTTCGACAACCTGATCTGGTTCCGCGAACGCACCGAGCGCCTCTTCGGCGTGCGCGTCCGGCTGGAGATCTACACTCCGGCCCCGAAGCGCACCCACGGCTACTACGTCCTGCCGTTCCTCGAGGGCGAGGCGATCACGGCGCGGGTCGACCTGAAGGCCGAACGCAAGGCGGGCGTCCTCTCGGTTCAGGCCGCCCATTCCGAGCCCGACACCGGACCCGACACCGCTGCAAGGCTGGCGGCGGAGTTGCAGCTCATGGCCGGCTGGCTGGGACTTGCGGAGGTGCGCGTGGCGCCGAAGGGCGACTTCGCCGAAACGCTGCAGGCGGCGCTCTAGCCGATCCAGCCCATCAGGCGCGCCGCCTGATAGCCGGCGAGGCAGGTGATCAGCACGCCGACGGCGTAGGTCAGCAGGCGCGGGTGAGCCATCTTGACCATGAAACCGGCCAGGGGCGCAGACAGAAGGCCGCCGACGATCAGGCCGAGAACGGCGGACGCGTGTTCGCCCAGCCCTTCGGCCTCATCCCAATGACCCGACAACACGGCGGCCAGGAAGGTCGCCGAGATTGTCGCGGTGACGAAGAATTCTGCGGTGTTGGTGGTGCCCACGCTGATGCGCGGTTCGGCGCCCGCGCCGACCATAGCGCTGGTCACGGTCGGCCCCCAGCCGCCGCCGCCCACCGCGTCGAGGAAGCCGCCGACCAGGCCGAGCGGCCCGCTGTAGCGCGTCGGAAAGGGGCGCGGATGGGCCTGGCGCCAGGCGCGATAGAGGATCATCAGGCCCATGAGAGCGAGATAGGCGGCGATGTAGGGCTTGATCACCGCCCCGTCGATCGAGGTCAGGACGAAGGCGCCCAGGCCCCCGCCGATGCAGCCGCCGATGGCGAGCGGCGCGAACAGCTTCCAGTTCACATTCTTGTGGAAGGCGTGCGACCCGGCCGAGGCGGCCGTCGTGAACACTTCGGCGGCATGCACGCTGGCCGAGGCCATGGCCGGCGGCACGCCGAGCGTCAGAAGCGCGGTCGAGGAGATTACGCCGTAGGCCATGCCCAGAGCGCCGTCGACGGCCTGAGCCAGGAAGCCGACCAGGGCGAACATCAGGAAGTCGTGCATGCGGCGCTCCTCTTAGGTGCGTCTAAATGCAGATTATTTCCTATCGGGACGACAGAGATATCGTCAAACCCCTCCCAGGATTTCTGAAGCGTCGCCGCGTGCGGCCTTGGCCAGGCTCCACCCCTCGAGCACCTGGGCCACGGCTTCGCGGGCGGCCGCGAGGGCCGGGTGGATCGGGCAGTCGTCGACGCTCGGACAGGTCTCGCAGGGCCGATAGGCCGTCTTGGACGCACAGGGCGCCAGCGCCAGCGGGCCGTCCAGGGCGCGGATGACGTCGGCGAAACTGATCTCCTCGGCCGGTCGCGCCAGACCGTAGCCGCCGAAGCGCCCGCGGGCCGACACCAGGATATGCCGCCGCTTGAGCTCGAGCAGGATGGCTTCCAGGAACTTGCGCGGCGCAGCCGCGGCGTCGGCGATCTCGGCGATGGTCGCCGGGCCCTCGGCCTGGCGACCCGCCAGGTAGGTCAGCGAGCGCAGCGCATAGCGGGACCGTTGTGACAGCATGTTGAATCCCTAGCGCCTCGATAGACGCGGCGTCCACTGGAACGCGTTGGGAATCCCGCCGACGCTCGCTAGGTTCGTCGCATGACCGAAGTCGCCGACGATGCGGACTCCAACGCCCGCCCCTATTCCGTCTCCGAGCTCGCCTTCGCCCTGAAGCGGACCCTGGAGGACGCCTACGGCTTCGTGCGTCTGCGCGGCGAGCTGTCGAAGGTCACCTTTCACTCGAACGGCCACGTCTATCTGACCGTGAAGGACGAGCGCGCCGCCATCGACGGCGTCGTCTGGAAGGGGTCGGTCCGGAATCTGAAGGTGAGGCCCGAACAGGGCCTGGAAGTCGTGGTGACCGGTAAGATCACCACCTACCCGGCCGGGTCCCGCTACCAGATCGTCATCGACTCCATGGAGGCGGCCGGGATCGGCGCGCTTCTGGCCCAGCTCGAAAAGGTCAAGGCCCGCCTGGCGGCCGAGGGCCTGTTCGAGACCTCGCGCAAGAAGCCGCTGCCCTCAATGCCCTCGGTGGTCGGGGTGATCACCAGCCCGACCGGCGCGGTCATCCGCGACATCCTGCACCGCATCCGCGACCGGTGGCCGTGCCACGTCGTGGTCTGGCCGGTCGTGGTCCAGGGCGACCAGGCGGCCGCCCAGGTCGCCGCCGCGGTGGAAGGGTTCAACGCCCTGCCGCCCGGCGGGCAGATCCCGCGGCCGGATGTCATCGTCGTGGCGCGGGGCGGCGGTTCGGTCGAGGATCTGTGGCCGTTCAACGACGAGGGACTGGCCCGCACGGTCGCGGCGTCGGACATCCCCCTGATCTCCGCGGTGGGTCACGAGACCGACACCACGCTCATCGACTTCGTCTCCGACCGGCGGGCGCCGACGCCGACCGCCGCGGCCGAAATCGCCACGCCCGTCCTGGGCGAGCTTCGTTATGCGCTGGGCGACCTCGGCGCGCGCATGCACCGGTGCGCCGGGCGGCTTGTCGAGGATCGCCGCGGCCGCGTGCAGGCCGCAGGGCGTGGGCTCGCGCGCGTGCCCGACATCGTGGAACTGGCCGGACAAAGGCTGGACATCGCTTCCGGTCGTCTCGCCGCCGGCCTTTCGCGCAACGTCGCGGTGCATGAGCGACAGCTGGTCGCCACCGCGGCCCGCTTCTCTCCGCTGCTGCTTCAGCGCCCCCAGGCGGTCCAGGCAGACCGGCTCGGCGCCCTGGCCCGGCGTCTGGAGCCCACCATCCTTCGTCGCCTCGATCTGCTCGGCGAGCGGCTGACCGCCCTGTCGAAGCTGCATGGCGCGGTGAATCCGGACGCCCCGCTCAGCCGCGGCTTCGCCCGGGTGAACCGCGTGGCGGACGGCGCGCTGGTGCGCTCTGGCGCCGACCTCGCGCCTGGCGAGCGGGTGATGCTGAAGTTCGCCGACGGCGCGCGCGAGGCGGTGATCGACGGCGAGACGCCGCCAACAGGGACCAAGGCCAGGGCGCCACGGGCGGCGCCCCGCGCCGCGCCGCCGCCGTCGACATCGCAGGGTGATCTGTTCTGAACGCCCGCGGGAGAGTAGAAGGGGCGCATGAACGCTCATGATCGCGACCTGCCGGGCGCTCCCGGAGAACTCGCCGTCCTTCACTACGGCGACGGGGAGTTCGCCGTGCTGCGCGCCGGCCGCAATGTCCGATGCGCCGTTTCCGGCAAGCTGATCCCGGTCGAGAACCTGCGCTACTGGAGCGCCGCCCTGCAGGAAGCCTACGCCTCGCCCGCCGAGGCGCTGGCGCGCTGGCGCGAAGCCGGCCGAATCTGACGGCCGCGCCCTAGTTCGCCGGGGTGAAGCGCTTCAGCACGGACGCCAGCTTCGCCGGCTCGACGGGCTTCGCCAGATAGTCGTCGAACCCCTGCGCCATCAGCCGCTCGCGTTCGCCCGCACGCGCGTCGGCCGTGAGCGCCACGATGGGCGTCGCCGGGTCGCCGCCCCCGCCGCGGCGAATGCGCGCCGCCACCTCGATCCCGTCGGTTTCGGGCATGTGGATGTCCATCAGCACGAGATCGTAGGCGCCGGCGTTCAGCGCCGCCAGCGCCGCCGCGCCGTTGTCGACCGTCTGCGCCTCGGCGCCGAGCGCATCGAGCAGGGCCTGCGCGACCCTGCGATTGGTGGGGTTGTCGTCGACGACCAGAACCTGGGGTTTCCGCACGGCCAATACGCTCCCGACGGATGCGCCCGCCCTGCGCGGGACGCTTCACACGACGAGGGAGCATAACCGGTCAGCGCGACTTGTGGTTGCGCTTCTTGTAGAGTTCGTTGGGCCAGCGCTTGTGCACCCACCACCATTCGGCTGGACGGGCGCGGATACGGTCCTCGATGAACGCGTTGATCCTCCGCACCCCTGCCTCGATGTCGGCCGTTCGGTCGCCGGTGCGCTCCAGGCGGATTTCGGGATGAACCACGACGCGGAAGTGCGCCTTGTCCTTGCGCTCGACACTCATCGGCTGGAGCGGGGCGTCGTAGCGCAGGGCCAGCCGCGAGGGGCCCGGGGCGGTATGGGCGGTCACGCCGAACAGCGGAGCCGCGACGCCGCCGTTGAATTTCTGGTCGTTCATGAGGGCCACGGACTCGCCGCGCCCGAAGGCTTCGAGCAGTTCGCGCGCGCCGTCGCCGCCCTTGGGCGCGAAGAGGATGACCCCGTAACGCCGACGCGCCGCCTTGATCCGCGCGTCGACATAGGGGTTGTTCGTCGCCCGGTATGTGATCTGGCAGGCCACGCCAGCATGAAGGATCGCGGCGGGCATGATCTCGAAGCTCGAGAAGTGGCCTGATATGAACACCACCGGCCGGCGTTCGCGAGCAATCTCTGCGAGCCGCTCCGCGCCGACCACCTCGACCCTGGCTGGATCGGCGATGATCTTGTCCAGGATCGGGAACTCCATCAGCCAGCGGCCCAGATGGCCCCAGGCCTCGTCCATCAGCGCGGCGATCTCCGCGTCGGAGGCCTCGGGAAAGACGATCCGCATGTTGGTCTCGGCGACCCGCGCCGCGCTGGTCACCGGACCGAGCCGGCGGACCAGCCAGGCGCCGAAATCCGACGCCGTGTCGATCGGCAGGGCGCGTGCGAAGGCCGTGAAGAGGTCGTAGCCGGCCGCCTCGATCCGCCACAGAAGATCCTGGCCCCAGGAGGCCCGCTTGTCCGCCATGGCTCCTAGTAGGGGCCGCGTCGCGCCGACGCAATGCCGCCAGGGCGAGCCTCGCTCGCTTGGCGCGCGACTTGCGGGAGAGGCCGCGAGCCGTCCCGCCTTGGGACGGACCGGCGTCTAACAAATCGAGGGGGCCTCCATGCCCATGGGTAACGATATTGACGTTCATCTCGGCAAGCGCCTGCGACGCAGGCGTCGGCTGCTCGGGATGACCCAACAACAGCTGGCCGGCGCCTGCGGCGTCCGCTTCCAGCAGATCCAGAAATACGAATGCGGCGCGAACCGCATCTCGGCCGCCCGCCTGTGGCAGCTGTCCGAAGCGCTCGAGGTTCCGGTCGGCTACTTCTACGACGGCCTGTCCGAAGCCGCGAAACTCGAACACGCCAGCGAAGCTGCCGGCGAAGCGAGCGGCGAGATGTTCCAGCGCAAGGAAACGCTCGACCTGATCCGCGCCTACTACCAGCTCGGCGAACGCCCGCGCCGCCGCCTCCTCGACCTCGCCAAGTCGCTCAACGCGGACGGCGAACCGGGCTGATCGCGCCCCAAGGGATTTCACGCCGGTCGGCGGCGGGTTAGAGAGCGACATGCTCGACGCCCGCCGCCTCTCCGACCTGGACGCCTTTCTGGTCGACCTGAACCGCGCCTCCGCGGAGGTCATACTGCCACTGTTCCGCGCCGATCACGGCCTTGAGGACAAGGGCGGCGCCAAGGGATTCGATCCGGTCACCGAAGCCGACCGCGGCGCGGAAGCCGCGATCCGCAAGCTGATCTCCCAACACTTTCCCGATCATGGCGTGATCGGCGAAGAATACGGCCGCGACCGCGACGACGCCGAATTCGTCTGGGTGCTCGACCCGGTCGACGGCACGCGCGCCTTCATCGCCGGCCTCCCTGTCTGGACCACCCTGATCAGCCTCCGCCACGAGGGACGCCCCGTTCTGGGCTCCATCGGCCAGCCCTATATCGGCGAAATCTTCATCGGCCACGCCGGCGGCTCACGCCTTGTCCACCGTTCAGGCGAGCGCGCCCTGAAGACCCGCGCCTGTCCAAAACTGGACATGGCCATCATCCATTCCACCGACCCCTCAAGCTATTTCGAGGCCCGCGAGCAGGACGTCTGGCGTCAATTGGTGAAGCGCACCCGCCTGGCGCGCCTGGGCTGCGACGCCTACGGCTACGCCATGGTCGCGGCGGGAACGATGGACCTTGTGGTGGAATCCCGCGTCTGCAAGGCCTGGGACATCGAAGTCGCAGTGCCGCTTCTCGCTGGCGCGGGCGGCGTCGTAACGGACTGGGAAGGCCGGCCGATCGGTCAGAACGGCGGCCAGATCGCCATCGCCGGCGACGCGGCCTGCCTCGAACAGGCTCTCGAATTGACGCGCCCGGGCGCCATGCCGCCGGGCTGAACTAGAGCTCCGAGGCGAGCGAGTCGAACTCTTCCCAGAACTGAGCGCGAAGCGGATCGGTCTCCATCAGGATCTCGTGGGCGGCGCCGCGCACCTCGACAAATCGACCGTCCGGCAGCGCGTCTGTGACGTTGCGCTGCGCAAGGTTGTCGACGAGTTGATCTTCGCTGGCCGAACAAACGGTCACCGGAATCTTGACGGTCGCCAGAGCGCCCGGCGCTGCGAGCGCGGCCGTGGCGTCGAGCGCGAAAGCGAGCCAGCCCCAGGTCGGCGCGCCGAGGGCCAGGTCCGGGTGGGCCGCCACCAGGTCGCAGCCGCGGGCGAACCGGGCCGGATCGTGGGTGAGCACGTTGCCCTCGAAGGTGCGGTCGAAGGGCCTGCCTGGATCGCCGAGGACATACTGCCCGCCCCGACCGCAGAGAGACGACACACGGGCCAGAAGGCCGGCCTGCCACTTGGGCCGCCCGCCGGTCTGGATGCCCAGCATCGGGGCCGAAAGGATCGCGGCGGAGAAGCGTGACGCCTGCCCCCTCGCCAGCGCCAGAAGCGTCAGGCAGCCGCCCATGGAATGGCCCATGGCGATCCAGGGTTTGGGCAGCCGCTCGTCGAACGCGGCCAGCAACGCCGCATAGTCGCCGAGGAACGGCTGGAAGCCGCGGGCATGTCCTTTCAGGCGGTCCGGCAGCTCGCGGTGGGAAAGCCCCTGGCCGCGCCAGTCATGGACCAGGACGACGAAGCCCCGCGCCTGCAGTTCGCCCACGACCTCATAGTATTTTTCGATGACCTCGGTGCGGCCCGGGCTCAGCACCACTGAGCCGCGCGGCGCGCCGACGGGCTGGAACAGGGCCGCCCGCAGCCGCGCGCCGTCCCTGCCCCTGAACCATTCCGCCGCGCCGCCCGCCGGGACGGGGGCGGCGGCGACCTCCAGCAGGGGAGCCTGTTCGCTCACCCCGACGCCTCAGGCCATGCCCGAGAAGAGCGCCTGGATCTTGGGCTGCAACGACAGCGCGAGGCCCATGTCGGACATCTTCAGCCGTCCGGTCATCATCGCCTTCATCGGATCCAGCTCACGCTTGCCCATGGCGACCAGGTCCTTGCGGCTGATGCGCACCGTCAGATCGGCAGGCAGGTCCTCGTTGACCACCTCGGCGCCGCTGACATGGATGAAGCCTTCGCCTTTGAGATCAAGCTTCACCGACTTGCCGAGCTCGGGCCCGGTCGAGACGGCGCGCCTGACGCGTTCCGTCAATTCCTCCAAAGTGGACATGGCGCCCCCTGAAACCTGCTGAGCGAATCTAGGCGTCTTCGCCCCGCAAAGTAAACGTCGTTCGCTTTCGAAGAGACGCATCCAACTTTGCGGCGCAGGCGACAAAACTCTAGCGCTCGCTCGAATTGCGACCCGATTCAACGAAGACTTGTGAAGGCCCGTCAGGTTGCAGGGCGTGTCTTCGGCTTGACGAAGCGCAGGGTCATGCGGTCGCTCTCGCCGATCGCGTCGTACTTGCTGTGATCGAAGGCGGGGTCGGGCGCCTCGCCGCGTGGCGATGAGCGGCGGACGGGCGGCAGGGTCCAGACCCCAAAAGGATGGTCGCGGGTGTCCTTGGGATTGGCGTTCAGCTCGCTCGCCTCGTCGAGAACGAACCCCGCTTCCTGGGCGAGCTGGACGACATAGGCCTGCTGGACATAGCCGCTCTCGGCTAGGGCGTCCTGCACGCCGCCGGGCGCGGCGCGGTGCTCCTCGACACCCAGCACGCCGCCGGGCTTCAAGGCCGCGAAGGCGTCGGCGAAGGCCTTTTCCGCGACGCCCGCCGCCATCCAGTTGTGGATGTTGCGAAGGAACAGCACGACGTCGGCGGAGCCGGTCGGGGCGGCGGGGCCGCTGGTGGGGCCGAAGGCGGTGATTTCGACCTTGCCGTAAAGCCTGGGCCGCGCGGTGACGCGCTTGCGATAGGCCTCGACGATCTCGGCCGCGGCGGGATCGGTCGGATCGTCGGTCTGCAGGTTCGCCGCATAGAGCTTCCCGCCGGTGGCCGCCAGGTACGGCGCCAGAATATCCGTGTACCAGCCCGCCCCCGGCCAGAACTCGACCACGGTGGAGCCCGGCTTCAGGCGCCAGAACCTCAGGCTTTCCACCGGATGGCGCCAGGGGTCGCGGGCACGATCCTCCGGCAGCCGCCAGTCGCCCGCCACGGCGCCTTCCAGGGTCGCGGGCTTGGCCGCGGATCCGCCGCTGGCCTTGCGCCCGCAGGCGGCCAGGGCCAGGCAGCCCGTCAGGACTGCGCGCCGCGACGCGACGCCCAATCCTCTTACGTTGCCGAAGCTCGATCCGTTCATGCGCCGCTCCATCGGCCCCGCGCCCACGGTTCGACTAGCCCGCGCCGCGCTCAGGGTCAAAGCTGGGCCTCAGCCCGGCTTCACGAAGCGCAGGGTCATCCGGTCGCTCTCGCCGATGGCGTCGTAGCGCGCGCGATCGAACCCCTCGGGCGAAGGCTGACCCCGCTCTGAGCTCTGCCGGCTGGGCGGCAGGGTCCAGACCCCGAACGGATGGTCCTTGCCGTCCTTGGGATTGGCGTTCGCCTCGGACTGCGCCTCGAGCCTGAAGCCCGCCTTCTCTGCGGCCGCGATCACCGTCGCCGTGGCCACGTAGCCGTCGCGGGCGTCGGCGGCCTGCGGCCGGGGATCGGCGCGATGCTCTTCGACCGCCAGCACGCCGCCCGGCCTCAGCACCGCGTGGAAATCGGCCATCGCCTTGTCGAGCAGACCCGGCGTCCACAACCAGTTGTGGATGTTCCGCGCCGTGATGACGATGTCCGCCGTTCCAGGCGCGCCGAGCGGCCCGGACTGGGCGCCGAAGCCGACATAGGCGACCTTTCCGTAGACGGCTTCGTCCGCGAAGCGGGCCTCGAAGTCGGCGCGGCCCTTGCGCGCGCCTTCCGAGGTCTGCGGATTGTCGAGGTCGGCGACGCCAGCCACGTAGCGGCCGGCGGTGGCCTTTGCGTAGGGCGCCAGGATTTCGGTCCAGTAGCCGCCGCCCGGTGAGATTTCGATCACCGTCTTGCCGGGCGCGACGCCCCAGAAGCTCAGGGTCTCGTACGGGTGGCGCGCCGAGTCCCGGGCCACGCTGGCGGCGCTGCGCTGAGGCCCGGCGATCGCGGCCTTCAGGGCGTCGTCCGCCGAAGCGGGAAGAGCGAAGGCGAAGCTGGCGGCCGCGGCGGCGGCGATGCGGGCGATGGGGATCACGCGGGTCTCCTGGCGAGTGAAGATGCTGGATATGGCGAGGCTTCGAACCGGCGCAATAGTCGCCGGCGGCCTCGACGCGACGCCCCTTGAAAGCGCCCGGACATCGCCCATCTGACACTCGAAGGCGCTGGATGACCGGGCCTTCCGAACCCAGCGAGGCCGCTCAGGCTCGCAACGTTCGTCAGACACAACCTTGCTTGTTCAAGAAGGATGTAAAGACATGCGCACCCTCGATTTTTCGCCCCTCTACCGTTCCGTGGTCGGCTTCGACCGGCTGGCGAACCTGCTGGAGACCGCCGCCCAGGACGGCGCTTCGGGCTATCCCCCCTACAACATCGAACGGACCGCCGAGAACGAGTATCGCGTCGAGATCGCGGTCGCCGGCTTCCGTCCGGAAGAGCTGAACCTCGAGGTCAAGGAGAACCTGCTCACCGTCCAGGGTCGCAAGGCGGCCAACGACGAGCAGCGCCGCTATCTCCACCGCGGCCTCGCCGAACGGAATTTTGAGCGCCGCTTCCAACTCGCGGACTATGTCGTGGTGACCGACGCCCGACTGGCCGACGGCCTGCTGTCGATTTCGCTGAAGCGCGAGCTTCCGGAATCGCTGAAGCCGCGCCGGATCGAGATCGCCACCGGCGACTCAAAGCCCCTCATCGAGGGCCAAGCGGCCGCCTGATTCCCCCTCCAGAGCAGGTCGCTTCGGGGCGGCGCGGCGACGCGCCGCCCTTCGCGTTTGCGAAGGTCCGGCCTCCTAGAGTTCGAGGCCGATCGCGCTGGTCGGATCGGTGTCGCGCAGACTGGCGCCCTTGAGCCGAGCGCCCGAAAAGTCGCAGCCGCGCAGGTCCGCGCCGTCCAGCACCGCCCCGGTCAGGTCGGCGTCGCCAAGCTTGGCGTAGCGCAGCCGCGCCCCCTGAAGCACGCCGGGCGCGATGCGATCTGCTCCCAGCGGCAAGGGACCAAGCACCACGCCCCGCATGTCGGCCTTCACGAGATTGGCCGACGCCAGACGCGCGCCGCGCAGGTCGGCGTTGACCAGGATCGCTCCGCGCAGATCGGCGCCTTCGAGATTGGCGCCCTGCAGGTGTACGTCGGACAAGTCCATCCCGACCATGTTGGCGCCGCGGGCGCTCATCGCAGACAGTCGAAAGCCGCGCAGACGCTGGTCGAGGGGGCGGAGGTCCTCGCCGTCCAGCACGGCGGGAGCCCCGCCCTTGCCGCGGCACCAAGCCTGGTTGGCCTCGGCTCGGCCGTACAGCTCTTCCGACCGCGCCATGGCCGCTTCGCTGGGCTCGCCCAGGACGCCGTCCATATTGGCGCCTTCGGTGTGAGCCGCGCCGAGATTGACGTGGGTCAGGACCGCATCGCTCAGATTGGCCTCTTCGAGATGGGCCCCGGCGAGGTCGGCGCCGTCGAGCATGGCGCCGGAAAGACGCGCCTTCTTCAGATTGGCGCGGGTGAGCTTGGCCCCGCGCAGCGAGCAGTCGGTGAGGTCGACGGCGAACATCGAGGCGCCCTCCAGGTCCACGCCGTCGAGATTCGCGCCCGCGACCACAGCATGATCGAGCTGGCCGGGACGCGCGTGATGGACCACGGCGCTGAGCCCCTTGGTGGGGTGCGGTACAGCCACCTGTCCGACGCGGAAGTCGGCCTGGGACAGATCAGCCTCGGACAGGTCGGCGCCGCGCAGGCAGCATCCGCGCAGGTCCGCCCGCAGGAGCCGCGCCCGACGAAGGTCGGCGTTTCGAAGGTCGCAGCCGAACAGGTTGGCGCGCACCAGGCAGGTCCCGACCAGGCGGGCGCCGTCGAAGATCGAGCCGGAAAGATCGGCGTCGGTGAGGTTCCGGCCGGACAGGTCGACGCCGGAGAAGTCGATGAATCGCAGGCTGGCGCGCCGACCGCCCGGACGCCCGCGAAGGAACCGGTCATGTGCGTCGATCAAAAGCTCGACCTCGCCGGCCGAAAGGCGACGGCGCCCGGAAAGGGCGACAGCGGGTGCAGTCGACAAGGCGGCGCCTCCTGGTTCAGGCCTGCGATATTATGTCGCAACACCCCACCGAACCGTTAAGGGCCTGATCTCAAATCAGTCCGTCGAGTCCACGTACCCCTGTTCTCTGGGCGCGGGTCAGATCGGCGTGCCGCATCTGCGCGCCGATGAAGTTGGCCCGCGATAAATCTGCGTCTGTCAGGATCGCCTGCCGCATGTCGGCCCCGGAGCAGTCGGCGGCCTTCAGGTTCGCGCCGGCCAGGTTGCAGGGCATGAGGCGCTCGGCCGTGATGAGCAGCGGGCCCATCTGCGCCTCGCGCAGATCCGCCCCCGCCAGCTTGGCGCCCACGAGGCGCGCGCCGCGCAGATCCGCCCGGCGCAGATTGCAGCCGCGCAGGTCGGCGTTCTCGAGATGCGCGCCTTGCAGTTGCACGCCTTCCATGTCGAGGCCGTAGAAGACGGCGCCCTTGGCGGACAGCGCCGTGAGGTTGTAGCCGCGGATTGACGCCAGGGCGCGCAGGTCCGCGCCATCGAAGATGCTGGGCCGTCCCTCGACGCCGCCGCTTTCGCACCACCGCGCGTGGTCGGCGAGCATCTCGCCGTAAGGCAGGTCGTCGACCGCCACCCCGGCCGGCTTGTCGGTCAGGACCCCTTCCATGTTAGCGGCGCTGACATTCCATTGCAGCGTCTTGGCCCCGACCAGGATGGCGTTCTTCAGGTCGGCGCCGGAGAGGTCGGCGCCCGACAGGTCGGCCCCGGCGAGATTGGCGCCGACAAGGGTGGCCTGCTTGAAGTTGGCGCGGACCAGCTTGGCGTCCTTGAGGGTGGCGTCGGTGAAGTCCGCCTTCATCGCCGTCACGCCGGACAGGCGCGAGCGCTCGAGGTTCGCGCCGGCGAGGATGGCGCCGTCCACCTGGCCCGCGCGGTTGCGGTGCTCGATCATGCGCAGGCCGGTTTGCTTGTCGACGGCCGCGATCACCCCTTCGCGCAGATCGGCCTCGAACATGTCCGCCCCGGAAAGGTCGGCGCCGCGCAGGCAGACGCCACGCATGTCGGCCCGCCGCAGCGAGGCGCCCGTGAGGTCGGCGTTCTGAAGATCCGCCCCGAACAGGTTCGCCTGATCGAGGCGCACCCCGGTCATGTTGCAGCTGGCGAAGATGGCGCCGGTGCAGTCCGCGTCGGCCAGATTGCGGCCCGCCAGGTTAAGACAGGAAAGGTCGCGCCACGCCAGCACCGCGCGGGCGCCGCCCGGCCGCGCCGCCCACAGCCGGTCATGCCGTGCACAAATGATGTCGAGCTCGGCCTGGGTGAGGCGTTCGGGTTTCGACTTCGGGGCGGGCGGGGAGGACATGGCGGGACGCTGGCTGAATGAAGCGCCCAGCCTAGGCCACCAGGATTAACATCCGGATTAACGACGATGCGGCCGGAACTTAGCCTTGGAGCGG
>ENA-UOYA01002957-UOYA01002957.1-activated-sludge-metagenome-genome-assembly--contig:-NODE-2957-length-15629-cov-5.867150_pt1 | contig 15629 bp, 8 predicted proteins | sample MGYA00238163_ERZ764804 | MGnify/ENA primary metagenome ERZ764804 (study PRJEB28919, sample SAMN05720223) | activated sludge metagenome | isolation source: Anaerobic digester | place: Hong Kong...
CCTGAAAAATATGCCTCCGAGAGAACCGACGTTCGGAGCGGGGGAGTTTTTGACCAGCGACAGGGCGACAAAATCCCAGTCGTTAGCCATCGCCCCGGGGATGAGCAGCAGAGAACCGCTGCCCGTAAGGGCGCTCTCCGAAGGCGTGTATTTCACAATGCCCGAACCGCCGTTTTTTTTGGTCAACTCCTCCTGGATACCCGAGTTCTTCTGCAACGTCGCCGTGTCAAAGGTCTGGAACACCGTAAAGGCCGCTGCAGCCGAGCCGGTAAGCGTCCATGGAGCCGTACCTATGCACATGGTGAACACCCCAAGCGACAGCACAAGGGATATCCACCTTCGCCCAAAGCATCTTCTCATAACACAACAGTCCTCCCAAGACAATTAATAGGACATTTACCTGAAGTTGCTGATAACCAGCTTGCCATTTGAAAGCGTGAGGTCCAGCACGGCCTTGTCAGATGTGCGAAGGATCGTCAGTGTCGTTCCCGCAGCGGTCGTCGCCGCACCGGCTTCCAGGCTGAAGCTGAGCTTTGAAGCGAACTTGCCCGCCTTGTCGTACAGATACAACGTGTGGTAGCCGGACCTTATCTCCCTTATGGTGAAGCCCCCGTCGGCGCCAATGCCGACCTTATTGGCAAAGGAGTCCAGCGCCATAGTGTAGCCCGTGAGCGGGCCGGAATCCGAGCCCTTCACCGTGCCTGAAAGGCTTATGACAATATCGTCGCCCTGCTCGCCCTCCTCGACGACATACTGCGGGTTGTCAAAGGGGTCAACGGGTTCAAGGAACTCATAGGAAAACGGTATCTGCTGCCTGCCCAGGTCTTCTCCAAGTGCTGCTGTCGGCGGAGTGTCGCTCGTCAGGCCCACGCGGATGTAGTCGAAGCTGAAATCGCCCTCAACACTCTTACCGTCAGCTAAAAAGCGGATGCGGAGCTGTTTTATGGTCCCCTTCCAGCTGGCGTTCTGAGAAGCGTCTATCACATATTCGGTATAACACTGGTCAAAGGGGCGTATGGCGAAGCCTATGCTCTTGTCCTCGCTGAACTCGGGCGAATCGGTCGTCGTGAAGTAAAGCTTAGCGCCGATTAGTTCGTTGCTGTTCTTCAGCGAAATCATCACCTTTGCCGCGTCGGCGGACATATTGAGATTCTCCGTGGACTGTATATATGCCTCCTTGTCGCTGTAATCGACTATGGTGCTTATCATGCCCTTAAGGTAACCCTTGCCGTCCGACATATAGCGCCCGATGCCTAAGCCCGCCGTCCAGAATTCTGGCTCATTGTAGAGACTGTCAAAATTCCACTGGTGCCCGCCGTTCCATGTCTTGGGGAAGCCCAGGTTCATCCTTAACTGCTGAGCAAACGTCGGCTTAGTGTTGAGCGACGAAAAGTCTTCGGTTTTGGTGAAATGTTTGCCCAGGCTGTCGAGATAGGCAAAGTCGACGCGCGGGCCGGGATTCAAGGAATGGCCTTCGGTATACTCGTTCCAGTTGTCAATAAGTATCAGCTTCTTGCCAAGGGAACTGGGCGGCAGCACGTTTTCGGAAAAGTCCTTGACCCAGCCGCAAAGCTTGTTGAAATCCTCGGTGGACACGTTTTTATTTGTCAGCGGCGTTACCTGAATCGTGGGGAAGCAGCCCTCCGTACTCCACCCGACCGATATCGTGGGTATGACCGAAAGGTTAGCGCAGCGGCTGTCCTTGGCGCTCACCATTTCCTGCTGGCGGGTCATCATGGTCTGCATCAGCGAGATGTCGCTTGTGCCGAAGGTGTATTCGTATACGCCGTCGAAGCCGGCCTCTGCGAGGTTATTGAGCGATTCGCCCGAAGCATCGAGCTGGTAATGCTCCCTTGTTGTGGTGGCTATAAAATACGCGCCGTCAAACCCCAACTTCTTGCATTCTTCTTCTATGTAATCCATAAGCTCGGAAGCCTTCTGCGGTCCGCCGAGCGTCCTTATCCATGTGCTCGGCTCGCCAATCCCGATAAGCGGCTTGTTGTCGATCACCTCGTAACGCGGGTCGGTAAAGTAATAATTAATCCAGTAGGGGATTATATTATCAACATAGTCCTTGTAAGAGTAGAAAGGCCCAAACGTCTGAATTGCGAATTTCAAATAATTGCTGTATTTACAGTAGAAGTAACCCTCCAGGCTATAATTATATAACGGCTTCATGAGAGGGTCGTTCACGTCTCGGTTGTAGCACTGATACCAATCGATGAAGAAGAAATCCGTCCCGTGCTCTACCATCCACTTGATCTGCCAATCCCACGCCTCGGTGTTGCCTTCGTCGAATTTGCCGAGGTAAAGGTCGAGGATCGGCAGCCGGTAAGACGGGTCCCAGCTAACGTGCGTACCCACACGCCAGCCCGGAAAAAATTGCATGCCTATCTGTGCATCGGTATTTTTTTCTGGAACCGAGGGCTCGTCCACATAATCGTCCGGGATCTCCGTATAGGGGTAAATGAAGATTTCGTCAACCCAAAGGTCGGTGTTTGCCGCGTCGGAGGTCTCAAACTGTATCCCGTCTATCGCGCCGGCGGTAATCCTTGCGCCTTCAAGCACCTTTTTGTAATTTATATACAAATCAGCCCTCCCCTCTTTGGGCGCTATTATCGCCTTTACAATATACCAGGTGTTTGGCACATAGGTCATGGTAATATCTTCACCAAAAGCGTTTTTATGGGTCAGCGGTACAAGCTCGCCGGACTCGTTGCGCCAGCACAGCTTCCTGCCGTCCACCGCAAGCTCCATGGCTGTTTTGGACTTATCCATAAGCTTTACCGCAGTGCCGTCGGTCGCCTCCTTGCTCCTGAACATCAGCTCGGCCACCGTTTTTTGGGATGTCCTGTCAAAGCTTTTTGAAAGGGTGGTTTTATCACCGCCGGCAGTGTTCACCAGATGATACGAGGACATATTGCGCGCGCCGGAGCCTGTGGAGGTGCTAACGCCGACAATCCCTCCCCCACCGGACGTCCATCCGTCGGGGAGGTCGCCTTCCGGTACGGAGAGCAGACTGTCATAAACGTAATAGCCCTTGTGTATCCGTATGGCTTCAAAGAAAAGGTTGCCGCGGTCGAATACGGATGTCTTGACCATAAAGCTGTCCGCTGTATCCATGTCCTTAAAAAAGGGAAGTCCTTCAGAAAGCAGCTTGCCGTCAAGATAAAAATCGTATTTATGGGCTTTCAAGTCGACGATGAGCTTTACACCGTAACGGATATTAGTCCTGTATTTCCAGAGGGAGACAAAGCTGCCGTCGCTCTTGCAGTATCCGAAGCTGCTACCCGACGTGCCGATTTTAAGGACCGGATACTTGCCGCTTAAAAGCTGGAAGCTCGTACCGTCCATCTTACTTTGAAGCTTGAAGTTGAATTCGATTGTCAGCAGAGTCTTTTCCTGCTTCACAAATTCCTTTTGAATCTGTATGTCATCCGACGAACTGTCGTCCACAAGGATGAGGCCCCTGTCCACGTAACACTCGATAGTGCCGCCCGTGGCGTCCACAATCCAGCCCGTCAGCGTGCTGTTGGGCTTGCCCTGCTCATCCTGCTGGTTTCCGACTATGAAGAAGAAGTCGTCCTCCAGCAGTAGCATGGCCTGGGGATAATCGACGTCAACGGCAGCGTTTGGGCCGCCGGACTTCAGGCCGCACCCGAAAACACCGGCGAGTAACATTGAAGCTACCAAAAAAGCTGCAAACGCCTTCAGCCTGTCTCTCATCACTCAACACCCTTTCCGTTTGCGAGAGCGTAAAGAAGCGCGCTTATATTTATGCCGCTTTCCCAAGGACGGCAGCACGTTCCCGCCGGGGATGACAGATCGTAATACTCCGACCACATGCTGCATTCGTCCCTTACGCTCAATATAAGATCGATAAGCAGCCTGTCGTCCTTCCCACCCAGCATGTGGGACGCATACAGCAGCAGCCCGTAGTCGTAGCCGATTTTCCTCACCGAGCCTGGCAGCGTGGGGACATCGCCCGACCGTTTGATTTCGGTTACGGCGTTTTCCACAGCCGCTGCAAGGTCATCCCGACTTACAAGGCCGGATCCGATGTAATACGGCATAAGCGCAGGAGACTGCAGCCTGTAAACAGTGTCGCACGGAAACACGTTTTTATATTTTCCCGCCATACGGCACTCGAGGCAAGCGTACACGCCAGTATCGGTGAGCTCCACCTCTCCGAAGTAAGCCCGGCAGCAGCTGCACACCCCGACGACGAACCGTTTCTGCAGGGCCTTCCTACCGGGCTGGTTGGCTATCTGCAGGCCGTTTTGAAAGAAATTTTCCCTAAATCTCTCCCTCGCCCCCGAAAATTTTTCATTTATAGAGGCCACCAGACCCTCGTCTTGGCACACTGAGGGATGGCTTTTGATGTAATCCAGCATGAGCTCACAGACTTTGACAAAAAGGGCCGTTCCCTCCGAAGCGCCGTTGCCCGCTGCCGTGCGCGGCAGAAACCCGAAATACGTCTCGTCGCAGTTGAACGGCAGCATGCCGTCGCTCAGATACGGAAGCTGTTCCCTGAGGCACCACAAAAGCATCGGGAAAAGCTTCGCCATATAACTGTGGTCACCCGTGGCATGCAAATAGTCGAAGGCGTGGAGCACCACATAGGAGGTGATCTCGACCTCGTCGTTCTCAGCGCGGTGAAACAGCCCTCTCACACCAAGGCCCATGGCGTTTGTCAAGTACCCGTAAGCCGTGAAGTTGTCATGGTAAAAGTCGATGATCCTCCGGGCATAATCGTACATGCCGAGGGCCAGGTATGCCCTAAACACGCCGTACTGGTCGCGTATGTATCCGAGGTGGTAGTTAGGCCCGGCCAGCACTCCCCCGTCGGAGGATGTCTGGGCCATGATGTTCACAAGCGCCCGCTTTATCGCCTTTACGACATCTCCGCGCCTGTAGGCGTCTTTGTCGAAACGCCCCTCGACGTCAAGCTGCCTGAAGAAGCCGCACCAGCCCTCCCTGGCTTTTTCAAGGAGGCTCCCTACTCCCTCGGCAAGTATGTGCTCGGTATTTAGGACGCAGTCCCTGTACGAGGCACCGCCTATTATCACGAGATGGCTAAGGCCCCGGCCAAAGGTTATCGGCAGCCCGCCGTCCGCGACGCGCGCGGACGCACAGCCGTAAAGCAGTACCTGATAAAACAGCGGAGTGCGCATGGGATACATGCCCTTGTTATAGATATCATTGCCCGCAGGGATGTGTATAAGGACGGCGTATGAAGCTCCGTCAAAGCGGGCCGTGTTTTCGGTGACCTTGGCCCCCCATATATCCGGGCAGATGGCAAGCCTCATGTGAAAGGTGCCAGCGCATTGAACCCTTTTCACGATGCAGGGCGTCCCGTCGAAGCACGCGAAATCCGTTGAAAAAGCTTCTTTTTTATCTTCTGTCTCTATTTCAGTAATGTGGATTCCGGTGTTTTCCACAACGGAAGCCGGGCTGCGTACAACGGCCTCGCCTTCATATTCGAGCGTCAGAGCGGACGGCGACGAATATGGCGGACCGAAAATCGACGCCATCTCCCCTCTGCGAAGGTAAGCGCATATGTTACCGTTTCCTATGGCCGTATATCCTCCGTCATACCCTACTAAGCAAGACAATCGTATCACCCTCTCTTTTGTCCCGGGAAAACAAGCCGTCCGGACGCACTCACGGTTTTGGGGGCAGGCATTCCACCACCTGCACAAAGCCCTCTGTGGTAATGGCACACCGCCCGTCGATGCAAAACGGGAGAAAAAAGTAATCGCCCCTTGATATCCTGCAGGTAGCTCCATCCTTGCAGAGAAGACCCTCGCCTTCGGTCACTATATAAACGGCGGGTGCCTTCAGTCCTTCAAGCCGCCCGTTCTCTACCTTGTGAAGGTTTACGAGGAAACAGTCGGTATCGGTCTCGTCTATTAACGAAGTGGAGCAGATTCCGTTGTCGCTGCGGTATATTTTAGGCATTTTTTTGCCTTTTTTTATAGCTTCTTTGGAGGTGAGAGCAAAGTCAAAACATTCCAAAGCCTCTTCCCTGCTCAGCCCCAAATATTTTTCGTATTTGCTAAGCTTATAATCCGCACACCAGGCCTCGGGTTGTATGGTGAAATCGGTGGACTCTTGTATCTCCAGTATCAGGCAACCACTCCCTATCGCGTGGACCGTCCTTGGCGGGATCAACCAGACATCCCCTTTTTCTACAGGGACGATTTCGACGAGGTCCACCAGAGAATCCTTGTCCGTCTCACTCGCTTCCACTCTGCTGATGAATTCCTTTTTATCGATGCGCTTTTTAAAGCCGTAATATATGCAGGCATCGCCGCGCGTTGCGAGGATTATCCACGCTTCGGTCTTGCCGTAGTCGCTACCAAAGTATTTCTTCGCAAACCTCTTGTCGGGGTGGACCTGGACGGGAAGCCGCACCGCGCTGTCTAAAAGCTTCACCAATACTCCAAAGCTTTTACGGTCTCCCAATAGCTTTTCCCTATAGCTTAAAAGCAGCTCGTCAAAGTAGATCCCGGTGCCCCTTACCCTTGAAATACCCTCGCGCGAGCCGTGGCTGCCGTTGTTAAGCGCAATGACATCGGAGGCTATCCATTCTTCGGGGAAAAAGCTGTCTTCGTCCGCGTCGCCGAGAAAATCGTGAAAGAGTTTACCTCCTTTGTATACCCTCTGCACCCTATTTCTCTCAAAGAAGATCGGATTTTCTGCAATATCCGTCGCGTCCTTTGTATGTAATGTCGTTACTGATTGCATTTCCTACTCTCCATTCCGGCCGCCTTTCAGTCTGTCCACGTTAGCAATACCGTATAATTTTTTGTGCTGTCTCAAGAGAATCGCAGAAGCCCGCGCCCACTAACGCGAACAACGCGGCGCCGTATGCCGCTTCCTCCGTATGCGACGGCACGACCATGTCCATACCAAATATCTCGGCGAACATCTGCCTCATCACGGCGCTTTTCCGTATACCGTTGCCCGAGCCGACGATAATCTCCCTTTGCCGCAGGAGCTTATCCTTAATACCGCTGTATTTGTCGTAGAGCTCCCTCACGATTCCGTCAAGCACACCGATGACAAAATGCCGCGGGGTGAAGTTTTCCGTTGAGAGGTTGCGCACGCTTCCCCTGAGTCCGGGATTTTCCCTCGTCCCTGTGAAGGCAGTTGACACCTCAAGCTTGTCTTTAAGGTTCCGGTAGCCCTCCGACAGCGCGTCCATAGCCTGGTAAAGGTTTCCGCACTCAAACCCCGCCATGATGACGACATCTCTGAAAAACCGTTCCAACACAGCGTATGCGTAGCCGCCGCAAAGCGAAGAGCCGACCACAAGGTACCCGCCCAAGCTAGGCCGTATTTCCATGGATATATCCTCCAGCGGAACATCGGAAAAAAGAGAAACCTGGCTGCCAGTGCCGACGTTCACGAGCACACTGTTTTTCATGTCGCGCACGGAGCCTATAAAACTGGCCTGGTTGTCTCCGATAGCGACAAACACAGGCGTGCCCGCCTTTGTCCTACCAAGCTCGGTAAAGCCCGATGTGACCTCGGGAAAAAATGAAGCGTCCATACCCACCGACGAGATGCAATCTCTCATGAAGCGCCCGCTATGGATATCAAAGAGCCCGAAACTCGCCGCATCCGAGTCATGAATCAAGGGTTCGGTTCTGCCACAAAGCTTCATGGCGACGTAGCCGTGGATGGTGCAGAGCCTTACCGAGCCTTTTGGCACGAGCCTGCTTACGGTGTTGTAGAAATGGGTGGCGCTGCCGAATCCCGCGGCGAGCCTTACCCCAGTCATGCGCGAAAGGTGCTCGGTGTAAGTTTCGCCGTCTTTGTAAATCCGGTCAGACCGCATGTCCCTCCACGTGTAAAACGGGGAGACCGCATCCCCGGCGGCATCAATATACAGGATACCATGCATCTGGCCGGTAATGCCTATCGCGTCCGGCATGCCTTTTTGGATGAGCTCCTGCAGCAGGTCCATGGTCTTTTTGAGAATGACCGCCGGATCCTGCAGGTGCTCGTAAGCGTTTGGCGTTTTGATGTTTGCGTCGTTTCGCGCCGTAAGGGAATGAATCACGCTTCCGCTTTTCCCGTCTATAAGGGAGACTGTGATAGTCGTTGTGCCGATGTCGATGCCTACAACTTTCATTCAAATTCCCTTTCGCATAATTATTATAAAAAAGTTGACTGCGGGTCGAGGCGAGTGATGATGTCATTCTGAATAGCGGGAGACAGATCAAGGAAATTGACAAAGGTGCCGTGTATCCTCATGATGTACACACCGCTTGGCGCGTACTTTTTGGGCTCGGCCAGGACCTTCCGCAGCGTCTCCGCTGTCGTGACGTTCACATAGAGATAAAACGGCGAAACGGGCGGGCCTTCCGGGTTGAAAAATAGCGGCGCGATTACCCTTTCCTTGAATTCCAGCCCCTTGTCCTCCATCGTCGCGCCCTTGAAATAATTGGGGTCAATGCCGTAATGGGATGCGTAGCCGCCGTTCATTTTCTCAAACGGGAGCGCGAAGACCGAAAGGGTGCGGTAACCAAGGCCGTTGTGCGCGTCGCCGTACAACGGATCTACACCGTAGTTGAGCATATCCCTTGCCTTCCTGCCGTCGGGTGTGGCGCCGACGAGGTAGCCGTAAAGCAGATGGGTGGAAGGTGTGCTGAAGTCGACGCGGAACGGGTTGCCGAGATAGTTTTTAAGCGACGAAACGATGTCGGCCACCCTGTTCGCAACCTCCGCCGCTTCGCTATCGGCCGTCTTGTCGAAATTGCCGAACTTGGGACAGCTTAAAAGGTACTGCCTGAATTCGCCATCGTTTTGAAAATTGGTGGATAAAGCCCTGATGAGCCTGTCAGCATCCTGCGGGCGGTCCTTCAAAAGGCAGTCTATCGCTACAAACGAATCGGATACCACTGTAAGACCGTGAATAAGACAACCGCTGCCATTGTACTTGGTTCCCTGATGAACGGTGTCCCGAACATCATATCCTGATTCGATGCCGCCCATGACCGTGCTTAGAAACGGCACCGGCAAAAGTGATACTGCTTTTGATGCGTCGTTTGCAGCGTCGGCCATCTCGGCTGCGTATCTCTCCACATTTTTATAAAAAAGCTCCCTTATGTTCTTAAGCCGCTCGGAAGCGGAAATTATCCCGTCCGACGGGAAAATGCGTTTACCGGAGAGCGTCGAAACACCGTCGCTTAAGGTAAGTTCCAAAATCTTGCCCAGATTGAGCCAGCTGTTAGTGGTATTGCCGTTGTCCTTTCCCATGATAAGCGGTTCCTGACAGCCGGCGATAGAGATATCCTTCAAGTCTTCGGTATCCACGCCCGACTTCGAGAGCACTGCATACAGCGAATCGTCGTTGAACAGGGATGGTGTCAGGCAACCCGGTGTGAAGAAAAACCGCCCCAGCTCACTGTAAAGGGTATCGGGCGTGTTTTTATGCAGCTTGACGGAGAGTATTGGCTGGGGCAGGTTCATATCGTAAAAAGCGTCGAGTAATGCGTATGTAGTCCCATTGGTCAGGTCGGCACCACGCTCGTCCCGGCCGCTCACGATGATATTCTGGGATATAGCCCAGCTTCTGTCCCCCACGTTAAAGAAAACGAGAAAATGCTTTAGAAGAGCTGCCGTCGCCTCGCGACTCAGGTTTTCTGCTCGGCGGTACGGCTCAAATATCCTGTCGGCGTTGCCTACTGAGAACGCAAACGGATTCGGCGTCTGCTCGATGCACATTACCATCCAGAGCAGCACATAGCTCTGAATAGCTTCGTAAAGGTTTCTCGCGCCGTTTGCAGGGACGACCCTAAGCGTCCTCGCCATCAGGGAAAAACGTTCGGCGTCCTCGGGGCTGCAGTTTTTGGACATATCCTCCGCTATTTCAGCGTAACGCTCAGCGAGGATAAGAGCAGCTGAGAGCGACAGTTTCATAGCTTCGAAATTGGTTTTGCGTACAGGGTCTGTTTCGGTAGCTATTTTGGCTTCGAGCTTGGCGATGGCGGCATTAACACCCGTGGCCAGCAACCCCCTCATGTCTGGGATAAGGTGGCCGGTCACCTGCTCTACAAAAAACACGACCTCGTCGGTAAACTTCTCGTGTTTTGAATACACCTCATCGAGCGCCTTCACGTAAGCGCTGTCCTTATTGTACGCCCTGACTGCGGCAATCCGATCGGTGGTAATGTCGTCACTTGGCTCTATATCGTTGAATACAGCCGTCGGGTCGCAATAACCGGAAAAGGTCTCCACCCTGAAGCTCGGGTTTATAAGCGCGTAACTCCGAGCGAAGGCATCACGCTGCGTCCCGGCAAAAACCGCGTCGGTCGGTATGTCAAGAGGTAGCTCTTTCGCTATCTCGAGGAGCGTCATGGCCGATTTCAGCTCAGGTGTGACGCCGTTGAACATTTCGTCGCAGCGCATTTGTATTTCCTTTATGAAAAACCATCCGTCAAGTCTGTCAAGACTCCTTTCGCGCTGGAAAAGAGACTTTGCGAGCTCCGTCACCCTATCCGGATTTACGGCGTAGTAATTGCTCATTTCGATTTCTCCTTATGTCCTGACGATTTTTATGCCCTCTGTCTCAAAGGCTTTTATAAAAGCGTTCACTGTATCAGCTGAAACAAACCCATTTTCAATCTTGTACTCTAAGCCGCATTTTGCCCACTTGTCCTTGCCGAATTCGTGATACCGCAAGAACTCGACAGTAAAAAGCTCCTTGTCAAGCCCGCTTAAAAAATCTGTGAATCCCGATATATCTGAATCTGAAGCATTGAAGCCGTTTATCAGCGGTATTCTTATTGCAATCCGTTTTCCCGATTCCACCGCCGCCTTTATATTTCGTATCACCGTCTCGTTTCCGCTCCCTGTCGCCTCGCAATGCTTTTTTGAATCGTAATGCTTGAGGTCGGTCATCAAAAAGTCTATATGCTGAAAAAGCTCCGGCAATCTCGGGGAAGTCGCGTTGGTCTCCATCGCAGTGTTGATGCCGACGGCCTTAAGGCCGCGAAGAAATTCCTTAAGAGGTTCAAATTGCATCGTAGGCTCCCCGCCTGTCACGGTTACGCCTCCCCCGCTAAAGTACATCGGGCGGCAGTCTACAGCTTCTTTAAGAAGCTCGCCGACCTCCACGCTCCAGCGTTTGAAGTGGTCTACCCCGCGGCATTTTTCGAGACGTGACTCCATTCCCTCCGGGTTCGCGCACCATGGGCATTGCAGGTTGCAGCCCTGAAGATGTATTACCAGCCTGTTTCCGGGGCCGTCCTGTGAAAAATTAAAGCCCTTTTGGAACAGCACCAAACACATCGGCAATCGCCCCCCTTCAGTTTTGCTTAAGCTGTGAAGTGTCTGACCACAGCCGCCATACGCTATAGCCGAATACCTGCCTCCTTTACCGTGTCAATCCACCATGCTCAGTTCAGGCCGGTTTTTGCATTTCTACTGTTCACCGTAAAAGCTGCTGTTATACGCCTCATCAAGCATTGCTATAATATTCTCCGGCGGGACGTCCCCCTGAATATTATGTACCTGGGAAAAGACAAAGCCCCCGCCACGCTTCAAAATCCCCGCCATTTTTCTCGTGTGTTCGGCCACCGTTTCGGGATTGGCTGTACCTAAAACATTTTGCGTGTCGCAGCCGCCCCCCCAAAAGACTATATCGTTTCCAAACCTTGATTTGAGCGTCTCAAGATCCATACCTTTAGCTGATACCTGCACCGGGTTAAGGGCATCCACACCGCACTGGATGAGAATCGGTATCAGCTCGGAGATAGCTCCGCAGGAATGCATATAAACCTTATAGTCGCTGTTCTGATGCACAAAATCTATAAATTTTTTAAGATACGGCGCCACCAAGTCCTGATAGCTTTGCGGCGTACAGAGCAAAGATTGCTGCGTCCCAAGGTCTGAGTTGACCTCTATCGCATCTATGTAATCACCCACCGCGTTTATGAGTTTGCCAACCTTTTCTATTTCGGCCTTTAAAATATTGCTGTTGATCTCGGCCGAGTAGTCGGGGTCAGTCAACATATCGCAGGCGAATTCAAGGCCGTGGAAATAACCGGAAAAGCCCATCATCATTGTGAAGTAATCGGTTTCCTTATATATCCGTTCAGCGCTTTTCGCAAATATTGCGAGTTTAGCGTCAAAATCGTCGCCACAACCGTAATAATCAATCCATCCTCCGTCAAAATGGTACCCGTTGGCAGCCATGATCAGCGTAAGATCCGGCCTATGTATTACCCACCTACCTTCGCTGTCCTGCTCGGGGTTAAAGCCGTCGGGAACTACAAAGCTGTAGCCTGCTCTGGGACTCCATTTTTTTGTTCGGACAAATGGCGGATTTAATAGGATTGTGTCGATATGAAAGCGCCTCCGCACGTCCTCGTCTACTCTCGCCAAAAACAGGGATGGCTCGGCCAGCTCTATGTTATCACATGAAAGGCCCAGGGCTCTACGCAGATTATAATAAGCAAAAGCCGATATGCCTGTGGAAAAATGCACGCCAAGGTCGATTGGATACCTATCGACAGGCTTGCGGTTAAGGGTAGCAACCATTCTTTGACGGCTGGTCATGGTTTCTTTCGACATCTGAGCATCCCCTAAAAAGCAGACCGCTGACTTCTGTGCGTTCAAGACTTTAACTATATTCGTTTATATTATACTATACTAATGTAAATATTTCAATATTAATTTAATATTTTTATGTTTCTTTTTTGCATCATGCTAAAACACAATAAATTTTCAGTAAGGGTTAGAATTAATTGTAGAGTTAATTCAGGCCGCTGACCTTGTACTTTGTCAGCGGCCTGAATTAATTGTAGAATTAATTGTTTACATTTTTGAACAAATAGGTTAAAATGTAAACAGTATAGTGGAATACGGTGATAAAAATGAAGAAAAACGCTTTAAATGTCAATACTCTTAAATACGACAACCGCGCTCTGATTCTGAATGAAATACGAAAAGGGCCCTTATCCCGCGCTGAGATATCAAGGATTACCGGCCTCACAAAATCGGCGGTGACCATGATCACCAACCAGCTTATAGAGGAAGGCCAACTCTGTGAAATAGGGACTGCAATATCCAATAAGGGACGCAAACCCATACTGCTCGACATCATCCCCGACCTAAAATACGCCGTAGGGATAGAACTGCACAGAGCGAAAGTTGAGGTTATCATAACTAACCTTAAGTCGGAGATTATCGACAGCGTTTCGGAGCGCTCCGACATCTTTCCCGATAGGGCCAGCGAAATGGCTTTTATATACGACAGCATTCGCAACCTTATCGAGAGGAACGGCATCCCCAAATCGAAGCTCCTGGGTATAGGCATAAGCAGCCCGGGGCCCCTCGACTACCGCACGGGCGTTATACTCAACCCGCCAAATTTTGACAGATTCCATAACGCGCCCATTGTGGAAATGCTACAGAAGGAATTTGACATTCCGGTCCTGCTGGAAAATAACTCGGTGCTCCTCGCCACAATCGAATACTTCAAGGGCGAAATGAAGAATTTTCGCAACTCCATGTTTGTCATCATCGAAAACGGCATAGGCACATGTACAGTTATAGACGGACAGATCTACCGGGGGCTCGCAGGCTTTGCAGGAGAGCTCGGCCATACCACACTCGACATCCACGGTCCGAAATGCTCCTGCGGCAATTTCGGCTGTCTGGAGCTTTATACGACGCTTTCCGCCTTAAAGCGGCAGTTCGGCTTTAAAAGCTACGAGGACGTGGTGGACGCCGCCTACCGAAACGAACCGTTCTCGCTGGGCATCATCGACTTTCTGGCGGTAAGGCTCAGCAGCGCCTTTATTACGGCGGCCAATATGCTCGACCTCGACTCCATATTCATTTACGGCGAGTACAACTACCGCCCGGACCTGCTCATTTCCAAGTTGAACAGCCTCATCAAGGCACGTTCCGTAATTGCGAAGGCCCACGATATAACGATATTTCCATCTAAAATGGATAAGCGTACTGCTACGGCATCCAGTACTGCCATCATCATAAACAGCTACTTCAAGCAAGAAATTAATCGTTGATAACGCATATACTTACAATGCCCATTTGCCAGAGCGCATCCAGCTCCTCGCCTCGCAGATGATTTTTTATCGGTTATTGGCCCAGCAGTTCGATAAAGTCTATCTGATAGCCCTTTCCCATGGAGAACATCCAAATCATGAACCCGTTAAATTTTCCAGTCCACTTGGAGCCGTTGCAAACATCGACGATATAATCTGTGTAGCCGCTGCCTTTTTTATACAGCTTCATATACCTGCTGCCGTAGACCCAGTCCCAGTCTGTCATGTCCCCCGTTTTGTAATACAGCTTGCCGTTAAAATCGGAGGTGTCTCCCTTTAGGCGTATTTTAATATACTTGATATCCGACGTGTTGTACGAAAACTTCGGCGATACTAAGCGGGAAGAGTTCTGTTCGGGATTGAGTATATTGAGGTAACCGCCCGACGCAGTCACCGCGCCCGTCCATTGCTCGCCCGCGAAGCCCTCCGTACCCAAGCTGAAATCCCAGCGAGCGATAACATTGACGCATGCGCCAACGTCCGGTACCGATACCGTTTTTCTCGTTATCACCCTGTCGGAAGGGTAAAGGATGTTAATGCGGTTTTTCTGGGCTTTTGTGGGTATCACGTCAGTATGCTTGGCCGATGGGTTTTTCTTGAAGGTCTCCCTGATCACGTCGAGGTACGCGAATGGGTCAGGCCCTGCCGGGGTAAAGAAGTGCCCTTCCGCAACCTCGTTCCAGTTGCCAAGGAGCACCATCTTTGAATTGAGAAAATCCTTTGAAAAACGTTTGACATACTGGTTTTTAACGTAATTGCATATCTGCTTAAGCTCAGCCGGGGTTATTCTGCCGCCAGCATTGGTGCCCATCCACTCCTTAGGGTCCATGCCGTGGCTGATGGTCGCGATGAGCTTATAGGCGCCGTAATGGGAAACCATATCCTCCATGATGCTTATCTGCCCCGATCCGGAACCGGCGTACACAAAGCCCCAGCCGTAGGCATAGATATAATCAAAGCCGCAGGCCATGATATCGGAAATGACAGACGCGCTCTGCTGCTCGTTGGAAGCAAGAATGTATGCGCCGTCAAAGCCAATCTTTCGGCACTGCGCGCGCAGGTGTTCTAACTCTATCTTGAGCTCGAGCATCCCTCCCAAATCGTTTTTGAGCGCCTCGAAATTGTAGATCGCGAACACCGGCTTGTTGTCCACCACGAGATACCGCGGGTCCTTAAAGAAATACTCAATGAGATAGGGTACGAGGTTATTCCGGAAATCGGCCTGTCCCTTGACATTCCCGGGCCCATTGGTAAAATCTATAGCAAATTTTATCTTGTCGCTATACTGCGATTTAAAGTAGCCCTCTAAAAGCGCGGCCGAGTGCAGCGGTGTCTTTATGGGTTTACCCTCGTTGCCGGCGGGGCGGGAAAACGCGTACATCTGATAAGAGATACCATGCTCGACCATATACTTGGTCTCCCAGTCGGAAACCTCCGGATTGCCGTCCTCGTACCAGCCGAGCAGAGGCGTGCGGTCGGCATAGCCGTTGACCCTGTCCCAGCCGAGGTGATAGCTGCTTCTCCAGAGAGAACAACTCTGAA
>ENA-UOYA01002959-UOYA01002959.1-activated-sludge-metagenome-genome-assembly--contig:-NODE-2959-length-15627-cov-5.349152_pt1 | contig 15627 bp, 15 predicted proteins | sample MGYA00238163_ERZ764804 | MGnify/ENA primary metagenome ERZ764804 (study PRJEB28919, sample SAMN05720223) | activated sludge metagenome | isolation source: Anaerobic digester | place: Hong Kong...
TTTTCCAAGACCAATCCATCTTCCCCGCTGCGGTAATAACGCGACCAGATGTCCACTTGCCGGTAGCCCATTTTTTCATACAATCGCAGGGCGGTTTCGTTGTTGCGCCGGACGGTCAGTTTCACGACCGGCATGCCCATTTGCTGCTCGCAAGTGCTGAGCAGGTCGTATGCGATTCCCCTGCGCCGCCAGAAAGGCAGCACACCTAAGGTCAGGATCCAGCCGGTTTTTTCCGCGCGGCGCGCATCGCCGGCGATGAAACCGACCATTTCCTTTTCCACCACCGCTCGCAGCCGCACCACGCCGGGAAAAGTGAGCACGCCCATCAATTCCAACAGCGGCCAGGCGTCTTCTTTGAAACAGATCTTCTCCAGTTCGCTCAAAGCGAACAGGTCGCGCCAGGTGGCCGGTTGGATGGTATAGGGTTTTTCCGCTTGCATGATTTCAACATTATAAATGGATATTCACAGATTTGACTTGACGCGCGTTAAAAATGCTTATACAATGATGGCGAACTTCCTTCGGGGCAGGGTGAGGGAACTGGTTTCCCGATTCCCGATCGGTGGTGATAACCCACGAGCGCTGAAATGCGCAGATCCGGTGTAATTCCGGGGTCGACGGTATAGTCCGGATATTAAAGAAGGTTTTTTTTATGAATTGCCTCGAAACGTAGTTCGTTTTCGAGGTCTTTTTATATACAAAATGGAAACTGCTGAAGTAAAAAATCGAAGCATCAGGAGGTTGAGCGTGGTGATCACCATAGCTCTATTCCTGTTGCTGTGGGAATTGCTGGTGCTGTTGCTACAATTGCCGGCTTTTATCCTGCCGGCGCCCATCCAGGTGGCTGAGCGCTTCGTGCGCGCGTTGAGCGACGGATCGCTGTTGGAACATGGCGCGGTTACCCTGTTGGAAGTAGTTAGCGGCCTTTCCTGCGGGGTTTTATTTGCCAGCCTGCTGGGGTATCTCCTGGCCAAGTCCAGATTCCTGGAAAACGTGCTGCAGCCTTTCCTGGTGGCCAGCCAGGCGGTGCCTACGGTAGCCATTGCGCCCCTGTTGGTGATCTGGTTTGGGTCGGGAATTTTTTCCAAAGTGCTGATATGCGCGCTGACCGTGTTCTTCCCGGTGCTGGTGAACACGGTGGTGGGCTTGCGCGCCGTGCCGGAAAATCTGCGCGATCTGATGCGGTCCATGCGCGCCACGCCCTGGCAGACATTTAGCCAGTTGGAACTCCCGGCTGCCTTGCCAATTCTGCTGGGCGGCTTGCGTATCGGCGCCACGCTTTCGGTGATCGGCGCGGTGGTGGGGGAATTGGTGGGTTCGGACCGCGGGTTGGGGTTCTTAATCAATGTCGGGCGCGGCCAGTATGATACCGCTCTGGTTTTCGTGGGCGTGCTGACGTTGGTTTGCCTGGCAGTGCTGCTGTATTCCCTGGTTGTTTGGCTGGAAAAGAGATTGTTGCGTTGGAAACTGGATTAAGGAAGGATTTTAACGATGAAAAAGACATTGAATTTTATCCTGTGTGGGATCATCATGCTGCTGGCATCTGCTTGTTCATCCCAAAAAGTGAGCGCGGTGCGCCTGCCGCTTGGATACATCCCCAACGTGCAATTCGCACCCCTTTATGTAGCAATTGAAAAAGGGTATTTTTCCGAAGAAGGCATCCAGGTGGAGCTGGATTACAACATGGAAACGGATTCGGTGGCGCTGGTGGGTTCGGACGAACTGCAATTTGCCATCGTGTCCGGCGAGCAGGTGCTGCTGGGGCGCGCCCAGCAATTGCCGGTGGTGTACGTGGCCGCCTGGTATGAGGATTACCCGGTGGGTATCGCCGCCCTGAAGGAGCAAAACCTGCGTTCTCCACACGACTTAAAAGGCAAGACCATCGGTTTACCCGGCTTGTACGGCGCCAGTTATATCGGCCTGGAAGCCCTGCTGCATGCCGGCGGGTTAAGCGATGCCGACGTTACCCTGCAATCGATCGGGTATACCCAGGTCGAATCCCTGGCTAACCGGGTGGTGGATGTGGTAGACATCTACACCAGCAACGAACCGATCCAGCTGCAAGCCAGGGGTTATGAGGTCGATGTCCTGCCGGTTTCGGATTACCTGTCGCTGGTAGCCAATGGGCTGATCACCAATGAAAAAACGATGGAGGAGGATCCTGACCTGGTGCGCGGGATGGTGCGCGCACTCACGCGCGGGGTCACCTACACGGCTGAACACGCGGATGAAGCTTTCCAAATCTGCAAAAAATATGTGGATAACCTGGCTTCCCTTACGCCTGAAGAACAGGAAGTGCAGCGCCAGGTGTTGGAAGCTTCCATCAAAATCTGGCAGGTCGAACGGCCGGGTTATAGCGACCCGCAAGCCTGGCAGAATATGCAAGATTTACTGCTGCGCATGGAGCTGCTTTCCAGCCCGCTGGATTTGAGTGCCGCTTACAGCAACACTTTTTTGCCTGAATGAGACAATGACCGCTTCAACTGCCAGCGTGATTTCCCTCCAGCACATTCAGATGACTTTCCACGATCAGAATGGAGAGTTGGAAGTGCTGCGGGATATTCAGGTGGAAATCCGTCCGCAGGAGTTTTTATGCGTGCTGGGTCCTTCCGGCTGCGGAAAGTCCACCTTGCTGCGGATGCTGGCGGGGTTGTTAGCGCCAACCGGCGGCCAACTGCTCAAAGCGGACAATCAGCAGCTAAGCGTAGGGCTGGTCTTCCAGCAAAGCAACCTGATGCCCTGGCGCACCGTGCTGGATAACATCCTGCTGCCTTTGGAGTTGCGCGGGGTGCCGCAGGATGCGGCGCTGCAAAAAGCGCAGGACTTGATCGAATTGGTCGGCCTGCAGGAGTTCACCAACGTCTGGCCGGAATCCCTGTCGGGTGGGATGGCCCAGCGCGTGGCGATCGCACGCGCTCTCATCCAGGACCCTGACTTGCTGCTGCTGGATGAGCCCTTCGGATCGCTGGACGCTCTGACCCGCGAAAAGATGGGGGCGGAGTTGCTGCGCATTTGGCAGGCGCGCCGCAAAACGGTGGTTATGGTCACGCACTCAATCTCCGAGGCTCTGCTGCTGGCCGATCGTGTACTGGTGCTCAGCCAGCGGCCGGCGCGCGTGCTGCTGGATTTGCCGGTCAGGCTGCCGCGCCCGCGCGGCGAGGAGGCCCGCTATTCCGCTGAATTTCAGGCCATGGCAAAACAAATTCGCGGCGCGATCAGCGTTTAGGGATTCCCCTATGCAAGGGTTAGGATTGTGGTTTAATTGCCTGAAATATGCCGCAGGAGTTGTCTATGCAATTATTAGAGGATCGCATCGCGAAAGAAGCTCGAAACCTGGGGGATGGAATTCTCAAGGTCGATGGATTTATCAATCATCAGGTTGATCCTGAGTTAATGGAAGCTTGCGGGAAGGAATTCGCGCGGCTGTTTGCCGGCGTGGGCGCCAGGCGCATCCTCACAGCCGAGATCTCGGGTATTGCTCCCGCATTGATGACCGCGCGATATCTGAATTTACCGGTAGTCTATGCTCGAAAGAAGAAACCGGTCACCATGTCGGATACAGTCTACCTGACCGTAGCACCTTCGCATACCAAAGGCGTAATGACCGAGTTGATTGTCTCTCCCGATTTTTTGCCCCGCGAAGAACCAGTCTTGATCATCGATGACTTTTTAGCCAGCGGTGCGACCATCATGGGATTGGTGCGCCTCATCCAGGCCGCCGGCGCGCCCCTGGTGGGAGTGGGTGCCTTGATCGAGAAAGAATTCGAGGGCGGACGGGAAGCCCTGGCATATTTGAATGTTCCCGTGCATGCGCTGGCTTCCATAAAATCGATGGAGAATGGCGAGATTCTCTTTTCGGATCGGCAAGAATAACCGCTCTTATTTAAGCAAAATCCAAAAAACTCTGAATTGTTAAACCTAAACCGGGAGCTTGAATGCTCCCGGCGGGTCGGAAATGGTTCCGGCTGCCTGCAACAGGCTTGCCAGATCCCTTGTCCAACGGTCAGCCGCGGCTGCCGCGCTAACCGCTCCTTCCCGTTGGGTGTTGAGATCGCATCCTCATTGCTTGGATGGTGGCTGTAAACCTAACAGGCTCATGGCCAGAAAGATAAATCCGAGAAATCCAATTACGAGATTTGTAAAAATAGCCATGGCTCTCCTCTTCCTGCCTTGACAGGCTTCCCATTGGTTTTCCAATGCGGCGCGGCAGCCTGTCTGCGGCATTTCAATAATAAGACCTGTAAATTAAGGTGCAATAATCGTACCTGTATCTACTTAACGCAAAAATACGAAAAAAGTTTCCGGTTTTGTGAAGTTTTTGTGGAATTCTTTAAGACCAAATGCCGGCGATGGGCTGCCCGCAATCAGGGCAGGTGCCTTGCGGGGTGACCCGGTTGCTGCGCACCAGGTAACCCGTGCGCCGGATCAACACAGCATGGCATTTGGGGCAATGTGTATCTTCCAGCGAGCCGACCCGGCCCGGCAGGTTGCCGGCATACACGTAATGCAGCCCGGCTTCCTGTCCGATCTCGGCGGCGCGCTGCAGCGTTTCACTGTCGGTGGCGGTCGCCTCCAGACGCTTGTACATCGGATGAAATGCGGTCACGTGCCAGGGAATGTCGTTTGATACAGAAGCGAGATAGCGCGCCATTTCCCACAGGTCTTCGTTGCTGTCGTTGAAACCCGGAATGACCAGCGTGACCACTTCCACCCACATACCCAGTTCGCGCGCCAGGCGGATGGTATCCAGAACGATTTGCAGCGAACCGCCCAGTTCGCGGTAAGCTGCATCGGTCATGCACTTCAAGTCGATCTTGTACCCGTCCAGATATGGCTGCAAGGCATGCAGCGCTTCCGGCGTGGCGAAACCGTTGGAGACGTACGCGCAGCGCAGCCCTTCTTTTTTGGCGGCTTTGAAGATCTCGATTGCCCACTCGCTGGTGATGAGCGGTTCGTTATAGGAAGATGCCACAGCCTTCGCGCCGCTGCGCACAGCATAGGCGGCCAGGTCGCGCGCGCTCACCTGCTGGATGTAAGCCAGGCTGTTGTCGCACGCCGGATCGCGCAAGGTTTGCGAGCTGACCCAGTTTTGGCAGAAATCGCAGTGGAAGTTGCAGCCCAGCATGCCGAAAGTCAGCACGTCGCTGCCCGGCAGGAAGTGGGCGAACGGTTTTTTCTCGATAGGGTCCACGTTGGCGGCTGCCACGTAACCCCAAGGCACGTAGAGCTGACCATCGCGGTTGAAGCGCATCAGGCAAACGCCGCGCTTGCCGGGATGGATGCGGCAGCGATGCGCGCAAGCCTGGCAGCGCACAGCGCCGCCGGACTCTGTGCTGTACAGAAATCCGGTTTTCGTCAGGGAATCCAGTTTTTCCTGAACTGTGCTCATGCGATTTAAAACCTCTATTTATTCTAAACCATCTGCGGTTTGGAATATCAACGCTTGCGCAACAGGTAATGGGGTTATTTGGATTGCGAACTGGGGTTGATCACGTTGGTCAGGTGCAGGATGTAGCGGTCGCCGCGGTAGTACCCTTCGGTGTATTCCAACGGTTCGTCATACTGGTCGAAGGCGGTCGTGTGGAAATAAAAAACCGGATCGCCCTTTTGAATACCCAACAACTCAGCTTCTTCTGCCGGGCACTTGATCGACTCGATCACCTGTTGGGAGTATTTCGGCCAGACCGCGAACTTCTTAGCCAACATTTCGTATAAGGATTCATTCGCCAGGTTGACCGATAGAAAATCTTTGTACTTTTTGTAATCCATGTAGACAACCTCAAGCGCGATGCGCTTGTTATTGCCTTTTCGTAGCCGCTTGAGCAGGATGGCGTCATCGCCTTCGTTGATCTTCAGGGCTTTGGCGACCGCCGGGCTGGCCTTGACGACTTCAAAATTGAGAATGTCGGAGGTGGGCACCAGGCCGCGCATGCGCATGTCCTGGGAGAAACCGGATACCCTTTCGATCTGCTTTTCAATGCTGATCTCGGAAACGAACGTGCCGCGTCCCTGAATGCGCTCCAGCTTGCGCTCGTTGACCAGATCACCGATGGCCTGCCGGATGGTGGTGCGGCTGATATTGAACTGTTCGCTCAATTCCAGTTCGGAGGGAATTTGCGTGCCTGCTTCCCACACCCCTGTTTCAATCTGCTCCTCGATGTAGGATTTCAATTGATAATAGAGCGGTATGGGGCTCTTGCTATCCAGTTTTTCAATACGTTCGCTCAAAGCAACCTCGAATGAATTAATTGTAATCGAACTTGCTTGTTTTAAGAATAACCAGAATCAATTGCCGATATCCATAGTATAGACTATAATTGTAGTAACAACACGACATCATGACATAAATTATCTACCTAATTATTTTCTTGTGCTGATAATTGAGTCTATATCGGTAAAAAATCCTGAAAAACGAGGTTCCTATGTTAACCAAAGGCAACGATTTTTTTGATAGAAGCATGGAAGTATTGAAACAGATCCGCGAAACCCAGGCGCAGGCCATCGAAACTGCCGCCGATTGGATCAAGGACTCAATCGAACAGGGCGGTGTCTGGCATGTGTTCGGCAGCGGGCACAGCCACGCCATGTGTGAAGAACTTTTCTACCGAGCCGGAGGATTGGCGCCGGTGAATGCCATCCTGGACGTGAACCTGTCGATGTTCGGCGGCGGGTCGCCCACCCGCGGTACCAACCTGGAGCGGCTGGAAGGCTATGCCAAGATCATCATGGCCAGTTACGACCTGCGTAAGGGCGAGGTGCTGCTGGTGGTCTCCAATTCGGGCATCAACGCTGTCCCGATCGAGGTGGCCATGATCGGAAAAGAACGCGGGTTGAAAATCATCGCCATGACCAACCTGACCCAATCGCGGGCTGCCCAGAGCCGCCATTCGAGCGGAAAGAAACTCTACGAAATCGCCGACCTGGTGATCGATAACTGCATTGATGTGGGAGATGCCTGCGTTGAAATCGCTCCGGGTTTGCCCAAGGCTTCTTCGCTTTCCACGCTGGCCGGCGCGACCATCGTTCAGACCATCGTGGCGGAAGTCGCGGCGCGCATGCATGCCGACGGCTTCGAGCCGCCCATTTGGACCAGCGCCAACGTTCCCGGCGGCGACGAGCGCACCCGCTTGTTGTACGACCGCTTCGGCGGGAAACGCTATATTTGCGGTTAAACTAACAGGCGCCGGTGATCCGGCGCCTGCTCTTAACTTCTGATTATCTCCCGCAAAGCCCAGGCGACCCCGCCCTCGTCGTTAGTGGGGGCGATCAGGTCGGCTTCAGCTTTTAATTCCTCAGGAGCGTTGCCCATCGCGATGGAAAAATGACTGGCTTTGAACATATCCAGGTCATTCAGCCAATCGCCGATCACCGCGATCCTTTCCAGTGGGATATTCCTGACATTTGCCAGCGCTCTCAACCCCGAACCCTTGTTGATCCCTTTTGCCAATATGTCGACGGAATTCGGGCCGGACATGGCAAGATTGAATGATAATTGGAGGCTCTCAATTTCCGCGAGCGCTGCCTGAATGGCTTCCGGTTCGCCGACGAGCACTGCTTTGATGGGGTTTTCGTCGATAACCTGCATCAAATCATCCACTTTGCGGTTGTTGAATTTAGCTGCCCGATCCTGGCTTTCCTTTTCATCAACCGCTTTCTCGTATGCCGAATATTCCAAATTCTCGAGGACGAGCAGCGCATCCTGCCTGCGGCAAATCCGGATCAATTCGGCAGTTTCATCTTTCGGTAATGGATGCCACTCGATCGTCCGGGAGGTTTTAATATCGTAAAGAACTGCGCCGCCGCAGCCGACGATCAATCCATCCAGCCCAAGTTCGCTGACAATGAATGTCACGCCTCCCAGATTGCGGCCGGTGATCAAGGCGATTTCCACCCCCGTGGCTTTTACCTGATCGATGGCTTCCTTGGCGCCATCCGAAATGGTCTTGTCGGTATTCAGCAATGTACCATCGCAGTCGATAGCAACCAGGTCGAATGACCTGTTCTGTTTGTTTTTCATTTCAGGAATTTCTCTTATGGAGCTTTCTTTTTAAAAATTGATTCAAGCCGGGGTGATTGTCTAACCCCAAAACGCAATCAGTCGTTCATTATAATATGTCCGTCATTTTTATGTTCGGGATTCTCAAACTATCGGAGATGGTCACGTTTCTCATTGTTTTTCCCGTTTGAACTTCAATATTTTTCGTAAAGCCCAAGCCAGGCCGCCTTCATCATTGGTCGGGGCGATCAGGTCGGCCTGCGTTTTCAATTCAGCGGGAGCGTTGCCCATGGCGATCTTGTATCCACCCACGTTGAACATATCCAGATCGTTCAACCAATCGCCGACTACGGCCACGCGCTCCAAGGGAACGCCCTGAATGTCGGCCAGCGAACGCAGGCTCACGCCCTTGTTCACACTCTCCGGAAGGATGTCCGCGGAAAAAGCATCCGCAAACACAAAATTCCCGAATAGTCCTCTTCTCTGAATTTCGTCAATCACACTGCTGACGTTCTCTTCCCCGATGACCATAGCTTTGACCGGTTCGGTCTGTATTTCGGACAGTAAATCGGATACCCTGCGGCGGTTGTATTGATGCAGGCTGTTCAGGTGCTCCATCAACGCACTGGTTTTTTCGTAAATGGCATAGTGTAAATATTCCAGGTACAGCACGGATTGGTAATCGCGGCAAATCTTGACCAGTTCGATAGTTTTGTCCATCGGCAAGGTGTGCATTTCCAGGGTTTTGCGCGAATGCTGATCGTAAATGAACGCCCCGCCGCAGCCCACCATCGGCCCGCTTAATTCGATGGCGTCGAGAATGAAGCGCACGGCGTCCACGTTGCGCCCGGTGATCAGCGCTGTTTGAATGCCGGCTGCGTTGACCTCCGCGATGGCTTTCGCGGCGCCCGTGGAAATTTCTTTCCGCGAATCCAGCAGGGTGCCGTCGCAGTCGATCGCCACCAGCTCGATAGCCGTTTGTGGATTTTTCATCATGATCAGTTACCCTGCAAAATCAAATTTTTGAGAACACGATCCGCCCTGTGATCATGGTCAATAATGGATTGTAATCCTCATTCAGGATAACCAGGTCGGCGTCATAACCCGCTGCCAGGCGGCCCTTTTTCACGTTCAGGATCTCCGCCGGCACTGTGCTGGCCATGCGCACCGCCTCGCTAAACGAAGCCACCTCCTTCTCGACCAGGACTTTGAGCGAACGGTTGAGCAATTTATATGCCCCCGCCGGGCGCCTGTCCGGCAGAATGCTGATCTCGCCGTCCGTGCCGATGTGCAGCCCGCACCAATCCATTTCGGTGCCGGCCGGCATGCCCGCCAAAGGCACGGCATCGCTCACAATGCTGATCCTGTCGATGCCCTTTGCTTTAATCAACAGGCGCATCAAGGGCGGCAGCACGTGAAAGCCGTCGGCGATCAGTTCGGCGTAAATTTGCGGGCTGTCCATGATGGCTGCCAGCGCACCGGGGTTGCGGTGGTGCAGCGAAGGCATGGCGTTGTACGTGTGCGTGCTGTGCTTCAGACCCAATGCCACCGCTTGCATAGTCAAATCGTAGCTGGCGTTGGTATGGCCGATGGATGGGATGATGCCTTGCTCTTTCAGCCAGGGGATCACCTCCAGCGACCCCGGCAATTCCGGCGCGAATGTCACCATGCGCAGCCGGCCCTGGGAGGCTTTGATAAACAGCTCGATATCCCCTCGGGTGATCGGATAGCAGAGTTCCTCCTGCGAGAAAGGCGAGCGGTCCGCGGCGATCCAGGGACCTTCCATGTGAATGCCCAGGGGTTGGGCGCCTTCCTGCATGTTTTGCATATCCTCCGCAATCTGCGCGATGGAACGCAGCAGTTCGTCGTGGGTCATCACGAAATGCGTGCTGGGAAGGAAAGCCGTGGTGCCTTGGGTTGCCAGGTAGCGCGCCGCGCCGGGGGTGCCGCCGGCCGAAATATCGAACCCGCCCGCGCCGTGAATGTGCGTGTCGATCAATCCCGGAATGACCTTTTTTCCGAGCGCGTCGATAATTTGCGTATCCGGGGGCAGGGAAGCCGTTTTGCCGGAATGGACCGCTGTGATCTTTTGCCCCTCGATCAGGATTAAACCGTTCACGATATACTGATCGGGAGTGTATATATCCGCATTTTCTATAAGCGTGTTCATCATTTTTCAGTTTACTTGAAATAAGCAGGTATATTTTTGTCGCATGAACGAATGGGAAGCCTTATAAAGTGATGATTTTTATTTTGACAAGCCCATCGTTCGCCTTTATACTCTGTGAAGTTGTAGGTACATCACGACATAATTATATTCTATAAGAGGGCTGCATGACGAACAATGATTGGTCGCAAGATGAGATCCTGGATTTGAAAAAGAAATGCCTGGAAGTCCGGCGCAACATCCTTGACCTGACTTTCTATGGCAGCTCCAGCCACCTGGGCGGATCGCTTTCCTCCGTGGAAATCCTCACCTGCCTGCTGTTCAGGATCATGAGCATCAATCCCGACCTGCCGCAGTGGGGAAAACGCGACCGCCTGGTGATCTCCAAGGGGCACGCCGCCCCGGGCATGTATGCCGTCATGGCCGCCCGGGGCTTTTTCCCGGCCGAGGAATTGAAAACCTTCGGCAAGAGCGGCACACGTCTGCAAAAGCACCTGGACATGCACAAACTGCCCGGCATCGATGCCTCTTCCGGCTCGCTCGGGCAGGGGCTTTCCATCGCCGCGGGTATGGCGCTGGCCGATCGCATGGATGGAAAAGAACGCTTCACCTATGTGTTGATGGGTGATGGGGAAATGCAGGAAGGCCAAATCTGGGAAGCCGCCCTGACCGCTGCCCAGCACAAGCTTGACAAAATCATCGCCTTCGTGGACGACAACCAGATGCAGGTGGACGGTTTCACCAAAGATATTCTCAACGTCGAACCGCTTGTGCAAAAATGGGAGAGCTTCGGCTGGCACGTGCAGCGCATCGACGGCAGCGATGTGGAGCAGATCCTTAAAGCCGCCGCGCTCGCCAAATCCGTGCAGGGCAAACCGCACGTGATCATCGCGGATACCATCAAAGGCAAAGGCTTTGATTTCATGGAACTTCAAGTGGAATGGCATTCCAGGGGGCTTACCGAAGACGAATATCGTTCCGCCGTAAACCAGTTGGCTGCCGCGGAAGCCGTTTTGACTGCTCAGACGGGGAAAGGAGCCTAGGCATGTACCCAAAAATCGATAAGCCTTACGGAGCCGGTTTGCTCAAACTGGCGGAAACGCACCCCGAACTGGTGGTGATCGACGCCGACCTTTCGCGGGCGTGCGACACGGGCGATTTTGCCCAAAAATACCCCGAACGCTACTTCAACCTGGGTGTGACTGAAGCCAACATGATCGGGGTCTCCGCCGGCCTGGCGCTTTCCGGCAAGCTGGTGTTCAGCGCCACCTTCGCCTGCTTCATCACCCAACGGGTGTACGACCAGGTCGCCATCTCCGTGGCATACATGCAGAACAACGTCAAGCTGTGCGGCATCGAAGCCGCCCTCACCTCCGGCTCGAACGGCGCCACTCACCAGAGTATGATGGACCTGGCGCTGATGCGTGCCCTGCCTAACATGCGCGTGTACGATCCCGTGGACGCGGTCTCGTTGAACGCGGTCATGCATTACGAGGCCGATCATCCTGGTCCGGCCTATCTGCGCGGCATTCGCAAATCCGGCCCGGCCATCCTCGACCCGGCCGCGGCCGCCGACCCGCGCAAGGCGCTTATCCTGCGCGAAGGCCGGGACGCGACCGTCATCGCCAGCGGGATCATGCTGGAACGGGCGTTGGCGGCGGTAGACGAATTAGCTAAAACTGGTATAGAGGTGCGCGTGGTGGCGCTTTCCTGCTTGAAACCAATTGATGAAGAAACCATCCTGCGTTGCGCCGCTGAAACCGGCTGCATCGTCAGCGCCGAGAACCATACCGTTATTGGCGGGCTGGGATCCGCGGTTTCCGAGGTTGTCGGCGAAGCCTGTCCCGTGCCGGTCGTGAAGGTCGGCATCCACGACGCTTTCGGCGAGGTGGGCAGCGCGGAATACCTGGCGGAGAAATTCCGCATTGGCGTCCCCGATATCCTGGCCGCGGTCAATAAAGCCGTTGAATTGAAGAAAAAATAAAAAATTAAGGAGTGGTCAAAATGGAACACTATCACATGCTGGATTACATCCACGAAAGCCCCATTGCGCTTGAAAAAACTTTAAAGGAAAACGAGGCCGCCATCCGCGCGATCGCCCAAAAAGCCAAAGAAATGAACGTGGACAAGGTCGTCCTGTCCGGCGTGGGCAGTTCCTACACCTCCTGTTTGATGGCGCTGCCGCTCTTCCAGGTGCATTGCCCCTTTCCGACCATCGTGATCAATTCCGAGGAGACCGGTTATTACGCGCAGCGCTGGATCGACGCCCACAGCCTGGTGGTGGTGGTTTCCCGCTCGGGCGAGCGCGGCGCGGTGATTGACACGCTGCAAGCCGCCAATGATGCCGGCGCGCTGGGCGTAGCCGTGACCGGCGTAGCCGACAGCCTGCTGGCGCAGACTTCCAAATTATCCCTGATCACGCAGGAAGGCCCGGAAATCACCTTCCCTAAGACCAAGAGCGTGAGCGCCTGCGTGGCCACGCTCATGCGCCTGGGGTTGGCGCTGGCGTGCCCGGAGGATAAAGCCGCGCAGCAGCGCCTGGAAAAACTGAGCCTTCTGTCCGCCGAAATGAAGGGCTTCATCGAGAGCATCGAGCCCCAACTGCTGGCGCTCCTGCCCAAAATTGCGGAGCATAAACTGATCGACGTGGTGGGAACCTGCAGCAATCACGGCACCGCCCTGGAAGCCGCCATCAAGGTGCAGGAAGCCACATATATCCCCACGCGCGGCGACAGCACTGCCGGCCTGCTGCAAGGACCGGTGGGCGCGTTGAATAAAGACTGGCTGGTGTATGCCCTGGTCATGCCTCAGGACGTTGAATTGAGCAAACAACTGCTCAAACTGACACGCGGGTTCCATGCTTACAACCTGGCCGTTCACCCGCAAGGATTGGACCTGGGCGGATTGGCAGATGATGAAATCGTCACCCCCGCTTTCGACGATCCTTATCTGGCCGCCCTGGTTTACCTGCCGGCGGTGCAGCTGTTGGCATATTACTGGACAGTCCGGCGCGGCATGAACCCGGACGCGCCCGCTTCCATGGAATCCATCCTGCAGACCATTCTCCCGCCCGGCCGCCAGGAACCGGAGATGCGCAAGTAAGATTGCCCGGATTGAACTGCAAAATAGGAGGGTTGGCATGAAGGAAAAGAAGCGTTTCACGCTGGACCAGGTTGGCTACCTGGTGGCGGATATCCAAACCGCTGCCGGTCAATTGGAGGACCTGTTGGGCATCGGCCCGTTCGAGATCAGCGAGTGGCCTGTAGAGGGCAATCAGCCGGATTCATACCTGGACGGGCAGCCGGCGGATTGGCGCATGGATATCGCTTTCGCGGACGTGGGCAGCGTGCACCTCGAACTGATCCAGCCGATAGCGGGCAACCCGCAGATGGAGGAATTCCTGGCGCGCTGCGGTTCGGGTTTGCATCACCTGCGCTTCAGCGTGGACGATTTCGACCAGGCGGTGGCGGAATTCCAGCGCAAAGGCTACTTGATGATTTCCTGCGGGCGGGGGGTGCACGCCGGCTCGCGCTGGGCTTATTTCGACACGCGGTCCATTCTCAACGGGCTGATCATTGAACTGCGCACCTGCAGCTTTCAACCTGAAAAGGAAGCCGCTCCCTGGCTGGTCCGCTGCGCGCCGGGCACCTAATCATTGTGAATTTGCCCGGTTTTTGGCGGAAAAACATCGCTGGGGTATAATCCACAAGTCCGACCATATCGCGCTTTCAGGAGATTGCCCGTGAACGACCACATGCCCATCTACGTTGGCGATAAAGCCATCGACGAATTCCTTAAATTCTGCAAGGAAAAGGAATATAAAAAATTCTACCTGATCGCGGATGAAAACACCTACCGCGTGCTGGGCGAGCGCGTGCTGACAGCCATCAAAGGTCAGGGTTGGGACGTGCTCAGTCAAATCTTGAATCCGGAACACCTGCACGCCGACGATTTCTCCCTGACGCGCGTTTTCGCAGCCTATGATGCGCAGCCGCGCCTGTTCGTGGCGGTGGGTTCCGGCACCATTACCGATATCACGCGTTTCACCAGCCACCGCTCGCGCAATCCTTTTGTTTCCTTTCCAACCGCTGCTTCGGTGGACGCTTACACTTCCAAGAATGCCCCGGTTACCGTGGGTGGGTTGAAGGGGTCCATCTATTGCCACGCGCCGGTTGCCATTTTCACCGATATCGCGACTGTCTGCGAATCGCCGCGCTTTCTGACCGCTTCCGGTTTTGGCGATTCCATCAGCAAGTTCACTTCTTCCACCGATTGGAAATTCAGCCAGTTGATCTGGGGCTGCGGTTTTAACGACGATATCTACCGGCACGCGCTGCATGCCGCCCGCCAGTCCGCCGAGGCCCTACAGGGCATCCTGCGTTCTGATCCGGAGAGCATGGCCCGCCTGATGGATTCGCAGTTCGAAAGCGGTTTTTGCATGGCTGATTTTGCCAACAGCGCCCCGGCTTCCGGCGGCGAACATCACATCGCCCACTTGTGGGAGATGATGTACCACTGGGAAGGCCGCGATGGTCTGTTCCATGGTCATGCCGTGGGCGTTGCCACCATCATCGAAGCGGAGTGGTACGAACGCCTGCGCGCGCTTTCCAGGGCCGAAGCGGAAGGCTTGCTTAACAAGGCAGTCGTGCCCGATCGGGCAGCGCAGATCAAAGCCATCGAAACGCATGTCCCGCTGATCGCGGAGGAATTGGTGCATGGCAACCCGATCTACCTGCAAATGGCTGATCCGGCTTTGCTCGAACGCAGCCGGCAGCGTATCCTGGAACATTGGGATGAGATCCAGTCTTTGGCGGCCAACGTACCGTCTGCCGAACAGGTGCGGGGCTGGTTGAGGCTGCTGGGAGCGCCGACCACTGCCGCAGAATTGGATATCACCGCCGAGCAGGTGGAAACTGCCAAGAATTACGGCCTGTATCTGCGCGAGCGTTTCTCGATGAATATCATCCGAAAATTATTCGGATGGGAGTAACCTGAAAAGATTTCTTTTCTCGAACAATAGACAATCAACACTATAATGGACAGAAATGGACGCCAAATCTGTTGCTACGCTTGAATTTAATAAAATTTTGGAGCGCCTGAGCGGCTATGCCGCTTTCAGCGCCTCCGCCGCACTGCTGCGCGCCCTGCGCCCAACCAACGATTTAATCCTGGCGCAAGAACGCCAGGCCCGCACCAGCCAGGCCCGCCGCCTGTTGGCAGAATTTCCTGAAACGAGCATCGGCGGCGCACGCGATGTGCGCCCGCAGGTGGAGCTGGCCGGGCGTGGCGGCGTGCTGACGCCGCAGGATTTGCTGGACGTCAAAGCTACGCTGATCTCCAGCCGCGATCTGCAGCGCTTCTTCAGCAAGCTGGAATTCGAATGCCCCCACTTGCAAGCCATCGCAGCCGACCTGACCCCGCCGCCCGGGCTGATTGAAGCCATCACACAAACCATCACGGAAAA
>ENA-UOYA01002960-UOYA01002960.1-activated-sludge-metagenome-genome-assembly--contig:-NODE-2960-length-15626-cov-7.412369_pt1 | contig 15626 bp, 9 predicted proteins | sample MGYA00238163_ERZ764804 | MGnify/ENA primary metagenome ERZ764804 (study PRJEB28919, sample SAMN05720223) | activated sludge metagenome | isolation source: Anaerobic digester | place: Hong Kong...
GGCCCTCTCGATGGTCTCCCGGGTTTTCGCCGCATCGGCCTGCACCGGCAATAGATCCCAGAAGAAGGAACCTTGCACTTCCTCGGGGCTGTAGCCGGTTGCCTGCCGGCCGGCTTGGTTGATGTGCCGCACCTTGCCGTCCGCGTCTAGCAACAGGACGATTGCACCAACGGAATCGAGCACGGCTTCGGCCTGCACCGTGTCTTCGCGAGCCGCTTCTTCGGCCTTTTTCCGCGCCGTGAGATCCTGCACTACACCGACTAGAATGCTGCGGTGCCCCACCCGCCCTTCGCTTACGAACAACTCCGCCGGAAACGTCGTGCCGTTCCTTCTGCAACCCAACGCCTGCACGCCTACGCCGCCGTTCGCCGTCGACGAGATCGCCGATCCGAACGGATCGGCGTTCTCGCCGCCATTACCCGCGCGCGCGGCGAAAAGTTTGTATGTGCTGATCTTGCGGCCGACGATCTCGAAAGCGCCGTAACCAAACATGCGTTCCGCGGCCAGGTTGAACGCGTCAACCACCCCATCTTGAGTGACCACAATGATGCCCGGCACGGCCGCGTCGAGAATGGCCTCCAGGTAAGACTCCGAGCGATCCATGGCCCGCTCGGCGCGAACTCGCGCGGAACGATGACGCAGGTAGGCCGCCATCAGCACCAGCACCAGAATTGTCAGCACCAGCGAGACAAATAGCGCCAGATCGAGCAACTCTTGCGGATTGAGGTCGGACTGCATTCGCGATCTAACCTCATCCTAATTCAGCCCAACCCCTCAAATCCCCTCGGCAAGCGGCTCTGGTACTAGAGCTTTTGGCCAAATCGTACCAGGCCCGGGCGGGCGAAACCGGATCTGGTATCCTGGGGATTCTCCGAAACGCCATGGCTAGCATTTTCCCCTTCCAGCCTTATCGTTACACGGCGCGCGCCGGCGAGCTTCGGCGCCTGGTGACGCAACCCTACGACAAGATCTCACGCGACATGCGGCAGCGTTACCTCGCTGCCAGTCCGTACAACCTTGTCCGCGTCATACTCGGCGAGCGTTTTCCCGCCGATAGCGAATCGGACAATGTTTATACGCGCGCGGCCGCCTGCCTGGACACTTGGATCGACGGCGGAATCCTGGCTCGCGACCCCGCGCCTTCCGTCTACCCCTACTATCAGGAGTTCATCTCGCCGGATTCGGGCGAGCGTATCGTACGCAAGGGCTTCATCGCGCTGGGCGAGGTCGAGGACTATTCGGCGGGCGTGGTGCACCGGCATGAGCAGACGCTCACCGGACCGAAGCAGGACCGGCTGGAACTGCTGCGCCACACCCGCGCGCAGTGCGAACAGATTTTCATGCTCTATCCGGACCCGGAGGGCGCCGTGGACCGTCTGATCGAGGAGGCCGCATCCATCCCGCCACTCGCCGAGGTGGACGACGAGTACGGCACCACGCATCGTATCTGGCGGATCGATGACCCCGATCGCGTCTCTGGGATTCAGCGCCTGATGGCGCCGCGCAAGCTCGTCATCGCCGACGGGCACCACCGTTACGAAACCGCCGTGGCCTTCCGCAACGAAAATCCCGCGCTCGCCGCGGCCGCGCGCGTGCCCGTCGCCTACTTCAACATGCACTCGCCAGGCCTCCGCATCCTAGGCACACACCGCACGATCCACGGCATCGAGGGCTTCGCGCCCGATGCATTTCTCGCCAGCCTGGGCAAGATCTTCCGTCTCACCCCGATCGAGTCGCTCGATGCGCTGCGAGCGGCTTGGGCCGAACCGCACGCCGGCCTCATGCGCATGGGCGTGGCTCTGGGGACACCGCAGGGACTATACCTGGCCGAGTGCGCGCGGGGCGAAGACGCTCTCGACGTCGCCGTTTTGCATTCTCAGGTGATCGAAGGCGTTCTGGGTGTCTCACCGGAAGCCGTGCGCACCGAGCAGTACATTCATTACATCCGCGGTATCGACGTTGCCTGGGCGGAAGTCGCCTCCGGCGCGGCGCAACTCGCTTTCCTGCTCGAGCCCGCCTCGGTGGAACAGGTGGCCCGCATCGCTTTCTCCGGCGGAGTCATGCCGCAAAAATCGACCGACTTCTATCCCAAACTGCTGAGCGGACTCGCGATTTACAGGATGTAGGAGAGAGAGGAGACAGAAGCACGGAGAGCCCGTGCTCCTGTCTTCTGTCTTCTTGGCTTCTGCCTTCTACTTCAACGGCAGTGCCACGGCCTTCCCCGTCCTGATCGACGTCTTGGCTGCTTCAATGATCTCCACCACCCCGACGTTGATATCCAATGCCACCAAGCCTTCAACCGGCTTCTTGTTCTTGATGCAGTACGTGAGGTACTGCGTGGGGCCGGCCATCTCGGGGCCTAGCGCCGGTACGTCGATCTTCGCTTCCGGATCCTTCCCCTTGCGCAGCGTCACGTCGCTCCCGGTCATATAGACGCTGCCCGTGCGTCCAAACACTTCCAGGTCCTGGAAACCGCGTGGCAGGTCCCAGCTTCCCTCGAAGATGCCCATGCCGTCCTTATAGGAAAGCACCATCACGCTGGCGTCCTCGACTTTGGGGAACTCGTCCGGGCGCAGTTGATTCGCAGCGGCGTAGACGGTCTCGGGCCGGCCCTTGTACCACAGCGACCACAGTGCGTTGTAGCAGCCGAAGTCCATCAATGCCCCGGCGCCGTTCTGTACCGGATCGGTCAGCCACAGGAAGAAATGGCGGTTGAGGCCCTCAGGCTTGCCGGGGCCGCCGTGGCCCACGATGCCGCGCAGGCGCCATACTTTGCCGATCTCGCCCGAGTCCGCCTTCGCCTTGGCGGCGTAATTGGTTGGCCACCATGCCATCTGGTAGTTAGTCATCACCTGAATGCCGTTCTTCTGGGCCAGCGCGCGGATGGCCAGCGCATCCTTGTACGTGGACGCGAGCGGCTTCTCGAAAATCACGTGGATCTTGCGCGGCGCGCACGCCTGGACCACTTCGAGGTGACGGTTATTTTCGACGAAGCCCCACACGATGTCGGGCTTCACTTCGTCGAGCATCTTCTTGTAATCGGCATAGTAAGGGACATCCGTCGCGCCGCGGCGCTTGGCTTCGGCGATCAATTCGGGCGCGGTCTCGGCGATACCCGCCAGTTTCACTGGCGCGCCTTGCAGGATGCGGGTCAAGTGCCCCCAGGTGTGCGAGTGCCCCAGCCCGATAAAGGCGATCTTGTACTCTTGCGCCGCTAGCGGCAGCGCGGCCAGACACAACATGAGAGCAATGGTCTTTCTCATCAACGTATTCTCCTTGACTTGATTCTATGCCAAGCCTCGAGGCTGGTTGTCGATCTTCTGCGACGGCCGCGGAATCATCTCCCCGCCGCGCGATCCGGATTGGCAGTCCTGCAGAGCGAGCCAGGCCAGCAGCCGCTCGGTCATGCGCAGGCGCGCATCTCTCGCATTCGGATCGCTCCACAGGTCGTTTTGCTCGCGCGGGTCCTTCACCATATCATAAAGCTGCCCGGCCGGCTCGCCCGGCGTGTGGTAGAGGTTCAGCTTGTAACGCCGGTCTGTGAACATGGTGGCGTGAATCTCGGGATTCGCGTAACCGCCGCCCAGGAAGGTTCCCGAGTTGCGATAGCAGCATACCGCGTAATCACGCGCCCCGGCGGTTCTTCCGGCGCTGAGCGGCACAAGGTCTTGCGATTCCGGTATCAGTTTGCGCGCGTCCTCGGTCAGGCATCCGGCGGCCGACAATACCGTCGCCGCTATATCGTGCGGTTGCACCGGCCAGGAGCAGCAGCCGCCGGCGCGAATGTGCCCAGGCCATCGCATCAGAAACGGAACCCGCACGCCGCCCTCATGGAAATGCGCGCCCTTTACCATCAAACCGTGATCGCCCAACATATCGCCGTGATCGCTGACGAAAACAACCAGCGTGTTGTCTGCGATCCCTTTCTCTTCAAGCGCCTGAAGAATGCGCCCGAATTCCAAATCCATCAGGGCGATGGAGGCGAAGTAGCCGGCACGCATCTTCATCAGGTCGGCGCGCGAAAACTTCGAGAAAGCGCCCAGATAGCCACGTTCGTGCTCGCAGCGTACCCCGTAGGGCTTGCGCGCCATGTCCCCCGAGACGGGCAGCGGTTCGGGAAGCAGATCCGTTCGCACCTTGCCGCGCATCTCCTCCGGGTAGCCGTCGTAAGGATTGTGCGGATCGAAGATGCTGGTGAGGCAGAAGAACGGCTGATCGCGCCGCGCTTCGCGGATGAACTGGATCGTGCGCTCGGCCGCCCAGTGCGTCATGTGCACTTCGCGCGGAGTGTGCGTCAGTTTGCGGCCGAGTTCGCGCAACCTCTCCAGATGCTGGGGCGATACCTTCTCCAACCACTGCCGGTAGCCGTTGAATGGCGATTCCAGGTGAAGCGATGGCTCCATGCACCACTCGTAGCTGTCGAACCCGTCGCCGGGATGCCGGCGCGTGGCCTCGTAAAGGCGTCCACTGACGTGCAGTTTGCCGATGAGCGCAGTGCGATAGCCGTGCGATTGGAGCCGCTTGGTGAACAGTTGCTCGCTTTCCGGCAGGTTATCGTAAAGCCGGTAGACGCCGTGACCCGGCACGCTCTTGCCGGTCAGCATGCTGGCGCGGCTTGGCGTGCAGATGGGGTTGTTTACATAACAACGCTCGAACAACACTCCGTCCGCCGCCAACCGGTCCAGGTTCGGCGTCTCAATGGCGCGCGCCCCGTAACAGCCCAGCGTGTCGAAACGCTGTTGATCCGTCATCAGCACCAACACGTTCGGCCGGCCGTCATCCGCCCGCGCGACAGCGGGCGCCCCGGCCGCCGTGGCCAGAAACTCGCGGCGCCCCATCGCCCCGGTGTGCCTCATCAGACCTCTCCGGTTGTCCGATTTGCAGCCAGCACATCCCGCAGCAGTTCACAGTTCTCCCGCACCTGGTCGGCATGCTTAGGGAACATCCCCACCACGATGGCGTCCTGCGGCTTGGCGTAGCGGAACACAAGTTCCAGGGCCTCGCGCTTGCTCTCCGTGCTCCCGCAATTCCGGCCCGCCGCATACACCTTGAAGATGAGACACGTGCGCGACGTCTGTTTCACCCGTTCTAACATGGGGACGCGGTCCTGGTGGCGGAAGAACTCGCCCGTGAACGGCCCGCCGTTGAGGCGCTCGCACTCCTCGCGCGAGCGGCTCAGGTTGTAGACGCACGTCATGTAGAAATCCACGTCCCAGCCGTTTTCTTCGACGTAATCGATGACTTCCGGGATGTGCGTGCCAAGCCCCACGCGCACGCCCGCGTCGCGCATCACTTTCAGGCGCTCCCGTACCTCCCCCATCTTGCCCGCTTTCCAGAAACGGTCCGTCGCGGTTCCGTGATGGTAGATGCCGATGGCGCCGGCTTCCGCGATGCCGCGGATGTTGGCCGGAATGTCGGCCAGCTCCGAGGCAGTCTGGGCGATCCACTGCAGCCGCCCGCCTCCCAGCCGGTGCTCGTTCAGCATGCGCAGGATGTAACGGTCGCCGCGGGACTGCCAGGTGTTGATCCCGGCCCGCTCGCTGTCGCTGAGCAGCCGCTGGACACGCGCCGTCGTGAAGTAATCGCGCATCTCGGCATCCAGCTCAGCGGAAACGTGCGAATTGCCGGAGATAGGATTCCCGCCCACAATCAGCCTGCTGATTTTGTGGGGCCCGAAAGGCACAAGCGGCACCCCGGCAGCCTGAACGGCCGCCGCGCTGGTCGAGGCCATGAGCATCTCTCGTCGCGACATTCGCATGGGTCCTGTCTTGGGGACCATATTACCTCATAGTTTGCGACTTTCCTCGCAACCGGACATCTAATGCTATTGCCTGGAGCCTGCCGCCTGGATAAAATCGGCGGATCGCAACCCCGGGAAAGATGGTAGATTTAGATCACGAAGAACCGGAGAGCATGCCATGAAACTTCTTGTGCCGCTCGCGTTTCTCCCCTGCACCTTCCTGCTGTTCGCCGCGCAGAGCCCCGTTGAAGAAGCCTTCAGGCTGGAGCGTTCCGGAGACTTTGCCGCCGCGCGGACCGAAATGCTACGCGCCGTGGAAACCAGCCCCGGCGACGCGTCCCTGCTGCGAACCTACGCCGAGTTTCTGGACCGGCACAACAGTCCGGAATGCCGCGCCGCTTATGAGAAGGCCCTGGCGGCCGGTGCGTCGGACACCGCTACCCGGGCGCGTTTGCTGCGCCGTATGGTTGCGCTCGACCTGAAGGCCGGCGACCGTGCTGCCGCGAACCGCCACCTGGCGGACTTTCGCGCTGCCGGGGGAGCCGGGCTCGCCGACAGCATTCCCTCTGTACAGCCGGCCGTGCCCGGCACATCCCCGCACCTGGAAATCCCCGGCCCCTTGCGGTCGTTCGCGCGAATGGCGGCGCTCTCGCCGGACCTGCGCCTGGAAGACGTCATGCCCGCTCTGGCGCGCAACGTGGTTACCAATGGCTACCAGGCCCTGGCCAGCAACGAAGCGCTGGACCAGACCGAATACCTGAAGCTTGTCGTGCGCTACCTTTCCCAGGCGCGCGAGCTCGACCGGCTTTCCGGCGACGCAAAGCAGATCCACATCGCGGCCTGCGAATCCACCCAGACTGCAGAGTTGCTGCGTATCCTCGGCTACCGGATGCGCGGCGGTTGCGGCAGCGACGTGGTACTGGAAACGGTGAACGCCACGCGCGCCTTCCTTACCGTCGACTCAGGATTCCCGCTAGCCGAGCTTGAACAGGCCCTGCGCACCAACCGGCCTTTCACGTACGATTTCAAGCCCGCGCACATCCCGCTGCTTTATCCCGCCGAGTATTGGCTGGGCGCCAAGCCGAAGACGCCCGGTGAGGTCATTGACGCGTTCTTGGGGGATCCCTCCCTATGCCGCCTCTACCTCAGTCTTGCCAAACTGGACAAGCCCACGGCCGACCGGCTGCGTGAGAGCGTGCCCGTACAACGCATCAAGGCATTTGCGCATGTGTTGGATTTCTACGGTGGGATGTTCGAACTCCGCGACGGCAAGGCCCTCACCCCCGGCGGCGAGCGTGCCCGCAAGATGTGGGCGGAATTGGTCGGCGTCGACCCCGACAAGGGCGCCGCGTTCTTCGAGCGCCTCATTGCGAAAGACGACGGATGGATGGCCAGCTTCTTCGATTCTCTCGCGCGCATCCATGGACCCGTCGCACAATACCTCACCGAGCCTGAGCGGATGAAGCGCTTCTACATGGCCGTGCGCGGCCGCGTGACCAGCCCGGGCCCCGCGCGTCCCGTGTTCCGCGCCAACGCCGACATGATGTTGCTCACCACCCGGCTGTGGATGGATGCGGACTCGCGCCCGCATATCCCTGGTTCCGTCGAGGTATGGAAGAATCTGTTCATCAAGCACCCGCACGGAAAGTACGACGGGAAGCTGACCCGCTTGGCTTCGTCCTGGAACGATGCCGATGACGTCGTCGAAGCCCTCTTCGCTTTGTGCCGCAAGGCGGTCGAGAACGAGCCGCTGAAGATCTTCATGGCCCTGACCGACGTGGAGCGCCGGCGCGCGCAGCCGCTTGCGGCGGCTACCGTCGACCGCCTGGCGCGCGAGTACCGCTTCTATGGCTCGCAATACCAGCTGTTCAGCGAAGCGCCCCAGTTGAGCGACCAGAGCATTTTGCTTTACCTGGACACCGCCAGGAACGTCAGCCAGATCAAGGATCAGTTGGACCGTGCGGATGCGGCCGGCGTGCTGCAGTCGCTGGTGGGAATCTGGCAGATCCTCACCCGCCAGCAGCTATTGCCCGCAGGCGAGGTGGATGCCGCGTTTGCCGGCATTGTCACGCCGTTTGGCCAGGTGCGCAATGCCCGTGAGTTGTTCGACGCCGGCCGCGCCGGCGTGAACCTGCTGTTAAAAGCCGCCGGCTCGCCGGCGGATGCGCGCCCCCAGGAGAAACTGCTCGGCCTGCTCGCGGGAGCGCCGTCTGCGGCGGGCTCCGAGGCGCACACGCTCCTCGTCCAGGACATGATGCGCACGTTCGAGGCGCAGCGCCTGGTGAGCCTCAACACACTGTTTGAACTGGCCGACAACCTCGAACGTGTTTCCAAGGGCGAGAAGCTCGACGCGGCGCTGCTCGCGCGCCTGGCTAATCGCATCGCGGAGGTGCAGCCGCCTCGCGCCTCGCTGTCTGGCGCCGAAAAGAATGCCCTCTCCTTTGGATATTGGACCGAGAAACACCTCGACACGCAGCGTAAGCTCAACCTGCGGCTGGCTGTGGAGAAGGCCGGAAACGACGCCGAAAAGCTTCTCGATTTGCGCGGCGCGCTCACGCCGTTCCTGCGCGACACGCTTGTGGGCATGAACTACGCGCACTATGCGCCCCCCGGCGCGCAGATCCTCTACACGAACCCGTTGTTCGTGCGCAGCCACGACTTTCTGGGCATGCAACCATCCCCGCAAACCTGGAAGCAGACCGAGGTGTACGGCACTGGCTGGCCAACCAGCGCCGGAGGCCGGCTTGTGGGCTCCCTTTCCGGCCTTGCCTATGCGCTGGCCGAAGCCGAGCAGAACTTTTTGATTCCGTCCCGCGAACAGGCGCTCATCTGGGGAGACCTGGTCCCGCAAATGATCCTAAGCGTGAAGGTCCCGCGCTGGTGGCGGGTGGAGCCGGTGCAGTTGCGCTGGGTGGGACTGCATATGAATTACGCCGAGTCGCTGGTGGCGGAAGGCGTTTTCGACCCCGGGACCCGCCGGGACCTGCTGGCGGCGCTGTCGATGCAGGCCTCGCCGGCGCGAGTCGGCAAAGTCGCCGGGCTGCTGGAAGCCGGCGACGTGAACGCGGCGCTGGATCAGATCACTCCGTCGGAAATGTACTTCATCTCCCGCCGGGTTCTTCAGCAGAATCCGGCCGGGGGCGGAGTTCTCGCCGACGAGATCCGGCGCCTGGCGGCCTCGGTCCCGGACCGCGTGAGCGACCGGGAGATCTCACGGCTGTTCGGCACCCCCAAACCCGTGCTCACGAATTCCTATCAACCAGAATTGCTGCATCTGCGCACTTTCCCGACCCTGATGGGCTACTCCAGCCGGATTATGGCGGAGAGCTGGGAGTCCACCGTGCTCTACTGGGCCGCGGTGGCCGACGCCGTCAAAGTGGCGCCGGCGCAGTTGAATATTCTGATTCCGGAGTGGACGCAGCAGACCGTGGAGCGGATTTTCGCCACCCATCTGGAGGACTGGCCCGCCCTGCTGCGTTCCATGCGCACGGTAGCGGCAAGCGCACGCGCCAGGTTCTCCCAAGGCGCGGGCGGTGAGCAGAAGGCTTCGCTGGACTAGAATCTGCCCCAACAGGAGGATAGCCATGAAACACTCACGAAGATTCGCATTGCTGGCGCAGATCTCGGGGGCGCTCGCCGCCCCGCCGCGGATGGACGCCCAGGGGCAGGAGCCCATCTTTCGCGTCAAGGTGGACATGGTTGTGCTCAGCTTCACTGTCACCGACAGCAAGGGGCGCTACGTCAACGGGCTGAAACCAAACGATTTCCGCATCCTCGAGGACGGCATCCTGCAGAAGGTTTCCACCTTCGCCGAGGGAAACCGCCCCGCTGTGCAGGTGCTTGAAGGCGGGCAGACCCGCCCCATTATCCCCCCTGCGGTTACCGAGACCGTTCCCGCGGCGGGCGAGCCGCGCAGCGACACTCTGGCGGGCACCAATGTCTTCGTGCTCTTCGACACCAGCAACTACATGTACCGCGGCTTCGTCTACGCTTCGGACGCCATCGCGGATTTCGTGCGCGGCCTGGACCGCGCCGATTCCGTCGCCGTCTACACGTTCAGCCGCAATCTCTCGCGCGTGGCCATGCTCACGCGCAGCCGGACCGATGCCATTACCGGGCTCCGCAAGGCCGTCGCCGGCGACGACGCGGCGCTTTACAACTGCCTGCTTCTCACCTTGCGCGACGCCGCCAAAGTCCCCGGCCGCAAAGTCGTGATCGTCTTCTCCAATGGCCCCGACAACGCCAGCATGCTCGCCCCCGACGACGTGCGCGCCGTGGCCGAGGACGAAGGCATTCCCATCTACGTCATTTCCACGCTGGAAGCCAACCGTGACGCGATATCGAGCAACGTCTTCCGCCGCATCGCTGCCCGTACCGGCGGCAAAGCCTACTTCGCCAAAACCTGGCAGAAGCAAGTGGAGGCCTTTGAGAGCATCCGCGAGGACCTGGGTAACTCCTACACCATCACGTACTACCCGCAACCCAATCCGAACGAGGGCTTCCGCAAGATTTCCGTGGAAATCCCCAGCGACGTGGGCAGGAAGTACCGCGTCCGCGCACGCCCTGGCTATCGTCCCCGCGCGGGATTCTAATAATTATTGATGACCTCCGAACTGATTGACCGGCTGGGCGCGGCTCAGGTCTATGATTTGGAGCAGCCGCGCTACTTCGGAATGCCCGTCTACCCATCGCACAAGCCGGGCTACCACTACGCGCTCCACCGACGGCATCGAGACGCTTACAAGCCGGATCTAAACGGCCAGCGCAGCGGGTCGAGCGGCATGCTGACCATGATGGAGCACACCGGCACGCACATAGACGCGCTCTGCCACCAGGCCTGCGATCTCAAACTGTTCGGCGGCGTGCCGGCCGAAAGCGTGGAGACCGCCGCCGGCTTCACCGAACTGGGAGTGGAACAGATCGCTCCCATCGCCGCCCGAGGCGTGCTGCTCGACGTCGCTGGTTGGAAGGGCGTCTCGATCCTGCCGAGTCTCTACAGCATCCCGGCCGATGAACTAGTTGCGTGCGCCCAGGCGCAACAGGTGGAAGTCCGCGCCGGCGACGTGCTGCTGGTACGCACCGGCTACGGCGCCTTGTGGAACGACGAGGCTGCGTACCTGAATTCGGCCGGCGTCGCGAAGTCCGGCACGCTATGGGCTGCCGAACGCGGAGTGAAGGCCGTCGGCTGCGACAACATGAGCTGGGACACGCCCGGTGAGCGCGACCCCGAAAGCGGGTCCCTGCTGTTCGCGCACGTGTATCTACTGCCCAAAAAAGCCATTTACATCATAGAGAACCTCAACCTGGAAGCCCTGGCCCGCGACCGCCGCTACGAGTTCGCCTTCCTGGCCGCCCCCCTCAAACTGACGGGCGCCACCGGTTCGCCCATCCGTCCCCTGGCCCTTGTCTGACCGGGCAGGCTGCTTCGACAACAGATCACCGCCGGCATTTTCACGCTCCCACGTGTCGCCGCCGGGTGTTATCGCTCTCCACTGTCACCAGCTTCCTCCCCTGTTCCCCACTTGCGCTGTATCTGTCAATCCGCCCGGAGTTGTTATCATTTGACGTGAGAAAGCCATGCGACCGGTTGCTCTGCTGGAGCGAATCAGACAATGTGCGATGCCAGCGGGTGCAGTCGAGTGCCGCGGGACGTGGTTGCGGCAAGAGGGCGAGATGCGTTTCGCTCCCGGCCGCCCATGGATGCCTTTCAAGGCCGAGGAGTGGTTCCGCGGCGGCGGCATAGGGTTCCGGTGGCAGGCGTGGGTGCGCATGGCGCCACTCGTACGGGCTCGTGTCGTCGATTCTTTTGAGGACGGCAAAGGAAAGCTCACGGCCCTGGTTTACGGCGTTGTGCCCGTGGCAAGCTCGCGTGGCCCAGCCACGGACAAGGGCGAGGCAATGCGTGGCTTGGCCGAGCTTCCCTGGTGCCCATCCGCGTTCCGCGAGGCGCCGCAAATCAAATGGGATGTAGCGGAAACCGGCAAACTGTGTGCCACATTCGATGACGGAAGGACCCAGGCGGCGGTCGAGTTTGAGGTGGATGACGACGGAACAGTGCGCGGTGCCGCCACGTCCAGCCGTCCCCGCATGGTTGGCAAGTCGCTGGTGGAAACCGCTTGGTCGGGGACCTTTCGCGAGCATAAGGTGTTCGACGGCGTTCGTGTGCCGGCCATCGCTGAGGTGGCCTGGCATCTTCCCGAAGGGCCGTTTACGTACTGGCGAGCCCGCATTACTGATTTTCACGTTCTCCGCTGACACGGATCCGCTTGAGCGGAAGAATCGTGCGTCCCATCTTTCCGCAACCCGGCAGTCGCCGCCTCGGTAGAATATAGTTGTATGCGCATTCTGGCTGTCCCCTCTCTCCTGGTCTTTGCGATTTCCGTCTGCCTGGCCGGCGATGGTGGGTCAACCCAGCGCCAGAAAGCGCTGGCGCAACTCGACCGCATGGTCGCGAGCCAGCGAGGCATGATGAACATTGCCCCCGCCGAGGGTGAATATCTTTCCAATCTGGTGGTCAAGCTGAACGCCAGGCGCGTTCTCGAAATCGGCACCTCACACGGATATTCGGGCATCTGGCTCGCCCTGGGCCTGAGCCAGACGGGCGGCAAGCTCATTTCGCTCGATATCGACAGGGGCCGTTACGGCGAGGCCGTGGAAAATTTCCGCCTCGCCGGCCTCTCCTCTTACGCCGACCTGCGGTTGGTTGATGCCCTCAAAGAGGTCCCCAAAATCGACGGACCGTTCGACCTCGTCTTCATCGACGCCTGGAAACCCGACTACGCCCGCTATCTGAAGATGGTGCTGTCCAAGATGCGCCCCGGCGGAGCGATCGCCGCTCACAACGTAAAATCTCAAGCGTCCGAAATGGAAGATTTCCTCGAGGAAATACGGACAAATCCTGCACTTAAAACTGAATTCATCACTGTAGGCCCGTCCGGACTATCCATCAGCTACGTCCGGTAGTGGTACTTGACAAAAAAACGGGGGCGGCACGCGCCGGAGGGTGAAAACCTCGTCCGGGCCGCCCGCAAAGTGATGCACTGTATATAGATAAAGTTCTTGACGAGCCCCTATATATTGGGGTATCTCTGACAGTGCGGCTTTTTTCTCTGGACAAGGATTTCAACATGGGTCAGCTAAGCGTCAACCTCAGCCCCAGAGCTCAACAGCTCCAGGGCACTTCTCCTAAACCGGCGCGTACCGGTGTCTCGTTCCCCCGCCACTTCACTGCCGGGCTTGAAGCCGGCAGGACTCCCTACGATGAAATTCAGTGGGATTTGCGCACCGCTTCTATTGGAAACGAGAAGGGCGCGGTAATTTTCGAGCAGCGCGATATCGAGATCCCCGCCGACTGGTCGCAGACCGCCACCAACATCGTGGCCAGCAAGTACTTCCATGGCAAGCTCGGGTCGCCCGAGCGCGAGCACAGCGTTGCGCAACTGGTCCATCGCGTGGTGGATACCATCGCCGATTGGGGTGCGCACGGCCAGTACTTCGCCGCGCCGGAGGACGCTGAGAACTTCCGCCTGGAACTGACCCACCTCATGCTGACGCAGAAGGCCTGCTTCAACTCCCCGGTTTGGTTCAACGTTGGCGTGAAGGAGGCACGTGGTTACGGCTGGTACTACGACGAGACCACGGACACCATCTGCCAACTGGAGAGCGGCCAGCCGCGGCCGCAATGTTCGGCCTGCTTTATCGTCTCGGTGAAAGACTCGCTTACGTCGATCCTGGACCTGGCCAAAACCGAAGGCATGCTGTTCAAATGGGGTTCCGGCACGGGCACCAATCTGTCCACGCTCCGCGAGGAGAATGCCATCCTTTCCGGCGGAGGCCGCGCTTCCGGCCCCCTCAGTTTCATGAAGGGCTTTGACGCCTTCGCCGGCGTCATCAAGAGCGGCGGCAAAACGCGGCGCGCGGCCAAGATGGTCATCCTGAATGCCGACCATCCCGACATCGAAAAGTTCATCTGGTGCAAGGCCAAGGAAGAAAAGAAGGCCCACACGCTGATCGACGCCGGCTACGACCCTTCGCTGGACGGTGACGCTTACAGCTCCATCTTTTTCCAGAACGCCAATAACAGCGTGCGCGCCACCGACGAGTTCATGCTCGCGGTGGTCGAGGACCGCGAGTGGTGGACCCGCGCCGTGCTGGGCGGCCAGCCGGTGAAGCGCTACAAGGCCCGCGACCTGATGCACATGATCGCCGAAGCCACCCACCAGTGCGGCGACCCCGGTATGCAGTTCGACACCACCGTAAACCGCTGGAATCCCTGCAAAACCACCGGCCGCATCAACGCTTCCAATCCTTGCTCGGAGTATATGTTCGTGGACGACTCCGCCTGCAACCTGGCCAGCATCAACCTGATGAAGTTCGTGGGTCCGGACGGCCAATTCGACGTCGAGGCCTTCCGCCATGCCGTGGACACCATCATCATGGCGCAGGAAATCATCGTCGATAACGCCAGCTACCCCACCGAGAAGATCGCCGCTAACTCGCACAAGTTCCGCCCGCTGGGGCTGGGATTCGCCAACCTTGGCGCGCTGCTGATGTCGCAGGGCCTCGCCTATGACAGCGACCGCGGGCGAGATTTTGCCGCCGTCATCACGGCCGTCATGTGCGGGCAGGCCTACCTCACCAGCGCCCGCATCAGCGAAGCCGGCGGCCCGTTCGCCGAGTATCGCAAGAACGAGGATTCGTTCCTCGAAGTGATCCGTATGCACCGGGAGGCGGTGAACCGCATCGACCCGAAGCACGTGCCCGCGTCCCTGCTCGCCGGCGCCAGGGAATGCTGGAATGCAGCTTACGATTTGGGCCGGCGGGCCGGCTTCCGCAACGCGCAGGTCACGGTGATCGCTCCCACCGGCACCATCGGTTTCATGATGGACTGCGACACCACCGGCATCGAGCCGGACCTGGCGCTCGTGAAATACAAGAAACTGGTCGGCGGCGGCGTGATCAAGATCGTCAACAACACCGTGCCGCAGGCGCTCATCCGCCTGGGCTACACGCCCGAAGAGGTGGAGGAGATCGTCAGCCACATCGACTCCACCGGCACCATCGAAGGCGCTCCCCACCTCAACGAAGAGCACCTGCCCGTCTTCGACTGCAGCCTGCGGCCGGCCAACGGCGTGCGCTTCATCCACCACATGGGCCACGTCAAGATGATGGCCGCCGTGCAGCCATTCATCTCCGGAGCCATCTCGAAGACCATCAACATGCCCGAAGAGTCCACCGTCGAAGACATCATGGACGCCTACATCGAAAGCTGGCGCCTGGGTCTGAAGGCGGTGGCCATCTATCGCGACAACTCCAAGCGCGTGCAGCCGCTCACCAGCGGCGCCCAGGCCAAGAAGGCTGCCCCGGAGGCGGCTGCTCCGGCGGAGCGGATCGTCTACCGGCCCATCCGCCGCAAACTGCCCGACGAGCGGCAGTCCATCACCCACAAGTTCTCCATCGGCGGCCACGAAGGCTACATCACGGTGGGCCTCTATGAGGACGGCCTGCCCGGCGAACTGTTCATCACCATGGCCAAGGAAGGCTCCATCATCAGCGGCCTGATGGACAGCTTCGCCACCGCCATCAGCTTCAACCTGCAGTACGGCGTGCCGCTGAAGTTCCTGGTGGACAAGTTCAGCCACGTGCGCTTCGAGCCGGACGGCTGGACCGGCAACCCGCAGATCCCCTACGCCAAGTCCATCATGGATTACATTTTCCGGTGGCTCGGCATGAAGTTCCTGGGGCCGGAATACGCGGTGACGGAGGCCGGCAAGAGCAGCAAGCTGCGCCCCACCGAGCCGGAACCGCAGCAGTCGTTGCCCTTCGGCCCGGTGGCCGAGGACGCGCCGCTCTGCGCCGAATGCGGCTCGCTGATGACGCGCAACGG
>ENA-UOYA01002962-UOYA01002962.1-activated-sludge-metagenome-genome-assembly--contig:-NODE-2962-length-15617-cov-8.516707_pt1 | contig 15617 bp, 14 predicted proteins | sample MGYA00238163_ERZ764804 | MGnify/ENA primary metagenome ERZ764804 (study PRJEB28919, sample SAMN05720223) | activated sludge metagenome | isolation source: Anaerobic digester | place: Hong Kong...
ATCTTTGGCGCCCGCACCGAAAGCGCGGTCAGGGAATTTCAGAGACGGCGCGGCATCCCGGTAACGGGCGTTGTCAATGTGCGTACATGGACGGCCTTAGGCGTAAATTGTGTAACACCTCCGGGACCTCCCACTCCCCCAGAACCGGAACCGCCGCAAATCTTTTGCCCTGTGCTCAGAAGTGGAGACCGGGGGCCGGCGGTAAGGCTTTTACAAACCTTACTGCGGGATCGGGGGTTTTATCGGGGCCCGATTGACGGGGTGTTTGGTCCGCGGACAGAAAGAGCGGTACGAGAGTTTCAGCGAAGGGAAGGGTTGACCGTTACGGGCGTAGTAACCGGACCAACCTGGCGGGCTTTGGGTGTTACATGCCAGCAGGTACCCACCCCGCCTTCGGGGACACCGATTGCTACTGCTGTGGGCAGAGGGATTCGGCATATTCTGTTTACCGATAAACGGGTTTATAATCGGGGCGAAAATGTGAAGATCACCTTATTGAAGACGAATATTACCGATGAGGAAATCAACCTGCGCTATCGGACCAGTCAGATCGTGGAGATTACCGCGACCTCTGGAGCGGGACGCGTGGTCTGGCGTTTTTCAACCGGCCGTCAGTTTACGCAGGCTACTCGTTTAATCACGATTTTCCCCGGCGGCACACAGGTAATCGAAAACACTTGGAACCAGCTTAGCGATAGTGGTACCCAGGTGCCTTCCGGAACATATACTATTACCATCACCAATCTGGCGACCAATGTCAGTTTATCCGTGCAGATTCAGATCAGGTAGGATAAAATCAGGCAAAATAAAATCAGGTCGAATGGAGATGAAGAAAGAACTGTCTCAATAATCATGTGATGATGAGACAGTTCTTGTTTTTTAAGAAATTAAGAAAGAAGGCGAACAGGGAGAAAAATTTAATAGAGGTGAATGTAGTTTTTCCCGCGGGCTTTGGCTACGTACAGTGCTTCATCTGCTTTTTGCTGGATTTCTTCAACAGTGGAGCCATCCTCGGGATAAGCGGAGATACCCATCGAAATCCCCACCTGGGAATAACGGATGAATTTCGGATGGATTAAGACGGCACTACGGATTCTTTCCGCGATATTTTTACTGATTTGTTTACTGGTCTGGGGGAGAATAATTGCAAATTCATCTCCGCCGAAACGGGCAATAATATCGGAGGTCCTGGTGCATTTTTTCAGAATGTGGGCGATTACCTGCAGGACAAGATCCCCATGCTGATGTCCTTCCGTATCATTCAACTGTTTAAAGTTATCGATATCCAGGAGAATAAGGGAAAAGGGGACATCTTTTTCGATCAGGGACTGCAGGCTATGATTATAAAAGCGTCTGTTATGGATTTTGGTCAGCGAGTCAAGATTGGCCAGCACAAAGTAGGATTGGTGAAATAGTCTGGTCAAATAAGTGATATAAAAAGTCAGAATGAAGAAGACGATCACCTGCAAAACAACCACCGGCAGGAAGAGTTTATTCAGGATACTGACCAAAAGATAGGCGATACTGCTTAAAGCGGTTGCCGTGAAGGCATAGGCAGTTTTATTATAGAGGGCCAGCGTAAAAATTGGGAAGATGTAGAAAAGAGCTATCGCCAGGCCATATTGTTTGGCATAATAAATAAGAAGGCTGATGCCGACGATATCGATGAGAAAAGTAAACGGAGACAGTTTGCCGAAAAGCTCATTAAAGCGGGGAAAAATAAAGAGGGCCAGTGAATATAAAAAGATTCCTCCGGCCAGCCAGTATAAAAGGGGGGAAATAGTATGGTCCATAACCAGAAAACAGGGAAAAAACAGGACACACATAATTAAGCGTAAGAAGGGAATATTTTGTTTAACATCCGTTTCAGACCATTGGGAGGACATAGAACAATATCGCCTTCTTTCTTTTAGATATATTTTTATTATTAATTCGGCATTATCCCTAGTATTTTCCTCTTTTTTACGATAAGATTTAGATAATATTTTCATACTGATATAAATTCGCAAAGAAGGGTCATATTAGCTGTGAAAACAAAAATGCTTACTCGCATTAGTATTATCGCGGTTTTGTATGCGGTGCTGACGCTCGTTTTTGCCCCGCTGAGCTACGGTTTTATTCAGGTGCGCATTGCGGAGGCCCTCACTGTTTTACCTTTTCTCTTTCCGGAAGCGATCCTGGGCTTGTTTATCGGTTGCTTGATCGCCAATATCTTCGGCGGTCTGGGGATCATTGATATTGTTTTTGGCAGTCTGGCCACGTTACTGGCGGCCTATTGTACGGCGAAAATACGCCGGCCGGTTTTTGCGCCGCTTCCGCCGGTGGTGGTCAACGCCGTTGTGATCGCCTTTGTTTTACATTATACTTTGGGGTTCCCATTAGCCTTGAGTATGCTCTACGTAGGGTTAGGGCAGTTTCTGGCCTGCTATTTTCTGGGACTTCCTTTGCTTTTTCTCTGCAAGCGCAGGTTTGGCCTTTGGCCCAATAGTTCAGAAAGTAAAGACGGGAAAGAATGAAGGTAACGGGGGCAAGGGGCAAGGTGAGTCTAAAGGAAAGAGAGGTCACGCCGGTAATGACGGAGAGGATTGATGAGGTGGATTATTTAAGAGCGCTCGCGTGTCTGTTTGTGGTGCTCATCCATACAACTGCAGATTATATCTTTTTGGATACGGCGGGCCACCTTACCAAAACAGCATTCTTATTTGTGAATCGGGCGCTGACTTTTGCTGTTCCGGCGTTTATTTTTATCAGCGGCTTTGTGCTGGCCCAGCGCTATCTAAAGAGGGACTTTTCTTATCCCCTTTTTCTGAAGAAGAGACTGACCCACATCATCGTGCCGTATTTTGGCTGGACGCTCGTTTATTATCTGTACTTTATCCAGCAAAACATCTATGGGTTTTCTTTATCGTTTTTCCTGCAAAGCCTTTTCCTGGGGAAGATGGTCTATCATCTCTATTTTGTGGTCTTAATTGTGCAATTCTATTTATTGTTCGGGGTATTCAGAGGGCTTTTTCAAAGGTATTCTTCGCATCTGCTCATGCTCGTTTTTCTGGTGATCAATATCCTCTTTATGAAATATGGCTATTTTCAGTATGCCGATCGCTTTTTTCTGCAGTACCTGAGCTTTTTTACCTTTGGGATTTATTTTTCGCTAAATTACCACTCTTTTAAGGAAAAAATATGTTATTATAGAAGTAAGTTGGCACTTGGTTATGTGTTGCTGTCTATTATTCTTGCCCTGCAGTATTACCAAATCACCATGTTAAAGCGCGTTTCGGACGGCTTTTTGTACAATCTTTCCTGGCTGTTTTTCTCTTCTTTGGCCATTGCCTTCTTTTTCAGTGTGGCTATTTCCCTGCAAAACACTAAGCTTACTGCCGTCAAGAAGTTTCTTTTAAAACTGAGTGATGCTTCGTATTTGATTTATTTAAGCCATCCCCTCATGTTGATGTTCGCTCAGAAGATCATCAGTCATGACCTTATTCCTTCCACGACCCTGCATTTTCTTTGCACTTTAGTTTTTGTCTTAGGGACGGTTCTGCCGATTACATTTTTCTATCGCGCACATAACCTAAAAAAAGCAAAGGAATGATTGTAAATGGAACAACGGGCAAAGCGGGTTCCTTTCATCCTGATATCGGTTTCTCTGCTGCTGATTTTGCTTAACTTCGGTTGCCGCCAGCAGAATGAACTGCAAACGGCAGAAGCGCAGAAGAGTGGGGGGGAGTCTTATCAGGAGTACAGCGGCGGCCAGTTCACTTTTTACTTACCACAGACCTATCAGCAGGTCAAAACGGCCACCGATGAGATTACCTTACTGTTCCGGAAAGACAATTGTACGCTGAAGGTTTTTCAGCAAAAGCTGGGGGATAAGCTTACCGCCGAATCATATATTGAATATGGCAATGTGCAGTTATATAAAGGGACCGCGGGCTTTGAGGTTTTGGAAACGGAAACCCTGCCGGTGAAAGAGGGCTCCCTCAGGCAAATCACCTATAAGCGTCCCAAACTGACGGCGGTAGAAAACGACCCCAATTATTATACGGAGGTCCATTTGCTGCCTGCTCACGCGGACTATATCCTTACCTTCTGGGGGAAGTCGGATGAAGCTGAGCATGAACGCTTCAAAGAGGAGCTCATTGAGGCGGCGCAAGGGGTAATGTTTAATAATCTGCAGGCAGATCTTTCCGCACAGGTGAAGGCGACAGCTTCTTCTGAAGGTTCAGAATTAACAGAGGAAGGAGCGGTGGCGGGCAATGTGGCCCAGGAGTTGCAGATCAATTACAGCGGCAAGCGGTTTCAGTTTGAGATTTTACCCCATAAGCTGGTCTGGGGCAGATATTATCCCGGCGTACCTTTTGATGCTCGCAGTATGGAAACGATGCTGGAGAGCGAAAAGGAGCTGGGGCATAAATTTGAGATTTTGATGACATATGTTGCTTTCCCCGGTATTGTGGAGTTTCCGGCGGAGGCGGTGAGCAAGGTCTATCAGGATGGGCGGATCCTGATGCTTACTTTGCAGCCCTTTTCTGAGGGACATACCTTGATTGCGGTGCCGGAAATAATCAATGGACAGTATGACGCGCAGATTAAGGAATGGGCAGTGGGGTTGAAGGAGATCGGTGAGCCTGTTTTTGTCAGTCCGCTGAACGAAATGAACAGCGATTGGGATCCGTGGTGTGCGTGGTTCTTTGGCAAAGATACGGATTTATATATAGAGGCTTGGCGGCATATTGTGAACCTTTTCCGGGAGGCGCAAGCAGATAATGTCTTGTTTGTCTGGAATCCCCATAACAGTTCTTTCCCTGATTTTCAGTGGAATAATGCGCACCTTTACTATCCGGGGGATGAATACGTAGACTGGATCGGATTATCAGGCTATAATAACGGCACCACTCATCCCGGTGATGAGTGGCGCGAATTCGACGAAATCTTTAAGCCTTTGTATGCGGAATATGAAAAGCGCTATCCGAATAAACCATTTATCATTGCCGAGTTTGGTTGTAATGAGAAGGGCGGGGTCAAGGCCAGATGGATTGAAAAAGCCATGGCCTCCATTGCCAATAATAATTATCCGAACATCAAAATCGCCATCTGGTATGACAATCAGGTCAACGCCTGGCATTACGAGTTGGATTCCTCTGAGGAGGCGTTTGCCGCTTTTCAAAAGGGACTTGGCAATATCGGGTTTCTAAAAAAAGCTATTAGCATTAGCCAATAGCTTTTTTTTCATCCATTTTTTATTTTTTCTTTCCTTATTTTTTATTCATTCATTTACTTGTTTCTAACTGCCACTTCCGCATAGCTGATGTTTCTTGTATGCAGGGTATGTGACCAGGAAATCCGCGTGTTCCCGAAGAAGCTGAGAAAGACGATCGGGATCCAACTATAAACGAAAAGCGGATAATGGATAATACTCCATTTGATGGCCTGCCGTGGTTGATTATCCATCCAGAGGACAAGGAAGGGATAGATAATTTGCAACGTGCTGACTAATTCCCACAAAACAGGCGGCCAGATAAAGCGGAAAATGGAGGTATAGATATTTAAGATGCACGCATCAACGAACCCCATGATCGTGAAAATCCCCAGGCTGATGACCAGTAACGGTTGCATCACGAGCACGGCCGCATCAAAAAGCACGATGTCTCTTTTCCGAATGGCCTCTTTGATAAATTCCCAGCTATATGTACGGAAAAGCTCAACGTGACCCAAGGCCCACCGTTTTCTTTGGTTCCAGGCCTGTTTAAAGGTCAGGGGTTTTTCATCATAGACAATGGCTTCGTAGGCATACGTTGTTTTATGTCCCTGCAGCAGGGCTTTGAGGCTGAATTCCAGATCCTCGGTCAGGGAAGTGGCGCCCCAGCCGGTCTTTTTTAACACATCCACGGAGATGGCAAAGCCAGTTCCCGCCAGGTAATTGGAAAGCCCCAGGTTAAATCTGGCGAGTTGCAGCATCCGGTTGGCCACCCAGAAAGACATGGCAAAGGAGGCAGTTACCCAGGTATCCAACGGATTTTTGGCATCAACATAACCTTGCACAATTTTGGCTCCGTCGCAGAGACGGTTATTCATATGTATCAGGAATTGGTCGTCCACCAGATTATCTGCATCAAAAACCGCAATGGCATCATAGTGTTGAGGCATTTGAAACAGTTTGCGGAAAAACCACTCCAGCGCATATCCTTTTCCTTTTTGCTCGTCGTTGGTCCGCTCGAAGACAGTGGCCCCGTGTTGTCTGGCCACCTTCGCCGTATTATCAGTGGAATTGTCGGCGATCACAAAGACATCATACAATTCCTGGGGATAGTCTAAGGCTTTGAGGTTATCGACCAGTGAACCAATGACGATTTCCTCATTGTGCGCAGGCACGATGAGCGCAAATCTTTTTTGCGGCGCATAGGTATTCGGTGTCCGTAACTGAAACAAGCCGGACATACCTAAAATAAAAAAGTAAATGGCCACAAATGATAAGATTATTTGCGCGGGAATCATTATTAAATCTAAAGGTAAATAGGATAAATCCTGAAAATCCATCTTCGTATCCTCCGGGAGTTTTTTTATTATATCTAAATTGTGTGGAAAAGACTTAACATCGATAAATAATTATATCATACATATCAGGGAGATAAAAGAGTAAAAAAATTATCGCTCTCTTAGCCGCTTCGTTAATTCTTCCGCCGCATTGTACCCCATTTTTTTCAGCCGGGAATCTCTGGCGGCTGCTTCCACGATAATCGCCAGATTGCGCCCCGGTTTGATGGGGATGGTGATTTGATGGATGTTCACGCCGAGCATGTTGATAAATTGTTCATCCAAACCTAACCGTTCACAGTAGCTCTCTTTTTCCCAGGGCACCAGGTGGACCACCAGATCAATGGATGTGGCATTCATGATTGCGCCTACGCCATACATTTCCCGCACATTGATAATCCCAATGCCGCGAATCTCCATAAAGTGACGAATTTTTGGGGGCGCTTCGCCGATCAGGCGGTTGCGGGCAACCTTTTTAATATTTACCACATCGTCACTTATTAGACGATGACCACGCTTAATAAGTTCCAGCGCCGTTTCACTTTTTCCGATGCCGGATTCGCCCAGAAGGAGGACGCCTAAGCCGTAGACATTTACCAGCACGCCATGTTGCTCCATTTGGGGAGCGAGCATATTATCCAGATAGTTTACGGCCACACTTATAAATTCGGTGGTAATCAGCTCCGTTCTGAGGAGCGTTTTTTTCTTTTTTTGGGCGGCCTCAATCATTTCAGCGGTAGGGGTTAAATTGCGGCAAAACACCACGCAAGGCAGCGGATAGCTAAAATATTTCTTCAGGCGGGTCTTGAGGGTTTTTTCGTTCAGATTACGCAGATAGGTCATTTCCAGATGACCGATCACCTGCAGACGGGTGGCTGTGCCATCGTCAAAATCAACAAAATAATTGGCGAACTGCAGCCCGGGACGATTAATATCACTGGTGTGAATGCCGATATTTTCGCTGTGTTCCGGGTCGCCTAAATAAACGATTTCCAAGTTTAAATCTTTGATTAACTGCGGTAGTGTCACAACTGCCATGATTATTCCTGCCTTTCTTTTGCAAAATTGGTGGTGATTTGATTAATTCTGTTTTCTTTTTTAATTGGTAATTATATAATAATTAGTGACAATACTTTTATCTATATTATATCCTAGAAAAAAGATGCTTTAGTACAATAAATAGTTTATGATATTAGTTAATGAATAATTTATGAATAGATTATGAGTGGAGGGAGTTAATTTGAACATTAGCAATAACAGGAAAAAGTGGAATGTTTCCTTATTCCTCATTATGATTATGGTAACTCTCTCTTCTTTGGGTTGTGAAATGATGGCTCAACAACAAAGTGCTGCGGAGGAACCGGCGCAAACTGTCAAGGTAGCGGATGTCAGGAGACAGGATTTTACGGTTACTCTTGAAGCAAACGGGGAGGTCGCCTCGCGGGAAAAAACGGATGTGCGCGCGAAAGAGGCTTCGGTGGTTAAGGAAATCAGAAAAAACAAAGGCGCCAAGGTCACGATGGGCGAGGTGATTATTCTGCTGGACAACAGTGAGGCCCTCGCCGAATTGGGAAAAGCGGAGAATAATCTGGCGGTGCTGGATAACAGTTATTTGCAGGCGGTCAGTGATAAAGTGTTTTTAATGGAAAGAAGAGACGATGCCCGTAAAAACTATGAACGGATGGAACTGTTGTATCAGCAGGGGACGGTTTCCTATTATGAACTGGAAAATGCCCGTGCGGAAGTGAATGAATTGGAAAATGCCATTTTATCAATTAACCTGAATGCGATGCAGGATGCGGTAAACAGAGCCCGTTTAGCGGTGGAAGAGGCCAGGGCGAAGTTATCAGCCACAGTAGTGACAAGCCCGATGGAAGGAATTATTACCGAGATGAATGTGAAGAAGGGGCAAGCCGTAAGGGCGGGCGATCTTTATTTTAGTGTGGGAGAAAATGCTTTACCGGAGGCGCTTGTTTCCCTTCCCGTCCAGGAGGCTTTCCGGCTGCAAAACGGACTGGTAGTCCGGCTTGAATGCGAGCAGTATGCCGGCCAGGTTTTTCAGGGGCAGGTCAGTCATTTTAATGCTGCGGATCTGCAGGCCAATCCGGAGGCGGAAAATACGCTGGTAAACCTGAGAATCGCCTTGACTAAGGAGGCGGCGGAATTACCGGCCGGGGCAAAGGTAAATGCGACAATTATCCTGGAGGAGAAGCAGCAGGTGTTAACCGTACCGCCGGAGGCAGTCGTTCAGGTGGACGGGAAGAGTGTGGTGTTTATCTATGATGATGGTGTAGCGAGAATGAGAGAAGTAGAGTGCGGCTCGGCCGGAGATGGTGCGCTGGAGATAATCTCCGGGCTCAAGGAAAAAGAGCAGGTGATTATCAGCCCGTCAGCGGAAATAAAGGATGGGGTCAAAGTGCAAAAAGAGGACGAATAAGGCCGATCGGCACAGGGATAGGGCAGGGAAGGCAAGCAAGAGGGAAGCGGTTAGGTGATTAAAACAGATGGGAAATAGGCAACGCATTGTGGTTAAAGTGGGCACAAGCACATTGGCTTATGCCACAGGAAAACTGAATTTGGATCAACTGGAACGCTTAGTGCGGGAATTAGCCGATTTAAGGCATCGGGATATTGAGGTGGTTCTGGTTAGTTCCGGGGCGGTCGGCGCAGGGATGGGCAAACTGGGGCTGCGGAGTAAACCCAAAAGCATACCCGAAAAGCAGGCCTTGGCCGCGATTGGGCAAGGGATTCTCATGCAAATGTATGAGAAATTTTTTGCTGAATATGGTGAAATCGTAGCCCAGGTCCTACTGACCCGGGAAGATATTACGCAGCGTGACCGCTACCTCAATGCGCGCAATACACTGCTGACGCTGTTGAGGCTGGGGGTTGTTCCGATTATTAACGAAAATGATACGGTGGCCTATGAAGAGATCAAATTTGGCGATAACGATACGCTGGCGGCCCTGGTGGCAGGGCTGGTTGATGCGGATTTATTAGTACTCTTATCGGATATTGATGGCCTATATACGGCTGATCCCCGTCAGGACAGTGGGGCCCAATTGATTAAAACGGTGGAAGAATTAACCCCGGAAATAGTTGCTTTGGCGGGGAAAGCGGGTTCACAGTTGGGCAGCGGGGGAATGATGACGAAAATTCAGGCGGCGCGGATTGTTTCCACTTCCGGGATTCCGATGATTCTGGCGAACGGTTCTCGTAAAGGGGTGCTGAAGGAGATTGTCGCGGGTGAAAACCCAGGCACACTTTTTTTACCTTGCGATCACCGGCTTAATTCCCGCAAAGCCTGGATTGGTTATGCGTCCAAAACCAGCGGCGCGGTCACGGTGGACCAGGGGGCGGAAAAGGCCTTGCTGGAAAAAGGCAAAAGCTTGCTGCCGAGTGGGGTTACCGCGGTTGAGGGCGATTTTGAACGCGGTTGTGTGATTAGCATTATGGGCGAGGCAGGGGAAATTGCCCGGGGCATTGTCAATTACAGCTCCGCGGAAATAAAGCAAATCATGGGTTGTCAGAGCAGGGAGATTGCCCGTATCCTGGGGCAGAAGGATTTTGACGAGGTAATTCATCGGGATAACCTGACCTTAAAACAGTAATTCGGTGTGAAGGAATAATGAAGATAACAGGGGGTATAGTACGAAATGCTCAATGACGAATTGCGGAAAAAAGGTGAGTTAGCGAAAGAAGCGGCTTTTGTTCTGTCCACCATGGCAACGGAAACCAAAAATAACGCCCTCTTGGAGATGGCCTTGGCTTTAGAAGAAAATGAAGCGAAAATCCTGGCAGCCAACGAGATAGACATGGCGGCAGCTGAAGAAAAGGGAATCGGGAAGGCCTTATTGGATCGTTTGGCTTTGACCCCGGCACGTATTAAGGATATGGCGGATGGTTTGCGGGCCATTGCCGCTTTACCGGATCCGGTGGGTCTGGTCGAAGGCATGTGGAAGGGTGCGCAGGATATTGAAATTGGCAAAATGCGGGTCCCGCTGGGGGTGATCGGCATTATCTATGAGGCGCGTCCCAATGTGACCGCTGATGCCGCAGGCTTGTGTCTGAAAGCCGGGAATGCCGTCATTTTAAGAGGCGGCTCCGATGCTTTACACTCGAACATTGCCATTACGGAGGTGTTGGTGACGGCGGCAGAGGCAGCCGGTTTACCCGCCGGCAGTTTGCAATTAATTGAAGATACCAGCAGAGAAACCGCCACCCAGTTAATGACCATGAATGAATATTTAGATGTGCTCATTCCGCGGGGAGGAGCCGGTTTAATTCAGTCTGTCGTAAAGAACGCCACAGTACCCGTTATTGAAACCGGTATCGGTAATTGTCATATCTATGTTGACAGTAAAGCCGATTTAAAAATGGCTGAAGAGATTATTATTAATGCGAAAACGCAGCGGCCGGGTGTGTGCAATGCGGCAGAAACACTGCTTGTCCATGAAAAAGTAGCGGCGCAGTTCTTGCCTCAAGTTGCGGAAAAGCTTCTGGCGAAGGGGGTCGAACTGCGCGGAGATGCGGCGACCAGACAGTATGTGCCGGCAGCGAAAGAGGCTACGGAAGAGGATTATCAAAAGGAATTTTTAGACCTGATCCTTGCGGTCAAGGTGGTCAGCAGCGCTCAGGAAGCAATGGCGCATATTCGCCGTTACGGGACAAGACATTCGGAAGCAATTGTCACGGAGGATTATGCCACAGCGCGGCAGTTTTTGCAGCAGGTGGATGCGGCGGCCGTTTATGTAAATGCTTCCACCCGTTTCACTGATGGGTTCCAATTCGGGTTTGGCGCAGAAATCGGCATCAGCACGCAAAAAATTCATGCCCGTGGACCAATGGGCTTAAAAGAGCTGACTACGGTCAAATATATTATTTATGGTCAGGGGCAGACTAGAAAGTAGTACGCGAAAAAGCACGATAAAGGGCGCGGTTGATTGTCCGATAATAAGAGCGCAGAAGGTTGCGCAGTTTAAAAAAGAGCATCCGGTGGAAACCAAGCCAGTAAAGTCTCGATTTGCAAAACCAGCAGAAGGATTTCAGCATTTCTTTCACTTTTTTTCACCCCTGTCATATCATTTTATGTAAAAATACATCTCATGTTCCTCAGTAAATCCAGCAAACCGGGGTTACAGTAAACCCGGGTAAGCCAGTAACTCCAAGATAAATAAGTTTAACCCAAAAACAAGATTGAGCGGAGAGGAAAATATGGAGAGCCATGATTTTATCCATTTAAAAAGGAATAAAAGGATTGGATTGATGGGCGGCACCTTTGACCCTATTCATCAGGGGCATTTAGTTACGGCTGAGGCTGCCAGATCGGAATTTTCCCTGGAGAAGGTCATTTTTGTGCCTTCCGGTAATCCGCCGCATAAAATGGCTTCCACAGTAACCAATAAGGAACAACGGTATCTGATGACTGTTTTAGCCACAGCGGCTAATCCGTATTTTGAAGTATCCCGGGTGGAAATCGAACGTCCCGGGCAATCTTATGCCATTGATACGGTGCGGTATTTTAAAAGTAAAATGGATAATGACAGTGAGTTGTTTTTTATCACGGGCGCGGATGCTATTTTTGAAATCGTCACCTGGAAGGATGTGGAGGGCCTTTTTGACCGCTGCACCTTTATTGCCACGACACGGCCGGGTTTTAACCTTGATGCCTTACGCGAGAAATTGGTCAAAAGGTTATCAACACAGTGTCTCGAAAAAATCATTCCCCTTGAGGTTCCGGCCATGGCTATTTCCTCCACGGATATTCGGAACCGCATCAGGAATAATCGAACCGTAAAATATCTCTTGCCGGAAGAAGTCGAAAATTATATTTACAAAAATAATCTTTATCGGTAGTTTAACAGGCACGCCACTAAAAATTTGACAGTATAATAAGTAAGGTTTAATGCATAATAAAAATAGATTTAGCAGTACCAATTGGAAAAGGTTTAAGGTTTTTGCAGGAGTTTTTTGGACGTATTTTTCTTGTGCATTTGTTAAGTGAGAGAGGTGAATTTAGTTGGCGAAGACCCTGTACGTTGGTAACCTTCCCTGGTCAACAACTCCGGAAGAGTTGAGCGCGTTTTTTAGTGAATACGGTGAAGTGATTAGTAGCCGGATTATTAGAGAAAAGGAGACGAACCGTTCCAGAGGTTTCGGCTTTGTGGAGGTCGCTGATGAAGTGGCTGAGACAATAGTTGCCGAACTTGACGGGAAAGAGTTTAATGGCAGACCGTTAACCGTCAATGAGGCTAAACCAAGGCAGCAGTAAAAACTGTCCCCCTGTCCAATAGGGGGTTTTTCTTTAGCCTTCCGGGCGGTAATGATAAATGTGATGCTGTATTTTGTGCAGGTATGGTAAAATAGAGAAGAGGGAAGTCTTAGAGGTAATGAGGGAACGGAAAAATGAGGATGGAGTTCGAGCAGTACTGCCAAAAAATCGAGGAACGTTTAAGTCCGGACAGATTTGCCCATTCGTTGCGCGTGGTCGATAAAGCGCTGGATTTGGCAAAACAGAGTCGCTGTTCTTTAGATTTAGAGAAACTGCGCCTGGCTGCTTTACTGCACGATTATGCCAAGGACATGCCGCCGGAGGAATTGCTGTCTATTGCTTTTGAGCATGGTTTGGTTACGGCCGAGGCCGAAAAGGTGCAGCCCGATCTTTTGCACGGGGCGGTGGGAGCTTTCCTCTGCCGGCGGGATTTGGGGATGTCGGCAGCGGATGAGGAGATTTTGCATGCGATCCGGTATCATACAACCGGCTGCGAAAAGATGTCTCTGCTGGACAAAATCGTCTATCTGGCTGATTTGCTTGAGCCTGGGAGGACTTTTGCCGGGGTTGACGAATTACGCAGGATATGCGAGGATGATTTGGATGCCGGTTTATTATTTGCATTTGATAGTACGATCCAGTATGTTCTCAGCAGAAAGCTACTGATTCATCCTTTGACAGTAGAGGCAAGGAACTGGCTTCTTTTGGACATGAAAAAAGATGATTCTTATCGGGTGGAGGAATGGAATGGGTATGGGAAATAAGGAACAGACCAACGGGATTAACGAAGATATTTTAAAGGACAGCAGGAAGATTGCTACTCTAGCTTGTCAGTCCATCTCCGCAAAAAAAGGGAAGCGCATTTTTATCCTTGATTTATCCGGGGTGTCGCTGATTGCCGATTATTTTATTATTTGCAGTGCCAATTCGCGTATCCAGACCAAAGCGATTGCGGATCATCTGGAAGAGGAACTGAAAAAGGCCGGCATCCTTTTAAGCAGACGGGAAGGCTATACGGAAGGTCGCTGGATCTTAGAGGATTTCGGCGGGGTGATTGTCCATATTTTTCTGGAGGAAGAGCGTGAGTTTTATAACCTGGAAAGGTTGTGGGGCGATGCACCGCTGATAGAGTATAATGAGGAAGACCCCAATGGGTTCAAAATTCAGTTTGGCGAAAGCAAAGACAACTCTGCAGAGAAAAAATCTTTTTAAAATTTAATTTTGAAGATTACACAATTGTAGTGTAAAAGTTGTGGCAATATTTAGATAATGGCCGTCATAATAGTATTGTTTAGATATAGAAATTTTTTAGAATATTTGGTACAATCAAAATAACTCGATAGTATTGAGTAAGCGAAAATTAAATAACTTTGGAGGTGGAGAATCCTATGAAAGGTTTAAGAAGTTCTTGTGCGACAGTGTTAATTTTAACCTTGGTTTTGTTTCTGCCACAAAGTGCAAATGCAATCACAGCAACTGCTCAACAAAAAAATGTCATCTTACAAATTACAACAACCTGTGAAAACAGCGATACAAAATTAGCTTTTAATTATGCGGAGAATATTGGCGATGGGCGCGGCATAACCTTTGGTTGCATCGGCTTCACAACCGGAACCTATGATGGAAACATGTTAATCAAGCATTATACTAAGCTAAATCCCAATAATACCCTGGCTAAATATATTCCTGCACTGGATAAAATAGACAAAGAAAGTCATCCTAACGGTTTAAACGGTAATACTAAGGGGCTGGAAAATTTTATTAAAGATGTTAAAGCGTGTACTGATCCACTTTTCAAACAAGCCCAGATCGACCTGCTTAATGAATTGTATTGGAATCCGGCATTAAATCTTGCTAATTCAATAGGCGTAAAAAATCAACTTACCTTGGCTTTTATATATGATATGTGTGTTAACCATGGGGAGGATGGAGCTAGAAGCCTCGTCAATAAAGCTAAGTCAAAAGTTGGTGGTACACCGAAAGATGGTGTTAATGAAAATACGTTTCTTTCAGCTCTGTTTGATTATCGGACTACATACATTCAGCAGGATTGGGCCGGGGGAGTTGATCGAGTCAATGGCTTTAGGAAACTATTGAATGCGAATAACCTTAACTTAACGCCTCCTTTTAAGTTTACGGTTTATGGTGATACTTTTACTATTGATGGAAATATTGGCTATGATGTAAACTCAAGCCAAAATAATAACAATAACTCAAACCAAAACAATAATAATAACTCAAACCAGAATAATAGTAATAACAACTCAAACCAGAATAATAACAATAACTCAAACCAAAACAATAACAATAATTCAAGCCAGAATAATAGTAATAACAACTCAAACAAAAATAACAACAATAACTCAAAAAAAGATAATGATAACAAGGGAAATATCAAATACCAGGGCAACAATTACAACAAGGGAAATATCAAATACCAGTACAATTATTACAACAAGGGAAATATCAAATACCAGTACAATTATTACAACAAGGGGAATATCAAATACCAGGCCAATAATTACAACAAAGGAAGCATCAAATGCTCGGGTTATTCTATAAATTCTAAAGGGCCGCAGCTAAAGGGATATGAGTTAAAGTACAGTTGCGTACCTATATGTGCAAAGGGCCGTTAATAAGGGCAGTGGCTCGATGTCAATTGTTTGGGTAACCTAAAAAGAATAGATTTTAGCAATAGTGCTACCGTTGGCAGATGATGAAAATCATCATGATCTGACGGTAGCATTTTTATAAAAGAACATAGTGTAAAATTGTTGTAGGAAAAAATAAACAAGAGACAACCTTCTTTGGT
>ENA-UOYA01002963-UOYA01002963.1-activated-sludge-metagenome-genome-assembly--contig:-NODE-2963-length-15611-cov-6.832476_pt1 | contig 15611 bp, 20 predicted proteins | sample MGYA00238163_ERZ764804 | MGnify/ENA primary metagenome ERZ764804 (study PRJEB28919, sample SAMN05720223) | activated sludge metagenome | isolation source: Anaerobic digester | place: Hong Kong...
GTTTGCTGGTTTACATTTTGATTCGTTTGACCACTAGCACCTGCGGCAGGGTTTGGAGTCAATGCAGATTTACCGCCGACAATAGCAGAAATCCCGCCAGCAACCGAACCGATAACGCCACCAACTTTTGAGGCAATGTTTATCACACCAGAAAACATATCTATAACACTGCCAAGCATACTTTTAACGCCTTCCCAAGCGCCAGCGAAATCACCGGACAGTAACGCGAACAATGCGCTAAACATAGCGCCCAACGCAGAAAACCAATCGGTCAAAAATCCACGGAATCCTTCTAGCACTCCTTGCGCCGCTTCGATTGCAGGAACCCACAATTCCCAATCTATTAGCGATTCACCGCCAGCTTTCCAGACATCAAAATCTTCTTTTAGCAAAACTATTGCAGCAATCAGCGCCATAATTCCAGTCACCACCAAACCAATCGGTGATGCTGAGAATGCCGCAGATAACACTTTCCACGCAACAGCAGCGCCCAAAATATAAGCAGGTACACCGCCTAGCATTCTGTTTAATTCCATCAATGGCGAAACAACAAAACTTATCGCGCTCACAATCCCCTGTGCAGCCGCTAAAAAAACATCTTGCAGCGCTAAAATAACTTTTATCACCGGCGTAATCACAGCAACAATGCGCGGCATGTTGTCTATCAACATTTTTCGCAGCGTTTCCATGCCCCTTATCATTCCTTTGAAAAAGGGCACAGCCACAGATTGCATCAATTTTGCAAACAACAGCTTCAATTTATTCATTGCATCCATGTAATCACTAGCAGAGCTTGCAGCTTCCTCCATGCTGAACCCTGCCGCTTTCTGCATCGCGTCATATTCGGCAGCAAGGCCAGACACATCCTGCGTCATCATGCCGATCATCGTGCGATCAATGCCCAGCCTGTCCATGATGGCTAGTTGCTGACCTTTCCCCATTCCTTGCATTTTATCTTTTAATTCCGCCATCATTTCAGCAGCGGTTTTTATCTGACCGTTTTCTTTTTTAACCGATACTCCCAATTCCTCAAAAACCTTTTGGGCGCGACCCATACCCATCGCTGCATCGCCGATATTTTTTGACAAGTTTTCTACGCTGGCATTGGATGCCTCAATGCTGGAATCCGTTAGCGTTGCAATATAGCCCAGCTTATCAAGCTCACTAGCCGCCTCTCCTGTGCGACCAGATACATCTGCTAAGTTATCAATAGAGTCTGCAACACTCGTTACAAAAGCCGTCACTGCACCAGCGGCAGCCAATGCAGCAGCTCCCATCGTCGCGGCAATCTTTCCAGCATCCGCAACACTGGAAGAAAACTTAGACATCCCGCCTTTGTCGGTTTCAAATCCTAGCTTAACGAGAAACTCTTTTAATACCGTTGCGCTCACTTGTTCGCCTCATGAAATCGTTTTTCGTTTTCCCACTTAACCGATAAAATGTCATTCATCGTTGCAATATCCGCCAGCGTTAAAGTGCCATCAATAACCGACTCGTATTTACACATCCCCTCGGCTACAGGTCGCCACAACCAATCCTCACCGCTCGGCAAACTAACCCAAACTACTCCGCGTTTTGTGTCGGGTTCGCTTGGCTCAAAACCGAGCGGCTGACGGAAAAAAAATCCTGCATGTTCGCTTCAAAACTTTTGAACGCTAACTGCAACATTTCAGCCATCGTGATTTCCGCATACATCATTTGCGTCTTATTCGACACCGGCGACCAGCCCAAGCCGTTTTCTTCTTTACGCTTCACAACAGCAAGCAATCCGAACAAAACATAGTCGGCATCATCATCCGATAGCGAACCGATTGCATTCGCAAGCATGACAGCGGTATCACCACCCGCCGCCATGTTGCCAAAAATCGGCGCAAGTCTGCGAACAATGTGGAATTGTTTTCTCGCATCAATAACGCCAGCCCGATACTCTTTGCCGTTCAGCTCAAAGTCCACGCATTACACCTCTGGAACACCAATACCCAAAACATGCACAACATTTATCGCGTCAAATACCCACTCGTGAGTACCGCCATCTTTCGCGTAGTTAATGTCCGGCGCTTTTTTGAACGCTACGCCAGTCATTGTTATCGTATCGCCTCGACCGAAATCAGTAACGACAATAGTATTTCTCCCGTGAGTCACACTGCTTGCAGTTTGCAGGTTATACATTGCCATCAGCAGCGCATTAACCGGCGAAGTTTTCAGGAATCGGCAAGTCACTGTGGCAGCGCGTGATCCGCTCAGTGAGTGCATACCTTGACCGTCGGCACCAATGGTCATTGCGGATTTATCATCCACCATCGCAATCGTGATGCCTTCCTCGGCAGCGCCTGAACCGTTGCCAAGAATGACGCTACCACCAACGCCGCTAATCGCCGCGTTTACATCCAAAAAAGAATAAGTACTCATATTTTTACTCCAAATAATTAGCGGTTAACATCGATGATCACATCGCATTCTTGAATTGCGCCAGCCAATTTGATAGCAACTTGAATCGGAGGTGCGATACGCTGCTCACGAATGCTTTGATCTTGTAAAGCCATCGGCTGCGTGAAAATGTAGAACCCGTTGTTCAGCATTTGACCGCGCTCAAGTTGACCGAAGCCATCAGCGTTCCACTGACCTTCTGCAATCAAGCCATTGTTTAATGCTTCACGCATAACGCCGGAAATCACACCGACAATCTGATTCTGCCCAGCGTCAGTTTGCGGGATTTTTGTTTTGCTTTGGTACAGCAAATTGTAAACCGCGTTTTGCACAGCATCTTTCAACCACGCCAAGCCGTGAATCTCATCAATGAAATGACCGCTAGCCATCGCCGCGTACTGAATGATGGCAGTATCGTTTACATACTCAACAAACACAGAACACTTGCGAGCCTTTAGCGTCTGCGCCTGTGATTCTGTAATCACTTCAGCAACAACGCCAGGCATTGTTTTGTACATCAGCGTGATTGTTGATCTATTCGCATTAAAATTAACAGCAAATTCACGCGCACACGCACTAACAGCAGCATAAGCATTGCTGCCTGAATACAGCAGGAAAGTGCGCTTGTAAGCGAGCGCCTCTAAATCCACAGCAATGTTAGATGTATCAGCAGAATCCATCACGCCAGCATCTTGAGTGGTGATGAAGTACATGCGATCAAGATCAACGCCTTCAATATACGCCGCTACATCTAAGTGACTCTGTGTGTCGGGTTGAGTTGATGCAGCAAACGTCAAGCCATACCACACTGCAGACTTATCAGCCATTACTGCGGTGCATTGCAATGCAGTTTCAGCGGCCAGACCTGCAATCGGCGCAGTAGAAGCCGTGCCGCTTGTCAATTTAAGCGTTGCAGAAATGTCGGTTCCACTGCCAGCGGTTGCATAAGTAATCGTTGCACTAGCACCAGTTGCGGTAGATTCGATAACAAACTGCGAACCGTTCCACTCAACTGTAGCCGCTGAACCGGATATACCCGCTTGAATCAAAGCAGCTACAGCCGTCAGCGTTGCAGCGCCAGAAAAATTTAATCCGGTTACGTTCTTCGCCACACCGCCGATAGTGATATTAAAACCACCATTGGTAATGGCGTTCCATGTTGCAATGTTTTGCTCAACAGAATTGAGCGCACCGCCGCGCAAAATTGCAGGGGTGGCATTACGCGCCCATCGACCAATCATCAAAGTGGTAGGGCGTGGCGATTGTGCGAAATACAATACAGCCGCTTTGTATTCAGCAGCACTTGTACCGAAATCTGTAGCAACTGTTTCTAAAGTTGTATAAGACCGAATGCGCTCTACAACATCAATCACATCACTATCACCACACACCAGCAGCGTACCGAATCCACGACGCGCAGCGGCAACCGGTGATAGATTTACACTTGTGCGAATTAAACGATTAACACTTAACCCTGTAGCCATTTTTTTAACCCTCTACTGACCAACTTTCTGCCGCTGTCTCTGTCTCCATAGTTCCAGCAGCACCCAAAAAATGCAGCACGTTATATTCAACAACAACACGCCGACCAAAAATTATTTCTATATCCTGACGATCTAACCACACATCATTCACAAGCTCTGCGCTTCGCAAGATAGTCGTTGCAGAAATCACAGAAAAACCTTGCAAATATAACGCCTCTCGATTCTGTGCAATGCTTGAGCCTAACACCAAACGCTCGGAATATAAACCGCTATTCTCACCGTAAAAACTTGCTTGGCATGTAATCAATTCGTCACGAATTAAATTTGCTTTTGTTTCTTCACCACCAACATTTACCTGAACCTGATACGGATGCCCACCACTAATTTCAGTTATTCCAAACGCACACCAGTCAACATTGCTCGCAGGTATTTCTGGAGGGTTTTTCTGCCAGCGAGGTCTAACATTACCAGCAATCAATCCAGTCACACCAACAACATAACCATGCAAAACTCGGTGCAATAATTTATCTGCATCTGGAAGATTGTTTGGTGGCAAATAACCGCCTGTAGAACTGTCAGCCATATCTCACAACCCTAAGGCATAGGAGGCGGCGTAGCGCCACCATTCCCAGCTTCAATTAAAGTACAAATTGCTTTTGTGTAGCCAGCGCCGTAATTCCCGAAATCCTCAGAAGTTTGCGCCTGATATTTTTTTCCATTCCAGACAACTACATCAGGATAAGCGTCAGGACTAATGCGCGTCACGCTGTAAACCGTTATGGCATCTCTACGCCGTACACTATCAGGAAGCCTCTGCATGTCGTCAGGGCTGGCAGGCTGAATGCTGCCAACAGCAGAGATGGTTGATTCTGATAATACATTCTCGCCATAATTATTCACGGAATTGACGCGGCGAATCACCGAGAACGAATCGACAAAATCCGCATCACCGAGCAACTCTGTCACGTCAATAATAGCCATCAGCGCACCACATAACTAATTGAAGTGCGAAGGCTGCCGGTATCAATAAGCGGCGTGGTTTTTTTACCTTTCTTTTTTAACGTAGACTCGGCAAGCGGCTTCAATTCACCACTGGTAAATACACCGCGTACACTATTCTGAGCAACCAATCCAGCTTTATCCTGAGCTTTAACCAAATCGCCAGCGTCAAAATTGGTAAGTGCCTTAGCAGCACCAATACCTAAAATGTTCACGCATTCTTTCTGCGCTTTCGCAATGCCAATCTTGAGAAATGGGCGAGCAGGAATATTCGCGGCAGGTGAGCCAAGCTCATGGATTGCAGCAAGCGTTGCATTGTTCATCTCGCTGCTTTTTCTCGATGCTTTTTCCTCCGGCACACCGACAAAAATACTGCCGACTTTCGCCAGCTTTTCTAGCGTCGCCATCAATTCTTTTGTGTGATCGACTAAAACAGATACGCTCATAACTGCACCGCACCCGCGCCAAATAATCGCGATAAATTGTAGAACCTGCGACCGTAGCTAGTACGCATCCAATCGCCAGCACCATCAACAGCGCCCACACTGTTATCGTAAGACACATTTACCGAACCCACTGCCTTACTCGCAATAACACCGCCAGTCGTCACACCGCCAGTTGCAGCGGCTTTTTTGTCCAGCGATTGCAATACTAAATAATGCGCAACAATTAACTGCAAACCGGCAGAGTAAGTATTACCCCACCGGCTTGCATCAATAATGTTCACAGCCACAGAGTCCGCCCAAAATTCAATTTCAGTTGTCGGGTACTTTGTATCATCCGAAAACTCTGGAAAATTAGCGCGGAAACCTGCAACGTCCACAATTAACCCTCAGCTTTTTTGCTTTTCTTTTCGGGCTTTTCTTGTTTTTCTTCAACAACAGTTTCAATTTTTTTAGCAGGTTTCGCGCTCTCCTGCGGTACAACATAACCACACTTGAGCGCGTAATCCCAATCAGCACCACAGCAATGACCTGCGGGAATATCCCGCAAGCCAACACTGTAACGCTCGCCGAAAAGAAGAACCGCTTGACGCACTACAACTTGCATCACAGACCGTCCTGATAGATGGCAGTTTCGGGATAAACAAACTCAACCGCACCCAAAGCCGCAACATAAGGCGCAGCAAAAGTGATGCCTTGATAGTAAGGAGTTTGGCGAACGATCGGAGCAAGCGGATAGCGCACATACAACTCAGAATCATTGTATGCAACCATGCGATCTTTGCCGCTGTCACCTGCACCTGTCAAATGTTTGCAAGGGCGAATATCCAGAGGAACGCCATTGACCTGCAAGCTAATAGAGTTGTTTTGCAGGAAGTTCAACACTGAACCGCCAGCGCCGTCAGTGCCAGCTTTTTTCGCAACAATCAACGCATACTGCGCTGGAGGCAACAGCAACACATTTGGACACACAGCGTATGCGCTTGCAGCCCATGCTGCTTTGATTAGATCATTAACATTCTGCAGGATAGTATCAGCAGTACCGGCAGACCATGTTGCGCCCAACGCAGAAGCAACAGTAACTTCCGTGTTGTTAATCAAACCACCTTGACCAGCACCACCAACGTAGACCATGCGATCAACGTCAAGATTGTATGACAACTGCAATGCGCGTGTTTGCATGTCATCAAGGTTTTGACCGATCAACTGACTGCGCTCCAACTCTACAGAGGTGTAGCGAATCTCACCGCCCCACAGTTGCATCGGCAGAACCACTTGTGTTCCGTCAACTCCAACAGCGGTCAGCGAGGTGTTTTTTGCGCTACCAATAAAGTGTGCGCCCTGCGCTGATTGCTGACCTGCATGGGCGAAATTGCCGCGAACAAAAGAAGTGGATTGGTTGCCCAAAGAAATACCAGAGCGCAATTTAATATCGCGGCTCCATGTTACAGCCGCGAGCGGCTCATGGATTTTGGCATCAAATGCGTCAAGCTGGTTTACAAAAAAAGCTAAACTAGAATCGCGTGTAATCATTTTTATCTACTCCCATTAACCGAAGAACGCTTCGGCGATATTGTTAGAATCCTTACCGGCAGTCGCCCAAGTCGCGCCGGTAATTGCAACGCATTTGCCTGAATCAGCAGCTGTTTCAAAATCACCAACCAGCTTGCCAGTGTCAGCAGTAACGCGAACATAAACCGCGCCACCGATTGCAGGCGTGCCTTGTTTGCAAGCAATGTTCACGAAGCCTTTACGCAAAATGGATTGCACATAAGCGGTGTCTGCATTGCCGGTTGAGGAATCAGAAACAGACGGGGCTGAACGAGTCAGAACACCATAAAAAACAGCGGCAGTATCGCCTGACTCAATTGCAGCAGCCTTGCCGCTTGTAATTTTAACGGGTGAGCCGTGTGCCAAATCAGCAGCAAGTTGCAGCGATACAACAACAGCACCATCAGAGCGAGTTACCTCACCAGCAAAACCGGCAGGCATATTTGTAACGATAGCAGTCATAATTAATTACCTCTTTTTTCTGCCCAAAACTGAGCATATTTTTCGTTTAAAGATTCCGGTGTGACCGGCGTTTTTGAAACACTTGGTTGCAACTCCGTCTTAACGTCACGCATACGCATTGCTTTTTGCAGAGCTACAACACCGTTGAAAGCAGCCTTTAATGCGTCGCCTTTCAGCGCATCCACATCGTCAACAATGGATGCGACGATTGCAGAATCCGCCATCTTGAGCGCACGCATTGCCAAGCCTTTACCATCTTTCACGCCACTTGCAATAATTTCTGCATCAGCGAGCGAGACTTCAGGATCTTCATCTTCGACAACTTCATCCGTCATTTCTTCAGCAACGGTTTCCGCTTCATCATCAGATTCCAGCGCAGCAATACGAGCTTCAAGCGCATCAATGCGAGCAACCAAATCAGCCATCGGGTCTGCATCTTCCACGGCTTCCTCAACAACTTCATCAGTCGGCATTTCATCAATAGTTTTTTTCAGCGACTTGAACCAATCGCCTAGCGTTTTTTTGTCCGCCATTTTTTCCTCCGGTTTTGAATCGCGAATTGCAACAGTAGAACCCGCACGCCCGCGATCAACCAGCGCAACATGGTTCCCAATAATTCTTTTTCTTATTGCTCGATTATTTGAATCTTTCTCGCCGTGTTCAGCGTCATAACCAAGCGAGACTTCGCGCAATCCGTTTAGCACAAGCTCAATTGCAGCCGCATCGGTGATTAAAATATCTGCGAGCAAATGCTCAGAATCGTCGCCCGTCCCTGCGCGTGCATTGCCCATCGTGCCTACAGCAACTGCTTTCCAATTTTCAGGGGTGACATCGAAAAACTCTGATGCTGGATCAGGATGCTGAACCGTTACAGGCTTGCCCTCGAAACTTGCAGCGGTCTCAGCAGAAAATAAAACCTCTGGTGTGTTAACCGAAATTAACTCGCCATCACCAGTTTCCGCAGCCGTGTAGCGCATCTCACCCAATTTTGCGACAGGAACACCAACGCACAGCAAGTACCCTTCAGGGGTTTTGCTGATGCTCTCTGATAGCTTGGTTGCCAGATATTGCCGCAAGTCAATACGCCTTTTGTCTTATATGGCGTACTGTATAAACGGACAGATAGAGCGTGTCAACAATAAATTATCATATAATGTCAATAGTTAAACTATAATTATTGTAAAATAAATATCTTGACTAATCGGGTAATATAACCTCTCCAAAACATCGGCAGTTTGGAAACTCCCCAGCGTTCCCAGTCATTCCATCCAGCGTCGGCGGATTGTCGTAAGCCACCACTTCGCCCTCCATCTCAGCGTGTGACTCTCTAACATCACCATCGCCAGCGGTTCGCCAAATGTAGTGCGTCGCGCCCACTGACTTTGCCCGCGCCTCTGTCAGTACCGCGCTAGCCTTGCTCGACTCTGTGCGGGCAATAAGCAACGCTCTGGATTGCGTAACTTCACCAGTGCGGGCAATCTCGGCTGCAATCTCGGCAGGTCGCCTACCACCTGTTATCGCCTCCATCGCAAGATTCTGTGCGCGTGTACCGGCATCAATAGGCAGCGATTTAATTAGCTCAACTTGAGCGCGGTGCAAATCAATAGCAACCCTGCCTGTTTGGCTTTGCAACACTTCCCGCAATTTTGCAGCCATTGTTTTTGATTGCGATTTAATGGCTCTATCAATGCTTTTTTGTGTTGCAGAAATCATTTTAGTTGCAGCGCGATTCGCAAACGGTGCTAATTCCTCGGCATACTTAATCAGCGCCGCTTGCATACCGGTCGGATTCGTAATCACCGCACCATCGGCATACAAGTCAATAATGCTTGCAGCGTGACGCGCAATCTTACGCAACGCCTTCGCGTATTCCCGCTCTGTATTTTTTACGACTTTCACGCTTGCGGCTCAACATTCTCAACCATCGGCATTGGCGGTTCTTCATCAAGCCCAGCAATTACCTCTGCCGTCATGCTGCTAAATATACCGCTCTCCGCACTGATAGCACTAAACTCACGCGCAGCATTTGCTAAATCCATCACCCCCATATCAACAGCAATCTGAACCGTCTCAGCTACCGTTTTTGCAAGCGTGGCTTTCTCGGTGTCGTTCATTTGCCACAGCGGTCGAAAATCAAAATCCATCTCAGAAGGCGAAGGCTGTCCAAATGTTGAGCGATATAATACTGATAGTATTTTGTCAAACCCTGATCGCAATGTAGATTCTTGATTCGCTGAAATCGTATCGTAGTAATTCCGCAAATCACTTTCACCCGTTGCGCTCATACCTGATGGCGATTGCCCAAATAATCTAACCAACGGAATGCCACACGCGCCGGATAATTGCTGACCAAACTGCAGCAAAACATTATCCAAGCCACCGAAAGAATAGCTCTGATAACTCAATTCATCCTGCTTGTCTAACAGCGTTAAGCCTTCGCTTGTCTGTAACTCCCGCACATACTGGAACATCGTCAACAGGTTTTGCTCTGCTTGTCCACCAGCAGATAAAATATCGCGCAGACCTTCAATGCCCACATGCCTTAAGTGCGCTCGCTGAATTAAATTAGCCGTTCCACTTGTTACTGTGTCGTAAGCCAGCAAGCGATCATACAGCCGCTCAATAACTGACTGACCCCAATAGTCCAAAGTCTGAGCAATCCAGTACGGCAGTTTATTTCCCACCATCCGAATCACACGGCTTGCATCAATAACGCGCCCGCTAGAAATCACGCGATAGCTTGCAGGCAACCCGCAATTAACGCCGCTCTGAATCAAACTACTACTCGGCTGTAATTGCCATCTGTCATACACAGTCAAAGCAGTGAATTGACTTTTCCCCACCGCATCAACGCGCAACGGCGTAGCTGTGTCCTGACCATCTAATTCAATAACAGCAATAGCGCCACCATACAATCGTGACCACTTCAAACAATCCGTGATGCCGTCCCAAATACCCAAGCGCGATAATTGTTTTTCCAGCAATTTTGATTCGTCGTCTTTGGGCAACAAAATATCTATGCCCGCACGCGTCATATCCATCGCGTAGTCGTCAACGATCTTTCCTCCAATCCATGAGCCGCGATAAATGTTCTCCAGCGTCAGCCTGTCATTTGACAGCGTAGACATTGTGTACCCGCCGCGAGAAAAAACATTATCCGCACCTAAGCCCATCCGCGCAGAAAAGTTTGCAAATCCATCTGCTGTTTTCGCATCCACCACTTTCATTTTTTTATGTTTCTTGCTCATATCATTCTCGCCCATTTTTCAGCCGCAGAATTACTCTGCAAAAGTGTTTTTATTGCATCGCACATCGGGTCTATCTGATCGTCATGCGCGTGCGAATTGTCAGCAGTGAACGCCTCGCACTCTGCGATAAAATCCGAGACCCACGGTGCGTCACTGGGTAGCATAACATTACCACACTCAATATGCGGCAAAGCGTCCTGTACCCGCGTCAGCTTGTCCACTGCCCTCTGTATCCCAAAAACCGGAATCCTATAATGCGTCTTTAATTGCTGAATCAAACCCGTTCCGCTGGATTTATCTTCGATCATTATTTTTTTCGCGCCGCGCTCTGACCACTTTCCCCAAAAATCACGAGCCCGCCTTAATAGCTCTGGCGATTCCCATTTACCGCGTATCTGATCGAGTAGATATATGCGCCCCTCATGCTTACCCCACGCCTGTACCACGCTGTAATCGTTTCTCTCTCCTGTTTTTTGCGCCGTGTCAGCGAACAAAATAATATCGATTGGCTGAATTGCATCTAATCTATAACTACCGAACCACTCGCCGCGAATCAACTCTCCGCCCTGCACCGTGGGCGATTGCTGATATAATGACTCCCAACTGTGATTCGCCATTTTTTCTTTTTGTGCAATCAAAAAATCCAGCGACTTCAACTCTGGGAATAGCGGCTCGCCTTGCCGCCTGTTTTTTTCATCCGTAATCGCAATCGCTGGGAACGATACAACCCTAACGCTAGAGTCTGAAGCGATTAAACGCCCAATCGGATCATCAATGTGCCAGCGTGTCAGAATGCACAACAAAGCGCCATCATCCGCGAAACGCGTCGAGAAATCATCGCAAAACCAATCCCACACGCCGTCACGCTTTCTCTGACTGTTCGCCTCGGCGCGTGACTTAACGGGGTCGTCGATAACGCCCAAGTCTAACGATTCTCCCGTAATGCTTCCCTCTACCGTTGTATTCCTGAAATATCCTTCATGTCCGACATATTCCAGAATCTCGCGATTGCGAAGATACTGACCGCTAACAGTAACAACATTTGACGCGTTTAATTTGGTTTCAGGGAATATTAGATTATATTGCTCACCATCCAAAATCCTCTGCATCCTAAGATTAGCGCGAATGCCAAGCCGTTCGGAGAATGACGCATATATCGTTTTCTTGTCTGGCGACTTTCCCGCAAGCCAAGCGATAAAATCTATAATCGCCATGCTCTTACCGTGCTGTGGCGGCGCTTGTATAACCAGCTTCGGTCGCTTGCCAGCAAGAAAATCAGAATGGAACGCTTGCAATTCGTCGCATACAGACTGATGGAACCAGCCCCACTTTATTTTTGGATTTATCGTTCGCCGGAAAATTGAAAAATCATCACGCGCTAATTTGCATCTCTCTGCAATCGCGTAATCGACCAGATCATGGCTTAACTGCAATGCCGAACTTTTCAAGTTTCACTCTCATCTGTTCGTCTGTCATTTCAGCCTTGGGAGTCATGGTTCCATCGGTGCTTGATAGGTCTATGTTGCTGGTCTCTCTCCACCCGCCTCTAGTCTTGAGATAGAAGCACGCGGACGCCGTATCGCCGTCAATAGCTTTCTGATAAAGATTCTTCGCAACATTGCCGATAGCCTTGGCTTTACCCCTTTTATACCTTTCTGAAACCTCTTTATTGCGTTTCATAATCTCATAGAAGGTGGTTATACCTATCCCGAAATAATCGGCAACCTGCTCAACTGTTAGCACAGCAGCAAGTGATTCGACTTGTATAATCTCCTCGTCGGCTAGATTCTTTCTGGGTCGTCCGCCTTTGTTTTTCATTTTTTTACTCTTCCAATAATAATTGGAGCGTGGAGGTCGGTACTGCCCCGCCGCTATCCGGCTGGTCGCCAGATTTAGCCTTTTTCCCACGCTTTTCACCCTTATACATTCCAGCACCAACTTCGTCAATATATCTATACGGCAAAACTGGAACTGTTAGCCTGTCAACAACAGTTTCGTTAATTGGATACACATATCTAATCATATATCCATCAAGTTTTTTAAAACTTGAAATATCAGACTCCTTGTTGTGAAAAAGTGACATTGTAGATATAACGCTGCCGTCCCTACCAATAACAAGCTCGGAATTTTTCTTAACTCCGGTCAATAAAAACCCCACTGCGCGGTAGATTGTGCCATCACCACACTGACAGGAATCTGCGAATGTTTGTATCCACTCAAGATTGGGATACCTTTTTTTCAATATTCTAATTGCAACCGCAAGACATCTTGACTCTGAATTCCTTGGCAGCAAATCACACAGAGCCATTCTGTTAAGCTCAATCATGCCATCCCATTTTGTGTCTCTCACAAGCCGCATGGAAAGATCTTTCCTCATTGGTGGGCCGAAAGACATCACGCCAAGCAAAGTTTTTTTGTGAAAAATACCAAAATGGATGCTGGAGTTAGGTACAACCTTTCCGCTATAGTGATGCTTGCGAACAAAACTATTTGCATCCTTGCTCGCAATCAGAGAAACAATTAGACTTTTTGTGGTTATGCCGGTATTCATTTGGCGGCGGACATCTGTTTGACCAGAACCCGATTTTCATCGAGTGCGCCCCGCGCGCAATCCGCCATGTCTGAATTATACCACAGCTGGTCTTTCCTGAAAACCTTTGGGTTCTTCGGAAAATCCATTGCGATCTTTTTTAATCTGCGCCTAATACCCGATTCGATTGGATAAATATACAAATGCCTTCTTGCGCTAATAATCTCGCCTTCGCCAAAAAGGTGCCTTCCAACAGCATCCGCCCCTTCCTTAATAATATTCTTCGGAACCCTCCCGTACCTCATAGCCGCAGATATATTTTTATATTCATTTTTTGAAGTGAGGAAAAAATCATTGCATGGCTTGGCTCCGAAATACAGCCATCCTGATGCTTGAAAAATAAAACCTACATCGTCCTTGCAACCACCAGAATTTGTTACAAAAACCCTGTAGCCCATATCCTTGTGATGATCGATAACCCTGCTCATCATCCAAGACTCAGAATTATTGCCCATGGTGTCGCTTATCCATGTTCGCATAAGCTCAACATACTCATCATCTCCTATATTATGTATTACATTTGAAATTTTCTTCCTTGTAGAACTCGATACACCAGAAACCATAATGCCAACAACATTCCCATTATTCATCAATGCATAAGCGTACATGGCTCCACTAGGCCATGTCTTCATATAATGCCTAGACACAATAATAGGCTTCGCGCTTTCAAGCGTTACTCTAACCACTTTACAGTTTGAAAAATCCTGGTAAATCTTCATGATATCTTCGACAAAACATAATACAGAGCATTGCCATTCCTGTTTTTGTTTTCTGGATCTGTGTACTTGCCAATATTATCCGATATAACCCCATTAACAAAATCAGCCTGCATCCTTGATAGAGAAAAAGTTATTTGACAAATATCTGGCTTGTCTTTGATTTCTGGAAAATCATCAAGAATCTGCACCGCTCCAAAATCATCATCAAACCCAGCCAAGTCTAAATCAAAATCAAGTTCTCTAAGTTCGTCCAATTCCAAGTGCAACAATTCATCATCCCACTCTGCAAGCTCTGCCATCTTGTTTACCGACAGCCTGAACGCCTTGATCTGTGCATCGCTCAAATCATCAGCAAGCAAGACAGGGACGGCTTCCATGCCTAATTTCTGCGCTGCTTTTAACCGAAGGTGCCCATCAACAACCGTTCCATCACTTTTAGCGATTACCGGAACTTTGAATCCAAACTCTCTTATCGCACTTGCAATCCGATCTACAGCGTGATCGTTTTTTCTAGGATTACGCGCGTATGGAATCAGTTTCTCCAATTCCATCTCAATAATTTTCTCGCTCATACAGTATACCCCATAACCACCAACATCGCAGCATCACGAGCGTGCTCATTTGTGCGCCCCTGCCAGCCTGTAATGCGCTTGAACTGATCTGCTGTCAGCTTTGTGCGGTTGGCTTTGGGTGCTATCCGAGCGTGCGGGATGTTGTGATGCGTGAGAAACTCCTCCCATCGAGAGCAGTCGCGCTTGATGCTGCCTGCGCCTTGTAATGCCTCAACGCCTTTAGACCCGAACCACTGGCGCATACGGGCATCCTCAAATCGCACGAATACGTTTGGCAGGCCGTACATTTCAATGCACTGCATCACACAGCCCTCAGCTTCCACTGCGTTCATGGATTCCACACGGATCAGCTTGCCGCCATCAGCTACCGCCACGCCGGTGTTAACGCCTGGATCAATACCGATCACTACCTTCATGCGCCAACCCATGCCAGTATTGCCGTGATAATCAGCCCAGCCAGCGCCACGGTGAACACGAATGCTATTGACTCGCTTCGCTCTATAAAATCCTTATCATCATCATCAGGCAGCATGGCTCTCTCCTTTCAGTAGTTGCAGACATTCTCCAAGCAGTTGTTCCTGTTGCCCATAGATTCGTTCAAACTCAGATTTGTCAGGATGCACAGCTACCAGACCAACAGCACCCGTACCTTTTTGGTGATGACCAGCGCACAGCGGCAGTACCTTTTGATGCGCCCCAGGCTTTGTTCTGCCGTCAATATGGTGGATGCTAACCCATGTGTTTAGTCTGCCATCTTTTCTGCATGCGATACAACCCAACTGGCACAACTGATCCCACAGCATCTTATCAGCTTTGGACGGATTGCGACCTTTCATGCAGCGCCTCTCAGTTCAAGATATTCCCCGTACATCGGCAACGTGCAGCCAATATGCGCTGCAAACTCTGACACCAAGTTCATGTGCGCCGTCATTTCACCCTTGTCGTAGCGCGAGTAGGATTTCAGCGCTGGCATAGGCTCGCCGGTTAGTAAGTCTTTGGATTCGATACGGATGCCGTACTTGCGTTTCAGGTAGGTCTTTACCGTTTCCTCGTCGTAGTTGTTCCCTGCTGTTTTGTTCATGTGCAGGGTTATATGACGAATCCAAACATGGATCA
>ENA-UOYA01002964-UOYA01002964.1-activated-sludge-metagenome-genome-assembly--contig:-NODE-2964-length-15610-cov-6.116168_pt1 | contig 15610 bp, 13 predicted proteins | sample MGYA00238163_ERZ764804 | MGnify/ENA primary metagenome ERZ764804 (study PRJEB28919, sample SAMN05720223) | activated sludge metagenome | isolation source: Anaerobic digester | place: Hong Kong...
CAGCGCCTGCATATTTGGGGCGGTCAACGGGCGTGAAGAATACGAACAGGCCGTGGTCGCGATATTTCCAGGCGCCTGATTGACCACGCTGTGCACCTGAGATCTTGCGAACCTGCGCGGTCCCCGTTTTCCCGGCCATGCGGATATTATCGAAAGGCAGGCGACTGCGGACGGCGGTTCCCGCGCCGTTGACGACGAGGTCCATGCCTTCACGGACAACGGCGAGATGCTCGGGCGGAATGTCGAGCGGTCTGACCGGCTTTTGCTGTCCGTCGATCAGATAAGGCTGCAGCATTTTGCCAGAGGCAACGCGCGCGGCAAGGACTGCAAGTTGCAGCGGGCTTGCCTGGACATAGCCTTGGCCAATGGTCGCGTTAAGCGTGTCGGACTGTGACCAGTCTTTCTCGAACTTGCGACGCTTCCACGCGCTGTCTGGCACCGTGCCATAGCGTTGCGAGGGCATGGGCAGTTCAAATTCCTGGCCGAGGCCCAGTTCGCGCGCAACGGGGGCGATAAGATCATAGCCGATGCGTCGACCCATTGCGTAGAAATAGGTGTTGCAGCTCTTCATCAGCGCGTGGCGCATGTTCATCGGGCCGTGGTGGCCAAGGCAGCGGAAGGTGCGGTTGCCGAGCGTGTAGCCGCCATTACAGACGACGATTTCTTCGGGATCAACGCCATGTTTGAGAAGTGCGAGTGCTGCGGCGGGCTTTACGGTCGAGCCGGGAGGATAAAGCCCCTGCATTGCCTTGTTGAGCATCGGGATGTGATCATCCTCCTGCAGCATCTTCCATTCAAGGCGGCCAATGCCGTCAGAAAAGCTGTTCGGATCAAAAGAAGGCATTGAAGAAAGGGCAAGAATGCCACCGGTATCGCAGTCAATCACGACGGCGGAGCCGGATTCAATGCCAAGCCTTCGGCCTGCATAATCCTGCAAGCCGGCATCAATGGTAAGTTTCACGGGCTTGCCGGGAACATCAGGCCGCGTTGCAAGATCGCGCACCAGCTTGCCGCGGGCCGTCACCTCGGTGCGCTTGGCGCCCGGTTTGCCGCGCAGAATTTCTTCTTGCGTCTTTTCGAGGCCTGCCTTGCCGATCTTGAAGCCCGGGGTAATCAGCAGCGGATCGCGCTTGTCTTCATAATCCTTGGCGGTCGGGGCGCCGACATAGCCGATGAGATGGCCAACGCTTGCGCCTTCGGGGTAGAAGCGCGTGAAAAACTCGCTTGGAGCGACCCCCGGCATGTCGGGCGTCCTCAGGCTGACAGCCGCGAAAGTCTCCCAATCAATCTTTTCCGCGACAGTCACCGGCTGGAACCCGGCGGCCTTCTTGAGGTCGGCGCGTATGCGCTCGATGTCATTCGGGGTCAGGCGCATGACCTGCTGGAGCTGTGCGAGCGTCGCCTCCTCGTCAACGAGCCGGTCGGGGATGATGTCGACGCGGAACGCGGTCTTGTTGAGCGCAATCGGGCGGCCCTTGCGATCAACAATCCATCCGCGACGCGGAGGCATGATCTGCAGGTTGACGCGATTGCTTTCGGCCAGAAGCGAATATTTTTCGTTCTCAGCAACCGCCAGCCATGTCATTCGGGCAGCGAGAAGCACGCCAATGCCGATTTGCGTGCCGCCCAGAAAGAACGCACGACGCGAGAAGGTGAATTGTTGCTGCGCTTCGGTGACATGGCGGTCGCCGCCCAGAAGACGCTTGATCACAGGTTCCACCGTACCCGGTCAAGCCAGGCACATATCCGCACGATCAGCGGAAAGCAGAGCGCCGAAGCGAGCATTTGTGGAATGATGACGCTGATCGCGGTCTCGCCTCCTGCCGAATTGGCGATGCCGAGCCCGGCGAGCAGGACGAAGGAGGTCAGCAGAGCCGCCAGAAGCCAGTCCTGCCGGTAGTCACGCCACATCATCCAGCGGTCAAACAGGTCAAGCACCAGAAACACCAGCGTCCAGAGCAACATCGCCGAGCCGATGGGCTGGCCACTGAAGATGTCGTCAAAAAGGCCAAGCGGCAAGGCCGCCCAGACCGGCCATAGATCGCGAACGAGCATCCGCCAGGCGAGCAGCATGAGAAGCCCGAAAGGGGGGAGTAACGGATAGACCGCAATCGCCGGGAGCAACACCGTCATCGATCCCAGCATGACCGATGCTGCCGGTACGCCGATCAGCGCCCAGCGGGAAGAAACGCGGTTGAGACGAGGCTCGTATCCGCGCGGCATTATTTCTTCTTCGCCTCGTCATACTGGTTTGGCGCAGGCGGGGCAGGGGCCTGATAGACGGGTTCCACCATTGCGTAATCGAGACGCGACGGGTCCGCCATCGCCCGCGCCAGAGTGCCTTCGCGACCATGATTGATCGCTCGAGCCACCGGAATGCCGGGCCGGTAGATACCGCCTGATCCAGAGGTGACGAAGATATCGCCCGGCTTGAATGCGGGCGTGCCGCTGGAAAGCGGGCGCAGAATCAGTCTGCCATCGCCCGAACCGATGGCGAGAGCTGGGGCGCCGTCGCTGCTCCGCTTGACGGGGGTGACGTTGCCGCCATCGACGATGAGGAGAACGCGGGCGCTGAGGCGTCCGGTTGCGACAACACGTCCCACCAGCCCTTCCGGACCAATGACGGGCAGGCCGTTTGCGACACCGTCTCCAGCGCCCGCAGAGAGCGTCGCATAACGACGGCTGCTTGACCCGGTCGAGTTGACAAGACTCGCAATCGCAACAGGCTTCGTGTCGACTGACTGGATACCCAGAAGTTGCTTCAGCCGCCGATTTTCAACCGCGAGCACATCGGCTTGAACCAGTTTGCGCCGCGCGGCGGCCAGTTCGTGCGTCATGGCTTCGTTCTTGGACGCGGCGTTCACATAGGCGCCCACGCTCTTGCCTGCGCCGCGCGTTCCATCGACGATCGAGCGTCCAACCGCTGAAATGGGCGACGTAACGTCGGCAGCCAAGCCCTGCAGCACGGCATGGCCTTCCGGATCGAAGCGCGCCGTCAGGACGAGCAAAAGCGCAAACGCCGCCCCGGCGACGGCGATTACATAAGAGGCAAAGATGCCATATTGGGCCCGGCGCGAAAATCCGGGGCGCCGGGGAGAAGGCGGCGCCATTCTCGGCAGTCCTCCGTCAGGCGGTCAGCAAGACGCCGCGGAAAGCGGGGTCTTCCAGAGCACGGCCCGTACCAAGCGCAACGCAGGTCAGCGGGTCTTCCGCGACCGTCACCGGAAGCCCGGTTTCATCGCGGAGCACTTCGTCCAGGCCCTGCAGCAGCGCGCCACCGCCCGTCAGGACGATACCCTGATCGACGATGTCGGCGGCAAGTTCAGGCGCCGTATTTTCAAGCGCGATGCGCACGCCTTCGACAATCGTGCCAACTGGTTCCGAGAGTGCTTCGGCAATCTGGCCCTGGTTGATCGTGATTTCCTTGGGAACGCCGTTCACAAGATCGCGGCCCTTGATGTGGATCGTCTTGCCGATGCCGTCAGCCGGCGGGCGGGCAACGCCCACTTCCTGCTTGATGCGCTCTGCCGTGGCTTCGCCAATCAGCAGATTGTGGTTGCGGCGGACATAGGAGACGATCGCTTCATCCATCTTGTCGCCGCCGACGCGTACCGAAGTGGTGTAAGCAAGGCCGCGCAGCGAGAGCACGGCGACTTCGGTCGTGCCGCCGCCGATATCAACAACCATGGACCCGACAGGTTCCGTCACGGGCATGTCGGCGCCGATGGCCGCTGCCATGGGCTCGAGAATGAGGTGAACCGAGCTGGCGCCCGCATTCGAGGCGGCGTCGCGGATGGCGCGACGTTCAACCGAGGTGGAGCCTGAGGGAACGCAAATGACGATTTCCGGGAAACGCATGAAGTTGCGCTGGCCGTGCACCTTGTGGATGAAGTGCTTGATCATGGCTTCGGCGACTTCGATGTCTGCGATGACACCATCGCGCAGCGGGCGGATCGCCTCGATGTTGCCCGGGGTCTTGCCCATCATCAGCTTGGCGTCGTCACCAACGGCCTTGACCTTCTTGACGCCGTTGATCGTTTCAATAGCGACAACCGACGGCTCGTTGAGGACGATGCCGCGACCACGCACATAGACGATGGTGTTTGCGGTGCCGAGGTCGATAGCCATGTCCTGAGACATCATCTTGAACAGGCGGGAAAACAACATCTGTGCCTTTATCCTGATTGTTGCGACGGGCGGATGACCGTGGGTTTTGGGCGTTGCCCGACAACCCACAGAAAAGTCGACCGATCGTCCGCCCGACGGGTCGCGGAATGGCGCTCGATGGGGTAGAGCGCGGTCCATGTCAATACGCCGCCTGCCCGAACACCTCGTCAATCGGATCGCGGCTGGCGAAGTGGTTGAAAGACCGGCCAGCGCGCTCAAGGAACTGGTCGAAAATGCCATCGATGCAGGCTCGACCCGAATCGATATTCGCCTGCTTTCGGGCGGAATCGACTTCATTGAGGTTGCCGATGACGGTTGCGGCATGTCGCCGCTCGAAATGGGGTTGGCGCTCGAGCGCCATGCGACGTCTAAGCTGCCCGACGACAACATTGAGCACGTCGCCACGATGGGTTTTCGCGGTGAGGCGTTGCCGAGCATCGCCAGCGTCTCGCACCTGACACTCGAAAGTCGCGTGCGCGGTGCGGATGGCTGGCGTCGCGAAGTCGATAATGGGCAAGTGCTTGATGAGGCTCCGGCCGCGTTGCCGCCGGGAACGCGGGTGCGCGTTCAGTCGCTTTTCGCCCGCGTGCCGGCGCGTCGCAAATTTCTGCGCTCTGCGCGGGCCGAATATGCTGCTGCGCTCGATGCCGTGAAACGGCTGGCTATGGCGCGGCCCGATATCGGTTTTTCGCTGGAGCATGACGGGCGCCGGGCGCTCTCCGTGCCGCCGGAACAATCGCGCCCGGAGCGTGTCGCCGCACTGACCGACCGGGAACTGGCCGAGAATAGCGTTACTGTAGATCTTGTGCGTGAGGCCTATGTGCTGGGGGGTGTAGCAGGCATCCCGACCTTCAATCGAGGCGTTGCGGACCATCAATATCTTTTCGTCAACGGCCGCCCGGTGAAGGACCGGCTGCTGATTGGCGCGGTTCGCGGCGCCTATGCCGATTTTCTCGCGCGGGATCGCCACCCCGTCGTGGCGCTGTTCCTCGATCTGCCGCCAACCGAAGTCGATGTGAACGTGCATCCGGCAAAGACAGAGGTGCGCTTCCGCGATCCCTCACTGGTGCGCGGCATGATTGTCTCGGGGCTGCGTCGTGCGCTCGATGCGGCAGGCCATAAGAGTGCCCAGCCTGCCGCAACGGATGCGCTTGGTTTGTGGCGGGCGGAGCCGATTGGCTATGCACAGCCCGGCGCGAACGAACCAACGACTCAATCGATGCCGCTTTGGGGTGCCCCCGCGCCAGACGGCGCAGGCAGCGCCTCGTTCAATGATCGCCGCCCGCATTTCTCGCCGCCGCCCATGGCGCGGGCGGAAGCTGCCTATGCGCCAATGCCCGAAGCCGCGAGCCATCCGCTGGGCGTGGCGCGCGGGCAGGTGGCGAAGACCTATATTGTCGCCGAGGCCGAGGATGGTCTGGTGATCGTCGATCAGCATGCCGCCCATGAACGGCTGGTGCTGGAACGGATGCGTCGAGCGCTTGATGGCGGTAAAGTCTCTGCTCAAGCCCTGCTCCTGCCCGAAGTCGTCGAGCTCGAAGAACCGGCCTGCGACCGGCTTGAAGCGCGCGCAGCCGAGCTTTCGGAACTCGGGCTTGATCTGGAGCGCTTTGGCCCCGGTGCGGTCCTCGTGCGCGCGACACCAGCCATGCTGGGCAATGGCGACGTCAAAGGGCTGGTCTGTGATCTCGCCGATGAACTGGCAGCTTTTGATCAGGCGCTGTCGCTGCGCGAACGGCTCGATGCTGTGGCGGGGACAATGGCTTGCCACGGATCAGTTCGTGCCGGGCGCACGCTTTCAGTTGCTGAAATGAACGCGCTGCTGCGTGAGATGGAAGTGACGCCGCACTCAGGCCAATGCAATCATGGCCGCCCGACCTGGATCAAGCTGGCGCATGGCGACATTGAAAAGCTGTTCGGGCGGAAGTGAAGGCCGCGCTTAGGCAGCCTTGCGCATTTCCAGACGTTCCCAGATCTCGCACAGTGCGGAGGTGAGATCGGTCATCATCTCTTCGCTATGGTTGGGGCCGGGGGTGAAGCGAAGGCGCTCTGTCCCGCGCGGCACGGTCGGGAAGTTGATCGGCTGCACATAAACGCCATATTCGGCGAGCAGGATGTCGCTGATCCGCTTGGCCTTGACGGGGTCTCCCACCATCAACGGCACGATGTGCGTCACGCTGTCCATCACGGGCAGGCCTGCATCGCGGAAGCTCTTTTTGAGGAAGGCGGCGGCCGCCTGTTGCGCATCGCGCTCTGCGGAAGACTGCTTCAAGTGGCGGACGCTTGCGAGAACGCCTGCGACAAGTACGGGCGACAGCGAGGTCGTGAAGATGAAGCCCGGCGCGTAGGAGCGGATGACGTCCACAATCATCTTGTCGGCAGCGATATAGCCGCCCATCACGCCAAAGGCCTTGCCAAGCGTGCCTTCGATGATCGTCACGCGGCTCGCGACTTCATCGCGATCAGTGATCCCGCCACCACGCGGGCCGTACATGCCAACGGCATGGACTTCATCGCAATAGGTGAGGGCGTTGTACTTGTCTGCAAGGTCGCAGACAGCTGCGATGTCGGCGATGTCGCCGTCCATCGAATAGACGCTTTCAAACGCGATCAGCTTGGGCGCGGCAGGGTCTTCGGCCGCCAGCAGTTCTTCCAGATGCGCCAGATCATTGTGGCGCCAGACGCGCTTTTCACAGCCGGAATTGCGGATGCCCGCAATCATCGAGGCGTGGTTCAGTTCATCCGAAAAGATGATGCAGCCGGGCAGGATCTTGCCGAGTGTGGCAAGCGTTGCCTCGTTCGAGATGTAGCCCGACGTAAAGAGCAACGCTGATTCCTTGCCGTGCAAATCGGCAAGTTCGGCCTCGAGGTCGATATGATAATGCGTGTTGCCGCCAATGTTGCGTGTGCCGCCAGAGCCGGCGCCAACGTCGTGCAGCGCTTCTTCCATCGCGGCGATAACCTTGGGGTGCTGGCCCATGCCGAGATAGTCGTTCGAGCACCAGACGGTGATCGGCTTGGGACCATTGTGACCGGCAAAGCAGCGAGCATTGGGGAAGGCCCCCTTGTTCCGCAGAATGTCGATGAAAACGCGGTAGCGACCTTCCTCATGAAGCCGGTCGATCGCTGCTGAAAAAACCTTGCTATAGTCCACGGAGTCATCCTGCGGCTGTTTCGAGCGCCAATAATGGCTTGCTGCGGGCTTTTCCAGTGAGAACGGCTCGCAAGAAGCTGTGGCGTTAACCTTTCGGTGCAGCGTCCACCAGCTTGGGCTTTTGCGTTGTCCGCAAGGGAACCGCCGAACTCGTCAATCGCGCGAGCAGCTTGCCGTCTGCATCTTTCAGATCGGCTTCCAGAAAACAGCTGGACTTGCCCATTTTGAGGCAGCGCCCTTCGGCATGGAGCAGGCCGGGATAGGCCGGGGACAGAAAGCTCGTCTTGACCTCAAGCGACGCGATAAAGCCGGGTTCTCCGAGCGCCACAATGCCGGCGTAGGCAGCACAATCATCGAGCATCGCCGTCACGATGCCGCCCTGGATCGTGCCACGCGGGTTGGTGAGATGTGCGCCCGGTTCAAACGACATGCGGACAATGCCCTTGTCCTGATCGACGCCAAGTACCTTCATGCCGAAAAGCGGCCCCGTGGGGGGCTGCTTGGCGTTGAAGCGTTCCACCAGTTGCTCTTCGGTCAACGGCATCGTGGCAAGTCCCCTTATAAGTAATCGATTTCGGTCAGGCCGAATGTCTCGAGCGCGGGTTCGAGTTGGCGCACATTGTCATCAAATTTGGTGAACACCGCGCGCCCTTTGCGCTCGGTCGGCCAATCCTGCCCCTGCGTCAGATAGGCTGTTCGGCGGGCAATGCCTTCGCCTGAGTCAACAAGCGTCACATGAGGTGGGCTGACTGCCTCTATCTCGCGTGCCAGAAGCGGGAAGTGCGTACATGCGAGCACGACAGCGTCGATCTGCTCGCCATGCGGCTGTGTATAGAGCCCTGACATGACGCGCTGCATCGCTTCCGCGCTTGGCGGGGTGCCGCGCAATTTGGCTTCGGCAAGATCGACAAGCTCAGCCGAGCCATGTCGCAACACAATGCAGTCGCTCGCAAATTCAGCGACGAGGTTGTCGACATAGGGCTGGCGGACAGTTGCTTCTGTTCCCAACACCCCGATCACGCGGGATTTTGAGAGCAATGCGGCTGGCTTGACGGCAGGAACCGTCCCGACGACGGGCAGATCAAGTGCTGAACGAACGTGCGCGAGCGCGATCGTCGATGCGGTGTTGCAGGCAATCACCACGACGCGAGGATGATAGCGCTCGACCAAGCGGCCAAGCAGCGCCGGGACGCGCGCGGCTATCTCGGCCTCGGTCTTGGTGCCATAGGGATAGCCAGCATTGTCGGCTGCATAGACGATGGAGGCTTTGGGCAGGGCGCGGCGGATATGGGCCAGCACCGAAAGCCCGCCAACGCCGGAATCGAAAACGAGAATGGGACGCTCATCGGTCATCAGGGCTTGCCCTTGCACAATTGCAGCCTCTATCAAACCCGAAAAGAAGCGCCGCTCGGGAGACAGATGATATGCAGCCTTGGACAATGCCCGCGCTTGCTGCGCTGATGGGCTATCTGCTTGGGGCCATCCCCTTTGGTGTCATTCTTACAAGCGCATTTGGCGCGGGTGATCTTCGTCAGATTGGCTCCGGCAACATCGGGGCGACCAATGTGCTTCGGACCGGACGCAAGGGCCTGGCTGCTGCGACGCTAATCCTCGATGGCCTGAAGGGTGCTGTAGCGGTCATCATCGGCGCGAAAATGGGGGATGGGCTTGCGCTGCTTGCAGGGGCGGGCGCGTTCTTCGGGCATCTTTATCCCGTCTGGCTGCGTTTCAAGGGGGGCAAGGGCGTGGCCACCATGCTTGGCATTGCTCTCGCACTCGATTGGCGGATTGGCCTTGCCTATGCGGTCGTCTGGCTGGGCGGCATGGCGCTGATGCGGATTTCTTCCGTCGGCGGAATGGCCGCGGCTGTTGCTGCTCCCATCGCTGCAACAGTGCTGGGCGCTCGGGATATGGCGATCATGCTGGGCGTTCTGGCTGCTGCCGTCCTATGGAAGCATCAAGGCAATATCGGGCGCCTTCTGGCGGGCACAGAGCCGCGTATCGGCCAGAAATCGGCGTGACGACGGGGCATAACGAGCGGCTGGACAAGCTCCGGCTCATCCGCTCGGCGAATATAGGCCCCATTTCCTTTGTCCAGCTCGTGCGTCGGTTCGGCAGTGCAGGCGCTGCGCTTGATGCCATTCCAGAGCTTGCCGCAAGGGCAGGGGGCAAGGCTCCCCGACTTGCGGGGCTCGATGAGATAAAGCGCGAAACTGAGGCGGTGGCGCGCGCGGGTGCGCGTCACATCTTTCTGGGAGAAGCTGATTATCCGGCGTTGCTTGCTGAAATCGATACGGCCCCGCCTGCGCTAATCGTTCGCGGCGAGATCGCGCTCGCCGAACGGCCGTGTGTTGGCATTGTCGGTGCCAGAAATGCGTCAGCCGTGGCCTGTCGTTTCGCCCGGGAGTTGGCGACGGGGCTTGCGCGTGAAGGCGTTACCGTCGTCTCGGGCCTCGCCCGGGGCATTGATACCAATGCGCATGTCGGATCGCTCGATGGCGGCACAATCGGCGTTATCGCCAGTGGGATCGATATTGCCTATCCGCCTGAGAACGGGGCGCTTCAGGAAGAAGTGGCAAAGCGGGGACTTTTGATTGCCGAGCAACCTCCCGGGCGCGAGCCGCTTGCCCGTCATTTCCCGTCACGCAACCGCATCATTGCAGGGCTGTCGGTCGGAACGGTCATCGTGGAAGCTGCGCCAAAGTCTGGCTCGCTCATTACCGCGCGGCTCGCGAACGAGGCTGGGCGCGAGGTAATGGCAGTGCCGGGCTCTCCGCTCGATCCGCGCGCACAAGGGTGCAATCAACTCATCCGAGATGGCGCAACGCTCATCCAGAATGTCGCCGAAATCCTTGAAGCAATTCGTCCGATCTCCGGACGTGTCAGGCAAGCGATGTCCGGATATTCGGCGGAGCCGTTCCAAGGGGATGCGAGCGATATGGAACGAGCTGAAATACTCAGGCTGTTGAGCCCTGTGCCGGTTCCGGTCGATGAGATCGTCCGCCAGTCGGGCAGCGCGCCGGCGGTTGTTCAACTCATCTTGCTCGAGCTGGAGCTGGCAGGGCGATTGGAGCGCCATGCGGGGGGACGCGTCAGCCTTGGCTGAGGCGCATCGGCTGCAATTCGCGGCGCGCAAGGCTGCGCCACAGCCATTCAAGCGGTCCATAGCGGAAACGGGCGAGCCACGGTGCTGACCAGCCTAGCATCAGTGCCCAGACCGGGAGAACGGTCAGGTAGCTCTCCCACCGGCCCAGTTGGCCGTACAGTCCAAGCCCATAGCCATAATAAAGCGTCGTCATGAGAATGGAGGTCGCGAGGTAATTGGAGAGCGCCATTCGCCCGGCCGCAGAAACCCGGCGAAGAACGGCGGAAGGGCGAGCGGTCGTTACGATGAACAGCAGCGCCATCAAGTGCCCCAGCATCACGATCATCCGGGCGGGCAGGTTGGCGGCGTAGTAAATGTCTGCGGTCAGCATTGTGTCAAAGCCGCTTTCCCAGCAAAGCCAGGCGAGCAAGGCTGAAAGCGGAAGGCCGATGGCATATGCGAAAACCGCAGCGCGAGCATAGGAGCGGCGGGGCCATTGCCCGGTCAATGCGCCCGACTTGAACAGCGCCATGCCCCAAGCCATCAGACCGACCGTCTCCGGGCCATAGGCATAAACAAGGACAATTGGCGCGCTGATATGGTCAAGCAGGCGTGACTCGGCGATGTCCGCATAATGGCCAAGATGCAGCCGCAACTGCTCGGCAATGAGCGTGGAATTTGGCTCGCCAAACTCCGCCATCACCGCCGCCAAATCTCGCGCCAAGCCTGCATCAGCGCCCGGCAGAAGCGCATCATGCCGCAAATCATGCACCGAGAGCAGGACAAGCAGCCAGATGACAAGGTTGAGGGCCATGAAGGCGATGCCGACCTGAAATAGCTGGCGCGAGGTGAGGTTTCTCAAGGCAAAGGCAGCACACCCGCAAAGCGCATAGAGCCCAAGAATGTCGCCATCCCAGATGAACCAATAATGGAAGAGGCCGAACAGGAAGAGCCAGAACATGCGGTTGAAATGGACCGAGGCAGCATCCGCACCCTTTGCTTCGGCCCGCTCGATGACCAGCAGCAGCGAAGCCCCGAACAATAACGAAAAGAGCCCGCGCATCTTTCCTTCGACCAGAATGAAGGCGAGCGCCCAGGCCACCAGGTCAGCACCCGTGGCGCCGCCCCATGCGCGCGGATTGACATAGGCCGCCATCGGCATCGCAAAGCCGATGACGTTCATCACAAGGATGCCCAACACGGCGAATCCGCGCAGTGCATCGAGCGTGAAGTGGCGGTCTGCTTCCATGGCAGCAGTGTCAGTGACACCACGGATTGATGAGGGCAAGCACCCGGGCAAGCCACTTTTCGGCATTCAAGGTGTTGACCTTGCGCCTCATCCCGCTATCGGCATTCGCACATAGTCTCAGGGGTTTTAGGTAATGGCTGAATTCCGCCTGCCTGCGAACAGCAGGATCAACAAGAACGGCAAGTCGCACAAGGCTGAGGGCGCAACCCGCGCCAAATCGTTCAAGATCTACCGCTACGACCCCGATAGCGGCGAAAATCCGCGTTATGACACGTTCGAGGTTGATCTCGACAAGTGCGGGCCGATGGTTCTCGACGCGCTCATCAAGATCAAGTCCGAGCAGGATTCGTCGCTCACCTTCCGCCGCTCGTGCCGTGAAGGCATTTGCGGTTCGTGCTCGATGAACATCGACGGCACCAACACCTTGGCCTGCACCAAGGCGATCGACGACTGCAAGGGTGACGTCCAGATCACGCCGCTGCCGCACATGGAAGTCATCAAGGACCTCGTGCCCGACTTCAAGCACTTCTACGCGCAATATGCGTCGATCGAACCGTGGCTGAAGACCAAGACGACCACGCCTTCGGGCAAGGAACGTCTCCAGTCGCCGGAAGATCGTGCCAAGCTAGACGGTCTGTACGAGTGCATCCTGTGCGCCTGCTGCTCGACGAGCTGCCCGAGCTATTGGTGGAATTCGGACAAGTTCCTTGGCCCGGCGATTCTGCTTCAGGCCTATCGCTGGCTGGCAGACAGCCGCGATGAATTTACCGGCGAGCGCCTTGATGAGCTGGAAGATCCCTTCCGTCTCTATCGCTGCCACACGATCATGAACTGCGCCAATGTTTGCCCCAAGGGTCTGAACCCGGCCAAGGCGATTGCCGAAACCAAGAAGATGGTGGCCGAGCGCGCCATCTGATGCGCGCAGGGCAGGGATGAGCGAGTTGAGCGAACAAGTGGTACAGGCGGCGGGCGACGCTGCCTTCGACAACGGGCCTGATCCCGATCATCCCGGCTGGCACCGTTGGGAGTTGAAGGACGATAGTCGCTTCAACGGTCAGGTCATGGGCCGGATGCTTGTTCGTGTCGAAGGTTCGCTCGTGCGCACGCGCATGTTCCCAGAGCATCGCCACACCAATCTGCTCGATATCGTGCATGGTGCGGTGACGCTTGGGCTGATGGACATTTCCATTTTCTCGTGCGGACACATGTTGGGACTTGAAGGAATGGCGGGCTCCGTCACGCTTGATCTTTCCGCCCAATTCATTGGCGGCGCGGCGGTCGATCAGCCGCTCGACTCGGTCGTTGAAATCCTGCGGGAAACCAATCGGCTCGTATTCCTGCGCGGCATAGTCGAGCAGGGCGACAACAAGGTTGGCGCGTTCTCTGCCACAATCCGCAAGGGCCGCCGCCGGTGACGACGGTCCTTGACCGCTACAAGCAGCTTGTCGCGGCAGGGGAATTGAAGCCGGATGCCGAGCAAGAGGCCGCGGCCCGGCGGCTGAACCAGCTCCAGCAGGAGCTTGAGGCGCAGCCAGCAAAATCGGGCTTGTTCGGCAAACTCTTCTCAAAGTCCGAAACTGCGGCACCGCGCGGCCTCTATGTCTGGGGCAGTGTCGGGCGTGGAAAGTCCATGCTGATGGACCTGTTCCACTCGTGCCTTGGAATTCCGGCCAAACGCCGCGCTCATTTTCATGAATTCATGATCGAGGTGCATGCGCGGTTGCGGGTGGAGCGCGCCAAGGAAATTGGCGACCCCATCCAGCCTGTCGTTGCCGCCATTGCTGCCGAAACCAAATGCCTTTGCTTTGACGAGATCGTCGTCAACAATTCGGCCGATGCCATGATCATGTCGCGGCTGTTCACCGGGTTGATCGAGGCGGGCGTGGTTATCGTGACGACCTCAAACCGTGCGCCTAAAGACCTCTACAAGGATGGGCTCAACCGCGAGCATTTCCTGCCCTTCATCGCGCTGATCGAAAAGCGGCTGGATGTCCTCACGCTCAATGGCCCGACCGATTACCGGCTGGAGCGTCTGGCTGGCATCGATACCTGGCACAGCCCGTTGGGTGATTTAGCAACCGCCGCGTGCCGCGAGGCCTTTTTCCGCCTGACCGACTATCCGCCCGAAGATGCCGAGCATGTGCCGTCGGAGGATATTGATGTCGGCGGCGGGCGCATGCTGCATGTGCCCAAGAGCCTCAAGGGCGTCGCGGTCTTCTCGTTCAAGCGTCTGTGTGGGGAAGCGCGCGGAGCGACCGATTACCTTACCGTCGCTCGGCATTTTCACAGCGTCATCATCGTCGGCATCCCGAAACTGGGGCCGGAGAACCGGAATGAAGCTGCACGTTTCGTAACGCTCATTGACGCACTCTATGAGCATAAGGTGAAGCTGATCGCAGCCGCTGATGCGGAGCCTGCCTCGCTCTATGAAGCAGGCGATGGCCGTTTCGAGTTTGAGCGCACGGTCTCGCGCCTCATGGAAATGCAGAGCCACGACTATCTTGCAGAAGGGCATGGCGAATCCTGATTTGGGCGCTAGGTTCCGCCCAACACCAAATCCGGAGTCATTTATGCGTCGCATTCTTCTGGCCGCTTCGGCCCTTGCCTTTGCATCCCCCGCCTTTGCCGCAGACACGGCTGACAAGTGGCACGCCAACGGACGCGAGATGCTGGGGACCGCGATTGGCATCCCTTCCGTCACCACCCGCCCCGAAGAGGTCAAGAAGCTGGTGGCCTGGCTCAAGGGTGAGTTTGAAAAGGGCGGACTGACCGATGTGACGGTCAAGGACTATGATGGCACGCAAGGCCTGATCGTGCGCTGGAAGGCCGATGGCAAGCCGAAGAAGAAGCCCATTCTCCTCATCGGCCATATGGATGTGGTCGATGCCAAGCGTGAGGATTGGCCGCGCGACCCCTTCAAGATGGTCGAGGAAGACGGCTATCTTTACGGGCGCGGCTCGACCGACATGAAGTCGGGCATCGTCGCCATTTCAAATGCGTTGCTCTGGCTCAAGGCCGAAGGCTTCAAGCCCAAGCGTGACATTGTTGTCTTCTTTTCCGGTGACGAAGAAGTGGATGGCGTCGGCGCAAACCTTGCCTCGACCGAATGGCGCAAGCTGGTGGATGCCGAATTCGCGCTCAATGCAGACGCAGGGGGCGGGGCCTTCCTGAAGGATGGCACGTCGCTCGGCTTCTCCATTCAGACGTCCGAGAAAATGTACCAGAGCTTTTCGTTCACCGCGCGCAATCCGGGCGGCCACAGCTCACGCCCGCGTCCCGACAATGCGATTTATGAGCTTGCCGGTGCCTTGAAACGCCTTGAGGCGCATCGCTTCACGCCGCGTCTGGACGAAACGACGCGTGGCTATTTTGCCTTCCGCGAAAAGCATGAAAAAGGCGCGCTGGGAGATGCGATGCGCCGTTGGCTCGCCAATCCCAATGATGGAGCTGCAGCCGATGCAATTGAGGCGGACCCCACCGAAGTCGGCATGACGCGCACACGCTGCGTCGCAACGCGACTGGAAGGCGGCCATGCGGACAACGCCTTGCCGCAAATGGCGCGCGCAACCGTCAATTGCCGCATTTTCCCGGGTGAGGATGCCAAGGCCATTCAGGCGGAATTGCAGCAGGCCGCTGGCAGCGCCGTGAGCGTGGAGCCGCTTGGCACGTCAAAGCCTTCGCCGCCTTCGCCCTTGCGCGCAGATGTGATGAAGGCGTTCACGGATTCGATCCGCAAGCGCCATCCCGGTGCCGAGATCGTTCCGAGCATGTCCACGGGGGCGACTGACGGGCTGTTCTTCCGCTCGACGGGAATGCCCGTTTACGGCGCATCGGGCGCATGGATCATCGTACCCGATGACGAGCGCGCGCATGGCCGGGATGAGCGCATTCCGGTCAAGAGCTTCTATGAAGAACTCGACCACTGGCACGACATGGTCAAGGCGCTCGCAGGCTA
>ENA-UOYA01002965-UOYA01002965.1-activated-sludge-metagenome-genome-assembly--contig:-NODE-2965-length-15608-cov-6.371054_pt1 | contig 15608 bp, 14 predicted proteins | sample MGYA00238163_ERZ764804 | MGnify/ENA primary metagenome ERZ764804 (study PRJEB28919, sample SAMN05720223) | activated sludge metagenome | isolation source: Anaerobic digester | place: Hong Kong...
GGTGGGGAAGATTTGGGAACTAGCGGACCCAGTAGTATCTCCGGCGCATACGGCTGGCTTAAGCGGGCTGCCGAATGAAATTAAATTGAAATACTTCGCCGATAACGAGCTGAAGGGCATGTCTGATGAAGAAAGCCTGGAAGCGATTAAAAAGATTATTCGCGAAAAAGAAGATAACCTGGTGGGGTCCCGGGATTCGTTGGGAACAACACCGCGCCGTTTGACCGATTTACTGGGCAGTTTGTGTGATTTGGTCAGCGGCAGTGGGGACAAAGGAACACCGGTGGTGCTCATTCAAGGATACTTTGATAACTATGCGACTGAATGATGGGTAAAGTAAGCTCTCTTCCACACCTGACTCAGGCGGGAAGAGAGCTTATTTTAGTATAGAGCCTTCGAAAGCTCTTGCGGGCCCAAAAATAATTCAATATAATATTCAATATAATATTTTATGGCATACATAATCCATGCGGCAAAACCTGAGCTAATGATGAAAGAAAGGTTCTCTTTATAGGATAAAATCAGAAGGGAAATTTTTCTTCCTTAATTTTTATAAGGAAGAATGGAAAAGGGGGAGGATAATTTGTTTGCTAATCTGAAAGAATGCAAGAAGTACTGTCAGGAAAACGGGATTAAGGCAATCGACTTTAAATTGATTAATCTCGCGGGACGCTGGCACCACCTGACCATCTCTGTGGAGAGATTAGATCAGCAAATCCTGGATGACGGGATCGGTTTTGACGGTTCCAGTTATGGTTTTTTAACGCTGGAGAAATCGGACATGGTTTTCCTACCGGATTTTAGTACCGCGTTTGTAGATCCTTTTTGTGAAATACCCACTTTAAGTATTATCAGTAATATTTATCGCCTGGACGGGAACAAAATGGTGCGGTTCGAGGGCGATCCCCGCTATATTGCGGAGAAAGCGGAAAAATACTTAAAGACGACCGGCATTGCTGACCGGACCTCCTTTGGCCCGGAATTTGAATTCTATCTGATTGACCATGTTTCCTACTCCGTCGAACGGAACAATATCGGCGTCCAGCTTGATTCCGAACCGGCCGAGTGGCACACCAGGGACAACGATTATCAGAATTTGGGCTTTAAGGTTCCTTATCAGCAAGGATACCATGTGGATATTCCTTATGACGTGAATTTTGAATTAAGAAAGAAAATGGTTCTGCAACTGGAAGAAATGGGTGTGCCGATTAAGTATCATCATCCCGAAGTGGGGTCCTCCGGGCAAATGGAAATCGAAATCTGTTTCGGGAATCTTTTCGAGGTAGCCGACCGGACCATGCTGATCAAATATGTGGTCAAAAACATGGCGTTGGCGCACGGCAAGACGGCCACCTTTATGCCGAAGCCGTTTTACCGGGAGGCGGGCAGCGGTATGCATGTGCATATTAATATGTTTAAGGGAGACCGGCCGGTGTTCTATGATGAAAAGGGATATTCCGGCTTGAGCGAGACCGCTTTATACACCATCGGCGGGATCTTGAAGCATTCCCCGGCGCTACTTGCCCTCACGAACCCCAGCACCAATTCCTATAAGCGTTTGGTGCCTGGTTACGAGGCTCCGGTCAGTATTTGTTACGCAACGGCCAATCGCAGCGCGGTCATCAGAATTCCCGGTTATGCGAACAGGCCGTCGGAAAAACGGTATGAATTCCGTCCTTCCGATGCGACCTGTAATCCATATCTGGCTTATTCGGCCCTGCTGATGGCGGCCATTGACGGGGTGCAGAACAAGATCGATCCGGTGAAGGAAGGTTTTGGCCCTTATGATGTCAACATCTTCAATTTAAGCGAAGAAGAACGGGCCAAGATTAAGGCTTTGCCCAAATCCTTAGACGAAGCGGCGGATGCCCTTGAACAGGATCACGATTTCCTGCTGGCAGGCGGGGTCTTTACCGAGGGAATCATTAAGGATCATTTGAAGAGAATCCGCAAGGATGCCAAGGAAGTCAGCATCATTCCTCATCCGAAGGAATTCGACCTTTATTACGATCTGTAAGAGATGCGGTTCACAAGAGGAGCTATTGCAAAATGGCTCCTTTTTGTTGTATTTTTTTACGTAAAGCAATACAATCTTAATAGACAAGAAACGGGATGATCAGTGACAGGCAGGAGGGCTGTGTACCGTGGAGATTATCGTCAAAGGCGTGAAAGTGAATTATTATGTATCCGGCGAGGGAAAAGACTTGCTTCTGTTGCCCGGCTGGGGCTGCACAATCCAGACCGTTGCCCCGGTTCACCGGCATTATGAAGCCTATTTCCGGACCTACTCCCTTGACTGGCCGGGCTTTGGACAGAGTGAGGAGCCACCGGAGCAGTGGGGGGTAGCCGATTATGCAGAATTATTCTGTGCCTTTCTGGAGGAGCTACAGATCAAGAACCCGCTGCTGATCGCCCATTCCTTTGGCGGCAGAGTGGCGATATACAGTGCGGGGGCGCTGCAATACCCCTTTAAGAAGCTTGTGCTGACCGGCAGTGCTGGTATTAAACCGCGGCGCGGGCTGGATTATTATCTTAAGGTTTACACCTATAAATTAGCGAAGCGCCTCATCATGCTGCCCGGCTTGCGGCAGCTGTTCGGGGACGTGTATGAGCGGTATCGGAAGAAAGCCGGCTCGGCAGATTATCAAAACGCCTCCGAGATGATGAAAAAGGTCTTTATCAAGGTGGTAAACGAGGATTTAACGAAATATCTGGCGGAGATTAAAGCACCGACCTTGCTGATCTGGGGGGAGAATGATACGGCCACACCGTTACGGGATGGCAGAATCATGGAGAAAAAAATACCGAATGCCGGTTTAGTTGTTTTTAAGAATTGCGGCCACTATGCCTTTCTCGAGATGTTAAACTATTTTCTCAGCGTTACCGATAGTTTCTTCAAGGAGGAGATGCGCTGATGCGTGAATTTGCCCCGATATGGTATTGTAAACGGAACTGTAATACAATATGATATAAAGATGTATCTTTGGAAAGTAAAATTAACGGAGGTAAAGCGGTTGTTCGGTCAAATCATTTTCGTGGCGGCTCTTCTGGCCGGCTTGTCCTTCCTGGTTTTTAAACTGAATTATCATTTTCATATGCTGCAATTGAATTCATATATGAACGGCCGCTATTTATTGTGGCTCAGACGAAATCCGGGCAAGGCATTCCGCCTCGCGGATTTTCTTCCTCTTTTCTTTCTTCTGCCGTTTGTGCTGCGGCTCCCGGCTGTGGATGCGGAATCGGCCGGGATACTGCCGGTCGTCCTCTATGCGGCTTTTGGGGCGGCCTCACTCGGCTTAATCCTTTTACGGGAAAAAACGAAAGCGAAAAAGCAATTCAAATATACGGCCAGGGTGAAGAGACTGTTTACCGCTGCTGCGTTTTTATGCCTCCTTCTTCTGGGGGTGCTGTGGCAGCTTCGGGCGGAGCCTTTTCTCTTTCTTTTGCTGGTAGGCTTCCTGCCGCCCTTTGCTCCCGGCCTGGTTTTCCTCAGCAATATCCTTCTCATCCCCGTGGAAAAAGCCATCAATTACTATTATTATCGGGATGCGCAGAAAAAGCTGCAGGCGATGCCCCGTTTGAAAGTAATCGGTATTACCGGCAGTTACGGCAAAACCAGCACGAAACATATCGTGCAGAAAATCTTGTCCCAGAAATATAACGTGCTGATGACACCCGGCAGCTATAACACGACTATGGGGGTTATTCTGACCATCCGGCAAAGCTTGAGTCCGCTCCATGACTTCTTTATCACGGAAATGGGGGCGAAGAAGCCCGGCGATATTACGGAGATTTGTCAATTGGTGAAGCCCGCCTACGGGATTTTAACCTCGATTGGGCCGCAGCATCTGGAAACCTTTCAAACGCTTGAAAATGTGCAAAAGACCAAATTTGAGTTAATTCGGGCTCTGCCCCCCGCAGGGTTTGCCGTGGTGAATGGTGATGATGCCTTGATCGCGGAAGGCATGGAACGATACGGGAACAAGGAGCTTCGGTATATATCCTATGGGATTGCCGAGGGCGAGATTGCAGGCGCGGGTGCGACTGCGGATGCGTCTGTGGGTGCGGCTGCGGATGCGGAGGAACCGTGCGGCACGGCAAAGACCGCTCCGGCGGAAAAACGGGCACAGCAGGTGCAGTTCAGCGCCAAAAAGATCCGGTATTCCGAAAACGGCACGGAGTTTACGGTCGTGCGCCGCGAGGCTGGGGAAGAACAGGAATATTCTTTCCGCACCGGCTTGCTGGGGCAACACAACCTGTACAATATTTTGGCCGGGATTTCCCTTGCCTTTACCCTCGGCATGGACTATAAAGCGATTTATGCGGGCGTAAAAGACCTTACCCCCATTGAGCACCGTTTGCAGATCAAACGCCAGCACGATTATGTGCTGATTGATGACGCCTATAATGCCAACCCTGTCGGGACACGTATGGCCCTGGAGGTTTTACGGCTCATCAGCGGCAATAAAAAAATTCTCATTACGCCCGGCATGATTGAATTGGGCAGTCAGGAATACGAGTTGAATAAGGCTTTTGCCCGGCAGGCGGCCGAGGTTTGTGACTATATTCTGCTGGTCGGCGAAAAACGCACCCAACCCTTGCAGGATGGCTTGCGGGAGGCAAATTATCCGCCGGAAAAATATACGGTGGTCAAGGATATTTTCACGGCTTTTGCTCACCTGGAGAAGATTCGGGAGAAGAATGACGTCGTCTTAATTGAGAATGATTTAACCGACGATTATAACGAGTAGAAGCACGAAAAAGGAAGTGAACAGTGAGAGCAGGAAGTGGGTCGTGTGAAATAAATAGTGGGAAGAAGATGGGAGGTCGGATTGAATTGAAAATTAAAGTAGGGGTGTTTTTCGGGGGGAAATCAACTGAGCACGAAGTGTCGGTCATTTCGGGAATTCAGGCCGCACATAGCTTAGATAAGGAAAAATATGAGGCAGTGCCTGTCTATGTGACCAAACAGGGGACTTTTTATACTGGGGCGGAGCTCCTGGATATTACCGAGTATAAAGATATGGAGGCACTATTACACAAAGCCACGCCGGTAGCCATCATCAGGGATCAGGAGCAAAATAAGGTTTTCCTTTATAAGTATCCCTTCGGGCTCTTTAAGAAGCCCCTTGCTTATCTGGATGTGATTCTGCCGGTGATGCATGGCAATCTCGGCGAAAACGGCGCGTTCCAGGGCTTTTTTGAGGTGCTGGACATCCCTTATGCCGAATGTGGGGTCCTTCCTTCTGCCGTGGGCATGGATAAGGTGATCACGAAATATGTCCTGCGCAGTGCCGGTATCCCGGTAATCGACTGGTACAGCTTTTACGGTCATGACTGGCTCACTGACGAGACCAGGCTCATCGAGGAAATGGAGGAGCAGATCGGCTACCCCTTAATTGTGAAGCCGGCGACAGGTGGCTCCAGCATTGGCATTTCCATTGTCCATAACCGGCAGGAGCTCAAAGACGGGGTGGAATTAGCCCGCTCCATGGCGGAAAAGATTATTGTGGAAAAACTGGTGCAGAATATTAAGGAGGTCAACTGTTCGGTGCTTGGAGACAGTGAGGATGCGGAGGCTTCTGTCTGCGAAGAGCCGGTCAGCAGCAAGGATATCCTCTCCTTTGACGATAAGTATAGCAACAACAGCACCAAAGGGATGTCGGGCGCGAAAAGAAAGATTCCGGCCGATATATCCGCGGAGATGGCCGGTGTCATTCAGGATCTCTCCCGGATTGTCTTTAATCTTTTAGGTTGTAAAGGCGTAATTCGCATTGATTATATTATTGATCAGGACACCAATCAGGTTTACCTGAATGAGCTGAATACCATCCCCGGTTCGTTGGCTTTTTATCTCTGGGAGAACAGTGAGCTTACCTACGCCGGGCTCCTGGATCAATTGCTGACAATGGCGATTCGTCATCACCAGAAGGCGAACGCGTTAACCTATTCCTACGAGAACAATCTTTTCAATTCGGGGATCCAGGGCTTCAAGAAATAGCAGGCTAAAGGGAATATTGCAAACCATACGACAAAGTGGAAATAAAAGGAAACAAGGTAAGATTGGGCGAAAAAAAGATTATGGAAGCGTTTTCTAAATATATAGGGAAATAGTGTCAGAAAAAAATATGGGTTAGTTTTAGAAAAAAGGGCAGTGCCAGAAACGGCGCGGCCCTTTCTTTATGGGCATTTGCGGGCGACAAGGACAGAGGGAGAAAAATATTTGACAAATTCCAGTAAATGACAAAGTTTACAAATACCATCATGTATAATACGGGGTGTGAGTATTTTTTTGATTTACGTAAGGTGCGCTACGTCAGTCAAAAAAAGGAGGCGATCGGTAAGAGAATTCTGTTAAAGGATTTAACAGGACAGCAAAAGTTGATGCAATCTTTTTACTGAAAAAATAGGAATTGAAGGGAGTAATGAAAATGAAAAAAACAAGAATGTTACTTGCTACTCTGGTTTGTGCTGTAATGCTGATGGGCGTTGGCTACGCCGCATGGTCTGATTCGGTCACTTTGGCAGGAACGGTGAATACCGGGGAACTGAATGTACGTTTTGAAAATACTCAGTTTAAACCATATGTTCCTAAGACATATGCTTCTGGCTATGCGACCGCAGTTTTCAACAATCTTGAAGACGATTATATTCAGTTCACTTTTGATAAATTCCACCCCGGAGTCGTTGGCGTTGTTGATGTAGCCGTTAAAAATGTCGGTGATTTTCCGGCTAAATTAGCCGATGCTACTGTAACTATCACGGGCGATGAAGCGTTAAAAGATGATATTTACGTACAGGCTTTATATTACAAAATGGGAGCAAACGGTTGGCCTGTTGCGGGCTCAGCCGGTGCTACCCCATATGTTCGTTTAAATCAATTGGAGAGTACTTTAGAAAATCTTTTACGTTCTTTTGAATTGGCACCCGGGGAATCAATTGTATTTGGTGTTCCGGAAGGCGAAGAATCAACTCTTGATTTAAACAATGACGGTGTAAATGAAGAATGCTTTGTCTTCTATTTTGACGTTAACTCGGATAATGACACAATAGATAAGACCATCACTATCGATTTAGAGATGGATTGGGAAATTGCGTAATCACTAATACGGCGATGAATTAAACTTGCATCCTGCAGACCCGCCACCTTTTTGGCGGGTCTTTTTTACTATGCGAAGATATAGAAATAAATAAAGATTATATAAATTCCTAAAAACGACAATTTCTTCAATTATGATCATATATAATCTTTAGTAAGGCATTTTATCTATCTATTGCACATTATTTAATTTTATTTTTTGTATGGGTTCAATAATCGGAAAGAGGGGATCAGAATTTCGGTGCAATACATTTATAAGGGGGAGAGTATTCAGGGCAAAGGGGTGAATTTTTCAGTAGAGTTTGTATTTGAATTGGATGCTAAGAACGACGGTAATATTATAGAGGAAGCGCCTAGTGAAGGGCAAAAATAGGTTTTCACCACAGCCTGCCCCTAGCGGGCAGGCTTTTTCACGATCAAATTGCATTAACAGCGGGTATACATAAGTGTAGCTTACGGCTATATCAAGGGCTATATCAATAGTCGAAAAAAGTCGGCTGATGTTATAAAAAAATGCTTGTCAATGTTTTAAAAATACTATATGATGGGGAAAATACATGGTAAAATCGGAATGTTGCAATCTTATTTAAAATAGTCTGTAAATGGCGGAAAGAAAGGCGGGAATAGCAATGTCATTCCTGTGGAAAAAGCATCGTCGAAAGAATTCTGTTGGGTTAAGCCGGTATTCATTATTAGGTATTACTATTATATTTTCCCTCGGATTTATGGGGATCGGTTTTGCCGCCTGGAATGACAGCATCACGCTGGACACCACTTTGACTTCCGGTTATCTTGAGCCTGTTTTCACCGAGGCAACTCTATCCCTTAGCGGAGAGGATTGGGGAGAGGGAATTGGACAAGCTTCTGATGAGTATGTTGGTGCGGTGAAGATCTTCGATGGGGGCAAGAGCCTTTCGGTAGAGTTTGATGAAGCGGAAAGAAACGGGGAATATTATTTAACTTTTACGATAAAGAATGAAGGGCCTTTACCAGTTGAACTTAATGATTTCGACATCGTACCCGGAAAAAACCTAAAGGTTAGTATGCATCATAAGCCTGAAAAGGTAGTATTGGACAGACTGGAAGAAACCCGGGGACAGCTTAGGATTCAAGTCAAGGACCCGCAAATAGAAGAGGATTGCTCAGATAGTTTTATCGTAGAGCTTGATTATCATCAAGCTCTACAATAAATATTTATTTTGGTGAATAAGGTGCAAATATCATAAGAAGGAGGAGAAGTTCAAAAAAAATGGGTGCGCACCTTAATCTAGGCAACTGGTTGAGGCACAAAACATAATATAATATTTTTTATTTTGAAGGGAGAGCTTGATTTAATGAAAAAGGTAAAAATCTTAATTGCAGTATTGGTTTGTTCTGTAATGATGATGGGCGTAGGTTATGCATGGTGGAGTGATTCAATCATGGTCGCAACTACTGCAAATACCGGAAATATGAATATGGAATTTGCAGATGGAAGTAAAATTCATGATCAAAGCGGGTATATAACTTCCAATTTTGAATTTGGCACTACTACTGTTACTGAAACTAAGACTGAAAGAGGATTGACTTGTGGTATGGAAAATGGGCAATGGGTTTCGACCGGTTGTTATTCTGGGTATCATCATTATCATCATCTTGGTTGCTATGGTGATGTTACTACCACTGAAACTGAGACCATAACAAATAATAAGGACCTCAGATGCACACTCAACAACTTATATCCCGGAGCCTGGGTTGACCTCAAAGTTGTTGTTAAAAACGCAGGGACTATTCCCGTTCGTTTTAAAGATGTAAAATTAACCGGTATCGGTGGGACAGATATTGGTTATTTAAGATGTGAACTGGTTGATGGTGCCAATGCTGAAGCTATTGCACCTAATGCAACAAAAGCATTCAAAGTGCGCGTTTCAGTTACAGATAATGTGAAATACAACAATGAAAGTCAAGACAAGTCAGCCACCTTTAATATCCAATTTAACTGGATTCAATTTAACGAAATTTAATTCGCACTATAAGCACATAAATTTACTGTAACCCCTTCCCTATTGCGACATGGTTCGCGTGGGGGATGGTGTATAATACAGTCAAGTTTATAGCAATGCCGAATTGGTAATAATTTAGCAGGATGGGCATTAGTGAAGGTAATTCTAATCTGTGTCCATCCTGCTTAAATTAAAAAAAGTCCAATATAAAAATGTTTTATTGAAAGAAATACCTAACCATGGAGGTCTGTTGGGATGAGAAAATATATTGCAGTTATATTATTTTGTGCGTTTTTCAGTTTAATGGCGATGCCCGGGGTATTTTCTGCCTGGAATCAGGAGTTGAAGATGCGGGGAAAGTTTATTATCAAAGCTAAGCCCAACGGGCTATCTAACGCTGCTTTAGAAGCGGGCAATGGATCGTTGGCGCGGGAAGCAATTAATGCTCCGTCGGAAATACTGCCGGCAGCACCCGGAACAGAGGGTGGTTCTGATCCGGAAGGCGACGGAATCATAGAAACACCCATTGAGGGTAAAGAGGAAACACCTCTTGAGGGCGGAGATCTCGAAGAAACAGACGGAACAGTTGAGCCTGAAGAAGAGGAAGTAGTAGACGGGGAAATAACAAGTGGGGATTCCGCTAGCAATGATAATAGAAACGAGCCAGGTAATAATAACACGGCAAATGAGTCGGGTGACGATACGGATAATATAGATAACAAGCCAAGTGACGATGAGAAAAGTGCGGACGAGCCCGTTGATGATAAGAATGGGCAGAGTGCAGAGCCGAAAAGTGACAAAGATGAAGATAAGACTGAGCGAGATACAACAGGCGGTTCAACCGCGACAGAATCCGGTGGAGGTAATGACACCTCGTCCGGGGGAGAAACAGGCGGCTCCGCTTCCAGTGACCAATCTGAAGATGAATAAAGGCGGCAGAAGGCATGATCAATAAAGCAAGTACTTTCGGTGGTATGGCGTTCAGGCGCTGGCTTTTGCTGGGGATGCTCACGATGATGATCATCCTGACAAATACCGGACTGGTTCCTTTCGCCAACCATCTTTATTTTATCTATTATATACGGCCTCTGTTGTGGCTGGGGGTTGCCTGGACCGTGTATCTGTTTCCGCGCACCAGAGCCGCCGGTCGCCTGAGCTTAAGACGTTTTATCATCAATATGGCGATTGGGGCGGCAGTTGTTAATATTCTCTTTATGATGGTTGGCGGGATGATTGTCGGCTTGGGCAAAAGCCCATACGCTTTCGGGCTTTTCTCTTCCACGGTGAATTTATTTTATATTGTCGGCTTCACGCTGGGTGTGGAAGCGGCGCGGGCATATTTGATTAATGGCTACAAGGGAAAACACACAGGGCCGGTCATTGCTTTGCTGAGTCTTTTTTTTGTTTTTACGGACCTTTCTTTGCGGGAAATTCTGAATCTTAAAGCAGGTTTTTCAATGGTACAATATTTTGGCGGTACTTTTTGCCCGGCTTTTGCGGAAAGCCTGCTTACCTCTTATTTTGCCTATTTGGGCGGGTTTGTACCGGCGGCTGTTTTCCACGGGATTTTACTGGCTTTTGAATGGTTTTCGCCTATCTTGCCGGATTTAACCTGGCCGATGAAAACATTTCTTGGTTGTTTTATCCCTGTTTTTACTTTGCTTTTTGTCCGGCATCTCTATTTTTTGCAGGCGCGTATTCTGAAAAGAACTACTACAGAAAGTGAAGAATTATTCGGCTGGCTATTGACAAGCGTAGTCTCGGTAGCCATGATCTGGTTTGCCGTAGGGATTTTCCCGGTCTACCCTTCCGTTATTGTGACGGGGAGTATGGAGCCGCAGATCAAACCGGGGGATGTTGTGCTGGTGCAAAAGATTGACGGCGAAGAAGCCCGGCTTGGTGATGTGATTCAGTTTTACCAACCGGAAGATCAGATCATCATTACGCACCGGGTAATTGCGGTAAATGAAGAAGGGCCAAGGAGTCTTACGACTAAAGGGGACAATAACTCAACTGCGGATAGCGAGCCGGTGACGATGTCCCAGGTAAGAGGAAAAGTAATTAAGGTAGTGCCCAAAATCGGCTGGTTTACTCTTTTCTTGAGGAGTAATCAACCGATTCCAGCCGGAGTGACCAATTAGAAGGAGTGCGGGAGCTATGATATGTATGAAAAGGATGATCAATTCGAAAATGACCATGCCGCAGAATGTAAGACTTTTTTTGTGTATTGCTGTAACTGTAGCATTGGCGGTTTTATTAGTCACGCTGGGGCTAAAATTGTCGGCATCCAATGTGGTGAAAGAGGAAGTGCCCCGGTATCAGTATCACCATAAAGGGGATATTCAGTATCAGGTGAAGGTACGGGATAATCTACTTTATAAAGATAACGTCCTGGGGATGGGGATGGTTTACCCGACCGCCTATGCGGAACAGCTACTGGCCAAGGTTGTCTACCAATATAACGGCGATAAACCCGGTGAGCTCACGGGACAGTATCGGGTAACGGCCACCATTGAAGGGGTTCAGCAGGAAGAAAAGGCGGAAAAGATTCTCTGGAGTAAGGAGTATTCCCTCGTACCAGAAACCGCCTTCCAAAGTGCGGAAGGACAGCTGCAACTGGAGAAGGAATTGGTGATTCCTTTTTCGACATATAACAATTTTGCTTTACAGGTCCAAGAAGACTCGGGGATCATCTCCAGCGTAAGACTGAGGGTGGATTGGCAGATTAATACCCAGGTGCAGACTGAGCATGGGGTGGTGCAGGAAGAACTATCACCAGGCTTCACTCTGCCTTTATGCAACAGGTATTTTGAGGTTGGCGGATCTTTATCGCAGGAAAAGGAGGGGGCTTTAACCGAGACGGTTACCAAAACCGTTCCCGTCAACAAGACGGTGGTGATGGGCCTCGAAGGCGGTGCGATTTTGTGCCTGCTCCTGTTGTTAGGGTTATGGCTCTTTACAAAGGGTGCGCGGCCTGATGAATATACCAGACTCGTTCAACAAATCTTTAAGAAATATGCAGAGAGGCTGGTTGCTTTGGAGCAGGAATTACCGCTCGGTCCGGCCGGTAGTGTCGGAAAGGAAATGTTTATCCGGGTTAAATCAATTGAGGATTTAGTCCTGGTTGCCGATGAAATCAGCCGTCCGGTCTATTATTTGAAGCGGGGACTGGCGGGAGAGAAAGGTTTCACCTTTTATGTCATCAGTGATACAAAAGTAGTTTCTTACGAAATTAAGCCGACAGAGCATTCGCAGGCTAAGCAAATTAAGAAAAAGGGAAGCGTTACGGAAAGTATCTGATGAAAGCAGCTTTGCAAAGTATCCTTCGTACCAGACCGGTGCGGGGGATACTTTTTTTTTCATCTGCCTTATTGTCGAAAAATCCTTCTAAATATGTGAAACAGGGAATACGGGGTGATTCAGGAAGAGCTCACGCCCGGTTTTCGCTTGCCTTTGTGCCTGACCTATTTTGAAATTACAGGGGATTTGACCCAGGAGAAGGAAGGGGCTTTGACAGAAACGGTCACGCAAAATATTCCCCCTAACCGCACTCTGTCAATGGTTTTGGGAGGCGGTGCGGCCCTTTGCCTGCTGTTGCTTTTGTGGTTAATCTTCTTTGTCCGGGGAACCAAACCGGATGCTTATCAGGCTTACCAAAAGCAGGTTAAGGAGATCTTTAAAAAATATGAGGAAAGGCTTGTCGCTTTGGGACAGGCTTTACCGGGAGAAGCGGCGGTCGGAAAGAAGGGGACTGTTGAGACGGAGAAATATATCCGGGTGAAAACGGTGGACGATTTGGTCCGTATCGCCGATGAAATCAGCCGGCCGGTCTATTATCTGGAACGGGGACTTGCGGGGGAGAAAGGCTTCACCTTTTATGTCATCAGTGATACAATAATATTTACTTATGACTTAGGAATGGGTGATACCAATGGAGAGTATGGGATTAGGGATAATTACGGCGATTAATTTAATCGCCTTTTTTCTTATGGGGCTGGACAAGCGGAAAGCGCAACGGGGGCAGTGGCGTGTGCCGGAAAAAACTTTCCTGTTCCTGGCGTTGTTTTTTGGCGCTGCGGGGATTCTGGCCGGGATGAAGGTATTTCGCCATAAAACAAGGCATCCTCTTTTTACAATAGGGATGCCTTGTTTGCTTGTCTTAAATCTGGTCTGTTTTTATTGCCAGAAGGGCTTTTTGTTTTAGTCGCGTCAGGTTCTGACCTGATCTGGCTGATGTTTAATCAGTTTTTTGCCTGATGACATCAGCTTTTATTTTTGCGGAAAATTATGGCGGAGAAAAGTCTGCCCGGGGAGTGTTTTCTCTTGCGTGAATTAATGATAAAATTAAATTTATGTATGAGTGTGTCTGTTTCATTAAAAAACTGTTGAAAAAGCATTTGACAAAATATATCGGAGGGGATGGAGAGCACAAATGAAGAAGCTTTTAACAGGTAATGAAGGGATAGCAAGAGGAGCTTACGAAGCCGGGTGCTCCGTAGCGGCGGCTTATCCCGGTACACCCAGTACCGAGATACTGGAGAATCTGGCAGGATATAAGGAGATATATACCGAATGGTCCCCCAACGAAAAGGTCGCCGTTGAAGTAGCCAGCGGCGCGGCTATTGCCGGGGCGCGGGCGTTAGCGGCGATGAAGCATGTGGGGATGAACGTGGCCGCTGATCCTCTTTTTACGATGGCCTATGAAGGGGTGAACGGCGGGCTCGTTATTGTCACGGCGGACGACCCGGGCATCCATAGTTCTCAAAATGAGCAGGACAACCGTTATTATGCACCCCATGCCAAGGTTGCCATGCTGGAACCGTCGGACAGTCAGGAATGTAAAGACTTTGTGAAAATTGCCTTTGCTTTGAGCGAAGAGTATGATCTGCCGGTCATTCTGCGGGTTACCACCAGGGTGTGTCACAGCAAAAGCCTGGTGGAATTAGGGGAAAGAGTCGAAGTAGGGGTTAAACCATATCAGAAAAATGTGCAGAAATACGCCATGGCGCCGGCCCACGCTCAAGCGCGCCATGTCATTGTGGAAGAAAAACTGCGCAAACTGCAAGCGGCCGCGGAAACGTCTCCCTGCAACCGGATTGAATGGGGGCACTGTGGTATCGGGATTATTACGAGCGGCATTTCTTATCAGTATGCGCGGGAGGTTTTTGGGGATGAGGTTTCCTATCTGAAGCTGGGCTTGACTTATCCTTTGCCGGAGCAGTTGATTCGCGATTTTGCCGCCCAGATGGAGGAGGTTTGGATCATCGAAGAAAACGATCCCTATCTGGAAACAGCGGTGAAAGCCCTGGGCATTCCCTGCCGGGGGAAGGAACTGCTGCCTGTTTGTGGTGAGTTAAATCCGGGGATAATCCGGGCCGCTTTTTTACCGGCGGAGGAAGAGATGGAAATGCAGGATGAGGCGCCGGAACAGGGGCAGCAGGCCGACAAGCAGGGACAGGAGCAGGAACAGGCACGGGAGTCGGAACAGGCGGAGAAGCAGGCGGATGCTGCTGAAGCCACCCCGTTTTCCGTACCGGGACGGCCGCCCGTGATGTGCGCCGGTTGTCCGCACCGCGGGATGTTCTTTGCTTTGAGCAAGTTAAAGGATGTAGTCGTTTCAGGGGATATCGGCTGCTATACCTTGGGGCTGACCCCGCCGCTGGGGGTTACGGATACGGTAATTTGTATGGGCGCAAGCATTTCGGCCGGGATTGGCTTTGAAAAGGCTTTCCAGCAGGGCGGAGTGTCCAAAAAGGTCTTTTGCTGTATCGGTGATTCAACCTTTTTCCATTCCGGGATAACCGGGCTGATTGATGCGGTATACAACAAGAGCAAAGTCTGTGTCGTGATCATGGATAACCGGGTTACGGCCATGACCGGACATCAGGAAAATCCGGGCACAGGCCGCACCATACAGGGGGAAGAAACTGCGGTCATTGATATTGAAAAGATTGTGCGGGCCGTCGGGATTAAGGAAGAAAATATCCGGGTGGTTGACCCCTATAATCTGGCGGAAACGGAAAGTGCGGTGCGGGAGGCCGCGGCGGCAGTTGAGCCCTTTGTGATCATCTCGAAGCGTCCCTGTGCCTTGTTGAAGGATGTGCAGCGGGAACGGGCGGGGCTTGCTTTGCGGATCGACAAGGAGAAATGCATTAAATGCAAGACCTGTCTGAAAACCGGTTGCCCGGCTCTGTCCATCAGAGACGGACAGGTGCTTATTGATGAAAGTTCGTGCAACGGGTGCGGGCTTTGCCGGCAGTTATGCAAATTTGGGGCCATTACAAAGGCGGGTGAATAAGATGACGATGGAGAAAAATACGGAGACAAAAGCCTTATTGCTGGTTGGCGTTGGCGGACAGGGAACGATTCTGGCCTCGAAGATTCTGAGTGAGGGGCTGGTCTTGCAGGGCTACGATGTGAAAATGTCGGAGATTCACGGGATGGCCCAAAGAGGGGGCAGTGTGACTACCCAGATTAAATACGGGGCCAAGGTGTATTCCCCGATTATCGGAGCCGGTGAAGCTGAT
>ENA-UOYA01002966-UOYA01002966.1-activated-sludge-metagenome-genome-assembly--contig:-NODE-2966-length-15608-cov-4.691635_pt1 | contig 15608 bp, 13 predicted proteins | sample MGYA00238163_ERZ764804 | MGnify/ENA primary metagenome ERZ764804 (study PRJEB28919, sample SAMN05720223) | activated sludge metagenome | isolation source: Anaerobic digester | place: Hong Kong...
AAATCCCTTCACATCACAATTCCCGAAGACCTGAACTACACCGATGCCTTTGATGACCTTTTCGCAGACTATACGTCAACACACAGGCTGGTTCTCGCAAAGACATCCAATATGGGATCAATGTTCCGTCTTCACTACGAGATTGTTCTCAAATCAGCAGACAAGGAGAAGGAGTTTATTGACAAGCTTCGCTGCCGCAACGGAAATCTGGAGATATCAATATCTGATTTGAGTTCCGTTCCGACTGTCGAACAGCTCTGAAAGGAGGCTTTCCATGCATAATTTAAGACTTACCGCTGCGGTTGCCGCAATGCTCTTCGTTCTCGCATTGACAGGCTGCTCAGTATTTAATACCGGATCAGGACAATCTGATACAGATTCCGACAGTTCCGTATCGAACCTGGAAGAGAGCCTGACAGCCGACGACGTGTTTACGAGTGAAGATTATGAGGTCGGATATGACGAATCCGACTCAGCCTCAGTCACACTGACCGGGGATACCGCCCAGTCCGATTCATCTTCCGTAAGCATTGACGGCTCAGACATCACTATATCATCCGAAGGAACATACATAATTACGGGCACACTTACCGACGGAACTCTGACGATAGATGCGGGTGATTCTGATGACGTAAGGTTAATTCTCAGCAACGCGTCGATAACTTCATCCGGATATGCGGCAATATACTGCAAGAATGCCGACAATGTCTACATCACGCTTGCGCAAGGCAGTACAAACACTCTGACCTCAGGCGGCACTTTCGTACAGACTGACGACAGCAATGTAGACGGTACGGTTTTCGCGAAAACAGATCTCGCAATCAACGGAAGCGGCTCGCTCGAAGTAACTTCTGAGTGCGGTCACGGAATAGTCTGCAAGGACAGCCTCGTAATTACCGGCGGCACCATAGACATAAGCGCTGCTTCCTGCGGCATACAGGCCAAAGACTCCGTCGCAGTGAGCGAGGCCTCTGTAAACATAACGTCAGGCAAGGACGGCATCCACTGCGAGAACAGCGACGATGCGGCCCTGGGCTATGTTTTTTTCGCTTCCGGAACCATTAAGATAACATCGGACGGCGACGGAATCAGTGCATCCTCATCAATACAGATCGATGACGGTACTTATAATATAACGGCGGGAGGCGGTTCAACCGGAAGCTTCGGATCAGTCACGACTTCCGAGACTGGCTGGGGTTTTAACGAAAGCAGCCGGACCGAGACCGAAACTTCTTCAAGCACAAAGGGAATCAAGGCCGCAACGGTTCTTTTAATAAGCGGCGGCACAGTAAACATAAGCTCTGAAGACGATTGTCTGCATGCTGCAAAAACACTTGGAATTGCCAATGCTGACATGACATTGTCTTCAGACGACGACGGAATTCACTCCGATTATGACCTGATAATTGAATCCGGCACGATAAACATAACCTACTCCTACGAAGGTATTGAAGGTCAGAACATATCGATCAGCGGCGGCGATATAAAGGTCTGCTCAGATGATGACGGTATGAACGCGGCATCAGCGGACGGTTCCGGCGATATGATGTCCGCGGACGGTGTCAGTACAATTGACATAAGCGGAGGAACCCTATACGTCAGGGCGTCCGGCGACGGACTCGATTCCAACGGTTCAATGACAATATCCGGCGGAACAATAACCGTAATGGGTCCTGAAAGCGGTGCGAACGGTTCGCTCGATGTTGCCGGAGATGCGGCAATAACAGGCGGCACTGTAGTAATGGCGGGAACCTCGGCCATGGCAACCAACTTCACTTCCGCACAGCAGGGTTCGATTCTCCTGTCGTTTGATTCACAGACATCAGGTTCTCTGATTACGGTGAAAGACTCATCAGGAAATGAACTCATCAGCGTAACGGCCGACTGTTCTTACTCGTCTGTCCTTATTTCTTCCCCCGATCTGACCACCGGCCAGACTTATACTGTAACGTGCGCGGACAATGAGACAGATGTCAGTCTGAGCGAAAACATATACGGTTCAGGAACAGAAATGGCAGGCGGAGCCGGTATGGGACCGGGCGCCGGGACAGATTCCGGTTCAGCGCCGGGTGCTGCTCCGGGAACAGACTCCGGTACCGGACGTCCTGGCCTGTGATGACAGATCTCTCATTCTCTGTTTATCTGATATGTCCAGATTATCGGGAACGCCTTCAGAGAAATCTTCACGTAATGGTAAACAGACCTGTTCTGTTCTTTGTAAATAAGTATCATATCGGGTTATTTTGTCATTAAAATATTATATTTTGGTTTAAATTATCAAATAGAATGTATTGCTTTGAATGAAAATAATCTATATACTTGCCTTTAGTTAATCAATTTGACATTTTTCTATTCCTATTATCCCCATATTTGCGGTCACCCTCCCCAGGGTGGCCGCTACTTATTTCCGAAGATAATTTACAGGGTAAGACTGCAGACAAAAATCGTCTCAGTCTTCATCTTTCCTTTTGAATAATTTGAACCGCCCCGGTCTGTCCGGCGTGCCGCTTTCTGTTTTCCCTTCTGCCTTTGGAACTGTCTTGTCCGACAGCATCTCGCCCCAGTTGGCAAAGAACATTCTTCCGAGAGTCTTTATTTTGTTTGATGATTCGGCGCTCATCTGATTCATTCTGGATAACATGAGCCGCGCACCCTTAATGCCGGTCTTGCTGAGCAGGCTCAGATAAATACAGCCCGAAGCTTCAAAAATCGCGAACAGATCATCAATAAAGAATTTGCGGTCCGCAAGCTCCATTCCATCTATCCATCCCGTCATAGTGGCATCGAACAGATCGCTGAGGCTGTTGCATCTGTCGCATGTCTCGAATTTCCTGCCCGTGAGCTGCCACGACACCGGGTTATGCTGCATGATTCCTGTCTCTGAGCTCTTTACTATAACAGGATTGATATCATTGATAAGCAGTCTTCCTATAATAGAACCTTCGGGGATAATCCTGTCGACTCTCGACTTGAGCGATGTGAACTGTTCCGACTCATATGTGTCACGGTTGAATCCCGGACCGTCGTTGTCATATATGCGTACAATTCTCGACGCAATTTCAGATGACACTCCGCTTGCCGCGTAAATAGCCAGATGCCCGCCCTTGGAGTGGCCGCCAAGACGGATATTCTCAAGATGAACACTGCAGACTTCTTCAAGGTAGTCAATGGCCTCGCCCTCCGAAGGGACCGTCCTGTAGCTTAGGTTGAAATCCTCTTTCCACCCGACGATTGTATCGTCCGTTCCCCGAAACGATACAAAAGGCACTCCGTCATCCGTGATTATCTCCACTGCCGCAAACTGAGTCTCCGTCGATATATCAACCTTGTTCACATAATTGCGCAGCCGCGCATCACCGAATCTTTCAGTACCGGCCATTCTGCGCAGAAGTTCCGGTGCAAAATTAATAAATGACTTGTCTTCGTCCAGTTCTTCTTTGCTGTGCATCTCGAAAAATCTCTCTGCGCACTCCTGAAGGCTCACGCTGCCTCCGCCTATCCCCGGAACTATTCCGTCCAGATTAACATAAGACACACACGACAGAATCAACGCGTCAATGTCGTTGAATTTGTCTTTGGCGAAAGTAATGTCGCCGCGCCAGTTCATGTAATCAAGAATATTGCTCATAGTTATATTTTATTATAAATGCTCTCCATATGGCAGTACCTGCGGCAAAAAAACGTTCTTTCTGCTGTTGAGAAAACACAAGTGCGAAGAAACATCACCATTCATGATAATTGTTCACGATTCATACCAGACATTTAAGGTTAGTTTAAAGAGCCGCATTCATAATGATTAAGACAATATCAATGCAACAGTCTGAAAGGAGATAACATAATGAAAAATAAAAGATTGGCAGCTTTGGCGACGGCGATGGCAATGGTCACCGCCATTGCATCCGGTTGCAGCAAAAATTCCGGAAGCACTTCAGAAAGCGATGATTACAGCGGTCAGACAATAACCGGCGAGGTAACCGTGGTAGACGGTGATGATATTACTATCGCTCTTGGAGAGATTAAAGAAGCCGAAGACTCCTCCTCGGAATCTGAAGACGATAATTCAGGTGAATCTGAACCGACAGAAGCTACAGATACTTCAGATAATTCGAATGACAGCAGATCAATGCCTTCCGGGCAGTCTCAGGGTAACGGCGAGGCTCCTTCGGGGCAGGCTCCGGGTGACGGTGAGATGCCTTCCGGGCAGGCTCCCGGTGACGGCGAGATGCCTTCCGGGCAGGCTCCCGGTGACGGCGAGATGCCTTCCGGGCAGGCTCCCGGGGGAAACATGCCCGGAGACAGCAGCGCGATTGTACAGTATGAGTTTGAAGAGAACGGCGATACAGCAACTATAGATGTTTCATCAGTCACAACAATTACAGTTGAGAATGACACTGATGACGAAGACGATACCGTTGATGAGATTCAGGTTGGCGATATCCTTGAAATTACTTTTGACGAAGAAGGCTCGGTAAGCTCCGTAACAGTGAAATCACTTACAGAATCTTCCTCGGCCGATATGATGCCGAATGGAGACTTCACCGCGAATGCGGCATCCGGCGGTTCGTCATCCGCTTCCGTTGACGCAAAAGGCGCCACCACCATAACCGAAGATTCAGACATAGAATCAGAGAGTTACTCCTCGACAGGCGATGATGAGAACGCATTGCTGATTGACGGTGCGACAGTAAGCCTGTCCGGCATAACCGCAGATAAAAGCGGCGGAGAATCATCCAGCAGCGAGAACGGAGATTTCTACGGAATCAATGCCGCTGTTCTCGCAACTAACGGTGCAACGGTAACAATCGACGACGCGACAGTCACTTCCGATGCAGCCAACGGCAACGGTATATTCAGCTATGGCGACGGAACTACAGTAAATATATCTGACTCAAGCATAACGACTGTCTCCGATAACTCCGGCGGAATTATGACGACAGGCGGCGGGACAACAAACGCAACAAATCTTACTGTTGATACATCCGGCAACTCTTCTGCAGCCATAAGATCTGACCGCGGCGGCGGAACGGTAAAAGTCTCAGGCGGTACATATTCAACACACGGAACAGGTTCTCCGGCAATATATTCAACAGCAGACATAACGGCAGACAGCGCGACACTGACAGCGACAAAGTCGGAAGCTCTGGTAATTGAGGGCTGCAATTCCATTGCGCTCACAGACTGCAATGTTACTTCCACAGAGACAGAGACTGCAAGCTCCGACGGCAATTTCAAGTCTGTAATGATTTACCAGTCTCAATCCGGAGATGCTGATACGGGAGAGTCCTCTTTTTCGATGACGGGAGGAAGCCTGACCTGCAACAGCGGAGATACAATCTATGTGACCAACACGGCGTGCTCGATTTATATGAACGGCGTTGATATCACCAACAACGACACTGACGGAGTATTCCTGAGAATAATCGGCAACGGAGGGACAAAAGGCTGGGGCACCGCAGGCTCGAACGGAGGCACCGCCGATGTTGTACTTGAAGACCAGCAGGTTGAAGGCGACATAGCAGTTGATACCATCTCGCAGATGAATCTGACTCTCAAGGGTGCTTCAACACTTACCGGAACGATAAATATCGCGGACAACGCCGATGGCGGCACTGCTGTTGATGACAATGCCGTTGTTACCATAGACAAAGGCTCCACCTGGGAGTTAACCGGCAATTGCACCGTGACATCACTCACGAACAACGGCACAATCATTTTTAACGGCTACACGATAACGCTTGCTGACGGTACCGTATTAAGCAAATAAAAAGGCTGTCACTTCAGAACCTTCCCCGTGTATCTTCCGGGGGTAGTGCCGGTAGCTTCTCTGAACACTTTTATGAAATAACTGCAGTCGCCAAAGCCGCATTTCGATGCAATGTCAGAAATGCTGCTTTGACGGCTGTTTAGCATATCTCTGGCTTTGCTTACGCGGTAGCCCTTAATGTATGCGCTCGGCGTAGTATTTATTGTCCTGTGAAAGCATCTCAGACACTCGCGCTGGCTGATATTCGCCGCCGATGCGACAGATACAATATCTATAACGTCCATGTAATTCGAATGGATATAGTTAAGCATACGCTTGATTCTGTCATTATCCTCTTCCGCATGCTGCGGACTGGTGCCGTCAATAAAGCCGGTCTGCCCCAGCTGCACAATCAGATCCGATACAAGCTCACGCTGTCTGAATTCATATCCGTAGTCGCTGCTCGCGCACTCATTCCACGCCGCTTCAATTACCTTAAGCAGATCCACGTTTGTCCTGCCGGATGGTTTTATATGCACAAAACCCATATCTGCTCTGGCAATCAGCGGCTGTATGTACTTCTCGTCAATAGCGCCGCCGGATTTGCCGCTGACCAGTTCAGGCCCGAAAAGTATTGAATGAAGTCTGCAATCAATCAATGAATCACTGCCGCAGACACTGTGAAGAATCCCGGAATTTACAAAGAACCCTTCTCCCTTGGAAATTTCAGCTCTTCCGTGATCTGTCTCGAAAAGCACTCTCCCTTCGGTAATTATTCCCGCTTCAAATTCGTCGTGCCAATGCCACGGCACCGGCTCTCTGCTGATATCATCATCATATCCGGCTATGTTTATACCGTTTGTACTGTGGCTTGCAAGCTCACGGCCGGACTCATCGGTTATTACATTGCAGTCAAGAATCATCTGATATCATCTCCGGTTTCTGTCTGGCTGATTATTTATATTTCTTTGGCGCAATTATCATACTTTACGCACTTCGTTGTCAATATAATTATATTATAAAACGGAGGTGCAAAATGGCTTCACTATTACTTGTTATTATCTATCTCGCTTTTGTCAGTCTCGGTCTTCCCGATTCACTGCTCGGATCTGCCTGGCCGTCCATGTATACCGAGTTTGGTGTTCCGGTATCATACGCCGGAATTATCTCCATGATAATTGCGCTCGGAACAGTCATCTCCAGCCTTATGTCAGACCGTATAACCATTAAATTGGGAGCAGGCCGGGTAACAGCCATAAGCGTGGCAACCACGGCCGCTGCCCTTCTGGGATTCGGTCTGAGTCACTCTTTCTGGCTGATATGCCTTATTGCGATTCCTTACGGTCTGGGTGCCGGAAGCATTGATGCCGCGCTCAACAACTATGTTGCGCTTCATTACGCGAGCCGCCATATGAGCTGGCTTCACTGCATGTGGGGCATAGGAGCTTCCGTGGGACCCTGCATAATGGGACTTGCGATAGCACATAATAACAACTGGAGTGCCGGTTACAGATATATATCATATATTCAGATTGTACTTACATTTATAGTTGTAATATCGCTGCCGCTCTGGAAGAAACGCGGCGGCGCAAAAGACGAAGCATCTGATGGCGCTTGCGCAAGTGAGACCGCGAGAGCTGTCCCGCTCCGTGAAATATTCAGGATCCCGGGGGCAAAAGCTATAATGCTGGCATTCTTCTGTTACAGTGCAATTGAACAGACCACCGGTCTCTGGGCAAGTTCATATCTTGTTTTTGTCAAAGGAATTCCGGCACAGACAGCCGCTTCGTTTGCTGCTCTGTTTTATATAGGAATTACGGCGGGGCGGGCAGTTAACGGTTTCCTTACCTTCAGACTCAGTGACCGTCAGCTTATTTTCGCCGGCAGTGCAGTCATAGCAATCGGAATTCTGGCACTGACACTGCCGTTCGGAAATTACGTTTCGCTCGGAGGTTTTATTATGATAGGCCTCGGCTGTGCTCCGATTTATCCCTGCATTATTCACTCGACTCCCGACAGATTCGGCAAGAACAGGTCTGCGGCTATTATCGGAGTAGAGATGGCCAGCGCCTATATCGGAACCTGCCTCATGCCGCCTCTGTTCGGCCTTCTTCCGGTATCGTTCCTTCCGTTCTACCTGATTTTCGCGCTTGCGGTAATGACTGTAATGAACCTGAAGCTTAACGGAAACAAAAAAACGGCAGCCAACACGTGACTGCCGTTCCGATTATTACTCTTCTTTATTTCCGGTTATCTTGAGGCGTTCAATTCCTTCTCGCATCTGTCAGCAAGAGCTTCGGCCGTAAGTCCGTATTCATTGAGAAGCGCGTCCGGTGTGCCTGATTTGCCGAATCTGTCGTTTACACCTGCTCTGATGACTCTGCAGGGAGAACTGCTCTCACATACAGCTTCACATACAGCTCCGCCAAGACCGCCGTTGACTGAATGCTCTTCGGCTGTAACTATAAGTCCGGTCTGCGCCGCTGCTCTGGCAACGGCATCCTTGTCCAGCGGTTTGATCGTATGCATGTCTAACACGCGTGCGCTTATACCCTTGCCGCTCAAGATATCACAAGCCTTGAGTGCGGCACTTACCATAATTCCGCAGGCAATGATTGTGAGGTCTTTGCCGTCGCGAAGCTGATTGGCCCTGCCGAGAACAAACTCCGTATCATCGCCGTAGATTGCAGGAACTTTTGACCGGCCAAGTCTGATATAGAACGGACCGTGATTGTCTATGGCCGCTTTGATTGCAAGTCTGGTTGAAGCGCAGTCGGCGGGGCATACGACTCTGATGTTGGGAATCGAACGCATTATCGCCATATCCTCAAGACACTGATGTGTCGCACCGTCTTCACCTACTGTGAGTCCTGCGTGTGTAGCACATATCTTTACATCAAGGTTTGTATAGCAAACCGAATTCCGCACCTGCTCGCATGCTCTTTCAGATGCGAACATGGCAAAAGACGAACAGAATACGATTTTCCCGCAAGTCGCAATTCCGGCGGCAGTGGCGACCATATTTCCTTCCGCGATGCCCATATCAAAAAACCTGTCCGGGTATACCTTGCGAAAATCGCCGGTCTTTGTCGATCCCGACAGATCAGCATCCATTACGACAATGCGACTGTCCGCTCCGAATTCAACCAAAGCCTTGCCATAGCCTTCTCTTGTTGCCATATCACCCATGATCAAACCTCCAAAGCCCTGATTGCCGAATCAAGCTCATCCGTTGCAATTCTGTATTCCTCTGCATTCGGTGCCTTTCCATGCCAGCCCGCGTTATCCTCCATGAACGATACACCGCAGCCTTTGTGGGTATGTGCAATAATAAAGAAAGGCTTTCCGGAACCCGCATTGTTCTTAAAATCCGTGACGGCACTCTCAATCTCTTCAAATGAATGTCCGTCGATAACCCGTGTCTCGTAACCGAATGCCCTGACCTTTGCCTCAATATCTCCGAGACTCATTACAGAATCTACCTTGCCGTCTATCTGCAGCCCGTTGTTATCGAGAATCGCACAGAAGTTATCGAGTCTGTAATGTGCGCCGCTCATCAGAGCTTCCCACACTTCGCCCTCCTGCATCTCTCCGTCGCCAAGAACCGTATAAACCTTATAACCTGTCTTGTCCAGATATTTGCTGTTGATCGCCATTCCTGTCGCGGCGGATATTCCCTGTCCCAGGGAGCCTGTTGACATATCAACGCCTTTAACCTCGCTCATGCACGGGTGTCCCTGAAGAAATGAATCAATATGGCGAAGTTTTCTCATCTCGCCTATATCGAAAAAGCCGCGCAGTCCAAGAACCGAATACAAAGCCGGAGCGCAGTGTCCTTTGGAAAGAACAAATCTGTTCCTGGCGGGGTCATCCGCATTCTCCGGCGTGACCTCCAGTGCCTCGTTATAAAGATATGTGAGGATGTCCGTGCATGAAAGCGATCCGCCCGGATGTCCGCTCTGGGCGCAGTAAACGCCTTCAATTATCCATCTGCGGCATTTCGCCGCAAACAGCTTTAACTGCAATTCCTTATCCTTGGTCATAATCTCCAGCCTTTCAGTTCTGTATCAGTTAATCTCAACCGGCAACCCGTCTTTTACATAGAGTCTTCTGACTCTCTTGCCGACTACACAGGTTATCTCGTAATTAATGGTTCCGACTCTGTCCGCAAGCTCATCTGCAAGCCTGTCCTTGCCGAATACTATTACTTCGTCTCCGACCTTCGGACGCACCTTGAGATCTGTTGTGTCAATCATGCACATATCCATGCAGACATTGCCGAGGATAGGACACCTCCGTCCTCCTACAAGAAGTTCAAAGCCCCCGGACAGTCTCCTCGACAAACCGTCGGCGTAACCTATTCCGACAGTCGCGACTTCAGTCGTCCGCGCTGCGACAAAATGCCTTCCGTAGCTTACGGATGTTCCGGCCGGAACAGTCTTCGTGTGAATTACCTTGCCATACCACGTCATTACAGGCCTAAGATCCAGCCTGTCATCCGGCACAGGACATCCCGGCGGCATGAGTCCGTAAAGAATTATGCCGGCACGCACCATGTTCATGTGCATCTCCGGAAATCTCATTATCCCCGCGCTGTTACATATATGTTTCTTCTCGAAAAATATCCCGCGTTTCTCAAGTTCTTCTGCCTGCCTGGTAAATGCTTCATACTGCCTGGCGGTGTATTCATCATCATCTGTATCGGCGACAGCGAAGTGCGAGAAAAGGCCGTAAGGAATTATACCCGGAAGAGTGCAGGCGCGGACTATCTCATCAGTATCGGTTCCGTCTGCAGCAAAACCGATACGTCCCATTCCGGTATCAATCTTGATATGTATTCTGGCGGTTTTTCCCTGCGAGACTGCCTCGTCAGAAATACTTTTCGCAATCTCATAAGAATAGACAGCCTGATCAACGTCATACTTCACCGCGTCACAAAACCTGCTCTTGTCCGTAAAACCGAGTGTGAGCATCGGTGCCGTTATACCATGTCTCCTTAAGTCAACGGCCTCGTCTATCGTAGCGAGACAAAGGCCTGCGGCGCCGCAAGAAAGAAGTGTTCTGGCAACCGCAAGAGCGCCATGTCCGTAAGCATCCGCCTTGACTACCGCCATAATGTCACTGTCAGGAGAAGTCACTCTTCTTATCTCTTTGAAGTTGTGCTCGAGTGCCGATAAATCAATCTCAACACAGGAACGGTCATACATATCCGATTTCACATCATTTTCACTGCACATCTTAATACCAGCCTGCCTCTTTATAAGCTTCAGGTAAATAAAGCTCAATATCCTGGGGGAGCATAGCTCTCTTTCCCAAATCTTCGCCCGCAGCCATACCGGCAAGCGAATGAATCCGAACTGCGGCACAGGCAGCGTCAAAAGGCTCCATGCCCTGAGCCAGAAAACCTGTCATCAGACCGGCAAGAACGTCTCCCGATCCGCCTTTGGCAAGGCCGCTGTTACCACAGTTATTACTATACGTTTTGCCGTCTGAACGGGCAATTATTGTTTTATTGTTTTTTAAGACCATGACGCACTTGTTTTCTCGTGCAAACTGCACTACTTTCTCTTCAGGTTCTTCTATACCTGCGTCAGTGCCTTTTGCTGCAAGTCTTCTGAACTCGCCTATGTGCGGTGTCAGTACCGCCGGGACAGAACGAATCCTTAAAAGCGGCAGCAGGCTGTCACTGCAGTGCGCAAGAACTGTGATGGCACCGGCATCGATAACAAGCTTCCCGGCATTAACTATGAAATACTCAAGAAGCGCCCCGGTGAGCGGATCGTCCGTGTCAAGTCCGGGACCTATAAGTACACATGAAGCACTTTTGACGAGCGGCGTGCAGGCCTTGATAACCGAAGATATGCTTCCCTCTCTCAATGTAAGCAATGCACAGCTGTGTCTGATCCTTACAGCCGCCAGAGTCTGCGCGTCTGACAGAATTCTCACCATTCCGCAGCCTGACCTGAGACATGCACCGCAGGACAGAAGCCCGGCACCGGACATATAGGGAGATCCGGCGCAAATCAGCGCAGTTCCGTACGTTCCCTTATATCCGTCGTCACTTCTTGCCGGGGCAAGCGTCGCGACATATTCATTTGTAAGCTCTGCCGGCTTATCCATTTTTCTCTTCGTCCCTGTTCGGAATCAGATCCTCGTTTCTTATGGACTCTATTGTACGTATATCGAAAGGCGTTTCCTGATAAACATAATAGTTCAGCCAGTTCGTATACATCAATGTCGCCGAAGACTTCCATCTCATGACAGGCCCCTTTGCCGGATCGTCGTCCCTGTAGTAATTCACGGGAAGCGCCGTATCAACCCCGGCAGCCTTATCACGCCTGTATTCCTTGTCAAGCGTGTCCTTGTCGTATTCTGAATGTCCGGTTATAAAAATCTGCCTTCCGTGAAGATCCGATACGGCATAAACGCCGCACTCCTCAGACTCCGACAGAATGCGCAGCCCGGAGCACTTCTCAATATCTTCTCTGTGAACCTCGGTATATCGCGAATGCGGTACATAGAAATAGTCATCGAACCCTCTGAAGAGCTTGACCGGTCTGCTGTATGTCATTGAATGCTCAAATACACCGAAAACTTTCTTCGGCAGAACGTATTTTGGTATTCCGTAATGGTAATAAAGTCCGGCAAACGCGCCCCAGCAAAGATGAAGTGTTGAATAGACGTGTGTTTTGCTCCATTCCATTATTTTCGTAAGCTCTTCCCAGTAATCGACCTGTTCGAAGTCCATCTTCTCAACCGGCGCTCCGGTAATTATCATTCCGTCGAAATACTCGTCCTTTATTGAATCAAATGTCATGTAATACTTTATAAGGTGTTCGCGGCTGGTATGAGTCGACACGTGCGAAGCCATACAAAGAAGTTCTATATCCACCTGAATCGGCGAATTTGACATTGCACGAAGCAGCTGTGTTTCCGTTACGATTTTGTCCGGCATCAGATTGAGAATAACTATCTTGATAGGTCTGATATCCTGCGACAGTGCGCGGTTCTCTTCCATTACAAAAATTCTCTCCTGCTCGAGAACCTGTCTCGCAGGAAGATTGTCTGCTATTCTGATCGGCATATCTTATGCTCCTATAAACTCATTAAGAATTGATTGCTCCGGAACCTGATCGGTACCTACGACCGGAATCTTTCCCAGATGTCCCATAAGTCTTGACGCTCTGTCCAGAGCCGTCGACAGATCCGCGAACGGCTTGCCTGTTACCGACTTTTCCATAAATACACTCGGCTCAATCGAACCCTTCTCCACCTGCTTCATTGCCTCACTTATATCGTGAAGCGCAAGCGGCGCGATAATCAGGCTCTCATAAGCGAGAAAAGAGTTGATATGGTAGTCTGCGCGCGCAAGATATTCCTTGTAGTAAACATCCTCGGATTTGGTAATCATCGGCCAATAGTCAATCGTCGCCAACGCATGTGCGCTTCTGTGGCGGTAGTCTCTTACAATTCGCCTCAGGAGTCTTATCTCTTCGCTGTCCATAAGCTTTGAATCGCAGTATACGTTACCGTACGGCATTATGAACACTTTGGCGCACATCGAATCTCCAATCACTCCGGATACTCTGTGAGACAGACCGTGAAGTCCTTCAACGACGACCACGCCGTTATCGTCCATCTCAATAGCATCCTCAGGGGCGCCCTCCATCTGTCTTCTCGTCTGGAAGTCGAAAAAAGGCGTTACAACCCTCTTTCCTTCCACAATGCTTTTGATGTCCTGCGCCGCACGCTCAATGTCCAGCGTGTCTATAGACTCAAAATCAGGTCTTCCGTCCCGGTCAAACTGAAGTTGTGAGATGTTGTAATAATCGTCCAGCGACACATGATAGCCACGTCTTCCGTGCGCCGTAAGTGCCTGCGATAATCTTAATGTAAATGTGGTTTTCCCCGAAGAAGTAGGACCGGAAACAAATATTGCCTTCTTGCTGTTGTCCGCGCAGATGTCTTCACAAATGGCATCTATACGGTCAAGGAACAATGCTTCTGAATCACTTATGAATTTCGGAAGCTTCGATGCCCCAAGATGTTCTTCGAGCTCTTCAACCGTAATATCAAGTCTGTCTCTAAGCTCAGCCATATAATCCTCCTAATATCGGCAGAGGCGTTGACTAACGCCTCACCGGAATAAATCGCTTGATGATCAGGACGTTCATAAGCCAGTCCCAGCAGAACTGAATGAACCTGTAAATCAGATAAACAATCCCCGGAATCACTATTGCCGCGACCAGCCACAACAGCACCATCAGCACTACATGCAGACCGCCGGCCAGAACTCCGATAACTGTTGAGAACGAACCCGAACTTCCTGCGAATTTGTCAGTGTATGTCTCAAGCGTCTTGTTGAGATAATCAATTGCGAATGTCTGCAGGTCGGCTGACTTGACAGTCAGTCTCGGCAGCAGGATATTCACCGTTAAATCGAGCACAAGATAGGACTGCAAAGCCTTCTCGCCCAATACAAGTATCTTGCCCCAGAAGGGCATTCGATAATACCTGAAACAAATAAAAGGGCTGGCCGCACACAGCAGAAGGAAAAGAGCGAAATGAAGCGTTCCGAAACTGCCGATTCCAAGAACAGTCCTGCCGAACATATAGGAGTACAAAGCTACGCAATCGGTAAGCAATCCGTAAAGAACGAAAAGTCCGACGTGCTTTCTGTTCTCAAAATCGGTGTCGCTCCAAAGCTTTCCGAGAAATAATCCTTCAAGATAATCCAAACGCTCTGTCTCCTTTGCATAATCAGCCCCAATCAAGGCTATACAGTGCAATTTTACCACATAAAGAGATTATTTTCAGCGCAGAGAAAAACTGTTGCCTGCGGATTTCTCAATCAGCGATTTAAGACCGCCCCAGATGCCCGGAAAATGCTGCTGTGCACTGCTCATAAGCACTGATTTGTCATTGAAAATTACCTTGATTTCCCATTCTCCGGGAAAAACAAACTTCTCACCGCCAAGACCGCTCTTACCGGAATTAAATGCTTCCATCCATTCAATCAGTCTGAGCTCCGGCAATGTATCTTCTATCGTCTGATACACTTCGTCATTTATGCAGCGGGTGAAATTATTGTTCCACATATAGTAATCGCGCCAGCAGAGAACCCTTCGGTCAAAATCATACTTTACCGAATATCCCTCATTCGCGAAAGTAGTAATACTGACCTCCATTACGGAAATCGACTTATATCGACCGCTTAAATCCATTTATGCTCCTCAGCTTATCGCTATACCGAATACACTGCCTGAGGTTGTTCCAACCACCATCATGCCCTTATAGACAATCGGCGAAGCCTCAATACAAATATCAGAAGATGTCTCTTCGGCGGTTCCGGTGTTCTTTACCGTCTGAATATATGCAATTCTCTCTCCGGTCTGCGCGTTGATCAGATGAACCTGTCCGAGACTGTCGCAAATTACCAGATAAGCGTTCCCGTCCTCATCATAGAAATCGACAGGAGAACTGTACGAATAGATGTTCATATTATATTCCCAAACAACGGTACCCAAGTTCTTGTCATATGCAACAACTTTATTACCGCTCATAAGCCCGTTTGTCATACTAAATGAGAAAATAACCAGATTTGAAATATTGAGCTTCCCAACCACCGGGTTGCCAAAGCATCCGCCGCTCTGGTCAGATTCCGAAGTCTCGCCGTTATAGGTGTAGCATGGCTCAGACGTCTGCCACACAGTCTCTCCCGTCAGTCCGTTAATCTTGTAGATATATGCTGCCCCGGTGTATTGACCGGTACCGCCCTGATTGTCAACCTCTGTCCCTACATATACATAAGGCACTCCGCCTTCTTCTTCGATAACCGGAGTGATGTCCGAATCGTCGTCAAGAA
>ENA-UOYA01002967-UOYA01002967.1-activated-sludge-metagenome-genome-assembly--contig:-NODE-2967-length-15601-cov-4.987328_pt1 | contig 15601 bp, 7 predicted proteins | sample MGYA00238163_ERZ764804 | MGnify/ENA primary metagenome ERZ764804 (study PRJEB28919, sample SAMN05720223) | activated sludge metagenome | isolation source: Anaerobic digester | place: Hong Kong...
CCGATAGAGACGCATTCATTGATGATAGAGGTTTTTGACAATTTAAGTAATGACCAATCGGAAAAAGATGATTTGAGAATATTTCTATTGAAAAATAAACAAACAAATTCATGGAAAACTACCAAGGCTACAGCTGCTGCTATTTTTGCACTATTGGGAAATCAGCCTACTTCTAAACTTGAAATCCTTCAATCTCCTAAAATCAAATTAGGTGGTCGAGATATTAATATCAACCTATCTGAAGCAGAACAGGGTACTGGCTATTTCAAAAAAACATGGGCAAAAGATGAAGTATTGCCCAATTTAGCACAGATTGAAATAGCGAATCCAAATCCAAATATCGCTTGGGGTGCAGTCTATTGGCAATATAATGAAAAATTAAACAATATCAAAATCAATAAATCATCTCCGCTTCGTGTGGAGAAAAAATTGTATAAAGTATTGAATACCGAGCGTGGCGAAGAATTGGTTGAGATTCCCGCTTCTGCGGAAATGACGGAGAGTGAAGAATTGAAAATTGGTGACCGCGTGCGAATTAAGTTGATGCTATATGTGGAGAGAGAAATGGAGTTTTTACATCTCAAAGATATGAGAGCTTCAGGTTTTGAACCTCGAGAGCAAGTGTCGGGCTATCGCTGGTCGGGTGGATTGGGATATTATCAGACTTCAAGAGATGCTTCAATGAACTTTTTTATAGATTATATTAATAAAGGTACTTATACGATAGAATATGATTTGAATACCAATATCAAAGGAGTATTCTCCAATGGCATTACAACATTCCAATCTATGTATGCTCCTGAATTTAATAGTCATAGTGAAGGAAGAGAAGTGAAGATTAAGTAAGTTGATTTGCTTGTTCGTAGCTTCTTATTTTCTATTTAATACTTAGAAATTTGCCATTAACAAGTGTCATTTTTTGATAAATATTCTAGTGAAAAGTATGCCTAATTTTGCATTAAAATTAAACATATCCAATTATGAACACTAAAATATTTACAATTTTAATTCTGCTTTTTTCAATTCATTTATTGAATTCACAATCTGTAGAAGTCGGCGGAAACTATTCTTTAAAATTAAATGCAACTATTCATGCTATTACCACAGATTCAAAAGGGAATATCTATGCTGCTGGAGATTTTAAAAATGGCATGGCAAGGAATTATGTAGTCAAATACGATGGTAATAAATGGTCTGAGGTAGTAGGTAGTACTGTATTATTTGCCAAGGATAGAATTAATACTATTGCGACAGATAATAGCGGAAATATTTATGTAGGCGGAAACTATAAAGATGCACTATTTAATAGAGATTATATAGTTAGTAAATACGATGGTAAAAATTGGGCAACTTTTGCTGGCTTTGATACCCTAAAAGCAAATGGAAGTATAAATTGTATTTTGTCAGATACTAAAGGAAATGTATATGTAGGAGGTCAATTCAAAAATTCTAATAATTATTCATATATAGCTATGTTTGATGGGACTAAATGGACGGAACTTGGTGGCAAAAATTCATTAGAACAAAATTCTACAAGCTCAAATAGCCCGGAAGAAATGTGCTTTGATAATTCAGGTAATTTATATGTTGTTGGAATATCATTAGGGTTTCATAAATATGATGGTTCAAAATGGATTTATATAAAAGCAGATACTTCTGTTTGTTGTATTCCTAATACAATAGCAGTAGATAGCAAAAATAATGTTTATATACCCGGAGGAGTTATCGGTAATTTTGGAAAATATAATGTAGTGAAATATGATGGGACCAAATGGACAGAGCTAGGAGGTACTAAATCATTAATATCATTCGGACATATAAGTAAAATATTTTGTGATAAAAATGACAATATTTATGCAACAGTGATAGATTCTAACTCTAAATATTTTATTGCCAAATTTGATGGTAGTAAATGGATAAAATACAGCATAAGTTATAAAAGTAATGATGGCTTTGGACTGAGAAAAATCTGCTCTGGCTCAAATGGTGAAATTTATACTGCGGGTGGAATCGGTAATGATAGTCAATATCGATATATAGCGAAACTCCAAAATACGACGAATCAAATACAAATAGTTAATTCTAATCAAACTTATATTTCTCCGAATCCTTGTTCTTCTTGTGAGTTAATTACTCCAAAACAAATTGATGCAGATGATTATGCTGTCATAAATATTTTAGGTAAACAAGTCAATGCTTCTTTTGATAAATCTACAAATGGATACCGAATTATTCTTCCAGAAGAAAGTCGAGGTATATATTTCCTTCAAAATACCCAATCAGGAGAGGTGATGCGATTTATGAAGGAATAGCATTTTAAAGATAAATGGGAGTTCTAAGTTTTTGAATTCTGTTTAATTGAAATTAATATTAAATTTTGTTTCGGTCAATGAATTTTATTTTTATAATAGAATTCATTGACTTATTTTTGGATAAAATTTATTATTATGACAAAATTATATTTAATTTTGAGTTTTATATTTATTTCCATTTCTATACAAGCACAGTGGTCAGAACTAGGTGGAGACAGTTCGTTAAAGGCGAATAATTATGCATCTGTTTGCGCAATAGATAGTAAAGGTAATGTATATACTGGGGGATTTTTTACTAATGAATTTGGCAAATATTATTTAGCTAAATTTGATGGAAAACAATGGGTTGAAGTTGGAAAGAATAGTAATCTAAAATTTAATTCTCCGATATATTCAATTTATATTGATAAAAAAGATAATATATATATTGGAGGTTCTTTTTCAGATTCAATTTCAACAGATCAATATGTAGGAAATTGTAAATACTATGTAGCTAAATTTAATGGAAAAGAATGGTCATTATTAGATTACGACTGTAGTATAAATAAAATATTATTTTCAAGGAAATGGTCTTATGTTAAGAGTTTAAATGGTGATTCAAAAGGAAATATATATGCAGTAATTGATGATAATGAAATTTATAATAACGAAGCACCTGTTTTGAAATTTGATGGTGTAAAATGGCAATATCTTCTCGATTCTAATTTAAGATCGAAATTTTATAATTTTAAAGATGTTAAATGTGATAAATTTGATAATATATATATAAATTGTATGAGAACTAAATATCAAGATAACCCTGTTATATTAAAATCAGGAAATGGAAGTTCATGGGAAAATTTAGTTGGATTTGATACATTAACAAGTGAAATTTCATTTAATTGTTTTGATATAGATACGTTTAATAATATTTACATTGGTTCATTTTCACTAAATACCTATGAAAACTATTTAATTAAACATGATGGAAAAAAATGGATAGAATTAAAAAAATTTAAAAAAAAACGTCCTTGGGCAATAAAAGTTGATTTCAATCAAAATATATACACTTTACTCTATTCTGGTGGAGGATATTCAAAACTTAATTTCGCATATTTTGAAGGAAAGAATTGGATTGAAACAGAAATATTAAGACAAAAGAACAATAGTGCACATTCTACTTTGTCTTCAATTTGTTCAGATAATAAGGGAAATGTTTTTGTTGCTACTGAATTTGACCCATATTATAACAAGTACTATGTATTAAAATATAATTCATTAGGTCTATCATCTATTTCAAATCAAAAACGAGAGAGCTTTTCTATTGCCCCTAATCCATGCTCTAATTGTGAATTAATCACTTCAAAACATATTGATGCTAAAGATTATTCAGTCATAGATGTTTTAGGTAAACAAGTCAATGCTACTTTTGATAAATCTTCAAACGGATATCGAATTATTCTTCCAGAAGAAAGCCAAGGCATCTATTTTCTTCAAAATAATCAATCAGGAGAAGTGATGAGATTTATGAAGGAATAGAACTTAATTTTTAAATTATTTTTGTTCCTGGCTATAAATAAATTATGAAGATAGCATTTTTTTTTTACTACTTTTACTTAGTTTGTTTTTTAGAAACTAACGCTCAACAACTCACCGCAAGAGGCTCATATACTAAGAAATTAGATTCAACTATTCATCAAGAAAATCCGTTTACTAAGCCGAACAGATATAAAATTCAATATTTATACTATCCTGACATTCGGATGAAACAGAAAATATTTTACGCTTGGGATTCAATTTCTAATAGTTTTAAATATAACTATAACTGGAAATACACTTATGTAGGAGATAGTATTGAATTCAGATATAGACAAGTGAATAACTCTGCTGTAATTGATACATACAAGTTGTTTATATATAAAGCGAATCACATGAAGATAGATTCATTTTCAAAACTTAAAAATAATACATGGCAATACACAGGTAGAAAAGTTTATTATGAAAATGCTTGGAATAAGTATGATAGTACTAAAGAATATTTTTATGATGTCAATACAAATAATGACCATTTATCCTATCAATATGCTTATGAGTATGATAATCAAGGAAATGAAACTGTCAAGAATTACAATTTGATTTCAAGTACTTCGAGAGATTATTTTGTATCCAAGTTATACGATGCCAATCAATCCATTTACATGATGACTTATGGTTCAAAAAGATATGATTCTAGTCTAATAGAATTATTAATTTATGATCAATACGGCTCTCTTGATTCTGCTCAAGCCTATAGTAGGGTTAGATTTTCTCATCTATCGTATGATTCTATTGTCAAATCGGGATATACTAAGTTTAAATATGACTATAATGTTGATAAAAACGAGGTATTAATGCCTTATGAAAATCAATATTATGGAAGGTTATATAACAAAATGCTATTAGAAGAATCGGAGCTGGATAAAGACCATAATACCTTTACTTATGTCAAATTTTATTATTCTGATATTCAACTAGCTCATATTGAGATAAATTCAAACGTTTGTATGACCATCGCTCCGAATCCTTGTTCTTCTTGCGAACTAATCACTTCAAAACAAATCGATACAAAAGATTATATTGTCTCAGATATCATAGGGCAGCAGATAAATGTATCATTTGAGAAATCTACTAATGGTTATAAAATTCATCTTCCCAAAGAAAGTCGAGGTATTTACTTTCTGCAAAATATTCAGTCGAGTGAAGTCATTCGATTTGTGAAGGAATAGTCATTCTTATTGATAAAAATCTATTTATCTACCATTAACAAGTATCATTTTTTGATAGTTTTTTTGTATGAAATTCTATCTATTTTTGCTTTAAATTATTTAAACAAATGTAATGAACATAAAGGTTATAGAGCTAATTTATACCACTATCGAAAATTATTTTTATGTGAATTGCATATGACAATTAAAATTTTTAAAAAAATATACAAATGAAAAATACTGCTCGAAAATTAATTCTAATTCTATTTGTAGTTATGAGTTTTAGTATGAAATCAAATCATAATTTAGGTGCTGATATTACTTATAAATTAATAGACTCATCCATTGGTCGATATAGATTTACAGTGAGTTTATATAGAAACTGTGGAGGTATTCAATTTACCAATGAAGTTTTGGAAATTAGAAAATCTGGTTTTTCAGGTAGTGTTCCTATGACTTTAACATATAGAGAAGAAGTGACTCCGATGTGTAAAGTTCCGGATGTAGCTACTAATCCCATAACTAATTGTACGAGTGTAGGGAATTATTATGGTATGGAGCGATGTGTTTTTCAAGTAGATTATACTATCGGTAAAAATATAGGCTGGGCTTATGTAGGTTGGCAGTCATGCTGTAGAAGTAGCTCTATAAATTCAATCAGTTCAGCAGGCTCAAATTCAATGTGGATACAAGCAGCATTTAACACAGATTATGTGAATCATTCTCCTGTTTTTACTACGGAACCAATTCCTTATTGGTGTAGATTGAGAGAAAGTTCATATAATATTGGAGCAGTTGACTCATTTGATGCTAAATATATAAGTATAAATGGCAAATCTGTTTTAAAAGATTCATTTCAATTTCAACTTTATGCACCTTTTACTAGTGAATCACCAACAAGTAATATTTTCAATGGAAATCCAACCATTTTATATAATTCATCACTCTATCCAACTAATTTTTTATATACTACTAATGGAGTAAATTTTAATCCATACAATGGAAGTATAACTTGTATACCTTCAATTACACAAGATGCTGTAATGGCTATGGCGGTATCAGAATATAGAGCAGTTCCCAATCCTAATGGAATTGGATATACAAGAGTTAAAATAGGCTATGTAGCGAGAGATATTCAATTTACTGTAAGAGATGTATGTGATAATTTGACGAATTTCTCTTTAATAAAAGATTCATCAAATGTAGATACATTACTGAGCAATACTGAGGCAAATACATGTGCATCGATTGGTAATAAATTGATGCTGAAAGTTGTAGGCCCAGTAGGGCAATATCTGAAAATAAAAGACAAAAGTTATATCGACACGAGCTTGATTAAGAATTACCAAGTAAGTGTTCAAACTAATCGTGTAGGCAATACAGATACAAGTTATATTAAAATTCTATTTGATAAAACTGTTAGTATAAAAGACTATCGCTTTCTATTTAAGGCTTATTATTGCTCTAGTACGGGATATTCGATGGATAGATTTATCCCAATTACGATTAACTTCAAATCAGATGTTGTGAGCTTCCAAGAAGATACTATTTATACTTGTTTGGGAGGCAATTTGGTAAGATTGGGAGCATATAATGCTACTCAATTGAGTTGGACTCCTCAAACAGGCATTGTGTCAGCTACTAGTGATAGTAGTTGGATTTATGTCGCTCCGAACACAAGTAGGATGTATTATGCAAATAATTTAGCCTCCAATGCTATTTGTAAAATCAATGATAGTGTCTTTGTAAAAGTAGATTCTTGTGCTTCAATTTCAGGATTTGTTTTTCTAGATGTAAATAAGAATTGTGTCAAAGATACATTAGAGCCTATTCTGGATAGCCAAGCGATAAGTATTTTTGCTCAAAGCTCTGGATACCAAGCCTCTTTATTGACAAATTCTGCTGGGCATTATACCGTGTTTCCTGCCGCGAATAGTAACTACCTATTCAAAAATAGTAATTTGTTTTTTAATTGTAGTGCAAGCCCTAGCGAATATCCTACGAGTATTGGTTTTACTGCTATTTCAAAGGATATTCCAGTAAAAGATACTTGTGTCGTTTCTAATTTTCAATCTATCATTTTGCAAAATGAAGCCTGTATAGATGATTCATTTAAAGTCAAGATTAATTTTTACAAGACCTTCGGAAATTTGAAAGCTAAAATATTCTATGGGGATGGCGACTCTACTATGTTAAACTGGGGAGTTCATAGTGGTAATAATAGCCAAATTTTTAGCCACAAATATCACACAACAAATTCATTTACCATTACTATCAAATGGTATGATATTGATAATCACTTACTATCAACTAATACAATAAATGGTATTAAGATTTCATCTTGTATAGAAGGCTTAGTTTTTTATGATATGGATACGACATGTATATACAATTCTACCAAAGATACCCTCTGTAGAAATTGTCATATTAAAGTCAAAAATCTATCAAATTCTGCTACTCGTAGCTATTTTAGCGATGTAAATGGAAAATTTGTATCGCCTATTGATTTGAATACAAATTATGAAATTGAATGTTTTGAAATTCTCAATTGTAATGGAGGCTTAAGAAAAATCAATATGCCAGCATTTACGAATGATACTTTTTTGAAAAGAAATATCGCAATTCGTGCAGACTCTATGAATAGCACCTTAATCCTAAATAGAGTGGGTTCTGTTTCCAATACAGGATATCTCAACATTAAATTAAATAAATCAACATACAATATAATAGGAAATATTCCGACAAGTTATGTTGTGACTTTGCCTGCAAAATGTAGTTACCTATATTCATCTTCAAATGCCACTACGACACAAGCGGGCAGCCAATTATTTGTCAATACAAATTCGCCTAATAGTGTCGATGTTTATCTTAAATTTGATAGCTTGATATCAACAGATACACTGTGCTTTCATGTTAAGTTAAATAAATTATTAAACGAGTCAAATCTCTCAGATAATGAAATTACATTTTGTGCGCCAGCCAATACCTCGTACGACCCTAATAATAAATTGGTTGCTATAAATTCTAATATTAGCCCTAATAAATTTACCAATCGAGAAGACTATATTTCATACACTATCAATTTTCAAAATACAGGCAATGCTGTAGCAAGAGATATTTATTTGACGGATAAGATTGATACTCGGCTCGATTTATCAACTTTGAAAATAATTGACAATAGTCATGCGATGTCAGTGACTTTAGATGATAACAGAATGTTGAAATTTGAATTTAAAAACATAATGTTGATTGATAGCGTCACGAATGCAAATGAAAGCAAGGGATTTGTATGTTTTATGATAAAGCCAATAGATACTTTGAATCTAAATGAAACAATAACAAATACAGCAAATATCTACTTTGATTTCAACTCGCTGATTATCACTAATACCGCTATAAGTCAGTATGTAAAAATTGATACAATAGCCGTAATTCCGAAATATACTCTGAGTTTATCTGTTAATCCTGCAAATGCTGGAAATGTTAGCGGACAAGACAGTTATACTAAAAATTCGATAGTTTCAATCAATGCAAGTGCAAATACAGGCTACATTTTCAAAGATTGGACAGAGAATGGTATATTCATTTCTAATTCAACTCAATTTAGTTTTCCTATGCAGAAAGACAGAAATCTAGTCGCTAATTTTATAGCCAATACAAGTTCTGTGCATCAAGGCTATATTCCTGAATTTTCAATTTCTCCTATTCCTGCGAAAGATATTTTATATGTGAATAGTTTATATCCGTTCAAACAGTTTAAAATAAAGCTTTATAGTATAGAAGGTAAACTTCTTCGACAATTAGAAAATACTAAATCCATTGATATATCGAATTTAGTTAAAGGTTTTTATATCTTGAAATTATCAACAGCAGAGAACACCCAAGAATTTAAAATCCAAAAAGAATAAAGTTTTCCGTTAACATAATTTATGAATTGACGTTGATTTTATTGGTTTTTTTAGAGGAGTTGAATAAATATACTCTTAACAAACCATATTATTTGATATTTTTTTAAATATTTTTTTTTGTAACTTTGTAGGGAACAAAATTAAAGCTTATGAAAAATATAAATACCTTTAAATCACTACTAGTGTTTGTGATTACTTTCTTTATTTTTAGTTCTAAAATTAAAGCTTCAGGTACTTTAGGCGCACAAATTACTTACAGATTAATTGATTCAAATTATGGTAAGTACAAGCTAACACTTGAAGTATATAGGTCATGTAATTCGATAGCATTTGGTGGTGAAGAACTACAAATTATGACAAGTACGGGTACGAATATAGCAGCACTTACATTGGTTTCTAAGGATGAAGTTACTCCCATTGGTTTACCTCCAGATGTTCTTTCGCCTATCGCTACGAATTGTCCTTTTGGCGCTATACCTGCTAGTGGTATTAAAGGAATGGAACGAGCTACATATGAGACTAATTATGTTATAGGAAAAAATATAGGCTGGGTTTGTGTCGCATGGACAAGTTGTTGTAGAGAAACTGGTTTAAATACTGTTTTCTATTCTACCTCTTCTTCATTATGGGTACAAGCAGCTATTAATACGAGTTATGTCAATAACTCTCCCATCTATACTGGTTCTAGATTTGAGATTTGGGGAACCAATCGTGAAAATTATTATTCAATTAGTGCCAATGATTATTACGATACTAAATATATTAATATTGGGGGCAAATTAATATTGAAAGACTCCTTAGCGTATGAATTAATAGCTCCGATGGTAGCTTCTGCTAGTAATTTTAATAGTATAATAAATCTGCAAAATCCGTCCGTTACATATCAAACTGGAATAAATGCACAAAATTTCATTTATGCTAATTCTCCTCCAACGCTCAATCCTCAAACGGGTATTATATCGGCTACTCCATCTGTTTCACAATCTGCACTTTTGTGTTTTGTAGTAAAAGAGTACAGAGCTGTACCCAATGGTAGTGGTGGATACAGTAGAGTATATATAGGTCATACAATGAGAGATGTAGAGCAGAATGTAAAAGATGGAGAGACATCCATTTTTTTTAATGGTATTATCAAAGATTCATCAAGGATAGATTCATTGAAAAATGCTTATACGGCGACAACTTGTGCTGTAAAAAACAAAATCATGTTTAAGGTCATAGGAACACCTTTTGTAAGTCTAAAAATCAAGGATCAGAGTACAATCTCTCTAAATGAAATTTCAGGTTATAACATGACTTATAAAAAAACTAATGGAAACAATGTCGATACAATGTATGTGACATTAACCTATGATAAAATAATGAATGTGCCTCGATTGAATTTTCAGTACAAAGTTTTTTATGTTAGTTCCGTGGGCTTGATGGTGAGTAGATACATTCCCATCATAGTCGAACAGGGAAATGGATTTTTTAATTTAGCTCAAGATACAGCATATTTGTGCAATAGTATCAGTGCTACTTCTGTAAGGCTAGATGCTACATTAGGAGGAATTGTAAAATGGTCGCCAAAATCATATATTGTAGCTGCGCAGCCTATTGATAGTGGCTGGATTGATGTCAACCCTCCAAGTAATAAATGGTATTATGCCGATAATTTATCGTCTAATCAAACTTGTAAATTTAAAGATAGCATCTATGTTCAAATTATTTCTTGTGATACTGTGGCAGGATATTTATATACCGATGCAGATAAAAATTGTATATACAATGCTTGGGAATTTGCGAAGAAGTATGATACTTTTATTGTTAAAGGAGTTACCAATTCTTATGTAAAACAAGTGATTACAGATACGTTTGGGCATTATTTCATTATGCCTCCACTACATAATAGTTATATTATTGAGCGCAATGGCTATTTATTTAACTGCTCTGCCAATAAAATTCAATATTCATTTGCGCTAACTAATCGAGGTAAAAATGTCAATATTCCTATTAAAGATAGCGCAGTTATTAGTTTTTTCAATAACTCAAATCTTGATTCTGCATTTTGTGCGAATGATAGTATAGATTTCAAATATTCTTTTTATAAAAATTATAGTTCTTTAAGGATTGAATTGAAATATGGCGATGGAAATTTATTAAGTACAATCTTCGATGATAGAGAAGGATTTTATACATTTTCTAAGAAATATAAATATAGCACAAATGGTACTTATTATCCAAAATTGATTTTTTACAATCGATTAAATAAGGCATATGATTCTATCAATTTGAATACAATTTCCATCCGTGCATGTCTCAAAGGGAAAGTTTTTTTTGACTCTATTTCCAATTGTACATTTGATACAACTACCGAATTATTAGCCAAATACTATCATTTATATCTGCTCAATAAATCTTCGAATGTGCAGACGAATTTATATACGAATGATCAAGGGGAATATTTTACACATTATAATACTTCAGTTCCATATGAGATGAGAAATAGCTTAGTGATTCACTGTAATTCAAATCAGGCATTTAAGTCAATACCAGTCTTTAGCAGAGATACTAATTTGATTTTAGATTTTCCTCTCGATATTTCTAAGACAAATTATACGATTATCGTCAATAAAAAAGGCAAAATTTCAAATACTACCCAAATTAGTTTAGACCTGACATATGGAGGCTATAATCTAAATCATTCTATTGCCAAAACTTATATAGTTACCTTGCCAAGTAAGGCTTCCTTTGCTTCAATTTCTAACAATGCGACCTATACTCTCTCTGGAAATACAATTAATATCACACAAAATTCTGGAACATTAACGACTTTAGGTATCAATTTTAGCAATTTGGTAAGTACAGATACCCTATGTTTTGGAGTAAAATTAGTCAAAGTAGCTCCTGAAACTGATACTTCTGATAATGAACTTAATTTCTGCAATTTAGCTAATGATATTTATCAGAATAATTCAAAGAATGTAAGCATTCCATCTCAGTTTACTCACGAGGATTTCTCCGAAAAAATGAATCCATTGTTTTATACTTTGAATTTTCAAAATAAATCAAATAGTACGGTAAAAAATGTAAGATTGATTGATAATCTAGATGCTAAATTGGATGAAAACACCTTGGAAATACTATCGTCTTCTCATCCGATGAAAGTGACTTTACTAGGTAAAATTTTGTATGTGGATTTTAATAATATCAATCTACCAGATAGTAGTTCGAACGAGCCTGCTAGTCATGGTTTTGTCAATTTTAAAATAAATCCAATTGCAGCAATAAAACTCGGTGATGAAATCAAAAATAAGGTCGATATCATATTGGATACCATGCCTTCAACTTCTTCTAATACAGTGATTAGTCGATATTCTACTAAGCCAAAACCAAAGCCAGAAGATTCAACGAATGTGAGTATCCGTCAATTGAATGAAGCAAAGGTTAGTATTACACCAAATCCTACTAAAGACTTGATTTATATCAATTTTAAAGATAGAGTAAATCAATATAATATCGCAATCTACAGTCTCGATGGAAAGTTAGTATATACTCAACAGAATAGAAATACAATAGATATTTCAAATTTAGGCAAAGGGTTTTATTTCTTGAAATTATCTACCGCTGAGCATACTCAAGAATTTAAAATTCAAAAAGAGTAGGGAAGAAGTAATTCTTTACTCTTTTTTATTTGAGACTTCTCTCTTCACATAGGTCCATGTTATCCACCCTAGAATCGCATTGAAAAAATAGAAAAGATATTTTAGCAATTGAGCAATATTTCCCAATTGTATATTTTGTATAAATTTAATTACGTTATATATTTGCCAAGTAAACCAATTGTCTTTGTATCGCTTGGCTGTATTGAACTGTCCCCCAAATGTTAACCCTACGATAATGACGCTTGTAATAAAAAGAGGAAAATTAGAGATAGATTCTGATAAAAAACTCGTAAATCCTATATAGTTGAGAAGTAATGAAATAGAAAATCCGTAGATAAAATTCAAGAAAAAGCCCCGATCTATATCTATTGGAATAATTTCTTTATGCTGATTCCAGGAATAATAGGAATAATAATTTCCCAAAAATGAAATTGGATAGGTCAGAATGGCAGCTTTATTTCCCAAAAGATAATCGACCATACAGGCACTAATCGTGGAAAAAATACCGATAAAGTTTCCAATATTATTTCTTCGAGTAACAAATCGAGTCGCAAGCATAGAAAACCCAACACCAATTACAGATTGAATACCAAGAGTATAGTTCTCTGTATTTATAAATAGAAAGTGAATAGGCTTGACTGTCTTATGAAATCCAAGATAGATTGAACCTCCCACTACGATGACCAATCCGACTATATCTAGATATTTGCTCTCCGTTATGAGTTTTATCTTCTGTAGAATTTCTTTACTTAGAAATATTTTCATGTGTTTTTTTCAATCTATGATTTTAAAAAATGGGCTTTTGTATGTAAAAATAGAGATTAGGCGTAGAATAGTTAAAATATTTTTAAAAGCGAAAGACAAAGCGTTTTATTCTTATTTTTGCTTTTCTCGTAAAATTCAGTAGTTTTAAAATGATGAAAATTATATATTTCCTTTTTTTTATAGTGATAGGTTTCCATGTCTCAGCTCAGAATTTAATGACTGTGGGGAAAGAAAATGTAACTATAGATGAATTCAAAAAAATCTATCAGAAAAATAATAATGCTAAAGCGAGCTATTCTCAGAAAGATATTTCAGAATACTTAGACCTTTTCACGCTTTATAAAATGAAGCTACAAGAGGCGAGAGAGAAGAGAATCGATACTTTGTCAGCACTCAAAGATGATTATCAAAAATATACGGATCAGTTGGTGCAGAATACTGTTGTAGATAAGAATTATGTAGAAAATCTACTTAAAGCCCAATATGAGCACACCAAATTTGATGTCAAAGTGGCTCACATTATGGTCAAATGTACCCAGAATGCTTCAGCACAAGACACGGCATTGGCATACAATAAATTGAAATTTATTCGAGACAAAACGACCAAAGATAATTTTGCTTCTCAAGCGAAGGAAAATAGCGAAGACAAAGCCTCATCTGTCAATGGCGGTCTATTAGGCTATATCACGGCATTTATGACGTTTCCTGATTTTGAAGACCAATGTTATTCTACACCTGTAGGTCAATTATCGCCTATTTTTAGAACTCAATTTGGCTATCATTTCCTACTCATTATGGATAAGAGACCTGCTAGAGGACGTGTGAAAGTGGCTCATATTTTTATGAAAAAAGCAGATGACAAGTCCGATGAGAAAAAAATGAATGAGGCTTATGCTCAAATTATGAGCAAGAAAATGAATTTCAATGAAGCTGTTCAAAAATATAGCGAAGATGCCTCTACTAAAGATAAAAATGGTGAACTTCCAGACTTTGGGGTAAGTGAAATGGTACAAGATTTTGAAGATCAAAGTTTTTCGCTGAAGAATATTGGAGATATTTCCAAACCTTTTAAGTCAGAATATGGCTGGCATATGGTCAAGTTGATAGAGAAAAAACCAGTTCAAACCTATGAACTCTCTAAAGATTTTATCAAACAAAAAATGGAAAGAGACCCACGATTGACAAATCTTAGAATGGTTGCTTATGAGCAATTGGCAAAAAAATATAATCTACAAGAAAATAAAGCGGTGTATGACAATTTCTCCAAATTTTTAGTTGATACGTTCTTTATGCAGAAAAAATGGGTCTTGAATTATGATAAATCCAATAAATCACAAGTCTTGTTTTCATTTGATAGCAAGCCTTATTCTGTGGAGCAGTTTGTAAATTTTGCTAATCAGAATTTCAATACAGCATCTTCTCGAAATAAGAATGATATTCTGAAAGCGATGTACGATGCCTATCGTGAGCGCAATGTTTGGGAGGCTTCAAAACTCAAATTGCAAAAAGAAAATGAAGATTATAGAAATTTAGAATCTGAGTATATGAATGGACTCTTGATTTTTGAAATAATGGATAGAGAGATATGGAAAAAAGCCGTATTAGATACCAATGGCGCCAAGAAAGTGTATGAAAAGGTCAAAAATGATTATTGGTACAAAGATAGAGCTTCCTTAGAAGGACTTAAATCGAAAAATAAAGAACTGATTGCTAATTTAGTAAATCAATTAAAGAACGCATCGGCTAAAAATCTTATGGCTCAAATCAAGAAGACAAAAGACTCAAACGATGTCGTTTATTTTGAAAGAATCATAGAAAAGGGAGATTACCCTGCTATTGATGAGGCTATGAATAAAGGTGCAAATACTACTTTTAGCTTCGAGGATGAAGATAAGATGAGTATAGCTGCTAGATTAGTGAATATATTGCCTCCTAGCATTAAACCTTATAATGATATCAAAGGAAGAATTCAAAACTTATATCAAAATCAAATTGAATCCGAATGGAATAGCTATCTTAGAAAGAAATATCCCGTCCAAATCAATCAAGCAGAATTATCTAAATTAATCAAAAATTAAACCAACGACTGAATGAAATATTCATGGGTATTCCTATTCTCATTTACAGCAAATCTTCTTAGCGGACAAGGAAAATCAATTGACAAAATCGTGGCACTCGTCAACGATCAAATGATTTTAGGAGATCGGAAGAGCACACGTCTGAACTCCAGTCACATGCCTGTATCTCGT
>ENA-UOYA01002968-UOYA01002968.1-activated-sludge-metagenome-genome-assembly--contig:-NODE-2968-length-15600-cov-5.979479_pt1 | contig 15600 bp, 8 predicted proteins | sample MGYA00238163_ERZ764804 | MGnify/ENA primary metagenome ERZ764804 (study PRJEB28919, sample SAMN05720223) | activated sludge metagenome | isolation source: Anaerobic digester | place: Hong Kong...
GCATGTGTCATAAACCCCATAGATGACAATGTCGCTATGCTGGCTATGGCAATCAAGGTGTTAAGCGAGAAGTTCAACGAGTATCAGGCAAAGTCCGACTTCGACAACCTGGAAAAGATTGCAATGCTCTTCCGCAAGATTCAGGCAGATTTAACCGATCTAATGGGGCGAAACGGTAACAAGCAGGGTAGTAATACATAGATGTCCTCCACGTTTTACTCTCCATCACACAGGCTGCCACCTCCACAGGCAGCCTTCTTTATTTTATTGATTTGTTTTTTCGCTCAGCAGCCTTTCGGTTACTTGCGGCACATTTTGCTTTATTGTTTTTTATATACATTCATATGTTTTCTTGGTATAAAATTAGTGTTTGAGCCATATACGGTAACTCTGTTCGTGCTGTCGTTCTAAGTTAATGATTATATGTAGTATAATCGTTACGTTAGGTTTCTTATGGTTTCGATGGAAACCAAAATGTCCAGCAAAAAAATATGACGGTAACTTTGACGGTAACTAAATTATGGTTTAGTTATAAGTTATTGATATTAGGACATAACACAAATATGTTTGAATCCCTGCCTCTCCGCCACTTTATAAGTGTTGTATTGTTGTATAGCCAAAAACCACACCCATCACAAATCAACATGGAACACAATTTCCTGCCCATTTCTATCGAAGAAGCGAAAAAAAGAGGATGGAGCTCGTTTGATATTATTCTCATTACCGGTGACGCATACGTTGACCATCCCTCATACGGAACCGCTGTAATAGGCAGGGTATTGGAAAAGGCAGGATACAGGGTCGGCATCATCTCTCAACCCAATTGGAAAGATACTGAAGATTTTAAAAGGCTCGGCAGGCCGAATCTGTTTTTCGGCATAACCGCCGGCAACATGGATTCCATGGTTGCAAACTATACCGCAAACAAAAGACCACGAAAAAAGGATGAATATTCGCCTGGTGGAAAACCTGGACTTCGTCCTGACAGGGCGACAATAGTCTATGCAAACCGCATTCGTGAGGTGTTCGGCAATGTACCCATTGTTATCGGGGGGATTGAGGCAAGCTTAAGAAGGTTTGCACATTATGACTGGTGGGACGATACAGTAAGGCGGTCCATACTGCTTGATGCGCGTGCAGATATAGTTGTCTATGGAATGAGTGAAAGGCAGATTGTAGAGATAGCCAACAAATTTAAACAAGGTGAAGAGGTGAAAGAGATTAGGGGGACGGCTTACGTAGCACATGATGCGGAGCACGGGGCGCTTGAAATTCCGTCGTTTGAAGATGTAAGAGATGATAAAGACAAATTCAACGAAGCCTTCAGGCTAATCTATAAGAATCAGGACCCTTTCAAGGGCAGAATATTGATGCAAAAGCACGGTAATCGTTTCGTCGTGCAGCATCCCCCACCTTACCCTTTAAAAGAATACGAACTCGATGCTATCTATGAGTTGCCATATACAAAAGAACCTCATCCATCATACAAGGCAAAAGGGGGTATTCCCGGCTTTGAAACGGTGAGGTTTTCAATAATATCCCACAGGGGTTGCTGCGGCGAATGCAGCTTTTGTGGTCTATTTATGCATCAGGGCAGGATTGTCCAATCAAGGAGCAAAAAATCAATTTTGAAAGAGGCCATGCTGCTCACAAAAAGGGTGGATTTCAGGGGTACCATTACCGATATAGGCGGTCCTACTGCAAACCTTTATAGGGCAGATTGCCCTTTATGGAAAGATAACGGCGCTTGTACGGAAAAACAATGTATCATGCCTGAGAAATGCAATAATCTGAGGCTCGGTTATAAAGATTACATTGAATTGTTTAAAGATATCCGTGAATTACCTAAGGTAAAACACGTTTTTATTGAAAGCGGCATCAGATACGATCTGCTTGTAGACAAAAAATCCGCTGAATATCTCTCTCATTTATGCAAATACCATATCAGCGGTCAGATGAAAATCGCTCCCGAACACACAATCAACCGCATACTGAAATTAATGAACAAACCGCCGATCGATGTTTATGAAGACTTTGCGAGGCGGTATAAAGAAATCAACAAAAATAACAAAAAAGACCAGTACCTTGTGCATTACTTTATCAGTGCGCACCCTGGCTCAACACTCAAAGACGCCTATGAAATGTCTCAATATCTGAAAAATAGAAATATCCATCCGGAACAAATCCAGGACTTTATGCCACTGCCACTGACCGCTTCCGGATGCATGTATTATACCGAAAAGCACCCTTTCACCGGAGAAAGCCTATATGTAGCAAAAACATTCAGGGAACGCAAGATGCATAGGGCGCTTATTCAATACAAAAACCCAAAGAACAAGCGCTTAATGAAAGATGCGCTGAAGATTTTAGAAATGGATAAAACGCTACTTGTTGGGATTGATTAGCCTATCTGCATTGGCACAAGACATCGCGTTGCCGAGCACACAACCTCTTCTGTAGTCCGCCAAGGACTCTCTCAATTGCCCGAGCAGTTCATAGACATATCCCCTGTTGTTATAAGCAAGTCCAAAATCGGGATTAATATTTATTGCGTTGTTACAATCAGATAGGGCTTCCTGCAGCATTCTCTTGTTTGCATATGCGCCCGCTCTATTGGTATATGCGATCTCGCTTTTAGGATTCAGCAGCAATGCCTGTGTCGTCGCATCGATTACACCGTTCCAATCTCCTTTTTGAAAGCTCGTCAAACTCCGTTCGAGCAGTTTGTCAACCTCATCTGACGAATCTGGAGATATCGGTATTTCAGCACTTTTGTCTATGCCAAGGCATGCAGATTGATACAGCGCAATCATGCTTCTGTCAGATGCAACAGCCTTCCACGTTCCATCAGAATGGGCATAATCTTTTGATTTATATTGTTTTTCCATACAGTTAATCTCGATTAAAGACATATTTGAAATCGGAGTTTCTGATTCTTTGGCGTTTTTTCCGTGAAAAACCATTTTTATAGATACCTCTATTGTCCCACTTGTTGTTTTAATCATAGAACGTCTGTCATAAAAATCTTTACGAGACCACCCCTTGGATGTCTCCGTGCTATTATAAAATACCCATTCTGCCCCCTCGCTATCAACAAAAATCGTACAGCATAAAAAGCAGAGGTTGACGATAAAAAACAGGATTTTTCTCATAACCATGACCCTTTTTTATGATAGCATAATATTAACCATTTTGCGTAAATAAATGTAAATGGTTGTTTTTTTTCACGATAACTTAAAACATGCACATCGCATAATAAATTATTGTTTCCTTATACATAAAATATTCTATAATGTTATCACAGTAAAGCAGGATAACCAAATATGAACTATCAGGATATGACAAAGGAAGAGCTCATAAAGGAATTGGAAAAGCTTAATCAATGCGTTTTTCAATTCGAAAAATCAGAGGCTGAACTAAAAAAGGTTGAGTCAGCGCTTAGACAGGCAGAGGAAAAATACCGAAACATCTTCGAGAACGCAACAGAAGGCATCTTTCAGACAAGTCCCGAAGGCCGCTTTATAAGCGCAAACCCCTCTCTTGCCCAGATACACGGTTATGATTCGCCTGAAGAACTGATCAATTCGATTACGGATATGGCGCATCAGCTATACGTCAATCCTGAAGACCGTATGAGACTTGCCAAAATCCTCCATGAACACGGTGCCGTTCAGAATTTTGAAGTGCAGATGTATAGAAAAAACAGAAGTCTTCACTGGATATCTATCAACGTCAAGGCAGTAAAAGATAAAACCGGAAAAATCATCCACTATGAAGGCACCATGCTTGATATCACACAACGAAAAATGGCCGAAAAGGCTTTGAAAGAGAGCGAAGAACGTTACAGAACTGCAATTGAACACTCCAATGACGGCGTTGCAATACTCCAGGGAAATATTAACCAGTATGTTAACAGAAGATTTGTAGAGATGTTTGAATATGACGAGTTTGAAGAGATTACAGGACAACCGATAACCAAAATAGTGCACCCAGATGACCTCGAAAAGGTTACCGACATCAACAGAAGAAGACAGATGGGGCAACCTGTCCCAACGAGTTATGAGTTCAAGGGTATCACAAAAAAAGGAAGGGCGATATACATAGAGGTCTCTGCAACAAGCACAACATTTCGCGGAGAACCTGTCTATCTTGCTTATTTAAGGGACGTTACAGAGAGAAAGATTGCCGAGGTTTCATTACGCAATGAAAGAAACAGGTTTCAGACCCTGACAGAAAATGCGCCTTTCGGTATAGCGATGATCGATAAAGAAGGAAATTTTACCTATATTAACCCTAAGTTCATCGAGATTTTCGGCTATACACTGAGAGATGTTCCCAACGGAAGGACGTGGTTCAGAAAGGCGTATCCCGACAAAAAATATCGTAAAAAGGTCGTTTCAACGTGGGTTGATGATGTAAAAAATGTAAGGCCTGGTGAAAAAACTCCAAGAATATTCGATGTAACCTGCAAGGATAACTCTGTAATAACAATCAATTTCATCCCCGTAAGACTTTTGACCGGTGAGCACATAATCTCGTTTGAAAATATAACGGAAAGGATACAGGCACATAACGCCCTTATCAAATCACACAAAGAACTCGAAAGTCTAAACAGGGCTAAGACAAAAGCGGTAAATCACATATCACACGAACTCAAAACGCCCTTGGCTGTCATTCAAGGCAATATTAGAATATTAAAACGAAAGCTTCAGGGCATATCACCTGCCTCTGAATATGAAGGTCTAATTAAGCCAATCGAGAGAAATCTTGAAAGACTCCTGAATCTTTCAAGGGAAACAGATGAGATATTCAATGTTTCAAAGGAACTCGAGGCTCTTGTCATCCTTGACGACCTCGACCGCCTCTGGGGCAGAATCGAGGTGCTATCGGATGTTCCTGCCGATATTCGATGTCACTGGGAAGCACTTAAGGACTGGACAAACCTTCATCTATCGGGTAGCACACAAAACTACCAGCCAATCGAGCTTTTTCCATTTGTTAGATCTGTATTGGACAAGATATCGCAGCTTTCAAGCCACAGAAAGATAAATATTAAATCCGAAGGAGAAAGCTTTTTGTTTATTACGATAGACCCTGCTATTTTGAAAGACATCATCAAGGGACTTGTCAAAAATGCCATTGAAAATACGCCTGACGGAGGATTCATCGAGGTTACAACGGAACAGAAAAAAGATAGAATATGGCTTCACGTCAAGGATTACGGAATAGGTATCACTGAAGAAAATCAGCAATATATCTTTGATGGTCTGTTTCATACAGAAGAAACAGAGCTCTACAGCTCCAAAAAACCTTATGATTTTGGGGCTGGCGGAAAGGGACTCGAACTGCTTCGGATGAAAATAAATGGAAGACGCTTTGGATTCGATATAGCATGCAAAAGCCAGAGATGCATATATATACCTACAGACCAGGATATATGTCCTGGGGACATCGCGATGTGCCAATATTGCACATCAGCCGATGATTGTAAAAAATCCGGTGGCTCTGTCTTTTCTGTGTCTTTTACTGTATAAACAGGAAATAGCAATTTATCTCAATTACATATATTCCTTTGTTCATGGATTATATCAATGAATGATTCTTATAAGGTTGAAATTATAGATATATCATTCCCAGATGGTTATGGGGTGGCAAAACACGATGGGATTGTTATCTTTGTCCCGGGGTGTGTACCCGGCGACAAGGCAGAGATTAAAATCGTAAAACGATATAATCGCTTTGCTTACGGAGAACTTTTGCAGGTTGAAACCCCCTCTCCTTTCAGGGTAACACCATTATGTCCGCATTTTGATGCATGTGGTGGATGCACGATGCAAAACCTCCCATACGAAAATCAACTTCATCTGAAAGAAGCATATCTCAGGGAAACCTTGAAAAGAATAGGCAAAATCGATATTGAAAACATAAATATCACGCCTATGGTCCCTTCGCCGGATAGATATCTCTACAGGGGCAAGATCGAACTTGCCTTCGGTGAAGACAAAAAAGGGATCATACTCGGCATGAGAAAAAGGGCTTTACACGCCAAGCAATATTCTTGGGAGGTAACGCCTGTAAATGGATGCAACGTATTCAATGAAACCATCAAACATATCCTGCCACTTTTTAAAGAATTTGCAGACAAAAACAAACTTTCCGTCTTTAATCCACTTACCGGAAAAGGATTCCTGAGACATCTCATACTTCGGGAATCAAAGCATTCAAAAGACATCATGATAATCATAGAAACGACAAAGGGCAAACTACCTAATGTGGCAGACCTCTGGAAAACCATTACAACAGAAGTCTCCGGTATAAAAAGTCTTTACAGGGTGATAAATGTCAAGCCCGGTGATATCATTCACTACGAGAGCTCTTTCAGGCTTTTCGGCAATTCATATATTGTCGAAACATTAGGCAACATGGATTTCAGAGTTTATCCAGACTCTTTCTTTCAGCCTAATCCGAAGGCCGCACATATTTTATACAAACAATTGGCTGGATTTGTAAAAAACGAAGATATCAAAAAGCTGTTAGGTCTATACTGCGGCGCAGGCACTATAGAAATATTTCTCTCCCGTTATGTCCAAGAGATTATAGGTATTGACTCATCCCACATAAACATCGGCACGGCAAAAGAAAATTGCAGTATAAACGGAATTAAAAATTGCTCGTTCTATAAAGGCAGGGTTGAAGATGTGTTAAAGACATTAAAACTTACTGACATCGATGTGATCGTAGTTGACCCCCCAAGGGAAGGCATAACCAAAGAAGGTCTTTCATATATACTTGATGTTAAATCAAAACGGATTGCCTATGTATCATGCAACCCGTCCACGCTTGCACGGGATTTAAAAATATTTATGGAAAATGGCTATAATCTGTCGGAGGTTGCTCCTTTTGATTTTTTCCCCCACACATCACATCTCGAAACACTTGCCACCCTCAAAAGGTAACATATGCAAAACACAGCAAGTCAAAGATTGAAGGGTTTAAAAAAACGGTACACGAGATATTTGCGTTGAAGAGCATTATTACGAAAAAATAAACTGGCGGAGAGACAGGGATTTGAACCCTGGGTACGCGTTTTAGCACGTACACACGATTTCCAGTCGTGCTCCTTCAGCCTCTCGGACATCTCTCCGTGCCAAATTTTATACCATACTCCGCCCAAAAGAGACAAGGTAATTCATATTTTCCACCTTGCACATTTTATTCGAACATTGATATATGTATACATAGATGCATAATAAAAATATACCTCGCCTTGTTTTGCTGGTGTTCGTTGCAGGATTCGGTGGCATGGTCGCTCAGACCATACTTCTCAGGGAACTCCTTGTCTTGTTTTCAGGAAATGAATACTCTATAGGCATCATCATAAGTGCGTGGGTTATAAGCGAAGCAGTAGGGGCATACATCGGTGGTAAATTCAATAAATCGTTCAATCTCGAAATACTGATATCCTCCGTCCTTTCCTTCTCAATGATATTTCCAGCAGGCATCTATCTAACACGCATCTTCAAATCGTTACTCGATATCCCGCCTGGTATAGGCGTCGGCATGTTATCCATATCGTATTGCTCTTTTATAATCCTTTTCCCAGTAGGCATGTTGCACGGATTCTTTTTTACTATGGCCTGCTCGGTTTACAACCAGATAACTGGTAAAGATAAGGTATCTGCCGGAAGGGTATATTTTTACGAAATACTCGGCACAATCGCCGGTGGCGCAGCAGTAAGTCTCTTTTTTATACCGTTTTTCAACAGTTTTTTCGTCGCGCTGGTGATAGTCTTAATGAGCGCAATATCCTGCATGTTCTTTGCAAAAAGCACCGATATCACTACGTTAGATCGTAAAAACCGATTATTGTTTCTGTGTTCTTCATCACTCTCGATAACGACATGTATTATGATGATTTTCAATGTAGATAACAAAATGCACATGGCATCCATTGACAGACAATGGGCAAAACAAAACGTCGTTTCTTATCAAAATTCTATCTATCAAAACATTGTCGTTGTCAAAAACGAGGATCAGTATACCTTCTTCACCGATGGAATCCCGTTCGTTACAACACCGGTTCCAGATATTGCATTTGTGGAAGAATTCGCCCATCTTCCGATTCTTGCCCACCCAAAACCGAAAAACATACTCATCCTCGGTGGAGGTGCAGGTGGCGTCATCAACGAGATATTGAGACACCCCACCGTGGAGAAAATAGACTATGTGGAAATAGACCCCGCCTTCTTGAGAACAATAAAAAGGTTCTCAACATCACTTACAGAAACGGAACTCAACAATCCCATTGTCAAATTGCACTATAAAGATGGAAGGATATTTATAAGAAACACTAAAGATAAATTCGATGTCATACTCTTAGGGCTACCTCCCCCCGCAACACTTCAGATGAACAGATTCTACACAGAGGAATTTTTCACCTTAATAAAACATGTTTTAAGCACCGATGGTATACTCGTTCTTACTATGCCAGGCTCTTATTCATATTATGGCAAGGCATTGAAGGAGCTAAACGCAAGTATCATTGAAACGCTTAAGTCCGCATCTTTATACGTGTTTGTCCTCCCTGGCGAATACAATATTATTTTTGCCTCACAATCGGACAGGATAACAGGTCTCTCCCCTTTCCTACTCTATAAGGCATTGGTAGAGCGTAAAATTGAAACCAGGCTTATAACGCTCACCCATCTTAATGACCGTTTTGAAAAAAGAAGGCAGGCTTGGTTCTCATCATCACTTGAGGACACAAAAATAGCTATAAACAGGGATTTTTCACCTATGGGGCTTTATTACAACATCTCATATCAAAACATGCTCTTTTCTCCATCGCTTAAACCTCTGTTTGAATTTGTAAAACATATAAACCAGACGTTTCTGCTTGCCTTCATTGCCTGCGTGTTTTTGTTGTTTTTATTTCTCAGCATAAAACATAGAAGTATCGTCATTCCATACGCTATTACCACTACAGGTCTTTTTGTAATGGTCTTCGAACTCGTCCTTATATTTAGCTTTCAGATATTTTATGGCTATGTCTTTTATGAAATAGGAATCCTCATGACCGTTTTTATGGCAGGGATGGCTGCTGGCAGCCTCATTGTAACCTATCGCAATCACTTGTCTTTTAAACAGGCCCTGCTCAGGATGAAAGCCCTCGACACAGCCATGTTAATATTCCCACTCTTTTTTGCACTAATCTCTCTGTTTCCTGGATTCTTGTATGCCATACCAACCTCGTCTATTCGTTTCATATTTTATATGCTGCTCATTTTGTCCGGTTTTTTTGCAGGTATGCAATTTCCACTTTCCAATATGATCTATCTCGAACTTTTTGGAACCGAACGTCAAGCAAAAACTAACACCGTAGGCAACGCTGCAGGCATCTTGTATGGCTCAGACCTTATCGGAGCTTGTTCGGGCGGTATCATCGGAGGACTTATTGTGCTGCCTGTGCTTGGCACATCAAATACATGCCTTTTTCTTGCTGCGCTTAAGGCAACGAGCCTTGTCCTGCTGTATACACTGCCAAAAAAATAACGGACTGTTCGTGTCATTCAAGATGATCAATGCACAAAAACAGATATACCGCTCAATAAATTATAGGATGTATTTTTTCTGCATTCAGGATATATTATAATTCAAGAGGCAATGAAGACATGATCACAAGAAGGGCTTTTTTGAATATCGCAATGTTAACCCCATTTGTGTTGAAGGGGCTGCCTGGGCGGCTTTACGCAAAAACAGAACCGCCGTTTAAAGAGGCAAGCTATTATAGGCGATTAGACGAAAAAATGAAAGTGTCATGTCAATTGTGCCCACACGGATGCATTATAACTGAGGGCGAAACAGGTTTCTGTAGGGCAAGAAAAAATATAAAAGGTACGCTCTATTCACTCGGATACGCCCAGCCTTGCGCCATCCATATAGACCCTATCGAAAAAAAACCATTTTATAACTACCACCCTAAAAGCATGTCCTTTTCTATTGCAAGCGCCGGATGCAATCTAAGGTGTAAATTCTGCCAGAACTGGCAGATATCACAGGTCTCTCCGCTCGATACGGTAAACCAATACGCCACTCCGGACAACATCGTTTCTGCCGCAAAATCAAGCGGATGCAAAAGTATTGCATATACATACACGGAGCCTACCAACTTTTATGAATACATGATTGATACTGCAAAAATTGCCAAAAGCAAAGGTATTCTCAATGTAAACCACACAAATGGATACATAAACCAGGAACCTCTCAAAGAATTATGCAAATACATAGATGCGGCCAATATCGACCTCAAGGCTTTCAACAACAGCTTTTACAACAAAATCTGCGAGGCGGATTTGAATCCTGTACTCGAAACCATCAAAACATTGAAAAAATCAGGCGTATGGGTCGAGATAACGAACCTTATAATCCCCGGATACAATGACGACAATGCAACGATTACAAAAATGTGCGAATGGATCAAGCATGACGTTGGTGTCGATACACCTGTGCATTTTTCACGTTTTTATCCAACTTATAAAATGACCGGTGTTGCGCCGACACCTGTAAGCACCCTCGAAAGGGCACGAGAAATCGCGCTTAAAGCAGGACTTCATTATCCTTACATAGGCAACGTTCCCGGTCACCCAGGGGATAACACGTATTGTCCCAATTGCAAAAAGATGCTCATAAAAAGGTCGGGCTATAATATCCTTGAAAACGCAATAAAAAACGGAAGGTGTAAATACTGTGGGATGAAGATAGGAGGGGTTTGGACATGAAGGAAAATTCGGAATCACGAATTACAAAACCAACATTGCGTATATTCGATGGTTTTTTATTTGTTTTGTTTTTGTGTGTCGCCATCTTCATCCTATCTTTTAACATCTCTGAAATGCTATATGCCGAGGATACACAGCAGAAGGCAAAAAAACCGGTTTTTGCTGGGTCTTTTTACCCAGCCGAGAGAAATCAACTCGAAAAAAAGATAGACACCTATCTTAAAGAGGCAAATTTACATGCCAAAAAGATATCTTCACACATTTTCGGCATCGTATCTCCACATGCAGGATACGACTACTCCGGACAGGTCGCCGCTTATGCATACAACCAGATAAAAGACAGGGAGTATAAAACTGTAATCATTATCGGCTCAAGCCATCAGGTGCCTTTCAGGGGCATTTCAATATACCCAGAGGGTTCATGGGAAACCCCTCTCGGAATAGTGCAGGTGGATAATAAAACGGCAAAAATGCTTATGGATAACTGCAGTGCAATAAAGGTTTACCCGACTGCCTTCGCTCGTGAACATTCGCTCGAAGTACAGGTGCCTTTTCTTCAGAAAACTTTGAAATCATTCAAAATTGTGCCTCTTGTTGTAGGCTCTCTTGAAAAAGATGACCATAAAAGACTCTCAGATGCATTTCTTAAACTGCTTGAACAAAATCCCAAAGATTTTCTATTTGTTGCATCCTCCGATATGTCCCATTATCACCCATACAACAAGGCTACCCAAATGGACAGGGCTACCCTGAATGACATTGAAAATCTCGACGTTGATCGATTATTCGAAAACCTTCAGAACGGAAGCCGTGAGTTATGTGGTGCATCAGGAGTGATAACGCTCATGATGATGGCATCAAAACTCAATGCCCAAGTTAAAACGCTTAACTATGCAAATTCAGGCGATGTAACAGGTGATAAAGGCAGGGTCGTAGGATATGGCGCTACAGCATTTATGTATGATGATAAAAACAACCCCGAACTAACCCGAAAGGAACAGAAAACGCTTTTGATGATCGCCCGTAAAACACTTGAAGAATTTATATCAAATGGCAATGTCCCCAAGTTTGACATCAAAGAAAACAGACTCCTTGAAAAAAGAGGCGTATTCGTTACCCTAAAAAAGCATCACGAACTTCGTGGATGCATTGGCTATATCATGCCGGTCGAACCTATATACAAGGCTGTCATCGAGATGACAATATCGTCATCCACAAAAGACCCACGTTTTCTACCTGTTTCCAAAAAAGAGCTTAAAGATATCAGTATAGAGATATCAGCGCTTACACCATTAAAACCTGTCGAAAATCCAAATCAAATAGAGGTCGGCAAACATGGCATATATATTACGAAAGGCAGTCGCTCAGGCCTTCTGTTGCCGCAGGTTGCAACTGAAAATAAATGGAACAGAGAAGAATTCCTCCGCCATACGTGTATGAAGGCAGGTCTGCCACAAAACGCTTGGAAGGAAAAGGACACTAAAATCTATACATTCACAGCCCAGATATTCTCCGAATAGGATTCGACAGATAAAAGACGTATGAAGAAAACAAATAAAATCTCTGTCATCAATAAAGAAGACATTCAAAAAATATTAAAGGAATCGAAAAGACCTTTGAGCCTGAAAGAACTTGAAAAAACACTTCAACTCGATAAAGCAGAAAGACAGAAAATAAGGACAGTCCTGAAGGATTTACTTAAAGAGGGCTCCCTTATTATGCTAAAAAACGGATTATACGGGATACCAAGGGAGATGAACCTTAAGTCAGGCACGCTGTGGTGCACAAGAAGCGGTAACGGCTTTTTAATTCCCGAGAAAGACGGCGAGAAGGATATCTTTATCCCTTCGGGTTCAATCAAACATGCCTTCCATGGCGATAAAGTCATTGCACGCATTGAGCATTCCGTCAGAGGCAAAAAAGAAGGAAAGATAATAAAGGTCATCGAGAGAAAGACAAAAAATATAACGGGTTATCTAAAAGTTTTAAAGAATATATGGTATGTTGTCTCAGAAGACAGAAAAATACCGCGCCATTTCATCGTAGAAAATCCGTCTTTCGAAAAAATATCACAGGATGCACTTGTTGCAGCAAAGATTGTAAAATATCCTGAAGATGGAAAAGACCCTACATGCAAGATTATAAAGGTTTTCAACGGGCTGAACGACGTAAAATCCATTACGCAGTTTGTAGCATTCAAGCATAATCTTCCGCAGAGGTTCAAAAAAGCAGTAGATACAGAAATAAAGGAGATTACACCTTTCGATGAGTCCGGCACCGGCAGGGTTGACCTACGCTCATTGAAACATGTCACAATTGACGGTGAGTCCGCAAAGGATTTTGACGATGCGGTGTTTGTAGAAAAAACCGTGAAAGGTTATGACCTTTACGTTTCAATCGCGGATGTTTCGCACTATGTCAGACCTGGCACTGCTGTTGATATAGAGGCATATCAAAGGGGAACGAGCGTTTATTTTCCGAGAACAGTCATACCCATGCTTCCAAAAATCCTGTCAAACGTAATGTGCAGCCTTAATCCCAACGAGGACAGGCTTACCATGACCGTAAAGATGTCTTTCACAAAAGAAGGCTCATTAAAGGGCGCATCCTTTTTTGAATCAATTATAAGAAGCGCTATGAGACTTACATATAAAAAGGTCGAAATGGCGCTTATCGAAAGGGATAAAAGGACTATAAAGGAATTGAACGAGTTGATGCCAGAGCTCGAACTGATGAAAGAACTCGCTGAGATATTGGCAGAAAAAAGGGAACAGCGGGGAAGTCTCGATTTTGACCTACCGGAGCCAGAGGTTCTGCTTGACATTGAAGGTGGTGTTACAGGCATAGTGAGGTCGGAAAGGCTATTCGCCCATAGAATCATTGAAGAATTCATGATAAGTGCAAACGAGGCTGTCGCTAAATATCTGTTTAGCAACAAAATCCCTGCATTATACAGAATCCATGAACGGCCTGACCGGGAAAAGTTGATAGATTTCGAGAGGCTGCTACACAATCTTCCCTTAAGGCATAAAAAAATAGATGCCTCGGCGCAACAACTTCAATCGCTTCTGAAAGGTGTGAGCGGCACGCAATATGAATATCTCGTAAATAAAGCCCTCCTCAAGTCCATGAAACAGGCAAAATATTCAGCCTCGAACAAAGGTCACTTTGGGCTTGCATCCGAGTGCTATCTTCACTTTACATCCCCAATCAGAAGATATCCTGACCTTGTATGTCACAGGGCACTAAAATATGCGCTTTCACGCAATTCAGGAACAGAAAAGACAAGGTTTCTGCCTGAACAGGAGCTTGAGCGCATGGCAATCCATCTGTCAGAGCGTGAACGCATCTCTATGGAAGCGGAAAGAGAGATAGAAGACAGGATCAAGGTATTTTTCATGAAAGATAAGATAGGTGACATATACGAAGGGTTGATTTCACATGTAACCTCGTTCGGCATTTTTGTCGAACTTTTGGATTATTTCGTTGAGGGCATTGTGCTTTTAAGCGAACTTCATGACGATTATTATATATTCCAGGAGGATAAATTCCGACTTTTCGGAAGAAAGACAAAAAAGATATATCGCGTCGGTGACAAGGTTAAGGTAAGAGTCACGTTTGCCGATACCGAACAGAACCGTCTTCACTTCAGCCTTGTAAGAGACAGAAACGTTACAACAGATTGAGACAGTGACCACTGATGTCAACAGCCTGTTTCCCTAACCACCTTCACTGTGATACATAAATACCTTATCCGCCGTTCGCAATTCGCCAAATATCACTTGAACTCAACCTTGAGCATGGAGAAATCGTCTTCGAAGCCTTCGCTGCCATGAATTTCCCGCAGATAAGAGCACAGCGCATCTATCTCGGATGAATTTCCATCGGGTTTTTTTCGTAAAAACTCTTTCAGTTCTCCATATGTCCACATCGAACCATCAGTCTTGGTTACCTCGAATACACCGTCAGAAAACACATACAAACGTGAAAACGCATCTACGAAGATGGTATCTCCCTTATAAACCATATCGGGCATACCACCGATAAACATGTTCTGTGTCCTCAGTTCGTGCACGTCACCTGATGCCGATATAAGAAGCGGCGGAGGGTGGCCAGCACTAACATGTTTCAATTCGCCTGTTTTTTTGTTATACACGCCATACCATATCGTAAAATAGAGATTGTTCTGTTTTTCCATCTGAAATGTTTCATTAAGGCCGAAAAGCACCTCTTCCGGCACCCTGAAGTTTGTATTCCGCAGTGTCTGCGAACGAAGCACATTCAGGGCAGACACAGACAGCAATGCCGGCCCGACGCCGTGGTCACATACATCGAGCAAATAAACAGCGAAATGGTCATCATCTATCCAGTGATAGCCAAAGGAATCACCGCCCAGTTGGGCAGAGGGCACATACCGCCAATCAGTAACGAGGTTGCCTTCCCTAATCGGAGCAGGAAGAAGTGAAACAACATATTCAGCCGCACTGTTCAGTTGCGCTGCAAGCACCTGCTGACTTTTGAAAAGCGCTTCGTATGCCTCATTTCTCTGAAGAAGCGCAATATAACCCTTCGAGTGATAACGGATGCGGGCGACAAGTTCAATCCTATCCGGCAGTTTAACAAGATAGTCATTAGCGCCTAATGCAAAGGCATCAGCTTTTGTGGTGGCCTCTTCTTTGCTCGACAACACAATAAGTGGAACATCCTTTAATGTTCTGTTTGCCCTGAAAAACTTAACCAGCGTCAGCCCGTCTATTTCAGGCATAACAAGGTCTTGCAATATCACCGTAGGGGAAATTTCTGTTGCCATCTTGATTGCCTG
>ENA-UOYA01002970-UOYA01002970.1-activated-sludge-metagenome-genome-assembly--contig:-NODE-2970-length-15593-cov-4.932681_pt1 | contig 15593 bp, 17 predicted proteins | sample MGYA00238163_ERZ764804 | MGnify/ENA primary metagenome ERZ764804 (study PRJEB28919, sample SAMN05720223) | activated sludge metagenome | isolation source: Anaerobic digester | place: Hong Kong...
AAAGAAATTACAGAAACATTAAATATCATAATGCCTAAAAATATGGGAATTTAGGTAAAATTAAATCTATTTAAAACTTTTTATAATTTATGTATAATTTTTACAAAAGAAAAGAGGGGTTTATGAATATGAAAATAATGAAAATATTAATCCTATTAACAATTACACTTTTTATTTTTGCTGGCTGTAGTAAAAAGAAAAAAGAAGAAGAATTAACCCCTTTAAATGCACCTGCAAAATATGGTGAAACAATGGGTAGAGCAATGAAAAAAGCAGAAGGGATGCAGGATGTTCTTAACTTGAAAAACGAAATAAATACATTTCTGATTCAGGAAGGAAGATACCCACAATCATTACAGGAACTTGTTGATAAAGGATATATAAAAGAAATTCCAAAATCACCTGAAAATATGCAATTTGTTTATGACCCAAAAACTGGAACGATTGATGTAAGATAAAAAGGATAAAAAAATGGACTTTTATGAAGTTATAAAAACAAGAAGGAGTGTAAGAAATTATAAGGATGAATCAATTTCAGAAGATGTTCTTAAAAGAGTTTTAAATGCTGCAAGAATTGCTCCAAGTGGAAGTAATAGACAACCATGGCAGTTTATTTTAATAAGAGAGACAGAAAGAAAAAAGAAAATGGTTAAACTTTGTGAAGGACAGAAATTTGTTGCAGAAGTTCCGGTTCTTATAGTTGCCTGTGGGGAAAATATTCACTACAATAGAGGAAATTGGATGGGTGATTATAGCATGCTTGTTGATGTGGCAATTGCAGTTGACCATTTAACTCTTGCGGCAAGAGCAGAAGGACTTGGAACATGCTGGATTGGTTCTTTTGATAATGAAGGAATTAAAAAATTTCTTGAAATACCAGAAGATATAAATGTTGTTGCTGTAATACCAATTGGATATCCCCTTTATTCTGATGTTTTTAAAGAAAATAATAATAGAAAAACACTGGAAGAAATAGTTTTTTATGAAAAATGGGGAAATAAATAAATAGGTAAAAGCGGGATTAACTCAGCGGTAGAGTGCGAGCTTCCCAAGCTCGAGGCCACGGGTTCAAATCCCGTATCCCGCTCCATCTCTAACTTTGTAAGGGAGTTGAACCTTTTGGGTTCAAACCGACAAAAGTAGATTACTTTGTATCTCAGAGTTGGTTCGTACCCTTTCTTTTAAACCTCCTGTGTAGAACAATCCCGTATCCCGCTCTGTCTCTAACTTTGTAAGGGAGTTGAACCTTTTGGGTTCAAACCGACTAAAGTAGCTTACCTTGTATCTCAGAGTTGGTGTGTCATCGTCTCCCAGATAGCACAACTGCTACCGACAAAAGTAGCAAAGATCAGCAAATCAGAGTTGGTGCTTTGTTTTCCCAAAAAACTTCCCCCTTTAACCAAAGGGGGGAGGGGGATTTAATAAAATCCCGTAAGCGTAACTTATCGCTTCGGCGCCTGCCCGTCTGAGCATTAGCGAAGGAGGGTAGGATGGTCTGTAAGCAATACTCTAAACCCTTCTGTGTAAGACAATCCATCCCGTCCTTCCTTTTACAAAGGAAGGAGTGAGTTGGCGTGGCAGAAAAAATTTCTTTTCAATTTAGTAAGCACAATCCCTTGGGCGTAGTTCTATAGAACGAGCCCGTATCCCGCTCTAATTTTATTGTTTCTTTTCCAATTTACTTATTAAATTTTCAAGATGTTTTTTAGAAGGGAAATATTTATAGACCATAGAAATATTCAAAATTAAAAAGACAGAAAGCCATGTAATATTTCCGCATATTAAAAAGCCAATAAAACCTACAATTGTTATAAGATTTAAAGTCCAGAGCATAATTATTGTATATGCATAATAAGAATAAAAATTTTTTTGTTCGTTTTCTTTTATAAATATCCTTTTTACTATGAAATCAGAAATCCCTTCACAGAAGAAAAAAATAAAAAGGCCTGAAAAAAACAAAATATACTGCACAATTCTTGCCATACCTTCTTCGTAATCAGGAACAAAATGCTTAAAACCATTTTTTTTGAGATACAGTGCAATTATCAAAAGTATAAAAGGAAATATAACTGACTCAAAAAAAACATATTTTAAACTTCTAAACTCATTATTTTCTCTTTTTCTCATTTTATTGACACCTTTCTTTTTTTAAATTACTATTTAATTATAAACTTTAAAAGGTGTAGTGTAAAGTTCCTTCTTTTAAGATGGAGGAAAACAAAAAGGAGATAGAAATGAAGAAAGAACTTTATCTTGTGTCTCCAGTTGGTACCCACCTTATAATTGACCTTTATGATTGTAGATGCGATTTTCTTGATAATTCAGAAAAAATACAAAATCTCTTAATAGAAGTAGCAAAAATTTCTAATACCACTATTTTAAGTGTAAAAGTTCATAAATTTACCCCTATGGGAGTTAGTGGTTATGTTCTTATAAGTGAAAGTCATATAAGTATTCATACATGGCCAGAGTTTAATTATGCTTCCGTAGATATTTATACATGTGGAGATAATTCATTACCAACAAAAGGATTTGAATGTATAGTTGAAAAACTTAATTCACAGAAACCAACAATACTTAAATTTGAAAGGGGATTTTATGCAAAAAAATTTAAACATGACTATGGTTGACTGGTATTCAGAAGGGATTGGTCTATGTTATGTGGTGGAAAAGAAAATTTTAGAAAAGCAAACTAAATATCAGAAAATTGAAATTTGTATTTCAAAGCAGTTTGGTAAACTCTTATTTATAGATGGCAATTTACAATCAGTTGAAAAATTTGAAGAAAATTATCATGAAATTCTTGTTCATCCTGCAATTTTCCCTCATCCTGATTGTAAAAAAGTTCTTATTATTGGTGGTGGAGAAGGTGCAACTTTAAGAGAAGTTTTAAAACATCCTGTTGAAAAAACAAAAATGGTTGATATAGATGGTGAAATGATTGAAATTGCAAAAAACTACCTTAAATATGATAGGGGGGCTTTTTGTGATAAAAGAACTGAACTTATTATTGATGATGGAGTAAAATTTATAAAAAAAGAAGAAGAGATATATGATGTAATAATTGTTGATGCGACAGACCCTTCTAATAATTCGCATTATTTATATACAACTGATTTTTATATAAAAGTTTTTTTACGGTTAAACAAATTCGGAATTTTCACAACTTATGCTGGTGGTGGATATTATTTTCAACCGGAAATTTTAAAGATGATATATAAAAATATGAAAAATGTTTTTGATATGGTTAAAATATACTCTTTTCCTATTGCAGGGTTTCTTCCAGGATTCAGTTTTATAATTGGAGTGAAAGGAAATATCAATATTGAAAATATCCCTGAAATAAAAACTAAAATTGAATTAAAATATTATTCACCAGAAATTCACCACCATCTTTTTGTGCTTCCTTATTATTTTGAAAAAGAATTAAAAATTCTTTAAAAAAGTTTTAAGTTGATTTTTTTGGTGGGAGATGTACACTTTTTCTTTTTAGATCCATAATTCCTTCCATTATTCCTTCTGAAAAAGTTGGATGGCAGTAAAAAATTTTTTCAACATCCTTTATTTTAAGTCCATTACTAATAGTTAGGGTTGAAAAAGATACAAGTTCTGTTGCTAATTCCCCAATAATATGAATACCAACAATTTCATCTGTATCAGAATTGGAAATTACTTTTACAAATCCATCTGTTTTTTTATCTGCACATGCCCTTCCTAGAGCATTATATGGAAATTTTCCAATTGAAACATTTATTCCTTTTGCCTTTGCCTGTTCCTCTGTTAGCCCACAAACACCTATTTGAGGGTCAGTAAAAATAACTTCTGGAACTATATCATAGTTAATAGTAACTTCTTTTCCTGATATATTTTCAGCAGATATTTCTCCTTCTTTTGTAGCAACATAGGCAAGTGGAAATTTCCCATTTATATCACCAATTGCATAAATATTTTTAATGTTTGTTTTCATTTTTTCATCTGTTTTGAGCCATCCATTGTCTTTTTCTATTTCTTCTGGTATTTGAGGTAAATTTGGTTTTCTACCAACTGCAACAATAATTTTTTCTTCTTTTATTTCTTCAGAATTTTTAATTGGTTTGCCAAGATTGATTTTTATTCCTCTTTTTTCAAAAGAATTTTTAAGATAGTTGGTAATTTCTTTATCTTTTCCTAAAAGAAGTGCATCCATCATTTCATAAATTGTAACCTCAACTCCAAATTTACTTAAAATTGAAGCATATTCACATCCAATAAATCCACCACCAATAATTCCAATACTTTCTGGTAGTTCATTAAGTTTCCATAATTGCTCACTGCTTATAACTCTTTCATCATTTTTGAAACAGTCAGGAACAAATGGCAAACTTCCTGTTGCAATTACTATATTTTCTCCATAAATTTCTTCATTTTCAATTCTCACAATATTGTTATCAATAATTTCTCCTTTCTTTTTAGCAATAACTTCTATTCCATATGATTTTAAGAGCATATTAACACCTGCTCTTAATCTCATTACAACATCTGTTAAAATTTCTGAAAGAATTCCCTGCCATGAAAAAGATGTCTCTTTTTTAATTGATGTGAATTTACTTTTTTCAATTTCTTTTGAAATTGTATAAAGAGATTTTGTTGGAATACAACCTCTATTTAAACATACTCCACCTATAGCCATTTCTTCAATTAAACAGACTTTTTTCCCATTTTGAGCACATTTTATTGCACATGGGTATCCAGCAGGACCTCCACCAATTACAACAACATCATATTTCTCCATATTTCCTCCCAATTATAAACTCTGCACTTTCTTTCAAATTTTTAAAAATATAGTCTGGTTTTATTTCCCATTTTTCTGTTTCTTTCTTTGATTTTGTCTGTCCTGAAAGGACAAGAATTGTTTTTGCACCAACTGTTTTTCCTGCTATAACATCTTTTTCTGAATCTCCTATAAAAAATGTCTTAGAAAAATCAATATTTCCAATTTCTTCTCTCGCTTTTAAGAAAAGTCCTGGTTTTGGTTTTCTACAATTACAATTATCTTTTTCTGTATGGGTACAATAATAAACTCTATAAATTTCTATTCCATTGGTAAATAGTATTTTTTTCATATTTTCTGTGATTTCATTCAGGTCTTCTTCTGTAAAAATTTTCTTTCCTACACCTGATTGATTTGATATTATAACTATTTTATATCCAGCATCTGTTAAAATTTTCAACCCTTCAATTGCATCTGGCAAAAATTTAAATTCTTCCCATTTTTTAATAAAATCATTTGGAGTAAAAATAGAAATAACTCCATCTCTATCTAAAAAAATTATCTTTTCCATTACAATCCCGTGGTTTATAAACGGTTATAGAAAGGGGAGGGTTTCTTTAAGTCCATACATCAAGTTCATATTTTGAATTGCCTGACCGCTTGCTCCCTTAACTAAATTATCAATTGCTGACATTATAACAATATTATTCTCAATAATTTTAAAGCCAATATCACAAAAATTTGTATCTCTAACATTTTTTACTGATGGGCAGTTACCATAGTCCATAAGACGAATAAATGGTTCATTTTTATAAAATTCATTATATAAGTTAGTAATTTCTTTTTCTTCTAACATTCTATTTGTCTTTATGTATATGGTTGATAAAATGCCCTGGTCATAAGGAGCAAGATGTGGTACAAAAAGGACTTTATAATTTTTTCCCCCAACACTTTTTAAAATTTCTTCAATTTCTGGTTGGTGTCTATGGCTACCTATTTTATATGCGGATATGTTTTCGTTGCATTGAATAAAAATGTTAGTTTCTGATGGTTTTTTTCCTGCTCCTGTTACACCACTTACAGAATTTGCTATTATATTCTCTTCAATTAGGTTATTTTTTATAAGAGGAAGTAATCCTAAAATGACTGATGTGGGATAACATCCAGGGTTTGCTATAAAAGATGTTTTTTTAATTTCATCTCTATAAAGTTCAGGCAGTCCATAAACAACATTATTTATAAATTCAGGACAAATGTGTTTTACATACCATTTTTCATAAACAGAAATATCTTTAAAACGAAAATCAGCACTCAAATCAATTATTTTTTTACCTAATTTTAATAGTTCAGGAACATAGTTCATAGAGACAGAGTGAGGAAGAGATAAAAAAACTAAATCACAATTTTCTTTTATAAATTCCCAATCAATTTTATTTTTACATTCAAAATTTATAATACCTTTAAGTTTTGGAATAATTTCTTCTATATTTTGTTGTTTTTCATCAGAAGCAACATACCCAGCAGTTATTTCTACTAATGGATGAAAAGTAAGTATCTCTGTAAGTTTTTCTCCTGCACTCCCACTTATACCAAATATCCCGACTTTTATCTTTTTGTCCACTGGAATTTCTTTCTTGCTTTTTTCTGTCCGTACTTTTTTCTTTCAGGCATCCTCGGGTCCCTTGTAAGAAGTCCAAATTCTCTTAATTTTGGCGTAAGAGATGGGTCATATTTTATTAATGCTCTTGCTATTGCAAGTTTGGTAGCATCAATTTGTCCTGTAATCCCTCCACCTTCAACTTTTACATTTATATCAAATTTATCTTTTGTATCAGTTACTGAAAGTGGTTTTAAAACCTCTTCTTTTTGATAAAATAAAGGAAAATAAGTTGAAATTTCTTTATTGTTTATTTTTATTTCACCTTTTCCTTCTTTAAATTTAACTATTGCTCTTGATGTTTTTCTTCTTCCAACTGCTATTGTTAAATTTCCCTTCTCCATAAATTCCTCCTTAACTTATCTCTTTTAAGAGTTTAAAATCATTTTTTAATGATGAGTAAAGTTTTCTATAAATTTTATATGCACTTTTATATATTTTAACATTTTTTATATCAGGTTTAAATACATCTTTTTCTTTAATGAATTTTTTGCAGGCGCTCTTAGCATCTTTGAAAATACCTATTCCAACTCCTGCAAGAATTGCTGCTCCATAAGAAGGCCCTTCCTGGTTTGATAATTTTGTAATTTTTTTGTTGAAAATATCAGGCATAACTGAACACCAGAAATCACTTTTTCCTCCACCACCAGATACAATATATTTCTCCCCAAGTGGTAATTTTATTTCTTTCATAATCTCAATGGAATCTAAAAGTCCAAAAGTTGCTCCCTCAATAACACTTCTGATTATATGTTCTTTTTTGTGTTTTAGAGAAAGCCCAAAAAAAACACCTTTTGCATCAGGGTCAGGATATGGACATCTTTCTCCTGCAAGATAGGGGAGAAAAATAAGCCCTTCACATCCAGGAGGAACTTTTTTACTTTTTTCTGTCATTATATCATAGGTATCTAAATTTTTAATTTTTGCCTGTTGAATTTCTTCATTACAAAAAGTATCTCTCACCCATCTTAAAGAGCCACCCGCAGAAAGCATAACTCCCATGAGATGCCATTTACCCCTAACTGCATGGCAGAAGGTATGAAGTCGTCCTTCTGGGTCAACAACAACTTCCTCTGAATGAGCAAAAACAACTCCACTTGTTCCTATTGTAATAGAAACCTTGCCCTCTTCAACTATCCCGTTTCCAATTCCTCCTGCTGCCTGGTCTCCTGCTCCTGCTACAACTGGAGTTCCTTCTTTTAATTTTGTAATATTAGAAGTTTCTTTTGTAATATAACCAGTAATATCTTCTGATTCAAAAACTTCTGGTAAAAATTCAATTGGTATTTTAAGTTTTTCAATAATTTCTTCTGACCATTTTCTCCTTTTAACATCAAAAAGAGATGTTCCTGATGCATCTGATACATCAGTAGCAAAAACGCCAGTAAGAATAAACCTTATATAATCTTTTGGTAAAAGAATTTTTCTTACCTTTTTGTAGATAGATGGTTTATTCTTTCTTAACCATATAATTTTTGGTGCTTGAAAACCAGTCAGAACTGGATTGGATGTAATTTCAAAAATTCTTTTTTTACCAATAATTTCATTTATTTCATCACACTCTTTTGTTGTTCTCTGGTCACACCACAAAATTGCAGGATAAATTACTTTGAAATTTTTATCAAGAAAGACAGAACCATGCATTTGTCCTGTTAAACCAACTGCTTTTATGTCAGATGGATTTATATCTGATTTTTCAATAATTTTTCTAATTCCAGTTAATGTTGCCTGTTTCCAATCAAGAGGATTTTGTTCTGCCCAATTTGTTTTTGGTGTAAAAACGGGATATTCTATTGTTTCTGAATTTTTTATAATTGCTTTTTCATCTATAATAATTATTTTTGCTCCACTTGTTCCAATATCTATTCCAAGTAAATATTTCACTTTATTTCAATTTTAGGTGGATATATAAAATTCAGATACATTTCTTTAACTTTACCTTCTTCTGTTGTTCCAGAATGTATGTAAATTCTATGTAAAAGTTTTAGGTCCTGATATGCAGGTAAAATATATGTACCACTTTTTCTTTTATCACCTGAAAAATCAGAAATTCCAAAAAAGTTTGCAGTAAATAATCCATAGTCCCTTATATGCCAGTATGTTGGATATCTCAGATTTTCTGTAAAATCAAAAACACTTATTCCACATGAAGTTTCATCAATTTTCCCATAATAATCACACCAATTTGCTCTTTTTCCCCAGCATTCTTCTTCACCAATTGCTCCATAAGAATTTTTCATTGTTCCGCCATTTCTTACTTCCATAGATGGATAGACCCTGATACTTAGAAGTCCACTTTCTTTTGTATCTTTAAAAACAACTTCTCCTTCTGTTGCTTTTAAAATTATCTTATGGTCAATAATTCTAATATTTTTTGGTAAGTTATAAATTGTAATAATTCGCTCTTCTTGAAGGATTTTATTTCCCTTATTATTTACCCAGTCACTTAAAGAATGAATTTTCCCGAAAACAGGTCCTGAAATGAGAGAAATAAATTTTTTATGTATTGTTTTTCCATGTCCTTCCTCTTCAGACCAATTATCAGTTCCATTTACATCTCCATGTGCAACTAATATTCCTCTATGATGAATATGGTCAAAATTTTCTGTGTTTCCTTCTGAAGCAGGAGGTCTAACAACTGATTTTCCATCGGGACCAATAACAGGGTTTAGGAAAGGGCGGGTAACTTTTTCTGAATAGTGATAAGTTGTGAAAAGTTCCTCATTTATAAAAACATTAACTTCTTCATTTTTAGTATTTTCAACAACTTTTACTATTTCTGGGGAATTTTCAATTTTTTCTAAATTCAAATTTTTTTCTTCATTTTCTTCAAATTCATCTATGAAAAACATCTTTTTTTCTTCTTCATCTACCTGAAAATATATATTTTCTTTTTTATCTACATAAATACCTTCTCCATCAAAATCAAATTTAATTATTCCATTATAAAATTTTCTCTTACAATTTTTTACAATTATTTCCATTTCTCTCTCCTTTTAAATTCCTGCAATTTTATGACATTTTTCAATAGCCCACATAACTCTTCTTGCACTCTCAGGTGTAATTTTTAGTGGTTTGTTTTTCTTTAATGTTTCATAAAGGTCAATATAAAAATTTAATTGATAGTCATGTTGATTTTGTGGTAATTCCCATATTTCCTCTTTTTCCCATGGTATTTCTTCACTATTATATGACCTATCAGGGGTTGGTTGTGTCTGAACTTTCCTTTCTGGTAATTTTTCTACCTTGAAATATTTCCATTGGAGTTTTGTATAATTTCCTTTCAGTCCACCGCAGGTTCCCATTATTAAATATGGCTCTTCTGGATAACAGCAACAACTTGTAATTTCAAGGTCTATCATAGGCGAAATTTTACCTTTAAATATAATTTTTACATGGTCTTCTGCATCTCCAAGTGTTAATGTTCTCTCCATATGGCAGAAAATTTCAGGGTCTTCTTTTTCACCAAAGAATTGCAGTGCCTGGTCAACTGGATGTGGACCTGTATTGTTAAGAGTGCCGCCACCATATTTTTTCAGTGTTTGCCAGTCCCATCTTCTTGCAAAACTGTGCCACATCATTTTTATTAAAACAATTCTACCAAGAACTCCTGTGTCAATTACTTCTTTAACTTTAAGAAAATCAGGTGAATATCTTCTATTATGAAAAATAGTTAAAATTTTACCTTCTTTTTTTGCTACTTCAATCATTTTATCTGCATCTTCCAAATTTGTTGCCATTGGTTTTTCACATATGACATTTTTTCCTTTTTTTAATGCAGAAATTGAATAAGAAGAATGAAGATGAGATGGTGTTGCAACAACTACTACTTCAATTTCATCATTATTCAGCATATCTTCAAATTTTTCATAACTTTTACAATCAAACTTTTCTTCTGCCTGTTTTCTCCTATTTTCATCAGGGTCAGAAACAGCAATAATTTCATATTTTTCAGGTAGTTGTGAAATAAGATGAGCGTGTATATTCCATCCACTTCTTCCAAGCCCTGTAATTGCTATTTTTACCTTTTCCATTTTTTCTCCCTTTATAGAAATTTTCTCAAATATTCAATACTTTTTCTTGCTATTACCTCTGCTCCTGGTGAGAAATTAAAAACTTCAACTGAAAGGTATCCATTATAACCAATTTCTTTTAATGTTTCAATTATTGGTTCATAGTTAACATCTCCAAAACCAGGACCAAGTAAATTTTTATCATTTGTATGAAAATGCTTTAGGTACCTTCTACTTTCTTTTATTATTTCTGGTATTGGTTTTCCTTCATCACACATTGCTTTAACATCTAAATGAAGTTTCAAATTTGGGTGGCCTACCTCATTTATTATTTCTATTGCTTCTTTTGCAGTATTTATAAAATTTGTTTCTGATTTTGCCAGTGGTTCTAAACAAATATAAATATTCTCTTTTTCTGCTACTTCCAGTGGTTTTAAAAGGCATTCAATAAAGTTTTTTTTGACTTCATCATATGTTTGGTTTTTTTCTATATTTCTTTGCTTTGGAGAACCAAATACCATAATTTTTCCCCCTATTTCTGCTGTGAAATGAACAAGTTGACATAAGTAAGAAGATGTTTTTTCTCTTACTGATTTATCATTTGTTGAAACAGACAAGCCTTCTGGTTTTGCAAGCAACCAGTGAGTTCCAATAATTTCAATATCTGTTTTTTTAGAAAGAAATTTTATTTTTTCTATTAGTTCTTTTTCAATTTCATCAACTGAATTTCCAAGAGTAAATGGTGCAATTTCTAATCCTTCATATCCAATTTCTTTTATAAAATAAAAAATTTTTTCTATATCCCAATTTTCAAACATCTCATTACATATCCCGATTTTCATAAACTTCCCCCTTTTTTTCTTAAAATTGCAGGTGTATCAATATTTGTTGCTGGTTTTTCTATCTCCCCAAGTGGTAATTTATCTTCTTCTTTTGGTTTTTTAATTTCCACCTTTTTCCCAATTCCAGTGGCAAGGAGGGTAATTTTTACAGAGTTTTTTAAATTTTCATCAATTGCAACTCCAAGAACACGAAATGGAGAGAATATTTTTGACTGTATTAGTTTCATTGTTTCTCCAACTTCAATTAATGTTAAATCACTGCCTCCAGTCATACTTATAAGAATTTTTTTTGCTTCCATTATTTCGCTTTTTTCTACAAGAGGGTTTTCAAGTATTTGTTTTGTACTTTCTTCCATCCTTTTTTCCCCTTCTCCATAACCAATTCCAACTATTCCTTTTCCTCCATTTTGAACAACAGAGCATATATCTGCAAAATCAATATCAAGTAATTTTGGTTTATTTATAAGGTCTGAAATAGAAGATATTGTTCTTTCAATAATTTCATCTATTTTTCCAAAAGCAGAAGCAAAGGAAACAGTATTATCAACAATTTCATAGAGTTTTTGATTTGAAATGTGAATTAGTGTATCTACATTATTTAAAAGTACCTCTATCCCATTAATTGCATGCTCCATCCTTTTTTCCCCTTCAAATTCAAAAGGAGTTGTAACAAGGGCGATAACAATACTTCCAAGGTCTTTTGCTATTTTTGCTATAACAGGTGAACTTCCTGTACCCGTCCCACCACCAAGTCCTGCTACTAAAAAGGTAATATTTGTGTTTTTAAAAATTTCTTCTATTTTTTCTCTATCTTCATTTGCTGCAAATTTACCTTTTTCAGGGTCTTTGCCTGCTCCAATGCCCTGGGTTGTTTTTTCTCCAATTTGAATTTTAATATCCCCCTTTGCTTGTTTTAAAGCATTACTTTCCGTATTAAAAAGAACAAAGGAAACACCTTCAATTTTGTCATGAATTCTTGAAATGATATTTCCGCCAGCATTTCCAACTCCAACTACTTTTATATTTATTATTCCTTCTTCTGGTGTTTGTTGTATCATTTGAATCATTTTATTTTCCTCAACCCCTTTTTAAAGTTTTTTTTTATTTTCGCAAATGTCTCCTTTAATTTATCATAAAATGATTTCTGCCTTTCTTTAAGTTGTTTAGATGCAAGAGTGATAAGTCCAAAGGCAGATGAATATTCTGGTTTTTGAAAATTTTTATCTAGGTTGTATGTTCTTATAGGAACTCCAATTCTAACGGGAAGTTTAAATATATCTGAAGATAATTCTATAATTCCTTTTAGTTTAGAGCATCCTCCTGTTATAATTACTCCTCCAGCCAATGAAACTGAAAGAGAATTTTTTACAACAACTGGCTTTACATAATCATAAAGAATTTCAGTAACTCTTGCATAAACAATCTCCGAAATTTTTTCAACTGTAACTTTTCCTATTATTTTACCAGATGGACTGGATATTTCAATCTCTTCAAGAAGTTTAGGGTCCTTATTTTCTTTCATTTTCAGATAATTACAATATCCATAGTTAATTTTTAATTCTTCAGCCAGCTCAATGGGAGTGTATAGAACAGCGGATAGGTCATTATCAATATACCAGCCCCCAATTCTAAAAGATGCCACTTCGGTTATAGTGTTTTTGAAATAGATAGCAATATCTGTTGTCCCTTTGCCCATATCAATTAAAAGACATCCCATTTCTTTTTCTTCTTCTGTTAAGGTTGCTTCTCCGGATGCCCATGCATGTGGGAAAATATGTTCAATCTGTCCTCCTGCGCTTTCAATACAATGTCCAATATCTTTAACAGGATTTATTTCAACAGATATTGCAAGAACTTTCATTTCAAGAGTATTTCCATGCATTCCAATGGGTAATTTTGTAGTTATATTATGTCCATCTATTATGTAGAATTGAGGAAGAATTGTTAATATTTTTTCACCAACTTCTTTTCCTGCCATAATAGAATTTTTTATTTCTTTTTTTAAAAATTGAATATCATTCTTATTTATTTCCCTTCCATTAGGAGTTATTTCTATTTTTTTTGAATATATACTTCCTTTTACATAACCGCCACCTATTCCAATTGTTACATAACTTATTCTTTCTTTAACCTGCTCACTTAAAGAATCGAAAACATCAAAAAGTAAATTTGTTACTCCTTCAATATCAGTTATCCTACCTTTTGTTATGAAATTTTCAGGTACTTCAACGATTTCTGTTCCAAGAATGTCTATTCCTGTATCTGATAAATAACCTGTAATTCCTAAAATTTTTCCACTGCCAATATCAAGCCCTGTAATTAAATTTTCATTCATTTTTTGTAAATATTTTTATATCTCAAGTCAATATATTCCCATCTTTCTATATTTCCCTGCAATTCTTGTAATAGGATTGAAATTTTTTCCATCTGTGACTTTATATCACTCTTCTTCATTTTTATAATTCCTTTATCAGTATATAAAATTATTTCATTTGGAGAAATAAAATTTATCTGGTTAACTAAAAAAAATTTTCTTAAATTGAAGTAATTATACCATTTTTTAATTTCATCCAAAATATTTAATTTCCATCTATCAGTTTCATTTACACAATTTTGCTCAATTTTAATTCCATATATATCAATATAATTTTTTTCTTCTTCTATATCTGATAGAACAACTCCATTTTTATCAATTATATATTTTCTCTCATTGTATATTACACTGACAAATGGTTTTCTTAATGAAATATCTATATATAATTTATCAGGATATATTTTTTTAATTTTGCAGTTTTCAACTTCTGGAATATTAAGTATCATTTGTCTTAAATCATCAATATCTATAAAAAGTAGATTTTTATCTTTTTCAAGTTCTAACACTGGCTCAATATAAAATTTTGCCTTATCAGGAACAATTTCAACTTCTTTTAATTTGAAGGTGTCCAATTGCCATAAAAATTTTATTGTTGAACTTTTAATTTTAAAAGATAAATATATTAAAGATAAAATTAAAATAATGATAAAAATTATTTTTATTTTATTTTTTCTTTTTTCCCAGATTCTTTGTCTTATTTCTCTTATTCTTCTTTCTGTTTTTTCTTCCATTTTTCAATTGCATAATTTAAAATTTGTTCACATAAATCATCAAAATTTATCCCTGCATATTTTGCAGCATCAGGCAATAAACTTGTTTTAGTCATTCCAGGAATTGTATTTACATCTAAAATATATGGTACACCATTTTTATTAATCATTATTTCCATTCTTGCAAATCCACTGCATCTCATTATCTTATAAACTTTTTTTGCATTGTTATAAGCATTTTTAAGAAATTTTTCTGGAATTTCAGGAGGAATAATGTGTTGACTTTCACCAGGAGTGTACTTCGCTTTATAATCATAAAATCCTGTTTTTGTTCTTATTTCAATCGCAGGTAATACCCTTATTTTTTCATTCCCAAGTATTCCAATGGTTATTTCTTTCCCTTCAATAAATTTTTCAATAAAGACATCATTATCTAAATTAAAACATTCTTTCACTGCTTTTTTTAATTCTTTTTCTTTTTTTACTATTCTTATTCCTATGGTTGAACCTAAATTTGCTGGTTTTACTACAACAGGAAAAGAAAAAGGAAGATGGAATTTTTTATTTTTTTCAACGACTACAAAAGGTGGGGTAGGTATTTTATGAAATTTAAGGAATTTTTTTGTTATAATTTTATTCATACACATAGCAGAAGAAAGCACTCCTGAACCAGTATAGGGAATATTCAGTGTTTCAAGAGTTCCCTGAATAACTCCATTTTCTCCTTTTCCACCGTGAAGAACAATAAAAACACAGTCTGGCTTAAATTCAATAAGTTTTTTTAAAAAAGTTTTTTTTGATGGGTCAAGCAAAATAACACTATAATTCTTTCTTTTTAAAGCATTATATACTTGTTTCCCTGACATTAAAGAAACATCTCTTTCGGGACTTTTCCCCCCAGCAAGAACAATTATTTTCATAACTTTTATTTTAATAGATTGGTTTTTTATGTCAATTTTAAATTGATAAAAGAATATGTGTGTGTTGACAGAAAAATTTTTTGTAGTATAATTTACGATATAATAGTATCAATACGACAATGTAGAAAATGGAAAAGAAAATAAAAGTAATAGAAAAAATAATGGGAATATTTGAAGTATTAGCAGATAGGGGAAAAGAGGGTTGTAGTGTTAGTGAAATCGCAAAGAAATTAAACTTGAAATTAACGACAACTCATTCACTTGTTTCAACTCTATTTTCACTTGGTTATCTTGAAAAAGATATTCAAACAAAAAAATATAAAATTG